>Ga0181532_10002271_pt1 | contig 17969 bp, 13 predicted proteins | sample PEATcosm2014_Bin_33_FD_119768 | JGI IMG/M metagenome (GOLD analysis project Ga0181532, IMG submission 119768) | Peatland microbial communities from MTU Mesocosm Facility, Houghton, MI, USA - PEATcosm2014_Bin11_30_metaG | ecosystem: Environmental > Terrestrial > Soil > Wetlands > Peat | place...
CGGCACGCCGGAAGGCGGCGGCGAGCCACTGCAAGCTGAAAGCGTGCTTTGCCACGTCGGCGCCGAAGAGACCATGGAGCCTTTCAACGAGAACCTGCGCGGCGCCAGCGCCGGCGACCACAAGAATTTCGATGTGGCTTATCCCGCCGATTACCCCGACCCAAAGCTCGCCGGGAAAACGTTCCACTATTCCGTGGATGTTCTCGGCATCAAAACCAAAAAGCTTCCCGAACTGAACGACGAATTCGCCAAAGATGTCAGCGACGCCACTTCCCTGGACGAACTGAAAAAGAAAATCCACGAAGGACTGGAGCACGAGCGCGACCACCGCCAGAAAGATCTCACGCGCGAAAAAATCCTCGCCGAACTCGTGAAGCTCCACGATTTCCCTGTGCCGGAATCCCTCGTCGAGCATCAAATGGACGTGCGCCTCGAGCGTGTCGTCCGTTCCCTGGCCCAGCAGGGTGTCGATCCGCGCGCCGTCAACGTGGATTGGGTCAGTCTCCGCAGCCGTCAGCAAGACCGCGCCAAGGATGATGTAAAAGCCGAGCTGGTTGTGGACCGCATCGCCACCGAAGAGAAAATCGAAATCAGCGATGACGATCTCCACAAGGAGCTTGAACACCTAGCCAGCCATAGTGGCGAATCCGCCGAAGCTCTTGAGGCTCGTTTGACAAAGCAGGGGGCCCTCGATAGGATGAAAGCGAAGCTGCGGAGTGACAAAACTGTCGATTGGTTGGCCCAATCGGCCAAGGTTAAGACCGTCGCCGCGGCCAGTGCCACCGAATCCAAGTGATTTCATCCCCGCTTCTGCGAGCGCACTCATACACATGAGAAAACACGAAGAACCCGAGTATTACGGAACAACTCTAGTTCCCATGGTGGTGGAACAGACCAGCCGCGGCGAGCGCGCCTACGACATCTATTCCCGCCTGCTGAAGGAACACATTATTTTCATCGGCACGCCCATTGACGATCACGTCGCCAATCTGGCCACGGCTCAGATGCTCTTCCTCCAGGCCGAAGATCCCGAAAAAGACATTCAGCTCTACATCAATTCCCCGGGCGGCTCCATCACCGCGGGCTTCGCCATCTACGACACCATGCAATTCGTCAAGCCCGACGTGGTTACCACCTGCGTTGGCCAGGCCGCTTCCATCGCTGCCGTGCTTCTGGCGGGTGGCGCACCCAAGAAACGCTTCGCCCTGCCCAACGCCCGCATCCTGATCCACCAGCCCTGGATGAGCGGCCTCGGCGGTCAGGCCACAGACATCGATTTACACGCCAAAGAGATTTTGCGCATGCGTACCACCATCAATACCCTGCTCGCCAAGCATTCCGGGCAGCCGGTCGAGCGCATCGAAAAGGACGTCGAGCGCGACTACATCATGAACCCGGAGCAGGCCAAGGAATACGGCATGATTGACGAGATTATTTATAAGCACAGGTAGCCTGTGCCGCGTTGCTGTTTGCTATAAGTACTAAAGACTTTCTCTTTCGCCCGTGACAGAATTCGGCCTAGAATGGATTTACCTTTCCGGCGCTGCCGCCGGGGGATGAGGCCTTCACACACGTGAAAAAATATAGCCCAGACGAACCCCTGCGCTGCTCCTTTTGCCATAAGACTCAGGAGCAGGTGGAGAAGCTCATCAGTTCCCCGTCGGACTACCCCCGGGCGTACATCTGCAATGAGTGTGTGGGCGTTTGCCAGACCATTCTGGAAGACGAGAAGCGCGAACAAGCCGCCGCTCCCGCGCGCCGCTTGCCCCGGCCGCCCGAAATCAAGCAATTCCTCGATAGCTACGTCATCGGCCAGGAACGCACCAAGAAGAAGCTCGCTGTCGCCGTCTATAACCACTACAAACGCATCTTCCTGAACAAACAGCCCGGTGAAGTCGAGCTCAGCAAGTCCAATATTGTCTTGATTGGCCCCACCGGCACCGGCAAGACGCTTCTAGCGCAGACTCTTTCCCGCATGCTGGAAGTGCCGTTCGCTATTGTGGACGCCACCACCCTCACCGAAGCCGGCTACGTCGGCGAGGACGTCGAAAACATCATCCTGAAGCTCCTTCAGGCCGCCGATGGCGATGTGCAAAAGGCCCAGCAGGGCATCATCTATATCGACGAGATCGACAAGATCGCCAAGAAGGACGAGAACCCGTCCATTACCCGCGATGTTAGCGGCGAGGGCGTCCAGCAGGCCCTCCTCAAAATTCTCGAAGGCACCGTGGCCAACGTACCTCCCCAGGGCGGCCGCAAGCACCCCCACCAGGAATTTACCCCTGTGAACACCACCGACATCTTATTCATATGCGGTGGCGCGTTCGTGGGTCTGGAAAAGATTGTCGAACGCCGTGTCGGCAAGCGTTCTTTGGGCTTCCACACCGATGCGGCTCCCACCACGCTTCAGCGCCGCAACACCGAATTGCTCGAACAAGTGCAGCCTGGCGACCTGATCAAATACGGTCTGATCCCTGAATTTGTGGGACGCCTGCCCGTCGCCGGTGTCATGAGCGATCTGGATAAGGGCGCCCTCATGAAGATTCTCACCGAACCCAAGAACGCGCTCCTCAAGCAGTACCAGCGCCTCTTCGAGTTTGAAAATGTAAGGCTTCGCTTCACCGATGACGCTCTCGACACAGTCGCCGAGTTGGCGCTTCAGCGCAAGGTTGGCGCGCGCGGCTTGCGTATGATCCTCGAAGACCTCATGCTGGAGTTGATGTACCACCTCCCGATGCAGCGCAAGCTTCGGGACTTTGTTGTGACCGCGGACATGGTCCGGGGACACGAGATCAACTGGAGTTTGCTGGAAAAAGCGGGATAGTTTTTCTGTCGTCTGCTGGGTCGTTATTCTTCCGGCAGCCCTTACTATCCCCGTCCTAAAGGAGTCTCAGGGGCCCGCATGTTCACTCGCGAAAAACAGGAAATGAAGCGCGTACCGATGATGCCGGTGCGGGACATGGTCATTTTCCCGCAGCAGATGACTCCCTTCATCGTCGGCCGCGAAGCCAGTGTCCGCGCTCTCGAGGAAGCCCTCGCCGGCGACAAGAAGATTTTTCTCTCCACGCAGCATGATGCCTCTGTGGATGACCCCAAGCCCGAGGAAATCTACGCTGTCGGTACCCTCGCCAACATCGTCCAGAGCGTCAAGCTCCCCGATGGCAACATTAAAGTTCTCGTCGAAGGCATCGAGCGCGCCCGCGCCATTTCCATCAGCCCTGAGGAAGGCTTCTTTCGCGCCACCATCCGCCTGATGGCCGCCAAGATCGAGACCTCGCCCCAAGTCGAACAGCTCGTCCAGAAGGTCACGACCCTCTACGAGCAGTTCATCAAGCTTTCGCAAAGCCTCAATTACGACACCATGATCGCCGCCGCTCGCGTGGACGATCCTTCCCGCCTCTCTGACACCATCGCCGCCAATCTTCAACTTCCGGTCGACGAAAAGCAGGATCTCCTCGAGACCGCCGACCCCCTCGAGCGCCTCAATCGTGTCGCGGATATCCTCGAAATCGAGCTTGAAAAGCTCAATGTGGACCGCAACATCAATACGCGCGTCAAGCGCCAGATGGAGCGCGCACAGAAAGAGTATTACCTCAACGAAAAACTCAAGGCCATCCAGAAAGAACTCGGCCGCGGCGAAAAGAACGAAACCGACGAACTTAAGAAGAAGCTGGACTCCGCCGGCATGCCCAAGGATGTCCACGAAAAGGCCACCACCGAATTAAAGCGCCTCGAGCTGATGCCTCCTATGTCCGCCGAATCCACGGTCAGCCGCAATTACATCGATTGGCTGCTCGCGGTACCCTGGAAAAAGCGTTCCAAGGAAATTCGCGACATCAAGGCTGCCGAAGTCATCCTGAACAACGAACACTATGGCCTGGAGAAGATCAAGGAGCGCATCCTTGAATTCCTCGCCGTCCGCCAGCTCGTCAAGAATCCCAAGGGCTCCATTCTCTGCTTTGTCGGACCTCCGGGCGTCGGCAAAACCTCTCTCGCCATGTCCATCGGCCACGCTACGGGCCGTAAATTCGTCCGCGTCTCGCTGGGCGGCGTGCGCGACGAAGCCGAAATTCGCGGCCATCGCCGCACCTACATTGGCGCGCTCCCCGGCCAGATCATCCAGATGATGAAGAAGGCCGGCACCGTCAATCCCATCTTTGTTCTTGATGAAGTGGATAAGATGTCCACCGACTTCCGCGGCGATCCCTCGGCCGCCCTCATGGAAGTCCTCGATCCTGAGCTCAACCACTCCTTCACCGATCACTACCTCGACGTCGAGTACGATCTGTCCAAGGTCATGTTCGTGTGCACCGCCAATGTTCTCCACACCATTCCGCAGCCCCTCATGGATCGCATGGAAATCCTGCGACTCCCCGGCTACACCGAGCAGGAGAAGCTGGAGATCGCCAAGCGCTTCCTCGTCAAGCGTTCCCAGGAAGCCACCGGCCTCACCGACAAGAATCTCACCTTCACGGATGAAGGCTTGTTGCACATGATCCGCCACTACACCCACGAAGCGGGCGTGCGCAACCTCGAACGCGAAATCCAGAATATCGCCCGCAAAATGGCCCGCCGCGTTGTCGCGGATGGCAAGGATACCTCCATCAAGATCACCGCCGAAAACGTCAATGAATATCTCGGCGTCCTGAAGTACCGCGAATTCTGGCTCGAGAAGCAGAACGAAATTGGCCTCACCACCGGCCTCGCCTGGACCGAAGTCGGCGGCTCCGTCCTCGCCGTGGAAGCCACCACCATGGAAGGCAAGGGACGCCTCACTCCCACCGGAAAACTCGGCGAAGTCATGCAGGAATCCGCGCAAGCCGCCATGAGCTACGTGCGCTCGCGCACCGCCGCACTCGGCCTCGCCAAGGATTTCTACCGCACCATTGATATCCATGTTCACGTCCCCGAAGGCGCCATCCCCAAGGACGGCCCCTCTGCCGGTATCACCATCTGCAACTCCATCGTCAGCGCGCTTACCAAGAACCCTGTGCGATGTGACGTTGCCATGACCGGAGAAATCACCCTTCGCGGCAAAGTTCTCCCCATCGGCGGAGTCAAGGAGAAGCTCCTGGCCGCCCACCGAATGGGCTTGCGTACCATAGTGCTTCCGAAGGATAATGAGAAAGACCTTGCGGATATCCCTCAGGAGATTCTCTCCAGCCTGAAAATACATTTCGTGGAAACGATGGACGAAGTGTTGCAGATTGCGCTGGAGCGCCCGGTTGTGCCGTTGGAGCACACTGGCGTTGCGCCCGTCGCGGATTCTTTCACGGGCCCCGATAAAGACGCGAGTTTGACCAACTAAGTTGCGGTTCCAGGCGCGGCTTGCACCCGCGGGCCGTTAGTTTGTTCGTCTTGCCCTGGGGCTGCCTCCGGTTGCAGACAGTTTGGTTGCCCGCCCTGTCGGATCATTCGTTCCGCTGGAAGGTATACCACCACGCAGTCCATTCCGGGATCTCAAGGTCAATTAGCTCCACCATTTCAACCATCAAATCACCACAAGTCAGGATATATGGCAAAAGAGACAAGCACTGAAGGCAACAATCAAATCAGCATCAGCCTCGCTGAGCTTAAAGAAAAAAACATCACCGATCTCGCTAAAATCGCCAAGGAACTCAACATTCCTGGCGCCAGCGGCATGCGCAAGCAGGAACTCATCTTTCAGATCCTCCGCGCCCAGACCGAGAAGAGCGGCCTGATCTTCTCCGAAGGCGTTCTCGAGTGTCTCCCGGACGGCTTCGGCTTCCTCCGCGCGCCCGAGTACAACTATCTCCCCGGCCCGGACGACATCTACGTCTCCCCGTCCCAGATTCGCAAGTTCGATCTGCGCACCGGCGACACCGTTTCCGGCCAAGTTCGCCCGCCCAAGGATGGCGAGCGCTACTTCGCCCTCATCAAGGTCGAAGCCGTCAATTTTGAGGATCCCGAAGTCGCTCGCAACAAAATCTTCTTTGACAACCTTACCCCTCTCTACCCCCAGGGCCGCCTCAAGATGGAAACCACCAAGGAAAATCTTACTGGCCGCGTTCTTGATCTTCTCTGCCCCGTCGGCAAAGGCCAGCGCGGCTTGATCGTCGCTCCTCCCCGCACCGGCAAAACGATGATGCTGCAGTCCATCGCCAATTCCGTCACCACCAATCATCCGGAGGTCGCCCTCATCGTCCTTCTGATTGACGAGCGCCCCGAAGAAGTCACGGACATGCAGCGCACCGTCAAGGGCGAAGTCATCAGCTCCACCTTCGATGAACCGCCCCAGCGCCACATTCAGGTCGCGGAAATGGTCCTCGAGAAGGCCAAGCGCCTCGTCGAGCACAAGCGCGATGTCGTCATTCTTCTCGATTCCATCACCCGTCTGGCCCGCGCTTACAACGCCGTCACCCCGCCATCCGGCAAGGTTCTCAGCGGTGGTATTGACGCCAACGCCCTCCAGCGCCCGCGCCGCTTTTTCGCTGCGGCCCGCCACGTCGAGGAAGGCGGCTCGCTCACCATCATCGCCACCGCTTTGATCGACACCGGTAGCCGCATGGACGACGTCATCTTTGAAGAGTTCAAGGGCACCGGCAACATGGAAATCAACCTCGACCGCCGCCTCTCCGACAAGCGCGTCTTCCCCGCCATTGATATTCAGCGCTCCGGCACCCGTAAGGACGAACTGCTTCTCCCTCCCGACGAGCTAAGCCGCGTCTGGGTCCTGCGCAAGGTTCTCAGCCCGCTCTCGACTGTCGAGGCCATGGAGCTTTTGCTAAGCCGCCTCACCAAAACCAAACTCAACATGGAATTCCTCAGCTCCATGTCCGCCCCAACCTAAAACTTTGGAGTGCGGCGGCTAGCCGCCGCTTTTACGGTCGTAGCCCAGAGGCTAGTCGAAATTCATCAACCGCGGAATCCCTTCCCAGCGGGCTTTTTTTAAGTCCCAGCCCCGCGCCATATTTTCTGCAAGGCGTACTTGAGTGCATGAAAAATTCATAGCCCGCCAGCCCATCTTTGATCCGCGATTGCGGGTCTTTGCCTACGAACTCCTCTTCCGTGGCGGTCCGCAAAATGCCTTCACGCCCTACGCCAATGCTTCCGCCAGCGTCATCGCCGATTCCATCACCCTCTTCGACATCCAGCTTTTGACCGGCAGCGCCCGCGCCTTTATCAATGTGGATGAACTCGCTCTTCGCCTGGGCGCTCCTCGCCTCCTTCCCCCGGATCGCATTGTCGTTGAAATTCTCGAGACTGTTCAGCCATCCGAAGAAATCCTATCCATCTGCCGCGAACTCCGCGATGCCGGCTATTCGTTCGCCCTCGATGATTTCATTGACGCGCCGCAGTCCCGCCCCTTCGTCGATCTCGCTCATTTCCTAAAGGTGGATTTCCAGTTGCTCGATCCCGACGAGCGCAAAGCCCTTGCCGCAAAATATCGCGGTCCGAATATTTCCTTGCTGGCCGAAAAAGTTGAAACCCTGCAAGACCTCGATGAAGCCAAATCCCTCGGTTTTTCCTATTTCCAGGGCTACTTCTTCTGTAAGCCCTCCATGATCGAAACCCGCGAAATCCCCGGCAATAAAATTATTCAGCTCCAGTTGCTCAATGCCGTCGCCGCCCCAGTACTCGATTTCAATCCTATCGAGGAACTCCTTAAACAAGAGCCTTCCCTCCTTTATCGTCTTCTCCGCTATCTCAATTCGCCCGTTCTCGGTCTCCGCAGCGAAGTCCACAGCGTTCGTCAGGCCCTTTCTCTTCTTGGTGAACGCGAATTTCGCCGCTGGGTCTCCGTCTTCTCCGTCATTGCACTAAGCAGCGGCAAGCCTCCGGAGATCATCCGCACCGCTCTCACCCGCGCCTATTTTTGCGAAGAAATTTCCCGGCACATCGGGCTGCAGGACAACAGCTCAGGCCTTTTCCTCATGGGTCTTCTCTCCGTCGCCGACGCCCTCCTCGATAAGCCCATGAGCGAAGTCCTCAAATTGCTTCCCGTCTCTCCTGAGATAAAAAACGCTCTATGCGGCGGCCAAAACTCTTTCCGCGATGCGTACGACCTTCTTCTCGCGTTCGAACGCGCCGACTGGGCCCGGCTAGTAACCCAAATCCAACGCCTCGGTTGCACGGAAGAAAACGTCCCCGAATCCTACCAAGCCGCCATCCAGAAAGCCTCCACCATCAGCCTCTAAAAAAGCGGCTCAGTCGCTTCTCACTCTGCTATTGGATTCATGGCTGGATTTGCTTCGGGGTTTCTTCCTGCACTTCAAGCAACGCTTGTTCTTCGCTGCTCTCTTTCCCTGCAAACCTCTGCGCGCTTCGCGCCTCGGCGTTAACTTTTTCTTTCTCTGTGCTCTCTGTGTTCCTATCTCTGTGAACTCTGAGTTACCGTCCTGCTTGTCTTTTTCTCGACAAAGGGTACCTGTTTCCTCCGACAAAACGCGCTACCTCACGCGCCTCTCCCGCAACAAACCTTCTTTTCAATTATGATTTTTCACGAACCAGGCCGGCAACCAACTCTAAGCGCGTTCCCGTGTCGCCCCTGCGGAACTCAACTGATCTTCGCGTTCCCGCGCCAGAAACACGATCAACCGCGCCGTCTCTTCTATTCCCATCGCCGTGTTATCCAACAGCACCGCGTCCGCGGCCCGCCTCAACGGAGAAACTTTTCGTTCGCGATCGCGCTTATCTCGTTCTCGCACTTCTTGCAGCACTTCCAGCAGCGTAAAGTTCTCGCCCTTCTCTTGATGCTCTTTCCACCGCCGTTGCGCCCGCGTTTCCGCCGAAGCCTCCAGAAAAATCTTCAGCTCCGCCTTCGGAAAAACCACCGTGCCGATGTCGCGGCCTTCCATCACCACGCCGCCGCCTTGCCCCGCGCGCTGCTGTTCCGCCACGAGCACTTCGCGCACTCCCGCAACCGTCGCCAATCGCGAAGCCGCTTGCGCCACTTCCGCCGTGCGAATCTCCTGCGTCACTTCCCGCCCGTCCAGGAACACCCGGTTCTTCAATCCCGCGGTTTCCTGCTCTGGCGTCGGCGCCGTCAATTCAATCCGTGTCTCCCGCGTCAGCGATTCCAACGCCGCCTCATTCTCCAACGGAATTTTCCGCTCCAGCGCTTTCAGCGCCACCGCGCGGTACATCGCTCCGCTATCCAGGTACAAGTATCCCAGCAGCGCCGCCGTCCGCCGCGCCACCGTGCTCTTCCCGGATCCCGCCGGCCCATCAATCGCAATCGTCAGCCGTGCACTCATCCCCGCCCCCACCCCAGATCGTCATTCCGAGCGGAACGGCCCGATTTTCTCTCCCGCGCCGCAGTCTGGCGCGTCGGGCCGCGCAGCCGAGGAATCGCTCTTTCCTCGAAACCACTATGCTGCCCCTCCCTCTATCTTCCACACGTCACTTCTTCAAAATCCCATAATGTTATATCCGCAATCCACGTAAAGCGTCTCCCCGGTAATCCCTGAACTCCCCTCCGAAAGCAGAAACACCGCCGTGCTGCCCACCTCCGCCGGGTCCACGTTGCGCTTCAACGGAGCTCGCTCTGCATGCGCCCTCAGCATCTCTCCCAATTGCGAAATCCCGCGCGCCGCCAGCGTCTTGATCGGCCCCGCCGAAATCGCGTTCACGCGTATGTTCTTTGCACCCAGGTCGCTCGACAAGTACCGCACCGTCGCTTCCAGCGCCGCTTTCGCCACGCCCATCACGTTGTACTTCGGCACGACCTTTTCCGCGCCATAGTACGTCATCGTCACGATTCCGCCGCCTTCCGTCATCAGCGGCGCCGCCGCCCGCACCACCGCTATCAACGAATACACGCTAATGTCGTGCGCAATCCGGAATCCTTCGCGGCTCGTGTTGACGAAATCTCCCTTCAAATCTTCCGCCGGCGCAAACGCCACGCTATGCACCAGCCCGTGCAGCACTCCATAGCGCTCCTGCAATGCCGCAAACAGCTTCGCGATCTCCTCGTCCGACGACACGTCGCACATGAATCCTTCCGACCCCGGCAAATCCGTAATCAGATCTTTCGCTTCCTGCGCCAGCCGTTCATTTTGATACGTGATCGCCAAACGCCACCCCGCTTCGTGCAGCTTCTGCGCAATGGCCCACGCGATACTCCTCTTGTTCGCCAGGCCAAAAATCACCGCTGTCTTTTGTGTCTCGCTCAATGTTCCCCTCAGCCGAAATTTCGAAGGTTTTGGTTTCTGATCGCTGATATCTGATAACTGATATCAGTTATCAGGAGCCCGAGTCCAACCGAATTCCTCGCAGTGTATCAGCCTTTGCTCGCCACTCGCCACCCGTCACTGATTTGCCCAGCCCGCAGTTCCAAGCCTGCTGATATCTGATATCCGTGACCCGCGCCCAGGCTGCAGCCCCTATATCCGGTGAAACGCCTTCTCAATCTCCTTCACTGAAAACCGCAGCACCACCGGCCTTCCGTGCGGACAGCTCATCGGACAATTCGTCTTCGCCAGCGCCCCCAGCAGCCACTCCATTTTCGTCTGGTCCAGCGGCATATTCACCTTGATCGCCGCGTGGCACGCCGTCGAAGCCGCAATCTTCGCCTGCAGCGTATCAATCGAAATCGCCGCGTACTCCCGCTCCAGCCCATCCAATATCTCCGTCAACAACTGCTCCGCGTCGCTCGCGGCAATGCCTCCGGGCACCGCCTGGATCGCCACGCTCTTGGGCCCCATCGGCTCTACTTCAAACCCGTTCGCGGCCAATTCTTCCGAAATCTTTTCGTAGACCACCAGTTGCCTCGGCGATAATTCGATCACCATCGGCATCAGAAGCCGTTGCGCTTCCACTTTCCCCGCTCGCCGCGCTTCCAGGTGCTGCTCAAACAGCACGCGCTCGTGCGCTACGTGTTGGTCCACGATCCACAAACCTTCGCCGTTCACCGCCACAATAAAACTCGCGCTCACCTGACCCAGCGGCTTCAAATCCGCAATCTGCTCCGGCCTCGGCAGCGTTGCCGGAGCCTCCGCGCCAGCCCGCGAAAAATTCTCCGCCCAATTCGCCGTCGCAGCAATCGCAGTTCCCGCTGCAGCATCAAACGCTACTCCCGGCTCAAACGGAAATCGCTGTGGCACCGGCTGCAGCGGTGCCGTCGTCAAATCAAATCCCGCACCCGATGCGTAGTCCGATCCAACTCCGGACCCTACTCCCAATTCTTCGAGCGCAGGAATAATCGCCCGCGGCACTCCCGAATTAGCACCAGGCTCCGCAAATCCTCCCGCGAACGTCCCCGGCGGCGCCACCGGATTCGGCGCTACCGTCGCTGCCGCCGCCGCAAAACTCGCGATCGGCCGCGTGCTCATCAGGGCCTGCCGAATCGCGTCCCGCGTAAAGTCATGCACAAACTGCGACCGCCGGAAACGCACCTCGATCTTCGCCGGGTGCACATTCACGTCCACTTCGTCGTACGGCATCTCCAGAAATAGTAGCGTCGCCGGAAAAACATTTGGCGCCAAAATATTCCGGTAAGCCTCATGAATCGCGTGCAGAATTAGCCGGTCCCGCACCAGCCGCCGGTTCACAAACACGTAAATCCCGTTGCGGTTCAGCCGCTGCACATCCGGTCGTGACGTGAAGCCGCTTACCGTCAGCGTCGCCGATTCTTCCCCCGCGTCCATCTCCGGCTCCGTAATTGCTGCGCGGAACGCTGCGGACACTGGTGCAATCTCCACCAATTCGTCCAGCGCCTGCTTCCCAAATAACTGGTATACGCGGTCGGCCAGCTTTTCCGCCGGCGCGCAATTCACGATCTCCTGCGTCGGCGTCGTCAGCGTGAACTGCTTCCCCGGATTCGCCAGCGCGTAGTGTGTCACCAGCGAAGCGATGTGCCCCAGCTCCGTCGTGTCCGACTTCAAAAATTTCCGCCGCGCCGGCATGCAATAAAATAGATCCGCCACACTGATCGTCGTCCCCGCCGGCAACCCCGCAGGCTTCACGTTTACCAGTTTCCCGCCCGCAAACTCCACGCGCGTCCCTTCCGCTTCATTCGCGTCCCGCGTTTCCAGCAACAGCCGCGAAACCGCCGCAATCGAAGGCAGCGCCTCTCCCCGGAATCCCAGCGTAGCAATGGACAGCAAATCATCCGCCGTGCGCAATTTGCTCGTCGCATGCCGTTCAAATGCCAGCAGCGCATCGTCATGCGCCATTCCGTGTCCATCGTCAATCACGCGAATCATTCGCTTCCCGCCCACTTCCGTCTCGATGCGCACGGAATTCGCGTCCGCGTCCAGCGCGTTCTCCAACAACTCCTTCACCACCGAAGCCGGCCTCTCCACCACCTCGCCTGCCGCGATCTTGTTCGCCACCGCCTCCGCCAATATCCGTATTCGGCTCATTTTTTCTTGATTTGAATCCCCAATTGCTCCAACTGCTCCTCATCCACCGTGCTCGGCGATTCCGCCATCAAATCCACCGCCGCTGTTGTCTTCGCAAACGCAATCACTTCGCGAATGGATTTCTCTCCCGCCAGCAGCATCGTCACTCGATCCAGCCCAAGCGCAATTCCGCCATGTGGAGGCGTGCCATACGTCAGCGCATCGAGGAAAAATCCAAATCGCCGCCGCAATTGTTCTTCCGTCAATCCCAACGCTTTGAACAATCGTTCCTGAATATCCTGTCGGTGAATTCGGATGCTCCCCGACCCCAACTCCACGCCATTCAGCACCAGGTCGTAACCCTTCGAGCGCACTTCCCACGGCGCCGTCTCCAGCTTATCCAAATCCTCGTCCACGATTCCGGTGAATGGGTGTTGCGCGCTCACCCACGTTTTGTCCGTCTCGCTCCATTCAAACAGCGGAAATCCCGTCAGCCACAGAAATTTCCACTGCGTCTTGTCAATCTGTCCCAGTGCATCTCCAAGCTGCAACCGCAACTGCCCCGCCACCAGCGCCGCCGCTTCTGTCCCCTTGATCTCTTCCTTCGCGGACACCGCCACCACCAGATCGCCCGTCTTCGCGCCGCAAGCTTCCGCCAGCTTCTTCACATTCTCCGCGCCAATCAATTTCTCCACGGTCGAAGTAATTCCCTCCGCCGCCACCTTCGCAAAATAAGTTCCGCGCGCACCGAGGCCTTTCGCCTTCTCCGTCAACTCGTCCAGTTGTTTCCGCGAATAACCAGCCGCGCCCGGCGCCGCCAGCGCAAAAATACTTCCACCAATCTGCAGTTTCTGCCGCGCCTCCGCAGGGAAACAATCGGTCACTTCATGCAATTCCATCCCAAACCGCATGTCTGGCTTGTCGCTGCCATACTTGCGAATCGCGTCTTTGTAAAGCATGTGCGGAAACGGCGCTTTCGCTTCAATCCCCGCCACGGCGCACGCCCGCACCATCACATTTTCAATCACTTCAAAAATATCATCCTGCCGCGGAAACGACATCTCCACGTCCAGTTGCGTGAATTCCGGCTGACGGTCCGCGCGCAAATCCTCGTCGCGGAAACACTTCACGATCTGGAAATAGCGGTCCAGCCCGCCAATCATCAAGATCTGTTTGAAAATCTGCGGCGATTGCGGCAACGCATAAAACTGCCCGTGATGCACGCGGCTCGGCACCAGGTAATCGCGCGCGCCCTCCGGCGTCGAGCGCGTCAGCATCGGCGTCTCCACCTCGATGAACCCCATCTCGTCCATCGTCTTGCGCATTTCCAGCAAAATCTTGTGTCGCAGCGCCAAATTGCGGTGTGGCTTGGGCCGCCGCAAATCCAAATACCGGTAACGCAGCCGCGTCTCCTCCGCTGCACTGATTTCCTCCTCCACCGGAAATGGCGGCGTCTTCGCCGTGTTCAAGATGAAGAACTTGGTCGCCACTAAATCGATTTCGCCCGTCGCTAATTCCGGGTTCGCCTTCTCGCGCTTCGTGACGTGCCCTTCCACCGCCACAACGAATTCGCTTCGCGCCTGTTCCGCTTTTGCGTGCGCTTCCGGCTGCGTCTCTTTGTTGAACACCACCTGCACGATTCCCGTGCGGTCGCGCACATCCAGAAACAACAAATTCCCCAAGTCGCGCCGCCGGTGTACCCACCCCATCACCGTCGCTTCGCGCCCCGCATCCGAAGCCCGCAGCGCCCCGCAATAATGTGTCCTCTTCAAATTCCCTAGAAAATCGAGCACAGTGCTAGACCTCCATTGGACTTAGCTTTTCGAGCTCATTGAGAAGAAGATTGCCAAATGCAAGCGCCCACTGGACTGAGTCGGCCGCCAGACTCTCTCCGTGAATAGTTCGATTCAGCGCCGGTAATACGTCCTTCACGGCACCCGCGAGTTTGAGGGGGAGCAATTCCCTTTCCACCAAACGATCCAACAAGGCCGAAATATTGCGTCGTGTCTCTAAGTCTGGCTTACCAGCCGCAAGTCTGAGCAGAGCTCTCTCCAGATCCTGTCGCAGCTTTACAATCTTTCCATAAAGGACTACGTCTCCAGTCCTGACGCGGAAATCTCGGGAACTTGTGGGGTCCAGAGGAGCCAGTACGCGAATGACGTAGTCGTCGCGTTTAAGTTCATCTTCGCCAACCACAATGGCGACGCGGATTCCCAGTTTGTGCCCCGCATCGAAGACGCGCTGCAGGTTAGTACCGGGTCTAGGAAGATAAACAAATAAGCCACGTTTTCTAAGTGACGCGGCAAGCTGCGTTGCTCTCTTCCAGGTTTCGACGCTTGTCCCTGTCACCACAACATCCGGCCTTTGTAGAATCGTCGACATGTCTGGAAGGCTCTCGTCATAAGAAGTGCCTTCTTGAGCAGATCCCGTCCTGAGAGACAAAATTAGCCGGTCCTCTCCAATTGCAAAACCAATGCCCTTCGTCGGCGGCCCCCCCAGCAATTCCACCAGCCCATCATAACGCCCGCCGCCGCACACCGCATTTTGCGAACCCAATCCCCGCGCGGTGATTTCAAACGTTGTCCGCATGTAGTAGTCTAGCCCGCGCACCAGCCGCCAGTTCTCCTTAAATGCGACGCCGAGCAATTCGAGTTGACGTTTCATTTCCGAATCGTGGCTTCTGCATTCTTCGCACAAATGAGCACCAATCCGCGGCAATTGCTCAATAATGGGCTGCTCGTGTTCAAGCTTCGAGTCCAGAACGCGTAACGGATTCGTCTCGATCCGCCGCTGGCTGTCCGACCCAAGCTTGTCCCTAACCTTCAAAAGCTCGCTGCGAAGCAAATTGACATAGGCGGGGCGGCAATCCCGGCATCCGATCGAGTTGATATAGAGAGTTGCACCGTACAGTCCGGATCGGTCAAAGAAAGTCATGAGCATCCCAATGACTTCAGCATCCGTCGCGGCATCCCTTATCGTCTCCTTTTTTCGATCTTTGGTCGGATCAGGCCGGGCTGCTTCCAACACTTCCGCGCCAATCTGATAAAACTGCCGGTATCTCCCCTTTTGCGGCCGCTCCCGCCGAAACATAGGGCCCATGTAATACAGCTTTACTGGCTGCGGCAGCTGCTGCATTCCGTGCTGGATATACGCCCTGCAAACTGAAGCCGTTGCCTCCGGCCGCAAACTCACCTCATCACCCAGGGAGATGCTACGAAGAACGGTACGGAGCGTATCAAGAGCCACTGCCAACCGCTGGGTTCGTTCTCTTTCCAGGTCTTTTGTCAAGTTTGGAGATGCAAGTTCATTTTGGTGTTGCCTGCACTCCTCCAGCAGTCCTGGAACCGTCGCCAGTGCGCGCTGATTCTCGGGAGTACGGCCAACGAGATTCTTCTCTATTGCATCCTTAAGACCTTGCCAGAGCTCTTCGACCTGAAGCCGAAAATCTTGAAATCTCTGTGGGTCGCCAAAAGCTATTGTCCTTGAAGAAACGATAGACCGAATCCTCGAGAGTTCGGGAAGATCGTGATCCTCGAAAGAATACATTTCTTTGGAGACGATATCAGTTTCCCCGCCAACCGCCCGCGCAAACAATTCCGTCGGCTCAAATATTGGCAGCCGAATCTCCCCAAACCCAAACGTGCCAAACACCTCGCGCGCCGTCTGCTCCACACGGTTCCACAGCTCCGTCTCCGGAGGCAGCAGATCCCGCGTCCCCTTAATCGCCTGAAATTTTCGTTTTTCCGCCATGTGTTAGTGACGCTCCGCGGGAAGTGGCGAGTGGCGAGTGGCGAGTGGCGAGCCAACTTCAAGCCTTCTCTTGAGGGCCACAATCATTTTCTGAAGCTCATCAATCTCCTTTAGGCCGGGAGCAACACCCTGCTCGTTGGTAAATCTCAATTCTACGCTCAGCATTAATTGGATCTCCAATTCAGCCAGCGAGCCCATGGCGTGGGACAGGAATTGCAGGAACTCTTTTGTGGTGTGCCGCGCCTGCCCTTCCGCGATATTCGACGGCACAGAAACAGCTGCCCTGCGCACCTGAGAAATTAGTCCATACCTCTCATCCACAGGAAAACGAGCGGACAGTTGGTAGACAAACTTCGCCAGAGCCATTCCCTTCTGCCAAACAAGCAGGTCCTTGTAAGACTTCGGCTTGCCTCTGTTTTCCACTATCTTTCTCTCTGGAAGCCACTTTGCATCAACAAATCAACCGCAAGAAACTCGCCCCTCCAACTACTCTTTTTCTTTGTCTTCGCTCGCCACTCGCTACTTCGCTCCGACAAATCTCTTGACTGCCTCTCCACATCAACAAATCAACCGCAAGAAACTCGTGTCTCCAACTACTCTTTTTCCTTGTCTTCGCTCGCCACTCGCCACTCGCCACTCGCCACTTCGCTCCAATCCACGTTCTCGCCCCGCTCCATCGCCTCCGCGCGATAAATCTCTTTGTACTTGGCGTATCGCCCCGAATACATCTCGATCGTCCCAACATCCTCCGCCGACAATTCCCTCTTCACCTTCCCCGGCGAGCCCATAACCAAGCTTCCCGGAGGAATCACGGTCCGCTCCGTAATCAACGTTCCCGCCGCAACAATACTCCCCGTTCCGATCACCGCCCCGTTCAAAATCGTGCAACGCATCCCAATCAAACACCGCGACTCAATCGTGCATCCATGCAGCATCACCGCATGTCCCACCGTCACATCGTCGCCCAAAATCAGCGGGTTCGTGTCCTTCATCACATGGAGCACGCTGCCATCCTGAATATTCGTGCGCTTCCCGATCCGTATGAAGTTCACGTCGCCGCGCGCCACGCACATCGGCCAAACGCTCGCGTCCTCCCCAATCGTCACATCGCCAATGATCACCGCCGACGCATCAATGTACGCCGACGCGGCAATCTCCGGCCACTTCCCGTGATACGCCCGAATGTCAGGAACGCGCTTCAAGAACGTTCAGAATTCCCCGTAAGTGATTGCAGGGCCACACGATAGCCAATCCCTGCGCCATCCGCGCACTTTCCGCGAATACCCCACGATAGCATCCGCTTCCCCCCAATGACAAGGAATCCGGCGAATCTCCTGTAGCGGCCGCCTTCTGAGGCGGGCGCCTTAAAATTGCGCTATCATCTTCCCCCGACGTTCGGAGGTTCCCGCAATGTCCACAACACAAAACGCCGTACAACCAACCGTCTTCGAAGGCAACACTCCCATCCTCCGCGTCAAAAGCGTCACTGCCAGCATCGACTACTACGTCCACAAACTCGGCTTCAACATCAAATGGCAGACGCCCATTTTTGCCTGCGTGTCCCGCGGCCGCTGCACCATCTTTCTCTCCGAGGGCGATCAAGGACACCCCGGCGCCTGGATCTGGATTGGCGTAAGCGACGCAGACACTCTCCTCGAAGAATATCGCCGCACAGGCGCCAAAATCCGCCACCTCCCCACAAACTATTCTTGGGCCTACGAAATGCAAGTCGAAGATCCCGATGGCAACATTCTCCGCTGTGGCTCTGAGCCGAAAGAAAAAGCGCCCATCGGTGATTGGCTGGATATGAACGGCGTCCGCTGGATCAATATCTCCGATCAAGAATGGAAACGCGCCGACCCACAATGAAAATCAGGGCTCTCAAGTTCCGCTCTTCTTCCCCACATAATCCCG
>Ga0181532_10002272_pt1 | contig 17960 bp, 16 predicted proteins | sample PEATcosm2014_Bin_33_FD_119768 | JGI IMG/M metagenome (GOLD analysis project Ga0181532, IMG submission 119768) | Peatland microbial communities from MTU Mesocosm Facility, Houghton, MI, USA - PEATcosm2014_Bin11_30_metaG | ecosystem: Environmental > Terrestrial > Soil > Wetlands > Peat | place...
ATTTCCTCGAGCGTGTCGTGACTCAGTTTGCGCCCGTCATTGTTTCTCATGCCCCCACAGAATCAATTCTGATTCGACGTGTCAAGAAATAAGTCGGTCTATTTATGGACTGATTAATACATTCTGCAGGACCGCGCCGCCGATGCCGAGCGGCTGTTTCGAAAGCTCATCGGGCTGTGCAACGACGTCGGGCTGCTCAGCGAGGAATACGATCCGCGCGTCAAGCGCCTAGTTGGCAATTTCCCGCAGGCCTTCTCCCACATAGCGCTGGTCAACAGCGCCTATAACCTGACGCGCGCGTCGAAACCGGTCGAGCAGCGCGCGCAGGCCGAGTACACGTCGTCTCGGATAAATGGAGAGGGTTGACTCAAGTCAATGCCTCCCCCGTGCAGGTCTGCTTGGGCAATTGCAGCTGCGCGCCGGCGAATACGCGAAGAGCGGTCAGGGTCGAGATGTCGGAGACAGGGTACGATTACATCATCGTCGGGTCCGGCTCGGCGGGCTCGGTACTGGCAAACCGGCTTTCGGCAAAACCCGAGGTCAAGGTGCTGCTGCTTGAGGCGGGCGGCTCGGACAGAGCGTTGTTCGTGCGCATGCCGGCCGGAATCGCCCGGCTCTCCACGCCTCGGTTCGACTGGCAGTATGACACTGCGCCGCAGCCGGCGATGAACGGCAGGCGCATGTACTGGCCGCGTGGCCGCGTTCTGGGCGGGTCGAGCTCGACCAACGCCATGGTCTATATGCGCGGCCAGGCAGCGGATTACGACCGCTGGCGCCAGCTCGGCAATGCCGGCTGGAGCTATGCGGATGTGCTGCCGTTCTTCAAGATGGCGGAGCGGAACGAGCGCATTACCGACGACTTCCATGGGCGCGATGGGCCGCTCAATGTCGCCGAACGGCCCTACACCAATTTCTTGAGCCACGTCTTTGTCGAGGCGGCGCAGCAGGCGGGAATCCCGCTCAACCCGGATTTCAACGGCGCCGTGCAACTCGGATGCGGCCTTTTCCAGGTCACGCAGAAGAACGGCGAGCGCTGCAGCGCCGCTTCAGCCTATCTCCGCCCGGCGGCGGTGCGTAGCAACCTAACGGTGCTCAAGAACGCGCAGGCGATCCGCGTCGTGATCGCGAAAGGCCGCGCCGTAGGTATCGAGTATGTGCGCGGCGGCAAGCGGCATAAGGCCCGCGCCGGCCAGGAAGTGCTGCTGGCCGCGGGCGCCATCAACTCGCCTCAACTATTACTGCTCTCCGGCGTCGGCCCGGCCGAGGAGCTGCGCGCGATCGGCGTGCCGGTGATGCTCAATCTTCCCGGCGTCGGCAAGAACTTGCAGGATCATCTCAACGCCAACATCGTCCAGCGGGTGACGCGCCCGATCACGCTCGACGGTAAGAGCGGCGGTTTCGCCGCGCTCGCGGTGGCGCTGCAATGGATGCTATTTCGGACCGGGCCGGGCACCAGCAACGTTGCCGAGGCCGGCGCCTTCATCTCGAGCCGGCCCGGTGCTACGGTGGCCGACATCGAATTCCATTTCATCCCGGCGCAGGTCGTCAATCACGCCCGTACTCAGCTCGACGGTCATGGCGTGACCTTGCATGCCTGCTGCCTGCGGCCGGAGAGTCGCGGCGAAATTCGCCTTGCCTCTGCCGATCCGCTAAAGCCGCCGGTGATAGATCCGAACTATCTCGCCTCGCACCACGATCTGAAAATCCTGATCGAAGGGATCCGGCGCGGGCGTGACATCCTGGCGGCACCGGCATTCAAGCCCTGGCTCGGCGAGGAGCGGTTGCCCGGCGTTGGACAGCAATCGGACGCCGAGCTCGAGGCGTTCGTGCGCGCCACCGCGGAGACCGAGTATCACCCGGTCGGCACCTGCAAGATGGGGAGCGATGCGATGGCCGTGGTCGACGAACGGCTCGCTGTCCGCGGCATCACGGGGTTGCGCGTCATCGACGCCTCGATCATGCCGGACGTGGTCAGCGGCAACACCAACGCGCCCACGATCATGATCGCGGAGAAGGGCGCGGAGATGGTCTTGAATGCCGGCTCGGACGTCATCCGCGCCTGAGGAATTTCAGCATCAGATCGGTGATGCGGCCGAACGGCGGACGCAAAAGCCGCGTGCCGCTGAAACGGCGCTGCAGGAAGACGCCTTTGCGGTGCGAGAAGGTCTGGAAACCGAACTCGCCGTGATAGGCCCCGATCCCTGAGGCGCCGACACCGCCGAACGGAAGATTCTCGGCCGCGAAATGAAATAACGTCGCATTGACCGAGGCGCCGCCCGAGATGGTCTTGCGCAAAACCTCGTCGCGCTTGCTCGCGTTGGCGCCGAAATAATAGAGGGCGAGCGGGCGCGGGTGCCGGTTGACGTAATCGATCGCCTCGTCGAGCCCGCGATAGGTCTTGACGGGAAGGACCGGTCCGAAAATTTCCTCGCGCATCACGGACAGATTCTCGCCCGGCTCGATCACCAGCGTGGGCGCAAGCTTGCGCATTTCCGGCGGCAGCACCTCGCGCCCCGGATTGACCTCGACCACGCGTGTGCCGCTCGCCTTGGCTTCCGCCACATATTGCGCGATACGCCGATAGTGCCGTTCGTTGACGATCGAGGTGTAATCGGGATTGGCCGCAAGCGTCGGATAGAATTTTTGCACCGTTCGGGCGGTCAAGCTGATGAAATCTTCAAGCTGCCGCTCGGGCAACAGGACGTAATCGGGCGCGATACAAGTCTGGCCGGCATTCAAAAGCTTGCCGTGGACGATGCTCTCGACCGCGCTCGGCAACGCCGCATCCTCTCCTAGGATACACGGCGATTTGCCGCCGAGTTCGAGCGTCACCGGCGTCAAGTTCTCGGCTGCGGCCTGCATCACCAGCCGTCCCACGGCGGTTGAACCGGTATAGAACAGATGATCGAAGGGCAGCCGTGAAAAGGCATGTCCTACATCCGGTCCACCGACGATCGTCGCCACCTTGTCGGGCAGAAACAGACCGGCAAGAAATTCGGCGATAAAGTCCGATGTGCGCGGCGTGAGCTCCGAGGGCTTCAACATGGCGCGGTTGCCGGCGGCAAGTGCCGCGATCAGCGGCACGATCGCCAGATTGAACGGATAGTTCCATGGACTGATGATGCCGACCACGCCGACCGGCTGATAGAGAATACGGGCGCCGGCAGGCATCAGCTCGAGGCCGACCGACACCTGCTTCGGCTGCATCCAATGGGCAAGATGGCGCAGGGTGTAGCGGATTGTCGACTGCGCAGGAAACGCCTCGCCGAGCTCGGTCTCGTAGGGCGATCGATTGCCGAAATCCGCCGAAATTGCCGCGGCCAGACGACCGACGCTGCGCCCGATCGCGTCGCTAAGCTTTGTCAGATCCGCGCGGCGCTCTTCAAGGGACGGCGCTCCTGCATGCAGGAACGCTGCTCGCTGCGCATCGAAGATCGCGCGCATTTCTGCGGCAGGGTCCGACATCGCGGGAAGCGGTTCGCTCATAGCGGCGGCCGCGCCGGATAGTCCAGCTGCATCCGCGCCGCGGCCTCGATCTTGGCCATGGCGGCGAGCGCGATGTGGTCGCGCCAAGGCCGCGCGATCACCTGCACGGCGATCGGCAAGCCAGCGCTACCGCGCTCGGCTTTGCGGGCAACGCGATCGACCTGATCGCGGCTAGCCGGACGGTCGCTTTCTTCGTCCGGCCGGACCCGAGTGACCGGCACGATTCCGGCAGGAAAGCTGCTGACATTGGCTAGCGGAGCATAAGCGCCCGGCATCGGCATAAGCTCGGTTGCACCATGCCGCACCGCGGGCACCGCATAGGCGGGACAAAGAACAAGATCGATCGGGCCGCCGTCGGCCTCTTCGAACGACCTCAGCAGTTCGTGTCGGAAATTCTCGATCGCCTCGACCGTCTGGCAGTATTGGTCGCCGCTTCCGGAACCGAAACGGCGAATGGTGAGGGCAGAACGGCGCTGGCCGAGAGCATCAAGCGCGAAACCGGCAATGCCGCGCAGCCACATCGGCATCGCCGCCGTCAACAGGAGAGGGCGGATGTGCCGGTCGACCTTGTTGCCGCGCAACAGCCGCCGATAGGCCTGGGCGCGGTCCGCGGACAGGCAAGCGAAGAACAGATCGCTGACGCGCCGCAAATCGGGCGGCTGCCAGGCAACCGGCTTTGCTCCGGCCGCGATGAGGTGCGCGGCGGCGTCGGCGACGGCGCGCCGCGCCGCCGGCGCAACCGGAAACTCGCCGTCGTCGGTGAATGTCGTAAAGCGCAAGCAGCTGACGTCGACCGCCGCCGGATCGCCAAACTCCGGCCCCGGATCGACAAATGGATCGCGGGCGCGGTCGAGCACGCTCAACGCCATCGTGAGGTCTTCCACATACCTCGCCATCGGGCCGGCCTGAGCCGGGATTCCTCGCTGCCCGGTAGGCAGGCCATGGCCACAATGATCGGGTATGCGTCCGGCCGTCGGCTTGATCGAGGCAATGCCGCAAAAGACCGCGGGAATGCGTAGCGAGCCGCCAATATCGTTGCCAACCCCTAGCGGCGAGGCGCCGGCGGCGATGACCGCCGCTTCGCCGCCACTGCTGCCGCCGCAAGACCTTTCCACATCCCACGGATTGTTGGTGCGTCCATACAGCGGATTATCGGTCTCCGTGAAGATCATGAGCTGCGGCAGGTTGGTCTTGGCAATCGGGATCGCGCCGGCCGCGCGCAGCGCCGCGACATAGGGATCGTCTTGGCTTTCGATGATACCGCGGCGCGACGGCAGGCCGAATGTGGATGCCGTGCCGGCAAGATCGAAACATTCCTTGATCGTGACCGGCAGGCCGGCGAGCGGCCCCAATTTCTCGCCATGCGACAGCGCTTTGTCGACGTTCGCCGCGGCTTTGCGCGCGCTCTCGGATAGGTCAACAGCGACGGCTTTGAGCTTACCGTTGACGGCTTGGAGCCGGGCAATGAAGTGTTCAACGGCTTTGGTGGACGACAGATCGCCGGCGGCAATGCCACGCGTGATCTCACGCGCCGATATGTCCTGCAGTTTTGCCGCACGCGACGCCGGCGCGGCGGTCGAAATGCCAGTGAGCGTCATGATCTGAGCCCCCGGAAACTGCGCATGGGCGCATGGCACTGGCAGCGTCGATTCATTCGCCCCGTTTGTCAATTTGCCAACCGCACCCGTCGTTGCCGCGACGGCCGACTATCCCGTTGGGGGAGCGAGCATTCTCTTGGTCGATTTATGACTGTAGGTACCGAGATCGGTGGGCCCTTTGGTCCGATCTGTCGCTATTTCAGATCCATATTTCCCCTATCGCGCCGCCACCGGTGGCCGCGGCCAGGACATCTTCGCAGGCGGATCACGGGCGGCTGTTACCGCGTGGAAATGATTATTTTTTGGTCGAAGCCAGTTATGCTGATTTTGTAATCAATCGCTGATTGATTCTTGCGCAACTGAAGAATGAGGATCATGTTTAGCGGGGGCCAACCCGGCCCCCGAAGGAAACGTCGAGATTTGCACGAACCCAATGGAGGGTCTGATGTGCAAGAGCCTTGTTACGATCGCTGCCGCGCTCGCGATCTTGTCACTCGGATCGCTCGCATCCGATCGCGCGCAAGCCGGAGGAGCGACGAGCGCGCCATCGAGATACAACAATGCGGCCCATACCGCGAACTTGGCGCAAGTGCGGCATCATCAGCGGGTGCAGACAGCCGAATTCGGGATTACGGAATTCTCCTCCTCTTCGGCGAAAACCTCGGTGCCAAAGCGTTGAGGTGAGAGAACGGCAGCGAATCAGCGCGCTGTCTGACGTTTAACGTCCGACACGTGCGTGCTTCGCCTCTCAATCCTCCTGACTGCGATGGCCAAGCCCGGGGCTATGCGGTCCGCGGCTATTGGCCGGCGGGTTTGTCGCAGCTACTCCTGTTGAATTGCCGTCGGCTACCCACGCCCGCACTGTCGGCAAAACTTCCGGCAGCAGCTTGTCGAGTTCGCCTTTGGTCATTCCTGGCCGGACACGCGGATCATAAAGGATATTGAGAAGGTACTGATCATAAACATCGAAAAATCCCATTTGGACGTTGTCGTTGAGCATGGTCCAGGGCACTGAACTGTCATCATTGATGACCCCCAGTGCTTGCAGCAATTCTTCATAAGCACAGTCGTAGAAGGCAAATTCTCCGGCATCGACCGGCAGGATCACCTCCGCGCGCCGGATGCGAAAGCTCTGATCCTTGCCGATGCCGGACAGGCATTGTGGATGCAGCGATTGTTGAATTTGCTTCGCCTTGTCTTGTCCGTAGTGGGCGCGGATCGTCCGCGCGAAGTCGCGGCTCTGCACCAGGGTTACGACGAAATTGGCGGCTTGGCGGTCATCCGTCACCGCCAAATCGAGATGGTCCACACGGGCATGGATGTCGGCGATGATTGTCGCGATCTCCGCACGGCGATCCGGCGCCCCGCGGCTGACTACGAATACCCGGACCGGCTCGTCAAATTTACGTATACGCTCGATCCGGCGGTCGAATTGCAGTTCGGCACGGAAGGCGATCTTGAAGAAGCCGTCCTTGATTTCGTCGTCGCTGAAGATCGTTCGTTCGGATGCACGCCGAATACTGATGTCGGCATTGTCGGCCTGCGCCACACAGCTCAGCGTTCCGCCGACCATGATAGCGGCCGCGGTAAGGACAACGCCGGCGCTTGCGTACGAAACGACTGAATTTTGCAGTCCGCGACACAGCACAACCGCCTCCCGGCATTCCGCCTTGGCGAAGGGTCTGTACAAGGCATGTGCCAGTACCAATATGCCGGCGGCGGCATAAGAATTCGAGATCGAAACAAGACCGTTGTTATATGAAATAAATAGTCGGGAAGCGGAATAACGGGGTTGTGCCGTTATTTAGGACAGCCATGGCGCACATTGTCGGACTCCGATACATTTAAGAAATCCCTTCTGCGGGAACTCGGAGAAACCCATGAGACGCTCGGCCCTCATCGTTATGACCATGCTCACGATCGCCGCCGGCTGGATTGCAATAATAGCGACAGGACCCCGTGCCATGAGCAAAGAACCCCGCTTTCCACAGCTCACGATGGATCAACTCGCCGATAAGCAAAAACCGCTCGCTGAGCAGATCATGAAGGTTTCGAGCGTCGGTATCGGCGGGCCTTACAATCCGCTGCTGCGCAGCCCCGTGCTCGGACAAAGAATGTTCGATCTGCTTCATTACCTGCGCTGGGAAACCTCGGTACCGTTGAAGCTCAATGAATTTGCGATCCTCATCATCGGACGGCAGTGGCGTTCCCAGGTGGAGTGGCTTGCGCATGCGCCGCTCGCCATCAAGGCGGGCCTGTCGCCGGAAATCGTCGCTGAGCTCAAGGCCGACATACGGCCGTCGAATATGCCGCCGCAGGAGTCGGCGGTCTATGACTTCATCACCGAGCTGACGACCAGGCATGCGGTCTCGGACGAGACCTTCAATCGCGCCAAAGAGCTTCTTGGCGAGCAGCAGGTCGTCGATCTGACGACGGTCGCCGGCACCTACGTGGCAGTGGCGATGCTGTTGGCAATGAGCGAGCAGGGCGTCCCGCCCGGCAGGGAATCGCCATTCAAGCCCGGCGAACCGTAATATCGGCAGGTCGAGGAGCGCGGTCAGGCCAAAAGTTCCACCCGACCGGAGGCGAGCTTGTAGAGGCCGCCGACAACGCGAATTTTCTGATTATCGACGAACGTATTGAGGATCGGCGCCGCGGTTTTTAGCTTCTCGACGTTCAACATGACGTTGCGCCGAATCGCGTTTTCGAGCGTATTGCCGGGCTCGCCCTGCGCAGCCTTGACGGCAGGGCTGATGGCGGCGACGAGCGCCGGCAGATGGCCGGGCAGGCGGGTGCTGTCCTTGATCGATTTTATGGTTGCATCGACCGCGCCGCAGGCGTCGTGACCGAGCACCATGATGAGCGGCGTACTTAATAGCTCAACGGCATATTCGATGCTGGCGACGATGTCGTCACTGGCGAAATTGCCGGCGACGCGGCAGACAAAAACGTCGCCGCGCGCTGTATCGAAGCAAAATTCCGGGCTGATGCGGGAATCGGCGCAGCTCAGAATGCCGGCGAATGGATTCTGCCCCGCGCTCAACGCTTCGCGCTCGTGCTTGAAATCGTGCCGTTTGCTGATGCCCTCGACATAGCGGGCGTTGCCCTGCATCAAGCGGTCAAGCGCGGCGTCGGGTGAGAGGACGTTTTGCGGTTTCGGCGGTAGTGCCTTGGCATTTTTGGCGAGCGCATGCGGAGCAAGCGCGAGGCCGGCGGCTGCGATCGCCCCGAGTTTCAGGATACTTCGCCGCGCGAGCGGCGCGTGTCGGGCTGCAGCGTCTCCACAACGTTGGCACATATTCGCCTCCTCATTCAGCTCATACTTAAATAGAGCAGTCCAGGTGTTCAAAGCACACCTCGGAAGTTTCGATGTTAACAAAAATCGTTCCCGGAATCCGAGCGTGAGGCGGCAATTCGCAGGTTCATTCACCCACGCCAGTAGCGGTCTTCCCAGCTTCGCGACAGCCGCATGGCGGAGAGAATAAGGCCGGCCATCGAATAGGTCTGCGGGAAATTTCCCCACAGCTCGCCGGTCCGCGGATCGACGTCCTCAGAAAGAAGACCGTAGCGATTGCGGTGGTCGAGCGCGTCGATGAAAAGGTCGCGCGCCGCCTCGCGCCGCCCGAGCGACCACAAAGCGTCGATCAGCCAGAACCGGCAGATCAGGAAGGCGGTCACCGGCAGCCCGAAATCGTCGGCGCTGGCGTAGCGCATGACGTGTTTTTCCCGGACCAGCTCGCGCTCCATGGCGGCCACGGTCGACGCGAATCGCGGGTCATCTACTTCAACGACGCCGAGATCGGCGAGAAGGAGCACGCTGGCATCGAGATCGTCCGAGCCGAACGCGGCGGTGAAGGCGCCGCGTTTTTCGTTCCAGGCGCCAGCGAGCAGCGCGGCGTGGATCGGCTCGGCGATCGAATTCCAATATTGCGCGCGATCGTCTAGGCCAATGCGCTTGGCGATCGCCGAGAGCCGCTGACAGCCCGCCCAGCACATCGCCGCCGAGTGGGTGTGGACACGCTGGCGTCGGCGGTATTCCCAGATGCCGGCATCTGGCTCGAGTGCCCTCGTCGCCGCCCGCTCGCCGAGCTTTTCCAGCAGGTGAAACAGTCCCTCGTCGCCGGGGCGAGGCAGCCGGCGGTCGAAGAACATGGGCATGGCGGCGAGGATGACGCTGCCATAGGCGTCGTGCTGAATTTGATCGACTGCAGCATTGCCGATGCGCACCGGTCCGTCACCGCGATAGCCGGCAAGGTCGGGCGCGATTCGTTCCTCGATTGTGGTCGTCGGGACCACACTGTAGACCGGACGAAGCTCGTGGTCCGATTTCGATGCGATCGAGATCGTAAACGAGATGAATTCCTCCATGGTGCGGGTCGCGCCAATGCGGTTGAGCGCCTGGACGACGAAATAGGCGTCGCGTAGCCAACAATAACGGTAGTCCCAGGTGCGGCCGGAGGCGGGCGCTTCCGGGATCGAGGTGGTGTGCGCCGCGATGACGCCGCCGGTCTCGTCGAAATTGCTGAGCTTGAGCGTAATGGCGGCGCGGATGATGGCCTCCTGCCAATCGTATGAGATTGACAGCCGGCGCACCCATTCCATCCAGTACTCGTGCGTGCGGTCGGCGAATTCGCGGCAGGTCGCCTGCAGATCGCCGGGGAACGGCTCGTCGGGACCGAACACCAGATGCAATGGGCGGGTGAGGACGAACGGCGCCTCGTCGTCGATCAGCGACAGCGGTGCGTCCGTCGTCAGACGGATCACGGTTCCTTCGCTGGAATAGCGGATATGGTTGCTGCCGAGCGAGCGATGCGGCAGCGGCCTTCCGTATTGGCCGGTGGGCCGCATCCTGACGGTGATGCGCGGCAAGCCGGCGACCGGTTCAAGGATGCGAAAGATTTGCGGCGGCCGAAAGACGCGTCCGAACTGACGGAAGCGCGGGACGAAATCGGTGATCCGCACCTTGTTGCCGTGCCGATCGGTGAGCACGGTCGACACGATCGCGGTGTTGCGCAGATATTCTGATTGGAACTCCGCCATGTCGTCGAGCACGACGTCGGAGAAGCCTTTCTCCTCCTTGCCCGACAACAATCGGCAGAAGATGGGATCGCCATCGAAGCGCGGGTAGCACCACCAGACGATGCGCGAGCACGGATCCACCAATGCGGCGGTTCGCCCGTTTCCGATGACGGCAAGATCAAGCCCGTGATCCTTCATTCCGCCGTGTCCCCGTGGTCGGCCACGATCCGCGCCAGCCACGAGCGCACGTCCTCCGGCCCATCGAAGTGGCCGTCCACCCCCGGAACGATCCGGCCGACGGAAAAGCCCAGGCCGCCGAAATTCGGAATGATGCCGAATACCGGCTCGTCGGTGGTGTCGTCGCCGATGAAGATCGGATGGCGATCGACGAATGGCGGGTAGTTCATCAGTTCGCGCACCGCCAGTGCTTTGCTGATTCCCGCCGGTTTGACCTCGACCACCGCTTTGCCGGGCAGAATATCGACGGTGCCTGGCGGCATTTGTGCGCAAATATCGGCGACCGCCGCGCGCAGCGCCGGCCCCAGATCGGGCGCCAGCCGATAGTGCAGGGCGAGCGAATAGCCCTTGTCCTCGACCAGGATGCCCGGACCAAGCTTGGTGAGCGTGGCGAGCATGCGCTTCAATTCGGCGCTGAGCAAGCTCGCCCGGATCTGCGGCTCGGTGCCCGGAACCGGCCGCAGTTCGGCGCCGTGGCCGCCGATTGCGGCAAACTGCAGCGGCGCAAACATCAGGTCGATGTCATTGAGCTTGCGGCCGCTCACCAGCGCCAAGGCGCCGCCGGTCAGCTCCTGCAGACGGCCGAGGGTGTGGCGCAGCGTCGGCGGCACCCAGACTTCCTGCGGGGCCGGCGCGATATCGAGGATCGTGCCGTCGATATCGAGCAAGATCGCGCACTCGCGCAAGTCGGACGTGAGCGACGTTGTTGCAATGTCCATGTCGAGGGTCGCAAGGTCTGCTTCGTTCTGCACCGTTCATATCCCATCATGATTCGATATACGACAAGGGCCGGGCTACCGCCTCGAGCGGTTGACGCTCGGCGGCGACGCCCCAGAGCGCTTCGGTGGTCGCCGCGGCAATCATCAGGAGCGCACCGATGAAGTAGCCGATGGCGACGCTGCCGCGCGAACCGGTGCTGATCAGCACGCCCAACAGCAGCGGGCCCGCCACGCCGCCGACGCCGGTGCCGATCGCGTAGAAGAACGCATTGGCGAGCGCGCGAATCTCGAGCGGGAAAATCTCGCTCACCGTCAGATAGGCGGAGCTGGCAGCGGCCGAGGCGAAGAAGAACACATGTCATCCAGGCGATGGTGAGGCCCTGCGCGGACAGGCGGTTTTGGCTGAACAGATAACCGGTGCCGGCGAGCAAAAGCCCGGCCGCTCCATAGGTGGTCGCGATCATCACCTTGCGGCCGATGGTGTCGAACAGGCGGCCAAGCATGATCGGCCCCAGCACGTTGCCGGCGGCGAAGGGCAGAATGTACCAGCCGATCCGGTCGGCCGGGATGTCGTAGAAGTTGATCAGGATCAGCGCATAGGTGAAGAAGATCGCGTTGTAGAAGAAAGCTTGCGCCGCCATCAGCGTGAGGCCGACCAGCGTCCGCTGCCGGTAAGTCCGAAACAAGACGCGGGCAATCTCCGCGAGCGGCGTGTGATGGTGCATGCGCAATCGCGCCGGCGGTCGCGGCGGCTCGGTTGCGCGAGGTCGGCGCCCGGAATGGGTTTCGATCTCGCGCACAACTGCCGCGGCTTCTTGCACGAAGCCATGGGTGATCCGCCAGCGCGGGCTTTCCGGAATCCAACGTCGCATGATGAGAATGACAAGTCCTATCGTGGTGCCGATCAGGAAGGCCAGCCGCCATCCCAGCGCCGGGTCGATAAAGGCGGGATCGAGCAGGACGATCGAGCCGAATTGATGGCAGTGTATTCGCCGCCGATGCCAGTGCCACTGAGGAAGCGGAACAGCACGAAACTCCAGGCGTTCCGCGCCAAACCCGCGGCGGCCGTTGCCAGGAGATAGACCGTAAGCGTCATGAAAAACAACTTCTTGCGTCCCAGCCGATCGGTCAACCAACCGAAGAAAAAGGCGCCCAGCGCCGCGCCGGCGAGATAGCAGCTACCGGCAAGGCCGATCTGCGAATTGCTCAGGTCTAGCGGCAGCGCGTCGAGACGGGCGGGGATATCGGTTTCGATGACTGCGCCGGGTCGGGAACGGGTTGCTTCCACGGCCTGTGGCGCGCGCAGCGGGTCTGATCGAGTCGCACGTTGACGCCGCGTCGAATCCCGATCGACTACTGCGTGGGGTGCATACCGAGCCATTGTCAGATCGCCCCAAGCACAGTCTCTCTCCAAGGAAACGCCGAGTGTGATCAAGGGTTCCAGGTCGCGTCAGGCGGGCGCTATATGGTGAGTTCGGCCCCCGACGCGCGCAGGCTGAACTCGCCCGGTTGCGCGCTTCAATCCGGGCCTGGGCCTGTGGTGAATTCCGCCTTGATCGACAAGATTACCAGCCGGTTGGAGATACCGCGGCGTCTGCGCGCCCTCGTGCGGGCGCGAGAGTCGAGCCTGATCGCGCTAGCGGCGCTGGTCGGCGCCATCGCCGGCGTGCTCGTGGCCCTCATGAGTACCGGGGTCGACGTCCTGCACCGTCTGTTCTTTCACCTCGATGCCGGGGTGCGTCTATCGGGACTGTTGCGGCTCGATCCGGTGGTGGCGATCTCGGTGCCGCTCGCCGGCGGTCTCGTGTTCGGCGTCGCGCGCGAGTTGATCGCGTACTATGGCGGCCAGAGCGGGAAATCGATCCGATCGAAGCCAATGCGCTGCATGGCGGCCGTCGGCTCTTTCGATACGAACGCCTACGCAGTGATCAGCATGGGCGCGCTCGCGGCCTCGGTGATCGGCGGCCCCCTGTGACGATGACCTTCATCGCGTTGGAGACGACGGGCGATCTATGGCTCACCACGGTAGTGCTCATCGCCGTAATCATCTCCTCGCAAGTGACGCGGGAGGTGTTCGGTTATTCGTTCGCTACCTGGCGTTTCCATCTGCGCGGCGAGACGATCCGCAGCGCCGCCGACATCGGCTGGATGCGTGACCTGACCGTCGGCAAGATGATGGGCCACGATGTCCGGACAGTCCGCGCCGCGGCGAGCATCGGCGCCTTCCGCGAAGCTTTCCCGCTCGGTTCCCCGGCCTATGTTATCGCCGTCGACGAACAGGATCGTTATGCCGGCATGGTGCGGGTCGCGGATGCTCACGCTTCCGAAGCCGCGCCGGATAAACCGGTCAACGATCTTCTCCACAATGCCGAAGACATACTGCTGCCGGGGATGGCGATCAAAGAAGCAGTGCTCGCTTTCGATCGCGCCGAGGCCGAGGCTCTCGCGGTCGTCGATTCCTACGTCGATCGCCGCGTCATTGGGCTCTTGACGGAAGCTTACGCGCTACGTCGCAATGCGGCGGAGTTGGAGCGGCGGCGGCAGGAACTTATCGGCGAAGGATAGCATCCGCGCCAACGCCAAGACTGTCCGCCGATCACTCGCCTTTGCCGCTCAGCTGCTTGAGCTTGGCGAACACCGCTTCGACGTTGAGCTCTTCGGATTTCTTGGCGGCAACCGGCTCCTCCGGCTCCGCCTTCGGCGCCGTGGTGACAGAGGCGGGAAGGAGCGTCGCGCCCTGCGCCTCGACCGGAACCGGCTTCTCCTTGGCCGCCCGCTGCACCTCAAGGTCGAGGTCGATCTGCGAGCAGAGGCCGAGTGTTACCGGGTCGAGCGGCGTCAGGCTGGCCGAGTTCCAGTGGGTGCGCTCGCGGATCGCTTGGATGGTCGATTTTGTGGTGCCGACGAGCCGCATGATCTGGCTGTCCTTGAGCTCCGGATGGTTGCGGACCAGCCAGAGGATGGCGTTCGGCCGGTCCTGGCGGCGCGATACCGGCGTATAACGCGGGCCTTTCTTTTGCTTGGCCTCGGGAAGGCGGACTTTCGGGTCGGCGATGTGCAGCCGGTGGTTCGGATCGGCCTCCGCTTCGGAAATCTCCTCGCGCGTCAGTTGTCCGGTCAGGATCGGGTCAAGGCCCTTGATCCCCTGCGCGGCGTCGCCGTCGGCGATCGCCTTCACTTCAAGCGGGTGCAGGTTGCAGAACTGTGCGATCTGGTCGAACGACAGCGCCGTGTTCTCCACCAGCCACACCGCCGTCGCTTTCGGCATCAAGGGCGCGATAGCCATGTGCAAATCTCCTCTGCGCTCCGCCCGCCCGGCGGGGCGGAGCCACTCACGTCATCAGCGATGACTGAAAAGCCGACAGAATATAGACGGCCCACCGGCCCCGTGCAACCGCTGTGTGGTTTCTTGATCCGGATCGCACGCACGCCGCGCGCGGCCCAAAGCGTGCAAACCCATTGCGAAATGGCCCGGATTTCGCAAAAAGGAAACGGCGAACGGTAACCGGGCCCGCTGCGCGCCACACGGGAGCTTACGTGACCGAAACAGTCGCCGAAATCCTCGACGCTTATCGCCGCGGAGCAGTTAAGCCCGAGGACATTGTCGCGCGGAGCTTTGCGCGCATCCGCGCCCATAACGATCCGGCGATCTTCATCGCGCTGCGCGAAGAGGCAGACGTCGTCGCCGAGGCGCGCGCGCTGGGACGCAGCGGCGACACGACAATTCCGCTCTATGGCATTCCGGTCGCCATCAAGGACAATATCGACGTCAAGGGTTTGCCGACCACCGCCGCGTGTCCCGCTTACAGCTACCGCCCCAACCAGGATGCCACTTGCGTCGCGCGGTTGCGCGAGGCCGGAGCGCTCGTTCTCGGTAAGACCAATCTCGATCAGTTCGCGACCGGTCTGGTCGGCGTGCGCACGCCCTACGGTATTGGCCGCAATTTGTTCGACCAAAAACTCATTCCCGGAGGGTCGAGCACCGGCTCCGCGCTCGCCGTCGGGGCCGGATTGGCGCCGCTCGCGCTTGGCACCGACACCGCCGGATCCGGCCGAGTGCCCGCCGCTTTCGGCAACATCGTCGGGCTCAAGCCGAGCTGCGGTCTTGTTTCCACGGCAGGCGTGGTGCCCGCGTGCCGCACGCTCGATTGCGTCTCCGTCCTCGCGCTTACGGTCGATGACGCGATGGCGATGTTGCGCGCGATCGCCGGCTCCGACCCGGCCGATCCGTTTTCGCGTCCTCGGCCGGTGCACGCGGTTGGGCCGATGCCTGACGGCCTCAAGCTCGGCGTGCCGCTGCCGGGTCAGCGCCTGTTCTTCGGCGACCACGCGTCGGCAGCGGCCTACGACGCGGCGCTGGCGCGCCTCTCCGGACTCGGCGCCAAAATCGTAGAGACCGATATCGAACCGTTCTATGCGACGGCGCGTTTGCTCTACGAGGGACCGTGGGTCGCCGAGCGCTACCTCACGGCGCGCGCGCTGATCGCTTCCTCGCCGGAATCCCTGCATCCGATCACGCGGCAGGTGATCCTTTCCGGCGCGCACGGCACGGCGGCCGATGCTTTCGCGGCTTTCTATCAGCTCGAAGAATTACGGCGGGTGCGCGATCACACGTTCCGCGCGATCGATGTCATGGTGTTGCCGACGGCGCCGACGATCTATGCGATCGATGAAGTGCTCGCCGACCCGATCGGGCTCAACAGCCGGCTCGGCGCCTACACCAACTTTGTCAACCTGCTCGACATGTGCGGCCTTGCCGTGCCCGCTTCCATGCGTGCCGACGGCATTCCGTTCGGCGTGACCTTGCTTGCGCCTGCGGGCGAGGACGCGGCGCTCGCCGCGATCGGCCGCGAATTCCATGCCGCGACCGGTCTATCGCTCGGCGCGCTCAAGCGGCCGCAGGCGGCGCTGGCAAGGCCTCCGGCCGCGCCGGCCGAGGGCGAAATCGCGATCGCCGTTGTCGGGGCACATCTGTCCGGCATGCCGCTAAATGGCGAACTGCGCGCCGCCGGCGCCCGGTTGATCGAGCGTACGGCCACAGCGCCGCATTATCGGCTCTATGCGCTTGCCGGCACAAGGCCGCCGAAGCCGGGCCTTTTGCGCGTAAAGAATGGCGCGGGCGCCGCCATCGAGGTCGAGGTCTGGGCGCTGTCGGAAGGAGCATTCGGCCGTTTCGTCGCCGCAGTGCCGCCGCCGCTCTCGATCGGCACGCTCGAGCTCGACGGCGGCCGCTCCGTCAAAGGCTTTTTGGCCGAGGCCGAGGCGGTCGCCGGCGCGCGCGACATTTCAAACTTCGGCGGCTGGCGCGCCTTCATGGCGCAAGAAAAAGCTACGGCGTGACAACGATCACTTCGGCTCGTCGATGAAGCTCACATGCGCGGCGACGACGCGCCAGCCTTCCGAAAAACGCACCCAGGCCTGCATCTGCCGGCCGATTTTGCCGGGCACGCTGGCGCGGTGGAACAGCGTCGACGCGACGGCATGGTTGCGGCCATAGGTGCTAATGACGGTCTTTGAGATCGTGCGAGCGAGCCCGGCCGGCGAGCGCGCGGCGCGAAATGCTTCGATCTCCGCGTAGCCGTACAGGTTCTCGGTCCCGCCGTAGCGAATGGTGCGCGGATCGTTGCGGAACGTCACATTGAGCGCGGCAACGTCATTCGCTCCCAACGCCTTCTCGTAGCGGTCGAATTCGGCTCGCACCTCGGCAACGACCTCCGGCAGGTCGATTTCCATCTCGTTCTCCCTAAAACATTGCGGCAAGGTGTAGGAAATCGCGATCAAAATTCCTTCGGTCGCATCGCCGCGACGACACCCGTTATTTCGAGCGCATGCGCGATGCGCAGCGCCACGTCCTCGCGCCATGGCGCGGTGATGATTTGTACCGCGATCGGTAGCGGCGCAAGCGGCACGGGTATGGCGACGACCGGCAGGCCGATGAAAGAGATCGGCTGCGTGTAGAGTCCGAGATTGGCCCGTACCGGCCATTCGAGGTCGTCCAACATGAACGTCTGCTGCCCGATCGGCGGCGCCGTGACCGGCGTCGCCGGTGCCAAGATGGCGTCGACCTCCGCGAACAGCTTGAGCACCTCGCTGCGATACCAACGACGGAATTTCTGTGCCTTCACCACCAGCGAGGCGGGCACCATGGCGCCCGCGATCAGCCGGTCGCGCACGGCGGGATCGAAATCGTGTCCGCGGGCGCGCAGCCGGTCGAGATGCAGACTCGCGGCCTCGCTCGCGGTGATGAGGAAGGCGGCCGAGCGCGCGCGTTCCGCCTGAGGAATCTCGATGTCGCGATTGGCCCCAAGCGCCGCCGCCACGCGGTCGACGGCGTAGGCTGTCTCCGCGGTTCGGCATTTGAAATAGCCGCCGGCGACGGCGATGCGCAGCCCGTCGGTCTCCCGGCCCAGGAGCGACATGACAGGCTCTGCCCCCCGATCGGCGCAAGCGGGATCGTCGGGGTCGTAGCCTTGCATGGCGTCGTAAGCGAGCGCGAGATCGCGCGCGCTGCGAGCCCATCGGGCCGACGTGATCGAGGCTCGCCGCGAACGGGAAAGCGCCCGCCCGGCTAAGCCGTCCGAAGGTCGGTTTGAGGCCGAACAGACCACAGAGCGAGCAGGGCACGCGGATCGAGCCGTTGGTGTCGGAGCCCAGCGCGAGCGGCACCATGCCGCCGGCTATTGCGGCGGCCGATCCGCTGGAGGATCCGCCGGCCATGCGGCTGAGATCGTGCGGATTGCGTGCCGGGCCGTCGTGAACGTTCACGCCGGTGAAATCATAGGCATACTCGCCCATGTTGAGCGCGCCGACGAGCACGGCGCCGGCCGCTTCAAGCCGCTCGATCAGGGACGCGTCGCGGGCCGCGGGCGGCGCATCGCGATTGATTTTCGATCCGGCAAGC
>Ga0181532_10002273_pt1 | contig 17959 bp, 16 predicted proteins | sample PEATcosm2014_Bin_33_FD_119768 | JGI IMG/M metagenome (GOLD analysis project Ga0181532, IMG submission 119768) | Peatland microbial communities from MTU Mesocosm Facility, Houghton, MI, USA - PEATcosm2014_Bin11_30_metaG | ecosystem: Environmental > Terrestrial > Soil > Wetlands > Peat | place...
CGTTTCCTTGTGCACGTCCAGGCCGATATACTTGATGCTGTTCATATAAGGGTGTTCCTTTCGGTAGCGTTCTGTCCGACCACTCAGAAGCTACCTCAAAGGGGCGCCCTTTTATAATGCGTAGTCGAGCCCGTGCGAGTAGTCCAGACCGCGCTCGGCTGCAAAGTGGCCGGCGAAGTCGCAATACGCCTCATCCAGCACGGTGATCACCTGCGAGGGTAGGCGATCGAGAAAGCGATCGATGGCGTCAGCGTCCACAACCGTCCCCGTGGGATTGTTCGGGTTGGCCAGGTACACCACGCGCGTATTGCCGTCGACCGCCGCCAGAATACCTTCCAGATCGTAACCATCGTTCAGCGTGGGCACTTCGATCAGCCGCGCGCCCGCAGCCTGCGTCACGATGGGATACACGAAGAACGACAGCTTGCTGGTAACGGCATTCAGCCCGGGGCCTAGCAGCGTGCGCGCCAGAATGTCCAGCAGTGTGGTCGAGCCGGCGGTCACTAGAATCTGTGCGGGATCAACTTCGTGGATCTCGGCCAGCCGCGCCGTCAGCTCCGCGACGCCGTTGTCAGGATAGAAATGGCTATCCGAAGTTGCGGCCTTGATCGCCTCGATCGCCAGCGGCGAGGGTCCGAAAGGGTTTTCATTCGAAGCCAGTTTGATGCAACGCACGCCGCTCTCCAATTCCGCTTGCCGCAAGTGTTTCCCCGGCTTGTAGCTGGTCAGCTTCTGCACGTGCGCCGGAACCAGCTTCCTGAAGTTTGTCATTCCGTCTCCGTCGGTGCGTTCCCGTAAATTGGCATTTAGCAGTTGGCACTTAGCACTTAGCCAAGCCCGTCAGGTTCAGGTTCTAACCAAGTGCTAAGTGCCAAATGCTAAGTGCCATCTGGTGTCGTCCGCGGTCCTGTCTTCCGCCCGCCTGCCGCAGCTCTTAATTGCGCCACTTCCCTCGCCGTTAGATGCCGCAACTTTCCCGGCTCCACATCCAGTTCCAGTGGCCCGTAACGCACGCGTCTGATCTTCTCCACGTGGTGTCCAATCTCTTGGAACATCCGGCGTATTTGCCGGTTGCGACCTTCTATCAGTGTCATCTCGTACCAGGGATTGTCGCCCTCGCGTACTAATTGGATGCGCACGGGCGCCGTCCGCACTGCCTCCGAGCGCCTTCGCTGTCCTACCCTCGGCAAGCGCCCAGCCGGAGTCTTCAGCGGTGAGCGTTCCGGCCGAAGCGTCACTCCGCCGCGCAGCTTTTCGATCTGCTGCTCTGTCGGCTTGCCGCTGACCTTTACCACATAGGTCTTGGGCACGTGGGACGACGCGTGGGTCAACTTCTGCGCCAGTTCGCCGTCGTTGGTCAGCAGCAGCAGCCCTTCGCTCAGATAATCCAGCCGCCCGACCGGATACACGCGCGCTTTAACGCCGCTCACCAAATCTAATACCGTAGGACGGTGTTGCGGGTCAGTGACCGTGGTCACGTAGCCCTTCGGCTTATGCAGCAGCAGATACACATGCCGCTCGGCGCCGCTGAGAAGCTTGCCGTTGACCTTAATGTGATCGTGCTCGAGATCGGCCTTGGTCCCCAGTTCGGTGACGATATGCCCGTTGACCGAGACCAGTCCGCCGGAGATCAGTTCCTCGGCTTTGCGCCGAGAGGCAATTCCGGCGGCGGCGATGATCTTCTGCAATCGCTCAGACGGCATTGGGAGCCTGTCCGGAAAATAGCTGCCCCTGATTTGTTGCCCGCTTGTATTCCATAGTTTTCTAGTACATCCTGATCTTCTCACGTCAGCGGGTTGTATCACCCGAACTCCCAAATTACTTCTTGCCGCGATACAGCCCGGCAATTCCAAAGCTATACGGCGTCCATGAGACCTGGGTGAAGCCTGCCTCGCGCATGCGTTGCAGCATCTCCTCCGGAGAAGGGAAGCGCAGCACCGATGCCGGAAGATACGAGTATGGTCCGCGCACTCCGGAGATCAGCGTCCCAATCGCGGGCAGCACGCGGCGAAAGTACACGCGATAGAGCTTGCCCAGCAGTCCTTTCGGTTCGCCGAAGTCGAGGATTCCGATCTCGCCGCCGGGCGCGAGCACACGATGGATCTCTGCCAGCCCGCGATCGTAGTTTGCCAGGTTGCGAAAGCCGAAGGCCGCAGTCACAAGTTGGAACTTATCGGCAGCGAACGGCAGGTTCAACGCGTCGGCTTCGATCCAGCGAATGTCCCTGGTGCCCGATTTCTCTGCCGCCCGTAACAGCATCGCGTGCGAGAAGTCCGCACCGAAGAGGGCAGAGTTGGCACCGTTCATCCGGCGATGCAGCGCAAACGTCATGTCGCCGGTGCCGCAGCACAGATCGAGCACCTGTGCGTCCGGTTGGCACAGCACTTCCGCAAACGCACGCGCGGTGCGGTTCCACCACACGCGGTCGACATTCATGGACAGCACGTGGTTCAGCAGATCGTAGCGCGGGGCGATGGACGTGAACATGTCGCGCACCGCCGCCGCCGCGGCCTCTTGATCGCGAGCTCCCGCCGGAGCCGCGCCCACAATGCGCTCGTGATCGCTGGCCGCGGGTTGGTTGGGCTCGGACATAAAGATAGTTCGAGACACGTGGCTCTTAGCTGGTTGCTCTTAGCTTTTAGCCCTTAGCTTTTAGGGAGGACGTACTGCAAGGAATTCTTGGCTCGCTAAGAGCTAACAGCTAGCGACTGAATCTCCTTCACCGCCTGTATCACGCATCGCGGCGGAACATTATTCACCACCTCGACTTTGCCGATGCCGCTGGCCAGCACGAAGTGCGGCACGCCGCCGACGGTTTTCTTGTCAGCCAGCAGCCGCTTCAGAATGCGCTTGCCATCGACGTTGACCTTCGGCAATGGGCCGTACGCTTGCACCAGTGCGACGATTCGCTCTGCCGTCGTTCCATCCGTCACCTGCATCTCCTTGCCGATCACGCTGGCCGCAATCATCCCCCATCCGACAGCTTCGCCATGCAACAGCCGCCGGTAGTTGGTCTCCGCTTCCAGCGCGTGTCCAATGGTATGTCCAAAGTTCAGGATGCGGCGCTCGCCGCTTTCACGCTCGTCGGCGCTCACCACTTCGGCCTTTACGCGAATACATTCCGCGATCAGCTCTTCCAACAGTGCACCATCGCGTCGCAGCAGCGCGTCGCGATTTGCCTCCATCAGCTCGAAGATCACCGGGTTGCGAATCACGCCATATTTCATCGCCTCAAACAAGCCCGAGCGATACTCGCGCTCCGGCAACGTAGCCAGTACGTCCGGATCGGCAAGCACGGCGAGAGGCTGGTGAAACGTCCCCACCAGGTTCTTGCCGGCCTTCAGGTTCACGCCCGTCTTGCCGCCGATCGCCGAGTCTACCTGCGCCAGCAGCGTAGTTGGAATCTGCACCACCGGAATGCCTCGCATGAAGATAGAAGCCAGGAATGCTCCCACATCGCCCACCACGCCGCCGCCCAGCGCCAGCAGGACCGAGCGCCGGTCCGCTCCCAGACTCACCAGCTTCGCGGCGAGCTTCCCCAGTTCAGCCAGAGTCTTCGAGCGCTCGCCATCGGGCATGACGACGATCTCAATTTGGCGTCCAGCGTTGCTGAAGCTCTTTCGCAACGTGTTGGCCCAGTGCTTGCGAATTGGCAGCGAGGTGAGCGCGAACAGGCGCGCGTCTGGCGGAATAACGTCGCGCAGCGCCGCAGCCGAAGACCGCAGCAAGCCGCGCTCAACTAGCACTTCGTACGATCGCGATGGAGTTCGAACTGAAATGCGAATCAAGTTTCTAGTGTAATGGATAGCCTCAGAGCGCGTGCTACCATGAACCCAATGCCAGCTCTTCCATCCGAGACCGATTTCATCGTAGTCGGCGCGGGTATTGCCGGCCTGCGCGCCTCGGTGGAGCTCGCTTCGGCGGGCAGAGTGCTTTGCCTCGCCAAGCGCGAGGTCACGGAGTCGAACACCCGTTATGCGCAGGGTGGCATCGCCGCTGCGCTCAGCGACGACGACGAAGTCCGGCTCCATCTGGAAGACACCCTCCGGGCCGGCGATGGCTTGTGTAACGAAGAGGCGGCGCGGGTGCTGGTCGAGGAAGGCCCGCCGCGCATCGAAGAGCTGATCGAGTGGGGTACTGAGTTTGATCGCGCCGGCGCCAAGATCGCCTTCACGCGCGAGGGCGCCCACAGCCGCAGCCGTGTCCTGCACGCCCACGGCGATTCCACGGGACGTGAGATCGGCCGCGCACTTTATCGCAAGGCCGAGGCTATCAAGTCCATCAGCTTCCGCGAATTTGAGTTCACCACCGAGTTACTGATCAACGACGGCCGCGTGGTGGGCATTCGCGTCCTCGATCAAGCCGGACAGCTCCGCGAAATTTTCGCCAGTGCGGTATTGCTTGCCACGGGCGGCCTGGGCCATGTTTACAGCAACACCACGAATCCCGCCGTGGCCACCGGCGATGGCGTTGCGATGGCCTATCAGGCGGGCGCGCAGATCAGCGATATGGAGTTCGTGCAATTCCATCCCACGGCGCTGTTTCTGAAAGGTGCCCCGCGATTTCTGCTTTCGGAGGCGCTGCGCGGCGAAGGCGCTTACCTGCGCAATCTCGAGTTGAAGCGCTTCATGCCCAAGTATCACGAGCAGGCGGAACTCGCTCCTCGTGATGTGGTAGCGCGGGCCATCGCTCATGAACTGGAATTAGTGAGGCGGCCTGATGCTGCCGTCTATCTTGACCTCACGCACCTGAATGCCGCCCGCGTGCGCGAGCGTTTTCCCATGATCTATTCCACCTGCATGGAATACAACATCGACATCGCGGCTGAGCTGATCCCGGTCCGGCCGGCGGCGCATTACGCCATGGGCGGGGTCCGCACCGATCTATACGGACGCACTTCGCTGCCCGGCCTGTATGCCGCCGGCGAAGTGGCTTGCACCGGCGTGCATGGCGCCAATCGGCTGGCCAGCAACTCGCTGCTCGAGGGCCTGGTGTACGGAGCGCGTGCCGGACAGAACATGCGCGAACAGATTCGAACTAAGAGCGAGCATCCAGCAAGCGCGAGCCCGCAGGTCGCGGCAGCCAGCGATAACGGTCAAGCCGGCGACGTGGAGAAGTTCATCCAGAAAGTTCAATCGCTGATGTGGGAGCGCGTGGGTGTGGTCCGCGAGGGCAAGGCGCTGCAACAGGTGGTGCCCGAACTCCGTGCTCTGCAGGAGCGAGTACCGTCGCTGGGTGATCGCCGTTCTCACGAGGCCGCCAACATACTGCAAGCCGGACTGCTGATTGCGCGCTCCGCCCTGGCGCGCGAAGAAAGCCGCGGCGCCCACTACCGCCTCGATTACCCGCTCAAGAACGACGCCAAGTACCGCAAGCATTCGGTGGTCACCGGCGACAATATCCGCTTTGAATAGCTTCTATCGAAGGGCGCACCTTCAGGGCCTTCTTGCGCGTTACGCTTGCCATTTCTTCGGGAATACTAACGACAGCCCAATCGAACCCAGCAGCACGCCCGCCACTACAGCCAGCGCAACTACAGTCGGGATCGGCACGTAGTCCGACGCCAGCATCTTTAGTCCGATGAAGATCAGGATCACCGATAGGCCATAATGCAGGAAGTGAAACGCTTCGATCATTCCCGACAGCGCGAAAAACAGCGAGCGCAGTCCCAGGATCGCGAACACGTTCGACGTGTAAACGATGAATGGCTCGCGCGTTACCGCTAGCACGGCGGGGATTGAGTCGACTGCGAACAGCAGGTCCGTGGTTTCCACTACGATCAACACCAGCGCGAGAGGAGTCGCGTACCTCAACGCGCCGCGACGCACAAAGAAGCGGCTGCCTTCATAGTCGTTGGTCACGCGGAAGAGCTTGCGGAAGCCGCGCAACAGCGGATTCGATTCAGGATGGATTGTCTTGCCGTGCTGGAGGAACAACCTGACACCGCTGTAAATCAGAATTCCGCCAAAGACGAAGATGATCCAGTGGAAACGCTTCAGCAGCGTGATTCCCGTTGCGATAAAGATGGCACGCATGATGAGTGCGCCCAGCACGCCCCAGAACAGGACTTCGTGCTGAAATTCGCGGGGCACGCTGAAGCAACGGAAGATAAGCAGGAAGACGAAGAGATTATCGACGCTCAGCGATAGCTCGATCAGGTATCCGGTGACGAACTCCAGCGAGAGCTGCGAATTCGGCCTCACATTCTCGCCTACCAGGGTGTGTCCGAAAAAGTAAATCAGTACCGCAAACAGGCCGGCGAGACTCATCCAGACAGCGGTCCAGCCGATCGCTTCACGAAAGCCGACCTCGTGCTTCCGGCGGTGAAAGACGCCCAGGTCGAGCGCCAGCATCGCCAGCACAAACACGTTAAAGACCAGCCAAAAGATCCAGTTCGAAGGCATGTACGGAATTCCGCAGCAGCCATTCTAACGGTCAGGCTCTATTACTTGTGGAATGTCCCCATGTACTCGGTCTCTGCCAGCACGTGTCCCTTCATCGCTTCATCTAGTTGAGAGCGGCTGGCTCCGGCGGCAAGATCGAGCTTTGCGTCCAGCGCGTACAAGCGGAAGAAGTAACGATGGGTTGCTCCGGCAGGTGGGCAAGGGCCGTTGTAGCCCGCTTTGCGAAAGCTGTTCCGCCCCTGTCGCGCGCCGTCATCCAGTTGCTCGCGCTTGGGCACGCCTTCCGGCAGCGAGTGCGCATTCGCCGGCAGGTTCCACAGCACCCAGTGCACCCAAGTCCCGGCCGGTGCATCGGGGTCGTCCATGATGATCGCGAACGTAGCCGTATTCGCCGGCACGCCGTTCCATTCCAGCGGAGGCGAGGTGTCGGCGCCCTTGCAGGTATATTGCGCGGGAATCGCTGCTCCGGCAGCAAAGGCAGAGCTGGTCAAGCTGAAGGCCATCGCACCGCCTCCTACAGGCTTGGCTTGCTGCGCGAATGTTGTACCAAGACTTACAGCTAGCAGCCCTAAGATCTTCACCATCGGTTTCATACGCAATCACCTTTCTTATTGCGCTGGCCCAACTCCGAAATGATCGGCCTTCATGGTACTACCGTCGCCCGGGACGGGATGGCTACTTCTGCAGCAAAAGATCGCGAACCGCCTCGTCGTCAAAGGACGCGGCGCGTTTCGTATCGCCGAGCGACCGCCATGCGCTCGCACGTCCCAGCGCCACGTCGTACGTGAAACTGCGCGCCCCGCCCGTTGCCAGCAGATCTGGAGTAGCGTTGCGCACGGCCTTATCGAATGTGTCCAAGGCAGCCCTCGGCTGCTTGATCTCGAGATAGAGTTCCGCCAGCTTCAGCAGTTCGTTTGGCTGCGGCGAGGCCGACAGTTCGATGGCTCGCTGCTGTGCGCTGATAGTCTCAGGAATCCGGCCCTCGTGCTTGTACAAGGTCGCAAGCGAGAACCATAAGAGGGCCTCGTGAGGTTCTAGCGAAATGGCTTTGAGATACTCACGCTCCGCATCAGATCGAAGATCCATTGTGTAGAAGATATTTCCCCTCAACCAGGGCACAAAGGAGTTGTCAGGGGTAATCTCATTAGCTCGATCCGTCGCCTTCAGCGCCTCGGTATTGCGTCCAAGGGCGGCAAGAACACTTGCCGCATTGGCCCATTGGTTGAAAGCCCCGCCGCTAGATTGCAACCGGGGTCCGGCCGGCAGAGGCGCCGTGGAACAATCCACTGGAAGGCGTTTGATCAGATCTTCCGTTTCTGCTGTACGCCGCACCAGGACTATCGAAACCTCGTCCAGATAAACAGGCCGCCAATCGTTGCTCTTGCAGAAAGCCTTGAGCAATCCCAGGACACTCTCAAAGCGATTCAGCGGCAGGATAATCGTGTTGATGTTGTAGCGCGCGGCCTCCCGGCGCCACAGTCCGGAGTCAAGCGGCGTTTGCAGCAGCTCGGATTGATGCATAAAGCTGTCTGGACCAAAAGGGATGGCCCGCCCATCGAAGTAGTCGCGACGCCGGAAGCCAAATTTCCATACCAGATATCCGCCTTCGTTATAGTTGTTGAAGATTTCTCCGGGAAGATTTTCGCGCTCGATGAATTCCGCCGCATGTTCCGGAAACTGCCAGCCGAATCCTGCGCCGAATGTCCAGGGATTATGGTTCCGATTCGTGACGAGATTCACTATGCGAACGCAAACAAACGGAGCAAACACGGCTGCCACGGCCACGGCAAGGAACAACCGAGTTCGCGGATTGGCAATTCGCGAGCGAGTCTGTTGCAGCGCCGAAAACAGAAATGACCCGCCCACCACAATGACCACGCACCCGGTCAACGCGTCCATGCGCACATGCTGCGCGCCCAGATATACGGCGGCTATCAGTAACATCGCTGCGCCGAATTGGCGCTGCCACATTGCAACCAATGCGGCGATGGCGGCAATCACCAGCAGCTGGTAAAAGGTGCCTTTCGTACTGGTCAACGAAAAAATTGCTGGCGCCGCGGTCCAGTTCAGCGGCACACTACCCCACTCGGCGATCCACCCTGAGTGCACAGCCATGGCACGATTTTGCCGAACCAGCGCCGAGTAGATTCCCCATCCCCAAGGGTTTGCCAGAGTAGCCAGCGCCGTTGCCACGAACCATGGCCATGCGCGCCTAAGCCTCTGGACAGCCTCGACACGGCGTCTGCCAGGAAACAGCAGTTCCAACACATCGATGCCAGCAAACGCAACGATCAATGCCAGGCCCGCCACAAATCCGAGGTGGAAATTGACCCACGCGATCATGAGCAAGGGCAACAACCACAAGGGGGCACGGCCACTCTGATAGTTTTGCCATAGGATGGAAAGATACGCCGCAAAGAGAACGAGGGTGAACATTTCGGCGCGCGGCGCGGTGCGCCCAGCCATCAGAGGGATCGCGAGAATGGCGATCGCGGCGCTCACCGCCGAACCGCGCCGAAGTAGCAAAGCGATCGTACCTACGCATCCTGCAGCTCCCAGCCATGAGAGCAGGGTATAGCCGCCAATCAAGTAGACAAAGTAGAGCACCAGTCCCGAGCCGACGGGATATATCCAAGGCTGTCCCTGCGCGGTATAGGAGAAGACGTCGGTCGAGAAGACGTGATGATGCTGTGCGACCCAGCGTCCGGTCGCCAGTTGCCAGAAAGCATCAGGATCCGAAACTGTCCGCAGACTGGCCAGGAATGCATAGACCAGGGCAATAGTCGCGAGCGCCAGGAAGAGGCGTCGGTCAGCTGTAGTTCTTGCATTTGTCGTTCTCAGTCAGGCTTCTCCCTTTGACTTCCCTACAGGTCTAGGTGAACGATACAGGGCTCGGCGCGAAAAACGCCAGCGGAGCGTTCTCCGCCATCAACGGCTGCGCCGCCTGCGTTGACTCGTTCGAGAAAACTCTTCGCGAACGAGGCGTAAGCGAAAAGCAGATGCTGGCCGCCGTGCGCATCGCTGTGGATACGGAGCGGGATGCTCCGGCTGTCTGGCAGGCTGCGGACCTGTTAAACTACCGCCAATGTTAGACTTTCCATCCCCAACCGCCGGAGCGCTATTTTGGCCTCTGTAAGCTCTGCTAATCACCTCGCGGCGAGACGCCAATTTGCACTCGCTACGCAAGACGATGGAGCCAGTGGCCGTTTTGCAATTGCGCCCGTCCTTACCGTCTGGTGGCTGGCAATTGCGTTTCTTCGCTTCGGTGCGGGTATGTTCGTAACCAGTCCGAGTATTTTTGGGGACGAACTCACTTACTGGTCACTGGCCAGAAGCTTTCATCATGGCCTGCATTTTGTTGCCTTCAACCAACATTACGATATCCCGACACAGCTTTACCCAATTCTGCTCTCCCCGTTGTTTGCAGCACAGGATTCCATCGTCATATATCCGCTGGTTAAGCTGGTTTCCAGTTTGATGTTTTGCTCCGTGGTTTTTCCCGCCTATTTCATGGCTCGCGAATTGCTGACTCAGGAGGAATCCATTGTTGTCGCTATGTTGAGTCTGCTCATCCCCGGGGGAGCCTACACCGCGACCGTGATGGCGGAAAATCTTTACTATCCTGTCTTTATACTGGCAGCGTGGCTCTTGTATAGGGCGCTATACCATGGAAGATTGAGGGACTCAGTCCTGGCTGGTCTGGCTTTCGCCGTTGCCTATTATGTAAAGCCTCATGTGTTGTTCATGCTGGCCGCCTACGGATTCTCGCTCTTAGCCTGGTTGGCAGCCAGGATCCTCGAAGCTCCTTCAGTAAAGCTTGGAACAAGAGAAGTTTTCCCTGGACTGCTATGTCGCTGTATTCCATTCGCAATTTTCGTCTGCGGTCTGGGAATTCGGTTCTTGGAAACTGCTGCCTATAATCATTCGCTGACGGTCGTTATTTTCGGCGAGGCTTACGCAGGCGTTCTTCAGCTAAGCAAACACTCTGTACCATTGATGGCCTTCTTGGCATCCGGCGTATGGCTGCTAGTTGCCATGACTATTTCCACTGCTTGGCTGCCAGTGTTGGCGATGATTGGGTCTGCGACATTGTGGAAGCGCCTTAGCGATGCTCAAAGGTGGTTTTGGGTGTTCTCTTCGTTCACAGCCCTCATGTTTCTGGTGATGATTACCCGTCACAACGTACTGAATGACGATGCTCTGCGCACCCACGAGCGCTATGTTTTCCAGCTCTCGCCGCTGTTCTTTACCTGGTACTTGGTATGCCGCAGGCTGTTGTCCTGGCGATGGCTATTGTCGCTGGCCGCTGCAACTGTAGCAGCAGTGTCGGTTGCGGTGGCTCGCTCGTCGAACCTGCTGTCGTGGATGGACTTCGCCGACTCGCCGACCTTGAGCGGCATGTGGGTGTTTCACCTGCGGTATCCCCATCACGCTGCCGCCGTAATTTTTGCTTTTCTATTCGCCGGTGAATTACTATGCCTCGCAACTGCGCTGGCAACCCGCAAGCCACGTAGCCTGCTGATTGGCTGGGCAGTCTTTCTGATCGCCTGCAATGCAGGCTGGTACGACCTTCAGATCACCTACATCAAACGTGAAGTGAAGCGCTGCAATGATGTGGCGATGTATCTTAAGGCCGTTGTTCCAGTAACAAAATCGATCGGCCTGCTCCAGGATGGCACCGATGTGCGGTACGGCTGGTATTCAAATTTCTGGCTGTCTCAGCCGCTCTATTACTTTCGCTGGAAAGAGCGTGGAGACTGGTTCGAGGAACCGGTAACAGCGAGCTCGGATGGCGCGCTCGACTTCAAGGACCACCGCCCGCAGCTTCTCCTGGCATCGGATTCGATTGCATTACCGTACGCCGTATTCCATGAATTTCCCGTACTACACCTTCGTATCTACCATGTGCCGGCTCTGACAGAAACGAAATCGTCACAGTGATCCCAGTTCCAGAGATACAAAATCGTGAAGGCTGCCCGCGGGCTCTGATTATCATCCCCGCGTTCAATGAGGCCCGATCCTTACCTCAGCTAATACAGCAGATAAGCTCGCTGTACCCGCAATACGACATCGCCGTCATCAACGACGGTTCTGTGGACGATACCGTGCAAGTTGTTCGTAATCTGCCTGCAAGGCTGATCTCATTGCCGTGCAATCTGGGCATCGGAGGGGCAATGCAGACGGGCTTTTGTATCGCCCGTGATGAGTCCTATGACATTGCCGTCCAGGTCGATGGCGATGGCCAGCATCCGGCAGACCAGGTACGCCTGTTGGTAGATGCCGTGCGCCAGTCAGGTTGCGACATTGTAATTGGGTCGCGTTTTCTGAGCCCGGAGGGTTATCAGTCGACCCTGAGCCGCCGCTTGGGCATACGCATCTTCTCCCTATGGCTATCCGCCATCTGCCGCACGCGCATCACCGATGCGACCTCCGGATTTCGTGCCTTGAACCGGCGGGCTATCCAGTTGCTGTCGCGCAACTACGCCGAAGACTATCCCGAGGTTGAGGCCATCCTGGTGGCCCATCGCGCTGGCTTGCGGATTTGCGAGGTCTCGGTCGAGATGTCCGCGCGGTCCGGAGGTGTTTCCAGTATCGGCGGTCTGCGATCAATCGGCTACATGGTCAAGGTATCGCTCGCAATTCTGATGTGTTCCATCCGGCGTGGGGAAATCGCGCCCTAAGGATCTCGCATGCAAACTTATGGTCACTTCCTTGTTTTCAGCACTACCCTGGTCGTCTTCCTCTTTGTCCTCTGGCTAGTCAGGAGACGTTCCATTGGCGAGCGTTTCGCAGTCCTCTGGCTATTGATCTCCGTGTTTCTGCTGATGGCATCCTCTGTCGGATACCGCTACCTGTTCGAGATTGCCAGGTTCGTTGGCGTGCCGTATCCGCCCTCCGCTTTGTTTTTCCTGGCCATTTCCGCTCTTACTATGCTCATCATAGAGTTATTCGCCTGGGTTTCAAAACTCAATGACCGCACACGAGTTCTTACCCAACAGCTGGCCATTCTGCGCGAGCGAGTCGAACGCGAGCAGGCCGTGCCGCCTTCACAGCCCGGCCGCTAGACGAACCCGGGGACGGCTTTCGCACTCGCCCCTTATGCTAAAGATCACACTCGGTTGTGATGTATGTACTTGTTGGGTGTGCGCCCACAATGTTCCGCTGGACTGTATCTGGAAGTAGTGCCTGGAAAGCCGAAGTGGCACATATCTCGCGCAAGGTCTTTATTTACAGCCCTGGCGGCGATTTCGGCGGATCACTACGGTAGGTGACCGCCGGCACTCGGCAGGGTGCGCGGACCGAAACCAGCGCGACACCGGTATTCCTGGCCCCTCGTAGCGGCTCGCACCCGCTGCGGCCGTGAAACACGGGGATACGATGTAAAGTTCAGGGGGTCGTCGTGCTTACACCATACGGATTAGACATCATAGAAAGCTGTCTGGCATGCAAGATGCGAGCAGAACATATCTTTTGCGATCTTCCACCGGCTGCCTTGCAGGCCTTCGAAAACATCAAATACGCCACTGCATATCCGAAGGGCGCAGTGCTTTTCGTCGAAGGACAAACGCCGCGCGGCATCTTCGTCCTATGCAAGGGACGCGTGAAACTTTCCATCTGCTCCACCGACGGCAAAACGCTGATCCTGAAGATTGCCGGGCCGGGTGAGGTGCTAGGCCTGAGCGCCACGGTAAGCAGCAAGCCTTACGAGTTGACTGCTGAGACCGTGGACCCGTGCCAGGTGAACTTCGTCAAACGCGAAGATTTTACGCGCTTCCTCAAGGAGCACAGTGAAGCTTGCCTGCGCGTGGCGGAGCAGCTCAGCGATAAGTACAACTCCGCATGCCGCGAGATCCGTGCGCTTGGGCTCTCCCATTCCGCGGCTGAGAAGCTGGCGAAGTTGCTGTTGGAGTGGAGCGCGCGCAACGGCGAAGCGACTAAGCTCGAGCCGCGTCTAAAACTGGCCCTGACCCACGAAGAGATCGCGCAGATGATCGGTACTTCGCGAGAGACGGTTACTCGCCTCTTTGCTGACTTGAAGAAGCGGCAGATTGTACAAGCCAAGGGGTCGACCTTGCTGATCCGCAATAAGTCGGCGTTGAAGGCGATGGCGATCACGCAATAAGGGCCCGGCAGAACAATAATCTCAGCGCAAGGCTGAAAGTGTGTCTTTTTGGGCCGCTCCGCGCTCTCCCGCAAGTAGTGTCTAAGCGCCTGAAATTAGGCTAATAATGATAGGTTTAGCTGGCCTGCGTTAACTATTCTTCTTCTCGTTTGTGAATGAGGTCACGGAAACCGGTGACTGCAGTCACTGCATGCACTCCCCCAAAGCAGTATCACCGCAGTATGGAGAGCACGATGCAGTCGAATTGCTTTACTTGCGAATTCCGTCCCGATCGCCTTTTTTGCGACATGCCCGCGGAGTCGTTGAAGGCGTTCGACCAGATTAAGTCTCTCGGCTCTTTCGCCCGCGGTGCGGTTCTGTTCGCCGAAGGCCGGCCCGTACGCGGCATCTTTATCCTGTGCGATGGGCGCGCCAAGCTTTCGATTTGTTCCGACACCGGAAAGCGGCTGACCCTGCGGATCGCCGGGCCTGGGGAAGTCCTGGGCTTGGGAGCCGCCTTGTCTAATACCCCCTACGAGGTCACCGCCGAGTTAATAGACAACTCGCAGGTAGTCTTCGTCCGTAGAAAAGAGCTGGTAAGGTTTCTGCGGGAAAATCGGACCGTCTGCCTGGAGGTCGTGCGCATGCTCAGCCAGGACCTGCACGGAGCTTATGAGCGGGTCCGGACTATTGCCATGGTGCACTCGCGTCATCCACGCATTGCCTTCCGGCCGCGCGCCTTGCTGGTGTGAGCCACAGCTGACTGCATCGTCGCGATGCAGAACGACACCGCTGTATGACTACGACGACTGGAAAAGTCCTGTTCTGGGCCCCTCGTCTGCTGTGTATCGCTTACATCGCCTTCCTCAGCCTGTTTGCGCTCGATGTTGTCAGCGAGTTCCATGGCTTCCGGCAAACCACTGCGGCCTTGCTCATTCACCTCGTTCCCAGTTTCATCGTGGCTCTCATATTGGCCCTTGCATGGAAATGGGAGTGGATTGGCGCCGTCCTTTTTTGTGCTGCCGGAACCTAATACGCTTACATAGCGTTCCGCCATCCTAGCCGGATCCTCGTTATTTCCGGACCGCTCTTCGTCGTGGCCGCCTTGTTCTGGGCCAACTGCTGAGCCGCACAATACCGGATCGGCGGCTCTAGTCAGACCGGGCCGCCACCCTGTGATTTCGCTCACCCCGACTTGTGAGGAGCAGTCTCCATGTGACCACAGTCACATGCCCACGTGAGTTCACTCACTGCCCTTTGGTACTGATCTCGGCGATGGTTATTTGTTACCCGGCGTGTGTCAGGCGCCGCAGGAAAGCGAGGGGTCTTCCGTGAAGCGCTGTGGTCTGGTTTTCCTTGCTGTCTTGTTGCTGGCGACAGCGGCAGTCGCCCAATCGTCTCAGCCGCCAGCCAAAAAACATTCGCCGGCAGCTCCTGCCAAGGCTGCCGCGAAGATGGGCAATGACGAGTGCCTCGCTTGCCATAGCGATGCAACCCTCATTAAAGAAGAAGGCGGCAAGCAGATCAGTCTGCATATAGACGATGCCAAGTTCAAAGCGTCGGTCCACAGCGTGTTCGGCTGCACCGACTGCCACACCGACGTCAAAGCCTTCCCGCACGACCCCACTCCTGCCAAGCCGGTATGTGCCACCTGTCACGCCGACCAGCAAACAGCTTATGATCATGGCGTCCATGCCAAGGCCGCGGCCGCCGGGAACACCAATGTGGCCAAATGTCAGGACTGTCACGGCAGCGTGCACGAAATCCTGCCGCCCAGCGATCCTAAATCGAAGGTCGCCCGTGCCAACATTCCCCAGACCTGTGGCGCGTGTCACGGACAGAAATTTGTGATGGCGTCGAGCGGCGTCAGCTCCGCTCCCTTCACTTCCTATCAGGAAAGCGTACACGGCAAAGCTGTCGCCGCCGGTTCCGATAAAGCTGCGGTTTGCACTGACTGCCACGGGGAGCACGACATCCTGGGCGCTGGCGATCCTAAATCGCCCATCAATAAGTTCAACGTTCCCACAACCTGTGCCAAGTGTCACAACGATGTAAAGCTTCAGTACGTGCAAAGCACTCACGGACAGGCGATCGCACGTGGCAATTGGCAGGCGCCGGTCTGCACCGACTGCCACGGGATTCACACTATCAAGGCGCCGAAGGATGCTAATTCGTCCGTTGCCGCGGGCAACGTGCAGAACACATGCGCCTCCTGCCACGGAAGCGTGAAGCTATCGAATGAGTTCGGCGTTCCTGGTGGACGGGTCTCGTCCTACCTGGCCAGCTACCACGGCATGGCGGAAAAGGTGGGCTCCAAGACTGTGGCCAACTGCGCAAGTTGCCACGGGATACACAACATTCTGCCGTCCAGCGACCCGCTCTCCACCGTGAACCACGCCAATCTGGCGAAGACCTGCGGACAGTGCCATCCCGGTGCCAATGAAAAGTTCATTACCAGCAAGGTCCACCTGGACGGCACGGCGGCGAAGGCGGACTTCGGCAGCAAAGTGATCGGCCTTATCAGCCGGTTCTATATCTGGATGATCGTCGGCGTGATTGGCGGCATGGTGCTGCACAACCTGATCATCTTCCGTAAAAAACTGATTCTGCACCGCATCGGTCAGCCGCGAGTCCTGTTCCGCATGACGCGGGCCCAGCGCGCCCAGCACCTCACGCTGCTGCTGAGCTTTTTTACCCTGGTATTGACGGGCTTCGCGCTGCGCTATCCGTCGTCATGGCTGGCTGCCATCTTCGTGAACGAAATTGTGCGCAGTTACATTCACCGCATCGCCGGCGTTGTGCTGATTGCGGTTAGTCTGTTTCACCTGTGGTACATCATCAAGACCAAGGACGGCCGCAGCATGATCAAAGACATGCTGCCTGATTGGAAGGACGTCACCGACGTACGTGACGCATTCCGCTACTACTTGGGGACTAGCGATCAACGCCCGCTGTTTGGCCGGTTCTCCTACGCCGAGAAGATGGAGTACTGGGCGCTAGTTTGGGGCATGTTCGTGATGGCCAGCACCGGGCTGATGATATGGTTCAAGGGCGGAGTCGGGGAACGCGTCCCCGGCTGGTGGATCGATGTTGCCATCACCATTCACTTTTACGAAGCGGTACTGGCGACGCTGGCCATCGTCGTCTGGCACTGGTACGGAGTCATCTTCGATCCCGATGCCTATCCCATGAATTGGTCCTGGTTCGACGGCAAAATGTCGATCGAGCAGTACCAGCACGAACATCCACTGGACTTGGGGGCCATTGAAAAAAGTGAAGGCGCCGAACTGGAAGCTGAGGCGACTCCGGCGGTTGAAGAAGAACAGGCGGAGACAACCGGCAAACACAAGGAGAGGCTGCCGGCATAATCGGAATGCTAATTTCGGACTTGCGTCCAATGGATAAATTTCGCACGTTACTCTTGGTTGCGTCAGACCTCATTGTGGTAATTTCGGCAACATTGCTGGATCTTTGCACTCAGGCAAGCCTGGGAAGGGACAACTAAGTCATGACTGAGGACACGGAGAGGCCGGATCCTCTACGCGATCATCCGCCGGTTTCAAGAAATCTCATTAAGAATCCGATCAGCCTGATCGGTCTGGCTCTGGCCGCGGTTGCCCTTGCCAACATCGTTTTATTGATTGCGATTGACCTCCTCGCCAGCCAGCCATCTCCCTATATCGGCATTCTCGCCTACATGGTAGCGCCGGGAATTCTGGTGTTCGGCCTGATTTTGATACCCATCGGCATGGTGATCGAGCGGCGACGGAGACTTCGCAAGGTGGGTGCGCCGCCTCATTTTCCCAAGCTGGATCTCAACAACCCCGCTCAGCGCAGCACCCTCGCCTTTGTGCTCAGTTTCGTCGTGATCTTCTCGCTCATGAGTGCAGTGGGCAGCTACAAGGCTTACGAGTTCACCGACTCAGTAGATTTCTGCGGACAGTTATGTCACACCGTCATGCATCCCGAGTTCACCGCGTATCAGGCTTCGCCTCACGCGCGTGTGGCTTGCGTGGATTGCCACGTCGGATCGGGCGCCAGTTGGTACGTAAAGTCGAAGCTCTCAGGTTTGCGCCAGGTTTATTACACCGCTCTTGGCACCTATCCCCGGCCCATCCCCACTCCGGTGCAGAATCTTCGCCCCGCGCAGCAAACCTGCGAACAATGTCACTGGCCGAAGAAATTCTGGGGCGCACAACTGAAGGTCTTCACCCACTATGGAACCGACGAGCAGAACACGCCGCGCGTGATTCGCATGCTCATCAAGACCGGTGGTGGCGATCCCTCGCTGGGACAGGCCGGCGAAGGCATTCACTGGCACATGAACATTGCCAACAAGGTCACCTACTTCGCCACCGATGAGCAACGTCAGGTGATTCCCTGGGTGCGTATGGAAGACAAGAACGGCAAGGTGACCGAGTACGCCGTGAAGGACAATCCGCCAACTCAGGCC
>Ga0181532_10002276_pt1 | contig 17944 bp, 12 predicted proteins | sample PEATcosm2014_Bin_33_FD_119768 | JGI IMG/M metagenome (GOLD analysis project Ga0181532, IMG submission 119768) | Peatland microbial communities from MTU Mesocosm Facility, Houghton, MI, USA - PEATcosm2014_Bin11_30_metaG | ecosystem: Environmental > Terrestrial > Soil > Wetlands > Peat | place...
CGGCACGCGCACCGGGCCGTTCGCTGCGCATGCAGATGCGTCAAGCCTTGCTGCTCGGATTGAGTTTCAATTTGTACCGGTTGAAACATCGCCGCCTTTTCCTAAGGATGTCAACAGAGCCAGGCTATTTCAAAACCGGCTGAAAAGACTGATTTGTGAGCTGTTTGGCTTTTGAAATGGCCACCAGAGACCGTCGCAGTCCCGCCCAACGCGGAAGGCTCCAAATTCTGGGTTTTGAAGGCATTCACGGCGTCGATTGGACTTTGAATCTTGGCTCCTCCCCAAAAGACCCGAGCTTGGCCAATCCGGATCGTTCCATCATGCTCACTTCAAACCGGCTGTTGAGGGTCCATGGGAGGTATTGCGAGAGCAACTAGGGTGTGGTTGAGGCGCGTCTTCCGCGGCCCCCGCGGGCTAGTAGTTGGGGAGCTTCTCTTCAGACCGCGAAGCAAAGCCCTGAAAACGGGCTGGATACGGAATATCTCGGCCATGTGCAAAATGGAACAGCAGGAAAGGACAAAGTCGGTTAAGTTGCATTATATGAATAATTTACATGGTCGTGCAACATTTTGCCTCGGATCAATCCAAATTTCGATAGCTAAGTGCAAGCCCTTCAATGGGTAAACTGGTGGCATTCATATTGCCAGGGGCTTATGAGAGGAAGTACTGTGATGAGAATTCTAACGGCGGCAGCGATGATGGCGATAACTCTCTTGGGGATAACTCAATTGTGCACGACCAGCACGATTTCCATAGTCGCGCGCACGTTCTGTTTGGTAGCGGTCGTAGTTTTCGCGGGAGTAGCACTGTTTGGGTTGGCGAGCAAACTTCGCGCCTAGGCTCATGACTGTAGTACTGTTCGCTGGACAGTTTCATATTCTCGTAACGCCGCATGGGTGCACCATTCCGGTGTGCTCCCTTGCGTGCACCACCAGAAGGGCCCAGCATGATGGAACCAGCAGGTCCAGCGACTCGCCCCAAGTTCCAGGAAGCTTGGGCGAAACGGTTAAACGCGCTACGCAATGTGCCGTCTGTCATGGGACTGGTGTGGCAATCAGGGCCCCACGTGGTCCTGTGGGGCTTGATTCTCCGCGTGATGACCGCGCTCAGCCCGGTGGTTCTTTTGGCGGTAGCACGCATCATCTTAGATTCGATCGTCAGCTATCTATCCGTCGAGCATCACCTCCGTCCCCACTTCTGGTGGTGGGTCGGCTTAGAATTTGCCATCGCCGGTATAAGCACCTTCCTCAACCGCGCCATAGACTTCTCAGATTCCCTGCTTGCTGACAAATATGTGAAGTACATCAGTGTGCGCATCATGAGGCACGCGTCTTCGCTCGACCTAGCCACGTACGAAGATCCTAGCTTCCAGGACATGCTGGAGCGCGCCCGCGTTCAAGCAACGGATCGCCTGGGCATGATCCAGCAGATGGGTCGATTGCTGCAGCAGCTGATCACCACCATCGCATTGGCGGCTGGCATCGTCTGGTTCTCGCCATGGCTCTTCTTACTTCTGATCATCTGCGTAATTCCTGCATTCATGGGGGAGAGTCACTTCGCGTTTCTTGGCTATAGCCTAGCGTTCCGGCAAACCCCCACTAAGCGCCAGATGGACTACTTGCGCTATCTGGGAGTCAGTAAAGAAAGCGCCAAAGAGTTAAAGGTCTTCGGGCTGAACCGCCACCTGACCGACCGCTTCGCCAGCCTGTCCGACCAGATCTACGGTGAGAATGTCGGCCTCGCGAAACGACGCTTCCTAGCCAGTTCCTTCCTGACCCTACTAACCACCGTCGGCTATTATGGTGGGTATGTCTACATTATTTATCAAACCTTGGCTGGCCGCTTGTCGGTCGGCACTCTGCAATTCCTCGCCGGAGCAATTGCGGGCGCCAGCATAAATTTGCAGTCCATCTTCTCGACTTTCTCGAGCATCGCGGACCAATCTTTGTTCCTCAGCGACCTGCTGAGTTTCCTCGAATTGCGCCCCATGGTCCGTTCAAAGGAAAACGGATTGCTCTGCCCTCGTCCGATCCGGAGGGGTATTGAATTCCAGAACGTCTCCTTCGCCTATCCCGGAACATCGCGCCTAGTGTTAAAAGATCTCAGCCTGTGCTTGGGCCGCGGAGAACGTATCGCATTAATTGGCGAGAACGGCGAAGGCAAGACCACCATTGTTAAATTGCTGATGCGTCTCTACGATCCCACCGAAGGCACGATCCAACTCGATGGCGTCGATCTGCGTGAATACGACTTGGAGGATTACACCAGCCAGGCTGCGGTCATCTTCCAGGATTTCATGCGTTATGACATGACTGCGCGCGAAAATATCGCCATTGGGCGCATCACCGAAACAGAGAATCTTCCCGGCATCATTGCGGCGGCACGCAAAAGCATGGCAGATGAGCTGATTGGCAAGCTTCCTGCTGGCTACGAGCAAATGCTCGGGCGGCGTTTTGAAGGAGGGGTGGACCTTTCTGGTGGGGAATGGCAAAAGGTGGCATTGGCGCGCGCGTACCTCCGTGACGGGCAAGTCCTGATTCTTGATGAGCCCACAGCCTCTCTCGATGCGCGATCTGAGCATGAAGTGTTCAAACGCTTTGCCGAACTTACCGAAGGCAAACTGTCCCTACTGATCTCCCACCGTTTTTCGACCGTGAAGATGGCCGACCGGATTGTAGTTCTTGAAAATGGCCAGATTTCGGAGGAGGGCACGCATGAACAGTTAATCGCACGGGGTGGCAGGTACGCGGAGATGTTTGACATGCAAGCTTCAAACTACAGGTAAGTGGACAAAGAGATGGCTGCAACACCGAAGTCAACAGGGGACCTCTTTCCGGGCGAGTCGCGGGCCGGGTCTACTCCTATGGCGACCGCTCCGCTCGAAGAGGCTTTGCACAACGAGCTCACGGCCACGGAGCGTGCTCGTCTTGCTGAGCACGCGCACGCGCATGCTCGTTCCTGGGGTCTCGTCGGTAAAGTTTCAGGATGGCCGCGACTGCTCCGGCAACTCAAGAAAGCGGAGAAAAATCTAGAAAATGCATATGGCCAAGGCAAGACGCAGGACCGCGATCGGGAAATGCCCGAAGCCATCAGGGAAGAACTGCTGTCAAGTCGATTGCTGGTGCAGTCGATCGTATGGGAGCTAGAGAATACCTTGCACGGCGAGTCCTACGTGCCCCAGGTCGAAGATCCCGAAGGCAACCTTCCTCGATCCTATCTGGCGGCGAAGGCCTACCTTGCGGCCGTCGATTCTGAATTTGATGCGGATAGCTGTCTTGCCTACCTGAATAGCCTGCAAGACGAAAGTGCTTTTGATATTGCCGAGATCTGGCTGATCAAACCAATGTTACAACTGCAGCTACTGCTTGAACTCTCGGACACGATTGAGGGTGCACCGGCAGAGTTTAAGCCGGAGACCCGGCAGCGGTTGGTCGCCTTGCGCGGCTCGTTGAGCCGCATGGCCATCGTCGATTGGAAGTTACTGTTCCTCTCCGTAAGCATTACGGAAAGAATACTTTGCGAAGATCCTGCGAAAGCCTATGGACGGATGGAGTTTCAGAGCTGCACGAATTATCGCGCAGCAATTCAAGAATTGGCAAGATTCTCCGAGACTTCGGAACGCGACATCGCGCGTCACGCGGTAACTATGGCAGAACGCGGTTTACAGCGGTTCCCGGCAAACTCACGCCATTCGCTGCGTCACGGACACGTCGGCTATTACCTGGTGGGCCGGGGGCGCGTCATGCTCGAGCGGCAAATTGACTACGCCCCGCATGGCAGAGCCTTAATTCGCGGAATCCTCCTGGAGGCTCCGGAGCTGTTTTATTTCCTGGGCGTGGAATTCCTCATTTTCGGGATCATGCTATTCCTGCTGAGCGGAATCAAAGTGGGGGTTCCGTTCGTGGCGGCCACGCTTTTGTTCCTCTTGCCATCCAGCGAATCGGCTATCGAAGCGATGAATCTGTTCCTGCTGTTCCTCCTTCCGCCACGCGTCATTCCCCGGTTGGACTTTGGAAGCTCCATTCCGAAAGACTGTGCGACGGTGGTCGCCGTCCCGACACTACTCATCTCGAAGGAGCAAGTCCGACATCTCGTTCGGGCGCTCGAGGTTCGTTACTTGGGGAACGTGGATCCGAATCTCTACTTTGCGCTTCTCACCGATCCCCCAGACTCTGATCAAGCGTTCGACGCGAAAGATGAACTTGCAGCAATGTGCTCAGGCATGATTGAAGATCTAAATGAAAAATACGCCGAGCTCGGAACTTCTCGATTTTTCCATCTGCACCGCAACCGCACTTTTAATGCGACTGACAATATTTGGATGGGTTGGGAGAGAAAGCGCGGAAAGTTACTCGATTTCAATGAGCTGCTGCGCGGCGGAAACGATCGGTTTCCAATCAAAGTAGGCAACATAGAGTGCCTGCGCCGTGTCCGCTTCGTGATCACCCTAGATTCCGACACCCAGTTGCCACGAGGTTCGGCGGCACGCTTGGTCGGTGCCATGGCTCACCCTCTGAATCAGCCGGTCATTGATCCCAGCACGAAAGCCGTCACAGACGGATACGGAGTGCTTCAGCCTCGCATCGGCATTAGCGTACAATCCGTGAATCGCTCGCGACTGGCCCACATCTACTCCGGGCAGACCGGCCTCGACATTTACACGCAGGCGGTTTCAGACATCTATCAGGATTTATTCGGGGAGGCAATTTTCACCGGCAAGGGAATTTACGAAGTCGATGTTTTCCGTGAGGTGTTGGCTAACCGCTTTCCGTCGAATGCGATCTTAAGCCACGACCTGATCGAAGGCGCCTACACCAGAACGGGCCTGGACAGTGAAGTTGAAATTATCGACGACTATCCTTCTCATTTCAGCGCCCACAACCGGAGGAAGCATCGTTGGGTTCGCGGAGACTGGCAAATTCTGAAGTGGATGTTCGGCCGCGTTCCTGACGCGAATGGTCAGCGCGTTGCGAATCCACTTAGTATCCTCTCGCGATGGAAACTTCTGGACAATTTGAGGCGCAGCGTCATCGAAGCGGCTACGTTTGTCCTCTTTCTCGCGTGCTGGTTTTATCTGCCCGGGTCGCCCGCGCTCTGGACCTTTGCCGCCGTTGCTCTGTTACTCATTCCCAGTTATGTGCAAGGCTTACTCTCCATTGCGCGCCAGTGGAATTCGATGCACAAGGGCGGCGCTCTTGCAGAGGGTTTCAGTGACTTTGTTACGTCTCAGGTGAACGTGCTGATCTACCTTGCGTTTTTGCCGCACCAGGCGTTGATTACACTCGATGCCATCATTCGCACCGTTTTCCGCCTAACGATAACGCACCGAAATCTTCTCGAATGGGAAACGGCCGCACAGTCGGAAATAGAAGATCGCCGCAAGACTCCGGTGGATAGATATCTTGATTCTGCGCCAGTACTCGCAGTTCTCATTGGCATCGCCTTGGCAATCTTCCGTCCGGGGGCGCTTGCCGTAGCGTCTCCGATCTTGCTGCTTTGGCTGCTCTCGAAGCCTGCTACAAAATGGTTGGATCGCCCGTTGCGCTCTGCTCGGACTAGTTTGAAAGCCGAGGATGAACGATTCATGCGCCAGGCCGCCTTGAAGACATGGCGCTTCTTCCGGGAATTCTCCAACGCGGAAGAAAACTGGTTCATTCCGGACAACGTCCAAGGAGAAGAGCACCAGCCAGCTCATCGTCTTTCACCCACGAACCTCGGATTACTGCTAACTTCGCAACTAGCTGCGTATCAACTCGACATGCTGAACGTCGCACAGTTTGCTGCGCTTGCAGAGAAAACGCTAGCGTCCACCAAAAGATTGCCACGCTTTCATGGGCAACTGGTGAATTGGTACGATTCAAAAACGTTTGAACCGCTGATGCCGCTGTTCATCTCCAGCGTGGACAACGGCAATCTTGCGTGCTGCCTGTGGACACTGAAACAGGGTGCGCTTGCGGCCATGAATCGCCCGATCTTTAACTCCCGGTTGTTTGTATGCATTGGAGACCACCTCGACATGGCGATCGAAGCCATGAAATCCGAGGGTTACTCAAACGAACAGGTTGCAATCATAGAGAATATCCGCATGGATTCCCGTCGCACCGGATCGAAGATCCCCGAGTGGTGCAGGGCGGCGCCGAGAATGCTTAGTTCGCTGGCGGCTGTTGCCGATACGCCCGGGCCATCCAGGAACGGCGATGCAGTTTATTGGCTGGCGGAATCGCAAAAACAGTTAGGGGACTTTGTCTGGCTTGTGGAGTCTTTCGCGCCATGGCTGTTACCGAGATTTGCGACTATGCAGAAGTCGCTGCCAGGCATGTTCGATCAGGAGTTCGTCCTGGGGCTCACCGCAGATTCTCTGCCAGCGACATTCAACCAGATTCGAAATGCTCACCAGGTGCCTGAAGTCGCGGACCTGCAGAGGGAATTATCTCGGTGCACGACCGAATCCGAACATCTTCGTTCACGATTGGCGCGTCTCGCCGCAGACTCCGAATCTCTGGTTGCAGAAATGGATTTTGGGCTGTTGTACGACAAGGAGCGCAAGGCTTTATCTGTTGGCTACGATTTGGCGAAGAACTACCTTCGGAAGAGTTCATACGATTTGTTGGCATCGGAAGCGCGCAGTGCCGTATTTGTCGGAATAGCGAAAAACGAGATTCCGCAAGACGCCTGGTTCCGCATGGGGCGAGCGCATACCCGTTACGCCAAATGTGATGTACTGGTTTCTTGGACGGGCACAATGTTCGAGTATTTAATGCCCACACTGTGGTTGAAGCATTTCCCTGAGACCCTGCTGGAAAACGGCGTGCGAAGCGCCGTCGACGCCCAGCGCTTCTTTGTCGGCTCACACCAGATCCCATGGGGAATTTCCGAAGGTGCCTGCGCCACAAAAAATGATTCTGGCCACTACGAATATCATGCTTTCGGAGTGCCACAAATTGCGCTGAAGGCGAATCTGCCTAAGCGTATCGTCATCACGCCATACGCGTCTGCCCTCGCACTGACGATTCGCCCTCTCCTTGCCGTGCAGAACCTCGGGGCAATGAGTGAGGCCGGATGGCTCGGCAAATTCGGCTTCTACGAATCGGCGGAATATAAATCCGCGGCTGGTAGCGAAAAGGGACGCTTCGAGATCGTGCACACTTGGATGGCGCACCACCAGGGCATGATCCTGATGTCAATCTGCAACCTTTTGACGGACTCTATTTTCCCTGAACTCTTTCATCGAGAAGTGCGGGTCGAAGCCACCGAGCGCATCTTGCACGAGCGACCGTTATCGCTTTATGCAAAGAAGATGATGCGTGAAGTGCCTAACTTTGAGTTTAAGTGATGGCAATAAATCGGCGCGTTCCAACTCCTCGCATCACCAGGCATTTGGACGTCACAGTCCAGGAACGGCGCTCGAGGAGATTAGAGCGCGAGCACCATTCAGGAGTGCATCACTTCCCCGAACCGGAATAACTCCCGATTCCCAGGAGCTGAGGCTTGCCATCAGCTGCGTAAGAGCCTGTCGTGCCGTGAGCATTGCGAGCATCCTGTCCACCGGACTACTATGAGCCCATGCTCAAAAACATTGGCCATTACCAGGTCCGGCGTAAAATCGGCCAAGGTGGAATGGGTGTGCTATATGAAGCTTGGGACGAGCGGCTCGAGCGACATGTAGCTATTCAGGCCATCCCGGAAGAAACGGAAAGCAAAGAAGCGCGCAGCCGATTCTGGCACGAAGCACGATCCCTCGCACGAGTAAATCATCCCCACGTGTGTCAGGTATTCGACGTTCTCGAACAGGGTGGGGCTCTCGTCCTCGTCTTGGAATTGCTCGATGGCCAGTCGCTGGCGGAACGCATCCTAGCGGGAATGATTGCTACTTCAGAGGCGTTGCGAATCGAACGCGAGATTTTGGAGGCGCTGCAGGCTCTTCACGACCTCGGGATCGTTCACCGAGATCTCAAACCCTCCAATGTCTTCCTAACCCGGCACGGCATCAAGCTGCTGGATTTCGGATTGGCGCGAAGAACGGATCGGACATTTACAGGTGACCCGAATTTGACGAGATCGGCGGCGTCAATAACAGCCCCTGGTCTGATCGTTGGTACGGGAGGTGACTGGATGAAGACCGAGGATCAATCGATAACCGTGAAAGCCTCGAAATCCCCCAAGAAGGCGGTGAAAGCACCCGAAAAAGCTCCTACTCCCCTAAAGAAGCCAACCAAGCTTCTACCAGTCAAGCCTTTGTAATCGCTACGCAATTGACCCGGGCGTGGAGCTACCACACGATACCCCGGAACCAGTGCCACGCTCCCCGGCCCGCCTGCCATGCCAACGGGCGGTTCTTCCCCTTGATCTTGGCGGTTCCCGTCATGCCTTCCCGCAACGAGTTATCCGGATTCGGCAGTTCCACCACCAGTGCAAAATAATTTGTCTGTTCCTGGCCCATCCGCTCAAGCTTCTCCGGTTGGGCCACCGGACGGTCTAGCGATGCCGCCGGCAAGATCTGTGCGACCCTTCCGGAGTAAGTCCGAAAGGGAAAGGCCAGCGCTTTCAGATCCACATTCGCACCGGGATCCACTTGGGCTAGATCCCAATCGCGGACCAGTAATCTGGCCCGCACGCTGGTGCGGTCTGCAATTTGGCAGAACTCATTTCCCGCCGGAAGGAATTGCCCCAATTTCTGTTCGAGTGCGGCCGTTGTCACGGTGCCGTCAATGGGCGCGCGAATCACCAGCGCATTCTTCCTCTCGCGAGCCACGGCAAGCTCGGACTGGTAACGCAATTGCTCTCGCCTGGCCTGTGCGCTGCGCTCCGTGTCCGCAAGAAACGAGTTCGTGCGCAGACTGCTACCCGCCAGGTTCAGCTCCTGCAAAAGCACTTCCGCGCGGGCCTCCACCTCAGGATTCTCCAGGACTCCTAAAACCTGCCCGGCTTTCACCACATCTCCCTCGCGCACAAAAACTTGACTTACCTTGCCATCCACCTTGCTGCGTAGAGAAACCTTCTTTCCTGGTTCCAGAACAAAATCGCTCGCCACCTTGAACGGTAAGGGAGGAATGAAGAACAAGAACACCACACCTGCAACCGCTCCTTGCTGCACTCGAGTGAGTTTCCAAGCTATGCGCTCCTTCCTCCTCCGTGCCAGCCACGCACGAATCCCATTCCACGCGCCGCCCAGGCGCTTTCGCAAAAGTAAATACGTCAAGCCAAGGGTGAAAAATTCGCCCCAATTGCCGAACAGGCCGCTAAAGATATTCCTCGCAAAAATCAGAATCAGAATTGCCACCGATATGCTGTACACAATCGAGGCAAGGCCGTAAGCCCAGAAAATACGAGTTCGTCTTTCCGTTACGGCAGGTAAATCCACATCCTCGCGAAATACGAATTTCCGAACCCTCGCACCGACGAATTCCAAGGAACTCTCGGCAAGATTGTCAACTTCGAGATAGTCCGCGAGCGCGTAGTACCCGTCGGCCTGGATCAACGGATTCAAATTCCATCCCAGGGTGTCCAGGCCGCTCAAGAGCAATACTTTGTAAGCGAGATCGTTGATAAATGTGCCCGGCAAGGTCAGGTGCCATAGAAGCGTCGCGAGCCCGCAAATCACCAGTTCGATCCAAATGCCGGCGAAAATGACCCATAGGCGTTCCCGGCGGTTGAACAAAACCATGTCTGTAGTGTCCAAATAAAAAGACGGCGTAAAGTACACCAGGGAGAAGCCCATCTCAGGCACTTCGCCTCCAAAATGCTTGCAAACCACTCCGTGCGCGAATTCGTGGATCGCCTCGAATGCCAGCAAGAGCACCCAAAACAAACACACGCTGTATAGAGGACGCTCCCCCAACGAATACAGCGCCTCCATGTCTTGCACGATGGCCGCCCAATTGGCAATCAGCAGATGCAGCGCTATCAGGAAGAGTCCCACGGAGACCGCCACAAAACCGGGCGTGAACATCCAGCCGAGATACTGTTCCATTACGGTGAGCGCCTGGTTCGGATTCCATGGTCTGAACCGGATGTTGAGCAGGCTAGCGTGATCGATGCCATGCTTGTGTTCTTCCCGAAGCCGTTCCAGCAACGCCTGGTTCTGTTCCCGTGTCGAGCGCTCCCACATCTCTGGCTCCACGGAATCGAGAAAGTCGATCACGTGGCTTTCGCTTAGCGCAATCTCCGGGTGCCGGGCAGAAATCGCCTCCGCAAGGTCCGCGGCAGTACGCGTTCCATCGCAGAGCGTCAGAATTTCGAATTCCGTCTTCCCGAAACGATTGTAGGAATTCGTTTCTTGGATTTTGATAATGTAGCTGGTTGTCCCGTCTGCCTTCTGCTGGCTTACGCGCAGGTCCGAGCGCAGTTTCGGACGGCGCAGACCTTTTGCGAGAATGCTGGAGAGTCGCAGTTTTCTGGGTACAAATCGCAAAGATGCACCCTCTATGGCGTTGGGCGAGCCGAGGCGGGCCAAGCCACGCGGACAGCCATGCCCGGCCGCAAACTGGAGGTCTTCGTTTCACGAAGCTCTGCCGTCACGTTGTAACTGTCGCTGGCCGGATCCACGGTAGGCCCGATTTTCACGATGCGAGCCTCTAGCGGCACGCCAGGATTTTCGACCGCGTACACTTCCGCTATCGCTCCCAATTCTGGCCGCCTCCCGGAACCCTCCGGCACCTGGAATTGCACTTGTAACGGCGCCAGCTGGCTCACGCGAAAACACCGGTCGTTCTTCGCCACCGTCTGCCCTTCGCGGATGTAGCGCCGGGCCACCACCCCGGAAAAAGGCGCGCGCAGCCGTGTCTTGTCGATCAGCAGCTCAATCCGGTTGATTTCTGCCTGACTCGCCTCGGCCTGCGCTTGCCATCCGTGCAAGTCAAATTCCGCTCCTTTGGCGGCGAATTCCGCGGCCTCTAGATCGGCCTGACTAGACAGCCCAAGTTGCCGCAACTGCTTCTGCCTCTCGTACGTCGCGCCCTTGGACTTCATCTCCGCTTCCTTGTAGTGCACGTTGTTTTGCGACACCTGCAGGTCGTCGCGAGCTTTTACCAACTCCAGCTGTAACGCTCGATCGTCCAGTTGCCCAAGAATTTCGCCGGCTTTCACCGCGTTACCTTCATCCTTGGAAATCGTCATCACCAGTCCGTCCAGTTCCGTGGATACGTCCACCTGGTGTTCCACCGAAAGAACTGTCAGGATTCCCTCCGTTTCCCCAGTTCGGGCCGGCGTCTCCGCTCGCAACCCGGGGTCGCTCCCCGTTGCCGCACGCGCCCTCATCTCCGGTTTGTCCGCTGCCACGGCCCGTGGGACGCTCGGATTCGACGCCACTGTCGAGTCACCACAGCTTGCAACTCCTACTGCGACTGCGAGACCCGGAATCCACAGCCAGCGCATCGCTCTCGATCGTCTCTGTCTCATGGCAGCAACGCCCACGTTTTCGTCCATAACCAGCGCACCGGCGCGCGCAATAATACATAGCCCACGGGATACCATCCACTTGCCAGCCAGCCCCCATCGGCACGAATGCGCGCACGCCCTACCATGCCGTCCCGCACAATTCCGCCGGGATTCGCAAACGTGGCTCGCACGATGAAATACTGCTCTCCCGAATCAGACCGTGCCTGAGCACCAACCCTTTCGATGGTTCCTCCGAACGACCTTGTTGGAAACGCATTCAGTTTTAGCGTGACATTTCTGCCCGGACGGATCAGGGAAAGCTCAGTCTCCTCGACGCTCAACTCAGCGGCCATTCTTTCCTGAGAGACGATTTCGGCGAATCCTTCGCCAGGCTGCAGGAAAGTGCCTACTTTCTCTTCCACCTTCGGCGTTACCACAATTCCGCCGATTGGTGCGCGGATATGCGCTTCGCCCAAGCGTTTCTGTTCAAATTGCACTTCCGCCAGATGCAAGTCGGCGCGCATTCGCGCTTGCCCCGCGGCGGATGGGTCGTTCCGAAACTCTCCCTCCCCCAATTCCCTCCGCGCGCTCTCCAATGCTTCTTGGGCCTGTGCCAGTTTGACGCGATCTTCTCCGTCGTTCACTTGCGCCAGCACGTCCCCAGGACGTACTAGGTCTCCCTCTCGCACGAAAACGCGTTCGACGATACCTCCCTCGATTGTGCTCACGATGCGCCGCTCCGCGGGTACCACAGTTGCATTCGTGGGCACGCGCAGTGGCCAGGGAATCACAAACAGGAGCGCGGCCACGGCCACGGCACGTTTCCCAAGTCGCACCCACCTTTCCTCTTGCATGACGGTCTGCATCCTCTGCTTCCTTTGCATGAAGTTCCGAAAAACGGAAGCCAGCGGCAGTTGTGCGTAGAGCTGCGAGTTTCTTATGGCCGCCGTCGTCTGGTTGGCAAGGATTGCCAGGATCTCTCGATGGCTCGCGGACAGAAAATCTCCATCCGCGCTCAAAAGCACGATGGCCCCGACCGTTCCTTGATCGTCCCGCAACGGCAACGCGCAGCAGCCGTTGTACCCATGAGCCTGGAGGAAAGGAACGATCTTCGCGCCAGCCTCCGCGGGTGCCGTGTGCCAGCCGTCATCATATAAATCCGCCGACAAAGAATCACTCTGGCTGGCCGTCCACGCCATCTTCTCTCGCAACTCCTCCATTTCGGGCGTCTTCGGGACCTCCTGCTCTCCCGAAACCGAGCCAATAACGAATCGCCCGTGGTCGAAATATCCAATCGCGCAGCGGTCAAATGGAACGATCGACCGCGCCTGATTCACTACAGTCGCCAAAACGTGGGCCAAATCCAGGCTGAAGGTAATCTCCTGCGAAATCCTCAAGAGAGCATCGAGAGCGCTCGCCTTCCGTTCCGACTCCAGCAGTTGCGCATTGTGCAACGCGACCGCCGCCTGCTCGCTGATACTGGAAAGGAAGAACAGATCGTCTTCCGTGTATCGCGTGCCGTCCGTTTTGTTCAGGACTTCCACCACGCCCAATACTTCGTCGTCTTTTTTCAGCGGCGCCGCCATCCACGACCGGATCTGGAATGTACCCCCGGCGCGCCTCCGTTCCTCCAGGCCGTCTTCTTCTGCCGGCTCTGCCAACAACTTCGGATGCCCCTGCTGCAGAATTCCTCCCAGCAGCCCTTCCTTGGCGGAGACTTTCGTGCCTTCTTCGGTTGTTGGGTCGTTACCGGATTTCTGGACCAACTGGACTTTCTCGGAACGGGAATCGAGGAGCCAGAGATTGCAAACGTCTGCCCCCAAAACGTCGCGAATCTTTCGGGCCACCACAGGAACCAGCGCAGGTAGTTCGAGTGTGGAGGTAAAGGTTCGGCCAAGATCATAAAGCGCGGTCAACCGCTCCACGATTGCCATCTGCGCTTGCCGCTGCTGCTCCTGACCTTCCAAGTTCGTCATGGCTTGGCCGGCCAACCGTGCCGCTTCTCCCCAATACTGGGCGTCCTCCTCCGTAAACGAGCCACTGCGCTTGTTCAGTATTTCGACCACACCCGCGGCACCGATGTCGCCGGTCAAGGGTAAATACAGTGCGGAATGAACTCGCCCACGGAAGCTTTCTTCCAGATGATCAAGCGGCGCGGCTGCGATCGCTTGCGCATTCAACCGCCGGGGTGCATTTGCGTGGCACACTTCTTTTAGCAAGCCCGTTTTGACAGCGCCGGCTTTGGCGATCGCTCGTTCCACAGTTCGAGGCGTCCCGCCACTCTCTCGGCAGACCAGCCCGCCAGTTTCCGGATCGTTCAGCCAGACAAGGACTGCCTGGGCCTCGAGAACCGTTTCAGCGTGTACTGCAAAAGCCCTCAGGAGGGTTTGCAACTCCCGGCAAGCGAGAGCGATGCTTGCGAGTTCGAACAAGTTGGAATCTGCCCGCATGTCCATCTCACCGCTGTAGGGGCCGTTGTCGAGCCATCACATATAGCGCAACAGTGCCGGAAAGGCAATGGACCATTCCCTTCGCCGGGCCGCCCTTTGCCCTCTCTCGTTATTCTTGATGAATCTTCAGAAACAGGGCCAAAGACCATTGCTAAGGGCCCGTGATTCGGCTACTTTTTCTCACGAGTGCGCGAGATAAGGGAATGAAAATCAACATCCGGCGCGCGGGGCGCGTCACAATTCTTGACCTCGAAGGTGCCCTGAAGCTCGGCGCTCCCGAAGATGCCTTTCGCGAGCAGATCCGGCAGCTCATGACTGTTGGTCCCACCTGCCTCGCCATCAACCTTGCCCGCGTCAGCGATCTCGATAGCTCCGGTGTCGGCCTGTTGCTCCAGACCTTCGCCGCCTTCAAGCGCGCTGGCAGCAGATGTGCTTTTTTTTCCCCCAGCGAACGGGTTAAGATGGTCCTCCGCATGGTTCACCTGGATCGTGTCCTGGATATCTTCGAAGATGAAGCCACTGCTCTCGCCGGTCTTTAGCCAATATTGAAAATGGAAAAATGACCGGCGGATTTGCTGTACGCGCCACACCCGTCAAGTACGGCGAGACCGGAATCATGACGTTCATGATCACCCGAGAAGGGATCGTGTACGAGCAGGACCTGGGCCCCGACACGGCCAAGATCGCGGCTTCCATTCAGGAATACAACCCGGACGAAGACTGGTGGCCGGTCGAGTAGTTGTTGCTCCAAGTCAAGAGACGGGAGACGCGAACCGAATGCGTTTCCCGTTTCGCTATTCCACAGAGCGATGCACAATGAGATCGATTGCTACGAGTGGAGGGATTCTTTATGGCAACAATTACGCCTCGGCCCGCACAGAGCTTTCTGCGCGCGCAAATGGGCGGGTTCTGGTCTGGTGACCTCGGGCTTACCCTAGTCACCATTTCGCTGGTCATGCTTGTTTTCGTGATCACGCCGCTCCGCGAGGCGGGCCTTCCGGGCAGGCTCGTTTTCGATCTGATCATGGTTTCTTTAATGATCTTCGGAGCTCTGACCGTAGAGCAAGGCCGCATCGCCAAAATTTTGGTGATCGCATTCCTCCTGGTGACTGCGGGTTTCTTGGGGACGGCGCGCTTTCATCCGACGCCGCTCGTGCACCAGGTCGGCAGCATTCTATCCACGATTACGCTGCTTCTCTATGTTCGGATTGTACTAATCGTGATGTTCCGCGGAGGCCCGGTGACCTGGAGCCGCATCCAAGGTGGCGTGTGTGCGTATCTGCTTCTGGGGATGGCCTGGGCTTCCGCTTTTCAGGTGGTCGAACAGTTCCGGCCTGGCTCATTTCATTTCGTCACCGCTCCAATGGATTTTGACCAGCTCATCGCGAAACTGACGTACTTCAGTCTTTGTAATCTCACGACCGTCGGCGGCGAAGTCACGCCACTGTCCCCCATCGCCCGCTCGCTCACCGTCGCCGAGGCCATGACCGGTCAACTTTTCCCCGCGATCCTAATCGGCGCGCTGGTAGCGATGGCCATGCAGTCGCGCACCAAGTCCTGAAGAGCTTTGCCACGGTAGAGGTCTGGGTTCGAGTCCCCACGACCTACAATTCAATTCACCGAGGCGCGGTAGTTGGAGAGAATTTTCATGTTGCAACCCACTGTCTGCTATGATTTCGGCGTATTTTGGCAGTCCCCGTGGTCTCGTAGGTTGACTGGGATTGATAACCCACCCAAGAAGCCAACAATCCGTGTTACTACTTAACGGCGATTTGACGGATTCCCGACCGCGCCGAGTCCCATCTGCCGATTTCGCGCTCCAAATTCAGTTGCCCGAGGTGCAGAGTGGAGTGTTTTGTCGCGGAGGCTGAGAGTATCCTACTCGCATCATTTTGACGGCGGTCCATCCAGGATCGCTTCGCATGCCACACGCCGCGAAAACCTCAGGACTACACGTTTTCAACGTGCGCTCCCTGAGATCGGCTCCCGAGCCCATCCGTATACGAAACGGGTGACGCTGATCGCCCCCGACGGTCTATTTTGAGTCCCCGTAGCGATACTTAGCAGTTCTTTGGTAAGCTTGCGTCCGATTATTTGAATGCGAGGCGAACGCGATATTTCGAAGAGCGAAATTCTGCCAGCCCCACGAGGATGACATTTGATGCAGTCCGACCCGATCAGCACGCCCGTCGCAGCAGGTGGCGCGCGTACGCTCTCGCAGACGGTGGCCGCGCCGCTTACCCGTGCCGCAATCTTCCTGGTCGTGGCACTAAACCCAGGCCCGGAGAATCGAGAGACCGTTCGCTCGTTCTGTGGAGACCTCGCCGCACTGTTTCGCGCGGTCGAGTTTCGTGACCTTGAAGGGGGGCTCTCCTGCGTGATGGGGTTTGGGTCCGAAGCGTGGGACCGGCTGTTCGGGTCGCCTCGGCCGGCAAGACTGCATGTCTTTCAGGAAATTCGCGCGGGGGAGCGCCATGCCGTCTCGACGCCGGGCGATTTACTGTTCCACATCCGGGCGAAGCGCATGGACTTATGCTTTGAGCTTGCGACGCAGGTAATGGCGCGGATCTGCAGTGCCGTTTCGCCAGTAGATGAGGTGCACGGATTCCGATATTTCGACGACCGTGATCTCCTCGGTTTTGTCGACGGAACGGAGAATCCGAGGGGTGAGGTCGCGATCGACGCCGTGACAGTGGGAGAAGAGGACGCCGGATTCTCCGGTGGCAGCTACGTTATAGTGCAGAAATACCTTCACGATCTTGGCGCATGGAATGCGCTGTCCACGGAGGCACAAGAGCGAATCATCGGCCGCAAGAAGTTGTCCGATATTGAATTGGACGATTCCATCAAGCCAACCTCAGCGCATAGCGCACTCACAACAATCGTCGAGGACGGGAAAGAGATCAAGATCCTGCGCGACAATATGCCGTTCGGCCGTGCCGGCGATAGTGAATTTGGTACATATTTTATTGGGTACAGTCGTTCACCGCGCACGATCGAGCAGATGCTCGAGAACATGTTCATTGGCCGGCCGCCTGGTAACTACGACCGGCTGCTCGACTTCAGCCGGCCGGTAACAGGAAACCTGTTCTTTGTGCCATCGGCGACATTCCTAGAATCAGTAGTCGAGGACCAGCCTGCGGTTGCAGAGCCTTCCGCCGCCCCGACTGTGATCGAACCCTCCCCATCCCTGCGGAGGCAGAATGATGGTTCGCTGGGTATCGGTTCCCTAAAAGGAGAAATCTCTCATGAATAATCTGCATCGTGAGCTGGCCCCTATTTCCGATGCGGCCTGGACGCAGATCGAACAGGAAACAACCCGCACGCTCAAGCGCTATCTCGCCGGCCGGCGCGTCGTCGACGTGCAGGCTCCGGGGGGCGCCGGCCTCAGCGCCGTCGGCACCGGCCACCTGCAAAAGATCGCGGCGCCGAAGGACGGTATCCTCGCTAGGCAGCGAGAGGTGAAGGCACTGGTCGAGTTGCGCGTGCCATTCGAGCTGGAGCGTCAAGCGATCGACGACGTCGAGCGTGGCGCGAGCGACTCGGACTGGCAACCGGCGAAGGATGCCGCGCGCAAAATCGCCTTTGCCGAGGATGGAGCTGTTTTCGAGGGCTACGCCGCAGCTGGCATCGTGGGTATTCGGAAGGGGACTAGCAATCCAACTTTGACGCTCCCTGCCGATGTCCGCGAGTACCCGGAAGCCGTTGCACAAGCCTTGAGCCGGCTGCGGCTTGTCGGCGTCAATGGACCGTACTCGGTCCTGCTGGGCGCAGACGCTTATACTGCACTCGCCGAGACCAGCGATCACGGATACCCGGTCCTCGAGCATGTCAAGCGCCTCGTCAACGACCAGATTATTTGGGCACCCGCGATTGAGGGTGCCTTTGTGCTGACCACCCGTGGCGGGGATTTCGCACTGCACATCGGGCAGGATGCCTCCATCGGCTATTCCAACCACACCGATGGCGCAGTACAGCTATACCTTCAGGAGACGTTTACTTTCCTGCTGCTCACCGCCGAGGCGGCCGTGGCACTGCTCTCTCCGGCGAAGTCGAAGAAGTCCTGAAGCGCAGTGCCGAGGGATACCCGCCCGGGTGAACCATTCTCTGCGCTCGGC
>Ga0181532_10002277_pt1 | contig 17938 bp, 13 predicted proteins | sample PEATcosm2014_Bin_33_FD_119768 | JGI IMG/M metagenome (GOLD analysis project Ga0181532, IMG submission 119768) | Peatland microbial communities from MTU Mesocosm Facility, Houghton, MI, USA - PEATcosm2014_Bin11_30_metaG | ecosystem: Environmental > Terrestrial > Soil > Wetlands > Peat | place...
CGGTCATGCCTGCGCTCAGGACAACAAGTTTCGCCATAGATTAGTAAGCTAACGCGATTATCGCCAAGCACCACCGCGAGTCAAATCGAAAGGTGAAACGCGATGCGTAAAACGTGAAAGCCAGACCGCTATTGAGGCATTGGAGAGGCATTCCGGTGGGGCGTTTACGCATCACGTTTCACGCCTCACGTTTCAACGCTTCTCAAGCATCGTGCGAAACCGGGCAAATAGCCCGGTTGAATCGTGCGGTCCCGGCGAAGCCTCCGGATGATACTGCACGCAGAACACCGGCTTCGTGCGGTGGTGCATGCCTTCCACCGTTTGATCGTTGAGGTTGATGCGGTTCACGGCTACCTCCGAGGGCAGCGTGGCGGGGTCCACCGCAAAGCCATGGTTCTGCGCCGTAATCTCCACCCGGCCCGATTCGAGGTCTTTCACGGGCTGGTTGGCGCCACGGTGACCGAACTTAAGCTTGAAGGTCTTGCCTCCAAACGCCTGGCCCAGAATCTGGTGGCCCAGACATATCCCGAAGATCGGCACGGCTGCCTGGATCAAATCGCGCACTGCCTGCACTGCGTAACCGAGCGCCGCCGGATCACCCGGCCCATTGGAAAGGAAAACGCCAGCCGGCTTGTGGGCGAGGGCTTCTGCTGCCGAGGTGGTCGCGGGCACGACCTGGACCTTGAACCCGTGCTGCCGCAGGCGCCGGAGAATGTTGTACTTCATGCCGTAATCGTAGGCGACTATCGGGATGTCCGCCGGCGGCAAAGCTTGGCTGCCGCTTTGGGTATCGCTCCCAGCCGGGCCGTGGGCCAAAGTGAAACTTGCGCTCTGCCGATCTTCCAGGTCCCACAAGAAAGGCTCCTTGTGCGTGACCTCCTTGACGTAATCCACGCCCAGCAAACCCGGCCACTCTTTCGCTTGCCGCAAGGCCTCGGCGTCGGAGACTCCTTCCGTGGAGATGAATCCGTTGAGAGCGCCTCGCACCCGCAGCTTCTTGGTCAGCGCGCGCGTATCAATTCCCTGGATGCCGGGGATGCCGTTCTGCTCCAGATACTCGCTGAGCGAGAATTCCGCCCGCCAGTTGCTCACGACGGGCGACAACTCACGGATAACGAACCCTCCCACGTGGGGGCGCCACGACTCGACGTCCTGCCGGTTCACCCCATAGTTGCCGATGAGCGGGTAAGTCATTGTGACGATCTGCCCCTTGTAGGATGGATCAGTCAGAATCTCCTGGTAACCCGTCATGGAAGTATTGAAGCAAACCTCGCCGCAAGCTGAGGTGCGCGCGCCAAAACCTGTGCCGTGGAACAAGGAGCCGTCTTCTAGAGCCAGAACTGCTTTCATCTCAGAGTCGTAACCGATGCTGAATCGTAGGCCAGCCCGCCGCTTGGTCAAGCGGCAAGGGAATGTTGGAACCACCACGGTGCCGGAATGCGCCCCGACGCGGCGTTATTCCGTTGCTGCGCTCCTGCTTGCCGGAGCTACTTCTTCTTCAGCCTCTCCAACTCAGCGATGAAGGGCTTCGGTCCTCCGGGCTGGTACCCCAGCTCGCCAGCCTTCTGGCCGCTGCTGTTCAGCACGATGATGGTAGGATAACCCTCAATCTTGTACTTATCCTGCAATGCCGCATTGGCCTTCTTAAGCTCGGAGCTTTGAGGCTTGCTGCGCGGGAAATCCACTTCCACCAGGACCAGGTTCTTGCTGGCGTATTCGGCGAACTCAGGTTTGGAAAAGACTTCCTTGTCCAGCTTGATGCACCACCCGCACCAATCCGAGCCGGTGAAATCCAGCAGCACCAGCTTGTTCTCTTCCTTGGCCTTGGCCTGCGCTTTTGGCAGGTCCGTCAACCAGTTCAATTCCGCCGCCGCGGCTTGCAGCAGCGCCCCGCATGCGAGGATACCAATCGCGATCTTTCTCATGTGATTCCTGTGTTGCTCGTCAGCAGTAGGCCGCCCGCCATTTGGGTCTGATCCACCCAGGCCTTCTTGCCCCCCACGATCGTGGCTACGGCTTTACCCCGTAACGGCCAGCCGTGAAAAGGGCTATTCCTAGACTTGCTCGCGCTGGCGGCTTTGTCAAATACCCACTCTCGGTCCGGGTCAAGGACCGTCACGTCGGCATCCGCGCCAACGTTCAGGGTGCCTTTGGGCAGTCGCAAGAGCCTGGCCGGTGCCTGGGTGAACTTCGCAACGACCTCTGACAGGCCGAGCCGTCCGGTATGGTAGAGCTGCATCAGCGCAAGCGCCAATTCGGTCTCCAGGCCGGTGATGCCGAACGGCGCGTAGTCAAACTCCACCTCCTTCTCATAGTTGGAATGCGGCGCGTGGTCGCTGGCAATGATCTGAAGCGTGCCATCCACCAGCCCTTCCAGGATGGCTTCGCGGTCACTGGTCGAGCCCAGAGGCGGGTTCATCTTGAAATGAGTATCGTACGCGGGCCATGCCGGCCGCTGAGTGCGGCTCGAATCAGGCGCCCAAATAGCCTTGCCGTCCCCGCCCCAGAACTTCTCGCTGCCGGCGACTGCGGCGTCTGTCAGTGTAAAATGATGCGGGCAGGCCTCCCCGGACACGGGCACGCCGCGCTTCTTCGCCTCGCGCAGCAACCGCACACTACCGGCTGCGCTCAGGTGTTGGCAATGAACGTGGCCTCCGGTGGTCTCGGCCAGTAGGATATTTCGCGCCACCATCATTTCCTCCCCGGCCGACGGCCAGCCCCGCAGCCCCAACGCTGTGCTCCAGTAACCCTCGTGCATCACCCCGTCGGTCACCACCGAGTAATCCTGGCAGTGATCCATGACCGGCAGCTCGAACATTTTCGCATATTCCAGCGCGCGGCGCATCATGTCATTGTTCTGCACGCAATGCCCGTCGTCGGTAATGGCCACCACACCGGCTTTCTTGAGCGAGCCAATGGGCGCCAATTCTTCGCCCGCGAGGCCGTTCGTAATGGCGCCGGTGACAAAGACGTTCACCACCCCTTGCTCCGCCGCCCGTTCGTGGATCAGCGCAACCGTTCCGGCATTATCAATCGCCGGCGACGTGTTGGGCATGCACACCACGGAAGTAAAGCCCCCGCGTGCTGCCGCGGCGGTGCCTGTGGCAATCGTCTCCTTGCTCACCTGGCCGGGCTCCCTCAGATGAACGTGCAGATCAATCAAACCCGGACAAACCACCAAGCCTTTGACATCGAGCCGTTCGACAAGGGGAGGCGCTTTGGCCGCCGCGCCTTCGCCGACAGCTTCAATCCTACCCTCGCACAGCAGCAGATCGGCGAGGGCATCAAGGCGATTGGCCGGGTCAATCAAACGTCCGCCAATGAGAAGCAGCGAGCTCATGTGCAAAGAGGCTACACGCTCCGACCCGGAGTTCAAGTGTGGCCTTCTTTGGCAATCGCCCAGCGGATTTCGCCGGGCCTCCCAACCAGATTGACATGCAACCTCCCGCTTGTATCATCTCATGCACTTGGGTGCGGGTGTAGCTCAATGGTAGAGCTCCAGCCTTCCAAGCTGGTCACGTGGGTTCGATTCCCATCACCCGCTCCAACCCAACCAAACCCAATAGAATCAATGGTTTACTGCATACTGCCCGGCGGGAATGGAGCGTCCTACAACACTCTCCTACAACAAGTGCAAGACTGTTCAAGCCAGTTCAGCACCTACCATACTCCCCTTGCCGCCGATGGCGCTCGCCCCCAGGACACACGCACTACTGAACAGGTGTCCAGTAGTCGGAAAAGGGGTGTTTCGCCCCCAGGTTCCACCGGACCATGTCAGGGTAGCGGACGGCTCGCGAAAGCCCGCCACAGCCCCCGCGCCTCACTCTGGCAGCGGGTCTGGCGCGCCCTGGTGCGCGGCAGCCGACAAGACACCCGGCGGGGCGGAAGGAAATTGACGCTGGCCGAGCGCGGCTCCTCTCCCTAGCCTCTCTGACGGCTGGCCCGGATACTTCCCCAGTTCCCGGAGTGCGCTGTTGTGGTCTGCCCGCCCGCAACGCAGCAGCGCCGCCAGCCGCTAGCCCTGCTCACTACCCGGCAGCACGTGAGGCGTGGCCGGGCATTCGAAAATGAGGACTCTCTTATTTGCTCCGGCCAGACCGTGGGGGCAGTGCCTACCCGGCCCCCCCCCGCTCACCCACCGACCTACCCCATGACCCCCGAGAAAAAGGCGGGTTGGTTTTTGGAAACTCGGATTGTGTCAGACGTGACGCAAAAGAATCTTCGCGTTGCGATCACCTGCGGCCCCCCAATTTTTTTAATGCAACCTCGCGACAAAAAGAGCATTGTCACTAGCGGCACCCCAAAAAGGTGCAGGGATACTTTCGCAAAATGAATCCAGGTTCCATTGTTACCTGCCGAGACCGCGAATGGGTGCTTCTCCCGAGCGACCAGGAAGACCTGCTCTTTTTGCGCCCCCTCACCGGCGCTACCGACGAGGTGGTCGCGGTCCACAAGGGCCTTACCGACCTGCTCGGCTACTCCTTCCCGGAAGAGCGCGTTAATTCGGCAAAATTCCCGCCGCCAACATCCGATGACCTGTCCAACGTCGCGGGCGCGCACCTGCTCTGGCAGGCGGCGCGACTCACGTTACGCGAAGGCGCGACGCCGCTCCGCTCGCTGGGCCGCGTGTCCATCCGCCCGCGCACCTACCAATTCGTGCCGTTGCTCATGGCCTTGCGCCTCGACACTATCCGAATGCTCATCGCCGATGTTGGAGTTGGTCTATACGGCGGACGACATGCAACCGCTCGCGGACGCGCTCCGCGCCTCCGCGTCGCCCCTCGTCGCGACGGTCCCCCGCGCGCCGTACCGCTGGGACGAGGCGCGACGGGCGTTGCTGCGGGCGGAATTGGACGCCTGGTTTGCCCGCGCCTACGGCCTGACGCGGGACGAGTTGCGCTACATCCTCGACCCGGCAGACGTTTACGGCCCGGACTTCCCCGGCGAAACCTTCCGCGTGCTCAAGGAAAAGGAGACCGCCAAATTCGGCGAATACCGCACCCGCCGCCTCGTGCTGGAGGCGTGGGATAAATTGCCCTCAGCGGCGACTTGAACTTAAGCACACAACCGGACTGAATTATGTCATTCACACTTGAAGAACTACTCCCCAATGACCAGCGGCTGCGAACGGTGTATCTCCATGACTCGGTGCAGCAGGCCATTAACTTGATGCACCAGCACAGCTACAATCAGTTGCCGGTTGTTGATAGGGATGGAAAAACCTCACTGGGACGGGTGGTGACGTTCGACTCCATTCTTCAGGCCGTGCGCTCATTTAACACCAAACCGGAATCGCTGCACGTCAGGGATGTTGCCCGAACCGTGCGAACCTATCCCGCAGACGCAGACTTGCTCGCCACGCTGGATGACATTCAGCGGGAAAACTTCGCTCTCATCGTGGACGATGACAATGTCTTGACAGGCATTGTCACCACTGCGGATACCACGGTTTATTTCCGGGAGATTGCACAGGACTGGATGCTAATCGAGGGCATTGAGTCGCGGATAAAAGAGGCCATCACAGCGTTCTATGCCGGTAATGACTTAGGCTTGCAGTTGGCGGTTGAGGCTGTAACTGACCGGGCGGCAGACATCCGCAAAAAGATTCCGGCAGCAATCCGAGGCTATCTCGAAAAAGCTGGCCTGAAAGCGCCGGCCACGGGTGATGTTGAGGCTCTTGCAGAGGCGGAGAAGCGGCTTGCCCTGCCCAAGCCGGGCAAGGAGTTTGAGCGCTTATCCTTTGATGAATTTACCGAAGTTCTGCTTGGTCATCCCAGCGCGCCGAAGCTAACTCAATCCTGTGGCGTAAGCGAATTGCGAGGCTTGCTGCAACAGGTTCGGAACGCGCGCAACAAGCTCGCGCATTTTCAGGGCGAATTGTCAGCGGAAGAGCGTCGGACGATTCAGTTCGCTTCCGAATGGCTGGAGCGTAATCTTCCCGTGCCCGTTGCTGAACCTTCACCCGCACTCACGACAACGACAACCACGACAACACCTCCCCCGCAGCCACCTGTTCAAGAGGAAGACGAGTTAGGACCTCGCGGAAGCTATGCCCCTTTGGCTGCACATCTCCAAGCGCAGTTACCCGAAACGACATCCATTACCCTCACTTTTCAGGAGATCGAACGAATACTGGGTAAGGAATTGCCTCCGTCAGCTTTCGAATATCGTGCATGGTGGTCCAACGACCCTACAAAGCCCCAGTCTGCGGCTTGGCTGGAAGAAGGTTGGAGGACTACTTCCCTAAGTATGTCCGACCGCCGGCTGACCTTTGTCCGCACGAGTGACCGCGAGGAAGCCTACATCGGCTTTTTTGCGAAGCTCAATACACGGCTCGGAGCAGAACGTGGGTTCCCGCTACGGAATGTCTCGCCGCAGGGGCAGAACTGGATGATTCTTGCTTCTTTCGATTGGGTCGGACCGGAATCAGCCAATATTAACGTCTCTTTCACTCGGCGAAAGGAAGCTCGTATCGAGCTGTACCTTGACGCCGGTGACAAGGGAGTGAATAAGCGACGTTTTGATGAGTTACTAGCGCACAAGCCAGCTATTGAAGCGACCGTTGGCGAGCCTTTGAAGTGGGAAAGGTTGGACAACAAGCGTGCGTGCCGCATCGCGGCCTACACCAGAGCGCAAATTCTCACGGATTCCAACAGTCCGGCACTTTTGGACTGGGCCGTTAAGAAAGCGGTGGATTTCCATCGAGCTTTTGCGGCGGAATTCCCGCACAAATAGATATGAGCATCTTCACCCTTCATTCGAGCGTCGTTGAGGACTACCGCGATTATGTCCGCTCGTTTTTCACCGTGGACGATGACCGCGCCCGTGAGTTCATTGAGCGCGAGTTGGTGCAGGACGCGCGGCTCTGGCCGGAGGCGTTGCTTCAAGTCAGCCCGTCCTACGCCCGCATCGCGTCCGTGGACGCGCTGGCGGATCGTGGCGTCATCCTGCCGGAAACGGCGCAGATTTTCCGCGACGACGGGGGGGGGCCGTTCTATCTCTATCAGCATCAGGTCGAGGCGATGGATCGCGCCGGTCGCCGCGAAAGTTACGTCGTCACCAGCGGCACAGGCTCAGGCAAGAGCCTCACCTACTTTCTGCCCATCATTGATGCGTTCCTACGCCAGCCGACTGCACCCGACCGCGTCGCCGCGCTTGTCGTGTATCCCATGAACGCGCTGGTGAACTCGCAGCTTGAAGCGTTGAAGAAATTGGAGCGCGGTTACGAACGGCGCACAGACCGTCGTTTCCCCATCAGCTTCGCCAAATATACCGCCGACGTGCAGGGCGACGCCCGGCGCGAGGTGCAGACCCGCCCGCCGCAAATCCTGCTCACCAACTACGTCATGGCGGAATTGCTGCTCGTCCGCCCGGATGACCAGAGCTTGCTCCCACAGGCCGGGCCGGACGGATTGCGTTACCTCGTTTTCGACGAATTGCACACCTATCGCGGTCGCCAGGGCGCGGATGTCGCTATGCTCATCCGCCGCCTCAAGGAACGTTCCGCCACGCCGGATGTCGTGTGCGTCGGCACGAGCGCCACGATGGTTGCCAGCCGCGAGGCCACGCCTCTGCAACGCCGGGAAACGGTGGCGGCCTTTGCTTCCCAAGTTTTCGCGCGTTCCATAACGGAAAATCAGGTTATTGAGGAAACGCTAGAGCCGTTTACCTTGGGCGGCACACCCTCACGCGAGGAACTAGCGGCGTCATTCACCGCGCCGTTGCCCGCAGCCCTGCCGGAATTTCGCCGTCACCCGTTGGCCCGCTGGTCGGAAGGCGAGTTCGGTGTCGAGCCGGAGGAAGGCGGTCGCTTGCGCCGTCGCGTGCCCCGCACGCTTACCGATGCCGCCGCCCGGTTGACGGAGGCGACCGGCGCCGCGCCTGAAGTTTGCCAGGAACGCTTGCGTGAATTGCTGACGCGCGGCGGTGAATTGTTGCGTGACGACGGTGGGCGGGCATTCGCTTTCAAGTTGCACCAGTTCATCGGCCAGGGCCGCGCCGTGTATGCCACACTTGAGCCAGCGGCCACACGGCAATTCTCCCTTGAAGGCCAGGCGTTCGCCGATAGAGAAGCACATCGCCTGTTTGTGCCCATCCGTTTCTGTCGCCAGTGCGGGCAGGACTATTACCACCTCGTCCGCTCCCGCGATGGCTCGTCGTATCGCGCCCATCCCGTCGGCATGGACACCATCGAGGATGGCACACAGGCGGGCTATCTCATGCTCGCCCCGCTGGAAAATGATTGGAGCGAGGACCGCATCCCGGACGAATGGCGCGACCGGAAGGGGCGGTTGAAGCAGACGTGGCGCAGCCGTGTGCCGCAAGCGGTGTGGGTCAGCCCCAACGGCGAGTTCTTCACGATGCCCCGTGACGGCGCAATCAAGATGTGGTGGCAGCCTGCGCCGTTCTCGCTGTGCCTGAACTGCGGCGAGTATTATTCACGCCGCGAACTGGAATTTTCCAAGCTGGCTTCGCTGTCCAGCGAGGCACGCACCAGCGCGACCACGGTGCTGGCGACTTCCTTGCTTCGCCGTTCCGCCGGCATGGAAGGTGCGCGGGATAAACTGCTGACGTTCACGGACAACCGCCAGGACGCCTCTTTGCAATCCGGCCATTTCAACGATTTCATTCATGTCTCGCTGCTCCGTTGCGCCTTGCACGCCGCCTTGCAGCGCGAAAACGAACTCACCTTTGACCGTGTCGCCGAGGCGGTCGTCGCTGCCAGCGGGCTGACCGTACGCAGCGTCGCCAAAAACCCGGAACTCGATCCAGCCTCGCCCGCCGCCGACGACGTGATGCGGGTGTTCGTTGAGCTAACCGAGTATCGCATCTACGAAGACTTGCGGCGCGGCTGGCGCGTCGTGCAACCCAACTTGGAAAATGTCGGCTTGCTCCGCGTGGACTATCGCGGTCTGGGAGCCTTGACTGAGAACGACGCGAACTGGCTGTTTCATCCTGCTGTGCTCGCCGTTGCAAGCGCCCGCCGGTATCCTCTGATACGGACAGTTCTCGACCAATTTCGCCGGAAGCTGGCCATTGACGCCCGTTGTTTGCAGGAGACCAACCAGCAACAAATCCGCCGCCGTTCGGAACAGAACCTCAACGACTTCTGGGGTCTCGATGAAGCCGGCACGGAATTGCGCCCGGCCAACCGTTTCGTGCGCGAGGGCCGATCACAGCGTCTCGCCGAGGGATTCAGCCTTGGCGAAGGAAGCAAACTGGGCCGCTTTTTGACCCGCGAGCTTGGCCTTGACTCGGCAGGCTACGACACGTTCCTCGACGGTCTTCTCGCCCTCTTGGTCAGTCAGGGATTGCTCAGGCGGCTAGACCCGCTGGACGACCACCAGTTCTTCCAACTGGATGCCGCCTGTCTGCTCTGGCGTTTGGGTGATGGCAGCGCGCCGCCGCTCGACCCGCTCTATGCCCGTCGTACCGGCGCGGATGGCTACGTTGAAACCCCGCCGCCAGTGAACGCATTCTTTCAGCGTTTTTATCGCGACTCCGCCAGCGCGCTCGCCGCGCTTGAAGCCCGCGAACACACCGCCCAAGTTGTCAAACGGGGCGAGCGCGAACGTCGCGAACGTCGCTTCCGTTGGGAAGACAGCGACACGACGAAGGAACGCGACGGCCTTCGCCGCCTGCCATACCTCGTTTGTTCACCGACGATGGAACTCGGCGTGGACATCGCCGACCTTGACCTTGTCCACATGCGCAACGTGCCGCCCACGCCCGCCAACTATGCACAGCGCAGTGGCCGCGCCGGACGCCAGGGACAGCCGGGATTAGTGTTCACCTACTGCGGCTCGGTCAACAGCCATGACCAGTATTTCTTTCAGCGCCGCTCCGACATGGTGGCCGGCAGTGTCCGTCCGCCCCGGCTCGACATTGCTAACGAGGCACTGGTGCGGGCGCATCTCCACGCGGTCTGGCTCGCCCAGGTGCGGCTGCCGCTGGGCGACAGCATTGAGCAGGTCATCAATACCGACGATGAGCAACAACTCCCACTGAGGCCGGAGGCGGAAGCCGCCATTCAACTTTCTGAAGCGGCGCAAAACGAAGTGCGCGAACGCGCCCGGCGCATCCTCCAATTCGACCTCGCGGCTCTCGCCAACGCGGGCTGGTTCAGCGAGGCATGGTTGCAAACCGTGATTGCCGAAGCCCCAGCCAATTTCAACCGCGCCTTTGACCGGTGGCGCGAACTGTTTCGCGCTGCCATTCGACAACTCACCGAGGCGCAGATTGCGCTTCGCCGGGCACGCCAACGTGACGACCAGGAAGAGGCACGGCGACGGGAGGAAGAGGCTTTGCGCCAACTGAATTTGCTCCGGCAAATATCCACCAACCGCGAGGAAAGCGATTTTTACCCCTACCGCTATCTCGCCAGCGAAGGATTTCTGCCCGGCTACAATTTCCCCGCGTTGCCTGTGCGCGCTTGGGTTCCGCGCGACGATGGTGAGTTTATTTCCCGCCCGCGTTTTCTGGCTTTGCGCGAGTTTGGCCCGAACAACATTGTTTATCACGAGGGCACAAAATGGGAAATCGTCAGCTTCCAATCACCGCCCGGCGGCTTGGAAGAACGGCGCAGTCAAAAACGCTTTTGCAGCGTGTGCGGAAGTTTCTGCGAAACGACGTTTGACCGTTGCCCCGACTGCGATACCCGGTTCGATCCCACAAACAGTGAATTGCTCGAATTACTGGAACAACCAAACGTGCGTTGTTGCCGCCGCGAACGCATCACCTGTGACGAAGAAGATCGGCGACGACGCGGCTTTGATATTACTGTGGCCTACCAGTTTGCCGCCGAGGCTGGCGGCGCACGCCGCATCCGCGAGGCCGATGTTATGGTCGGGCAGACGCCAGTGCTACATCTCGCCTATGGACCGGCTGCCGCGTTGTTGCGCGTCAATCGCGGTTGGCGCACGGCGGATGCCCCCGGATTTCTTGTGGACATGGAAAGCGGTGAGGTGCTCAACGCCTCGCCGCCCGCCACCGGCCCGACTCCACACCCGCGCCGGCTGGAGCGATTGCAACTAGCTGTCCAGTCCACGCAGAATCTTCTTTTGGTGCGTCTGCTCCGACAGGAACTTCGCAGTGATTCGGGCATTGAGGCCACGCTTCAATACGCTCTCCAGCGCGGCATGGAGCAGTTGTTCCAACTGGAAGAATCCGAGCTTGGCGCGGAACGTGTCGGCGACGGCGACCAGCGCGCCATTTTGTTCTATGAATCAGGCGAAGGCGGCGTCGGCGCATTACGCCGGCTCGTGGACGAAGCCGATGCTGTCGCCCGCCTGGCCCTTGAGGCCCTGCAACGGTGCCACTTTGACGCCTCCGGGGCCGACCAACGCCCGACCTGCCTTGCCGCCTGTTATGAGTGCCTGATGAGCTTCGGCAACCAGTACGAATCGCTAACGCTGAATCGTTATCGCCTGCGCCAGCAGCTTCTTGATCTGGCCGGCAGCCGCACGTTTCCGCGCATCGCTGGGCGTGATTGGAATGCGCAATTGGCTTGGCTTCGCTCCCTGACAGATTCCCGCTCCGATATAGAGCGCACATTCCTCACGGCGCTGGCGGCAGGTTTTCACCGCCTGCCCGACGAGGCGCAAAGGCCCATCCCCGAACCGCGCTGCATCCCGGACTTTTTCTACACTCCGAACGTGTGCGTTTTCTGCGACGGCAGGGTGCATGACGAATCAGCCCAGGCCGCGCGTGATGTCGAAATCCGGCGGGAGTTGATAAATCGCGGCTACCGCGTCTTGGTCATCCGCTACGACCGGAACATCGAGGAACAAATCACCGCCGCACCCGAGGTGTTTGGCCGTCGCGTGAACAGATAAACCACACACAACCACCTCGGCTTGTGTTGCCCTCAACTTGCCGGTGGAGCGGGTTTCTCGCGCGCTGCCAAGAATTCTTCGTGCAGTTGCAGGTCGGAAAACGCTTCCTGCGCCCGTGCAATAAACTCCGGGTCTTTCAGGCATTCGTAGGTGACGCCTTTGAAGCGCACGGTCACGCGCATGTCGTCGGCGACCTTCGCCACTTTGTTGAAGGGGTCAAACAACTCCCCAAGCAACCAATTACGCAAACACTCGTCCGCGTCCTGGCGCGCTACGAGCCTCCGGCATTCGTCCGGCGGATTGTGCTTCAGTGCTGGCAACAGCAAATCCACCAGCTTGTTCTTGTTGCTTTCTGCAACTGTGCGGAACTGTTGGCGCACCGTTACGCGGAAGCTTTCCAGTTCCGTTCTCAGCCCCTTGACATTTTCTTCAAACCTCGGTTTGTTCGTCCGCCGGATGATGCTGCCGCCGAAACCTCGCATGGGGCGGGTGAACTGTTTATCAATTTCTCGCTTCTTCTGCTCCAGTTTCTCCTTCAGCGCCAGCAACTCGTTGCCCACGTCAAGGCGAAACAGGCTGTGGATGTTGCTGCCCGCCAGTCCCATCACTTTCGATGGAATGGGAATCTCCTGCCGCTGGAGTTGAACTTTCTCCAAATTGAACTCCACGAACTCCACCTGACTGTTAAACACCAGCATGGGGCGCGAGATGTCGAAGGGCAGCGGCGGGTTGGCTTTCAAGTCGGCGGCCAGCGCTTCCAACTGTTCGTCGGGAACCTTGTCCAGCCCGATCTGCTGTTCTGCTTGAGCGCCGGGGCCTATTCCCAACTCGTCGCCCAATTTTTCCGGGAGACTCGCCAGCATGATGCCGTTGGACCGTGCGGGTTGCTCGGCTCCTGGCTCGATCAGCAGTGGCGTGGGCGCATAGACCAGTGTGGTTTGGTCACTGACCACGATCCCGACTCGCAAACCGGGTTGGTGACACAACAACCCGTCCATCTCTTTCGCGGTCTTTTGGAGTAGCTGCAAGCCTTCGAGCGTTCCACAGCCCATCCGGCATACCGCCTGGTCGACGTCCAAGATCACGGAAACTGCGTCGCGACCAAGCTTCCTCCATGCGACTTGAAGCGCCTTGGCTACGTCCAATGACACGCCGGGAGCCGCGAATACCAACCGGCGTGTGGCGTTATTCACGGCCTCGATCAACTGTTTATCGTCTATGCGACAAATCGTCTGCTCATTCATAGTGACCTCCAAGAAAGAAAAAGGGCGCGAACTCAACGCACCCTCGATAGAGGCCCTTGCGAGGCCCAATGGGAAGGCACGCCAAGCCGCGCCCGGCTGGGCGCGTGCTTTTGGGCGGTCTCCCATTTGAAATTCGCAAGGTTTCTATCGAGACCGTAGCCGTAGCTACGCTAAATCTGTTTGGTGTTGTTTACATAGTCGCTTGCCAGGAGTTTTCGTAACTGAAGCGAACGGGTTTAACAAGGTTTTGTTTGCCGAAGCGAAATGAGAAAGCCAGCCGGTGCGCCAGAGCAAAGGACGCGCCCAGCTTGCGCCCGGATGCGTTCGCAGGCTTCCCCCACGGGTCCGCACAGTCAACTCCCGCCGGTGTTTCATGGTGCCCGCGAGCCATGTAGGGGTAGTTTGGCGGGAGCGGTGACAGCCGCAATGCTTGCGGTAAAACCCGCTAAATCTGCGATAAATCACGCAGGAAGTCCGTTCGCGGCACGCTCCCGAGAATCTGCGTGGCTCGAACGGGCGCAGCCGACCGCTTAGCGGAGCGTTAAACGCAGCACTAGCGGTCAAAACCGCTAAGAAACAGAAACAAGCGCCGCCCGTCTTACGATAGGAGCCCCGTTTTATGCAAGGTGGTTCCTGGAAACTCGGGAGGGATTGATCGAACCGCGCTTGGCGCTTGCGCCAAAAGTGATGCTGTGTGACTTTGGCTTATGATTGCGTCTGTAGTGCCCCGCACACGTCACCCGCTTGCACTGCGGCTGCAATGCCGAAAGGAATGGGTGGAAGGCCAGGGCACGCTTAGCGAAATCGCCCGAAAGCACAATGTTCCGCCGCAGAGCCTTGTGGCATGGTATAGGCGCGAGAGCTGGACTGCCGCAAGAAACCGCTGGCACGAAAAGCAACTGAGCGACAACGAAGCCCCAGCCAAGCCCCCAGCGCACGCCCCGAATACCGGGAATTCAACAGACGACCCACGCGCGCGTAAGCTCCAGCGTCTCGAATTGCAACTTGAAGCCCTAGACAACCTGATTGATAACGCCAAAAGCGCGGATGACTGGCACAAGCTGAGCACGGCCAAGCATCGCTTGTTAGAGAACTACTACATTCTCGCGGGCATCCCCAAGCCCGGCTCCCGGCGCCCGGGCCGCGAGCGAGGACAGCCGGCGGCGGGTTGCGGCGGTAAGTTTCGGCGGTGGTGCGCAATGCGTCCTCGATACCGTCGAATGTGTTGTGGCAGATGTGCCAGCGGGTGTTATCGGCAAAGGCGCTCCAGGGAATTTGTTCTGAACGCCGCCATTTTGATAAGTGTGAACAAAGTCCCTTGTAAGCCTGTTCGGTCTTTTCGACTACGCGAAGCCCGACCAAGCGGTAGAAAAGATGTCGAACGGTTATCTGGCCTTCCTCGCCGTCCAGTATGTTCTGGATCGCGTGAAGAACCGCGTCCATTTGATCCTGAGTGCGTCGGGTGCGTTTTATTGGACTAGTCCCGTAAGGGGCAGGCTTGACCGGTCTTGTGGGTGAATTATCCTTTCCCATAGAAAGTCTCTTGCCGTCCGGCGCTTCGGGTAGATGCCGGGCGGCATTTTGCTTCTTTATCTACCGGGCAGGCTGAGTGTCCATCTGGCTGAGGACATAAGCCCGGACTGAATCCAAACTGAACAGCCGGACGCCGGATTTCTGACCGCGTACGCGTAACAAGCAGCCCTTGACCTTTCCGTCTCTCAGCAAGGAATAAAGGGAGCCGCGCTTGATGCCAAAGAGGCGTTCTACGTCGCGCCAGCGGCCAAACTCCGGGGCCGCTCCGGTGGTGTCGCCCGGTTTGACCGGGGCAGTCGTTTTAACTGTCTTCTTAGGCATAACTATTTTCGTTCAAGCGAGCACACTGCCCGCTATTACGATTCAAGTTTGCCACACCAGCACAGCCGCTTTTCGTTCCGCGAGAGACTGATTCCGGCTCACAACTCAATTTGCCGAAATAGCTGTTTTCGCCTGTATTTGCAGGTCTGAATGCGGGATTCGGCTTCAAAGCGCCACGCGTACAACCCCCCCTGGAGATCGAAACTCTTTCCACCGGGTCGCGCCGCGTTCGCAGAACCCGGCCTAAAGGTAGATCAAGAAGATTTTGAAGATTTTTTCAGGGCCGCCGTATGAAGGCTTTTTAGGCCGCCGGAGCGTTTCCGCTCTTTCTTCATGGCCACGAGCCTGTCGAGCATCGCCTGCGGCACCAAATAGACTTCGCGCGTGTCAGACCGCTTCTCCTTACACCGAGCCAACATTTCCGAATCCGATTTGTTCCATCCTGCTTTGCGCGCCTGTTGCTCGATCGCCTCATCCCGTTCTCTAGCCGTCATTGACTCCTGCACGTTGAGAGGCTCTTGCTTTCTAGCGAACAGAAAGACGAGCATTTCGGTTTTCCTTAGCCATTTCAGTAGGTTGTCCTTAACGGACCGTGCCTTTTTCAGGCGGATACCCCGCTTTCTTAAATAGCGCCTTGCACCGTCGTCGCGCTTGTCCTTTTCCAGGCGCAAGGGCGGACCTAGGCGCTTGGCGGCGTCTGCACCAAAAAACAAATCTGCATCGCCAGCGGCGAGCGCAAGGTCCGCCAAGCTGTCGTTCCGATGTTGATTGAGGAAGATCGTTGCCCGCAGGTGGAGGCGCAATGCGCTACGGATGGCCTCGTCTGGATTGTCGGCCTGACCGATAGCGGCAGCCAGTTTGGCCAATTCGAGCGGCGATGGACGTTTATATTGGCCGACCAATTGGACCATCTCCCCTCGGGTTGGCGGCAACGGCAAACTGTATCCGTTGAGGGCTGCAAGCGCAAAGGCTCTCCCGAGTGGGGTCTGGGTTGAATTGGCCATTGCCTCTAGTTGTGCCGCAGTTAGGCCGAGCTTCGCCTTCGTATGGGTGTCTGGCGTTTCTTTGCTTGGCTTCGAGTTCTTCATGGTGTCTCTGGCTCGGCTCACTCGGCGGTCACGTCCGGCAACTTGTCGAGAGCCGTCCGCTTCGTTTCCGTGTCAATGTGGGTGTAGCTGCGGCTCACCGCTTCGCTCTCGTGGCCGACAATATCCCGCGCTACTACATCACTGACGCCAGCATTCTTTAGCAGGCTGGTAGCGGTATGGCGTAGCGCGTGGAACGAGATAGGGCTGAGGGTCCGGCGTGCGGAGCGCCCGGCCTTGCCTTCCTTCTTCTGGTGGTCGCCCCGTGACTGCACCAGCCCGGCGCTCGCCATGATCTCGTAAAACTGATTCGAGAGCCAGCTTACGGTCTTGCCTTGGAATGACGGGCAGAGCAGCGCTTGAGCATCATCCCCAGCAGGCAGGGTTTCAACATGGTGGAGCAGCGGCTTGGCCAGGGGCAGGATTTGCACCCGCCCAGTCTTTTGCGTGCGGATGGTCAACTCCTGCTGCTGCAAGTCGAGGTTGGCCCAGGTGAGGGATTGAATATCGCCCAGTCGCAGCCCGGTGTAGATGCCGACGATGACAGCGGTTTTCCAATCGTCATTGCAGACGGCCAGCAGCTTCTTTAGTTCGGCTTGTGTGAAGGCGCGGCGCTCGTGGCGGTCGTCGGTGCTGAGGTTATCCACCAGCCGGGCCGGGTTGGTCTCGAATACCCGCTGCTTGACGGCCTTTTCCAACGACACACGGATAACCTTCAGATGGGTGTTCACGGTGGAAGGCGCGACACGGCCTTGCAGGTGGTCGCGGTATCTTTCAACATCATCGGCGGTGAGCGCCGACAGATTGCGGCTGGCTTTCCCGTCCAGGAACTTGAGGAAATTGTTCACTATGCCCTGATACCGGATGAACGTGCCTTCACTCTGTTCGGACTCGAAAGCCTTGAGCCATGACGTGAAGTGCTCGCGGACCGTCTTGCGCTCGATCGGCGCGCCGGACTCGGCCATGATCTCCTCAACAACTCTCTCGATCACGCGCCGGGCCTTCTCCTCGGTCAGGTTTCCGGTGCGGGCCTGGTCCTCGATGCTTTGAACTTTCGCGCAGATGCGCTCCGCTTCCCGCTTGTTGCGGGTGGCATAATGCTCATGGCGACGGCGCGGGGGGTGTTGAGGATATTGGCGGCCATGAGCGCGCCGTGTTCGGTGAGAGCGTAGGGGAGATCAATGGGGGTCGCGTGTTTCTGGGAACCGGTCGCAAATTGCGACCGGTTCGGCTGGGGGCCTCTCAAGTCTCGGGTCTGAAGTCGGCGAAAGGCATGGACTGGTGTCGTTGTTGCTTGATAAGACAAGGTAGTGAAACAGCAGCCCCTACTGAAGACCAAACGCATCTTGCTGCGGCCTCTGTTGATGAAGGATGACCTCGCGGTGCGGGATTTGGCCGGCTGACGGGCTTGCCAGTAACGCGGCCTCAGCCCGGGTGCTGGCTAAAGTAGGGATGAAGCGGGAGGGGGCGGAGCTGGGGAGAATGCAGAATGTAGAATGCAGAATGCAGAATAGGAAACCGTGATGCCCGCCACGGATCGGCTGAGCTGGGGTTACTGCTGAACGAGCGGTATTGGGGGCACGGTTACGCCACCGAGGCCGCAGCCGTGGTGGCGTGGCTCGGGTTCCACGTGCTCAAGCTGAACCGCATGCAAGCCGGAGGGGTTTGAAGACGTGGTGGTGACGGCGATACTGCGGAGGGAGTGGGCCGCGAGGGGAAACCGCTGAAAGCTGAAATACTGAAAGCGGAGATGGGACTACGGAACTACGGACCACTGACCACGGGACTGCTTAGACGCTGACAAGCTGAAATTGGGAGTGCGCCGGTGAAGCCGGCTGCCACGCGGGTGCGAGTCCCGCCGGTCGAATTGGACTGTTCACGACCGAAAACTGAATCAGGGAAGAAGCCGTGAGGCGGAACC
>Ga0181532_10002280_pt1 | contig 17928 bp, 15 predicted proteins | sample PEATcosm2014_Bin_33_FD_119768 | JGI IMG/M metagenome (GOLD analysis project Ga0181532, IMG submission 119768) | Peatland microbial communities from MTU Mesocosm Facility, Houghton, MI, USA - PEATcosm2014_Bin11_30_metaG | ecosystem: Environmental > Terrestrial > Soil > Wetlands > Peat | place...
CTGACAATTCGTCGTTTCCCGGCCGCAATTCTGAGCGGAGTTCTGGTTACCGCGCTGCTCTGTTTTGTGACGCGGGTGGCTCCGGCGCCAGCAGGTTGGGTCAGCCTTCCGCCCAGCCTGCAGCCAGTTTTTTTTCAGTTCGATCTGCGCAGTCTGTTCACATGGGGATTTTTCCCTGTTGTCCTGACGATTTTTGTCATGGCATTCGTGGACACCATGGGCACGCTGATTGGCGTATCGGCGCGTGCCGGCTTTCTCGACAAAGACGGCAACCTGTCACAGATCGAGCGCCCGATGATGGCCGACGCGCTGGCCACGACCTTCGCCGCCCTGATTGGGACCACTACCTCCGGTGCCTATATTGAGTCCGCCACCGGAGTCGAGGCCGGTGGCCGAACCGGCCTGACCGCAGTCATCACCGCGCTGTGCTTTGTCGGAACTCTATTTTTCGCCCCCTTCATCTCCGCCATCCCGCCACAGGCATACGGGCCGGCACTCATCTTCGTGGGGTTGCTGATGCTGACGCCGATCACCCGTATCCCCTTCGACGACCTCACGGAACTGGTTCCAGCCTTCGGCGTTATTGCCCTGATGGCTTTCACCTACAACATTGGAATTGGCATGACAGCAGGATTTCTCTTGTATCCTTTCTGCAAGCTGGTTTCAGGGCGCTTGCGCGATGTTCGCCCGGCGCTCTGGGCGTTGACCGCGTTGTCGCTGCTGTTTTTCGTCTTTTACCCGTACACCTAGCGCGCCGGAGAATGCGCTTCGCATCGCGGGTTTCGGGGTCGGATTGCCCGGTGCGTCCCTGTGCCCCCTGTGGTTTCGCTTTTGACGCTGCGGAGGCCATCGCCACGAGGAGAACAGAGGCACACAGGGAACGACCACAGGGCCGCTCGGCATCGAATGTACAATCTCTTCAAGATCGTGAGGCTCGCATGATTCGCTTTGGCATAGCAGGTTTTGGATTCCACGCCGTGCGGCGACTGATGCCGGGTTTCGCTCTGGCTCAGAATTGCAAAGTGGTCGCCCTGTCGCGTCGGGATTCCGAGAAAGCACACGAGGCCGCCCGGAAGTATGACATCCCGCTTGTCTTCTTCTCCACCGAGGAACTCAGCCGCTGCCCTGAAGTCGACGCCGTGCTGGTCACCACTCCCAACGCCTGCCACCTGCAGGACGTCCTCACCGCGGTTGCTGCCCGCAAGCCGGTGCTGTGCGAGAAGCCAATGGGCATGGACGCGGACGAATGCCGCCAGATGGTCGAAGCGGCGCGTAACGCGGGAGTTCTGCTCGGCGTCGCCCAGGTCTTTCGCTTCGAAGAAAGCACGGCGCGATTTCGCGACCGCGTCGCTGCTGGTGACATCGGACGCCCCATCTTTGCGCGGGCAGAGTTCTCGTACCCCGGCGCAGGCCATGCTCGCACCTGGCTCTACAACCGCTCGATCTCGGGAGGAGGTCCGATTGCCGACGTGGGTGTCCATTGCATCGATGCCCTGCGTTATATCCTGCAGGATGAACCGCGGCGAGTAACCGCAGTCGGACGTTCCGATGAACAATCGGGCGACGTCGAAGCGGCGGCCGTGCTGACGCTCGATTTTCAGCGCGGTACGTTGGCCACGGTAGTGGTCTCGACTCGTGCCGAATATCGCACTCCGCTGGAGATTGTCGGCGATGCCGGCTCTCTGCGGGCCGACGACGCGCTGAATGTTGAACGGCCGGTTAAGCTGGAACTGTGGCGCGCGGGAAGACGGGGCGCTGAGGACATCGTCTCCAATCAACTTGCCTACGCCAGGCAGGTAGACGCCTTCGCCGCCACCGTCGAAGGTCGGGAGGGGTTTCCAGTGCCTGGACAAGAAGGGTGGCAGAACCAGCTCATTCTGGACGCTGCCTATCGCAGCCTGCATTCGGGAAAAAGTGAAAAGGTGCCAATGTTCCCAGACGCCCTTGGCAGGTGATCCTGAAAGCCACGGCCATGGTGCGGGAATCTAGGAATCCTGAGGCGGACTTCACCACCAGCCCGCTTCAAATAAGAAGCGCCCCGGATCCAAAGGATCCGGGACGCCCGAACAGCCCTCCCCCAGAACTGCTCACCCTTAAGATAAGGTGCCTGTCTCTGGAGCGGAATCCCACTCCCGAGCGACTGGCTGGCACTAAAGAGCTATTGCTGACCGCCGGGTCCGCGGTAACATAGGTCACCTTGCGATTGGTTACTCTCGGTCGCACCAGGCTTTGGAAGCGGTCCCCCGAGGTTGAGGTTCTCTCCTGTTCGGTGAGATTCCTCCCGATTCTGAACCCCCAGTTGTTCCATTCTGCGCTAGGCGTAATCATCTTGCGGAATTGAGCGCTGGACGATCCGGGGAAAGCAAACTGTTGCTAGTGTGCAGCGGATTGCAACCCGGGGTGCGGGAATGTTACGGAAGACGCTGGTAAGTTATTGATAAGCAAAAGAAATCAGCCTTCCGTGGATTTGGACCGACAAGTGCTCTGTCAGCAACAGGCGACCTATACCTTGGACCCAAGGGTCCAAGGCGAAACGTGGAAAAAAGGGAAAACTTGGGAGGGAATTAACATGAGGCGAGTGGTAGTTTTAGCGTTACTGGCATTGGCGTTGCCAATTGCCGCTTCGGCGGGCACGATCGACATCACGAACCAGTTCGGTTCGATTTCGATTTCAGCCCTTACCGGTATTACTTCGACGCAATCGCATCTGGAGATGTTCGATGGCATCACACCGTCTGTGCCAACGCACAGTCTCGGCTTTGTCAACTTCACGACCGGGGCTCTGACGAGCGGCTCGATCTTCGCCGGCGGAACCTTCGCCGGAGGCGCGGCCTCGTCATTTGACGTATTGGGCGTAGGCGCTTGGGCAAAAACATGGACGGGATGCTCAAGCTGCAAGAACCCGATATCGCTCTTCGTCGGCAGCTTCGTCGGTTCGGTCGATTGGACTCTGACGGGTGTGAACAAACAGTCCCGGTATTACCAACTCACTGGCGACATCGCCGGCTGGCTGTATGGCGATCATTGGGTGACTGGAATGACCACCCAGAACTTCTTCACGACCGGTCCACAGCTCAACCAGGGTATCGGGCACATCTCTGTGGGTAGATCGGAACTCACTGTCCCGGAGCCGGGAACTTTGGGTCTTTTGGGAACAGGGCTGGTGGGTATCGCTGGACTGTTCCGTCGCAAGCTGATCAGGTAATGACTTAAATTTGTCGGTTCGCCCAGACACTCAACTCATGGCCCCGCCTCTCAGGCGGGGCTTTTGATTTAGGAACGGCCGTTAGTCTTCGGTCGTTCGTCATTAGCAAACTCTCGCAATCACCGGCGAATCCCGAACGACCAGCGACTGACGACGACGCTCCCCTGTAAAATCCTTGTCGAATTTCATTGCCGGTTACTGCCGTAACGGCCCACCATGCCTTTGGCGTTGACCTTACCTTCGTCCAAACCTACAGTCAGGCGCAGGGGGATGTATGAAGGATATTCATGAGGTTTTGCGCCGCAAGCAGGCGCAGTACACGCAGCTGGGGAAGCAGATTGAGATGTTGCAGCAGGCTGCCGAGAAACTGCGCGAAGTCGCGCCCTTGCTCGCCGAAACTGACGTCGAGGACGATAGCGCCGTGCTCGCGGAAGTGGACGACGAGAACGCCAACGCGATGGCGGCCAAGGCCAGCGCTCAATCCGCACCTGCCGCGGCCAAACCGGCGCGTAGCGCAACTCCGCGTTGGCCGTAGAAGCCTGACGGTACAGGCAGAAAGCGGGAGGTTGGAGGTTCGGTCGCATGATATTGCAGACACTACTGGTGTCAAAGGATGACCCGACTGCGGAAACGCTGATTCAGGTCCTGGCGCAGTTTGGCGTCGCGGTGGATCGTTCAAACGCTGCCGATGTCGCGGTGACGCGCCTGGCAGAGGAGCGTTTCGATCAGGTCATCGTCGACTTCGATGATCCCGAGGCGGCTTCCCTGGTTCTCGAAGCCTGCCGTCGCCTTGCCGGCACCGACCGTCACTCGCCCGTCACCGTGGCCTTGCTCCACGATGCCTCGCAGATCCGTGCCATACTTGGCGCGGGCGCTCATTTCATCCTTACCAAGCCCATCACCCACGAGCAGGCTCAAACCACCTTGCGCGCTGCCACCGCCCTGCTGAAGCGCGAAAGGCGGCAATCCCAGCGCATCGCGGTCCAGGCAGCAGCTTCGATTCAGATCGACGACAGCAATATCGTGGAAGGCATCCTGCTTGACCTGAGCACCGGCGGTATGGACGTGCTGGCGGCCAAGCCACTTCCGTCCACCTCCATGGTTCGCGTCTCCTTTCAGCTCCCCGACGGTGGCCCCGGCATCGAAGGCGATGCGGAAGTTGCCTGGAGTACCCCCAACGGTCAAACCGGCCTGCGCTTTCTCGAGATGGACCCCAAGATGCGCGACGAAATGGGCGAGTGGCTGGCGACCCGTTCGCACGATGCTTTACCCGAAGAACCTGACGCGGCCAGCCAATGCACACTGACCGACCTCAGTCTTGGTGGATGCTACGTGCAGACTGAATCTCCCTTCCCTCAGTCTTCAGCCGTTGACCTGTGCCTGCGCGCCGCGGGGATGGAGATTCACACCGAAGGTTTGGTCCGGGTCATGCATCCCGGACGCGGCATGGGCATTGAGTTCCCGGCCCGCACCGAGGAGCAGCGCAAAAGCGTGGGTGAGTTCATCGAGTTCCTCACCGGCCAGCCTGGCACTACTCCGCAACTGGAAACCTCGCCACGCGCTCTGGTCGCCAACGCGGTCGACCTGAGCCAAACCAGCAGCGGCGCGACCGACGCCGAGGACCCACTTCTGGACTTGTTACGAAACGGCAATTCGCTCGACGAAGAAGCATTTCTCGCCGAATTGCACCGTCAGCGAAATCCAGAGAGCGTCAGCCAGTAACAGCAATCAATAACGCCCCAATCCAACACAAAAACCGGGAGCCCGTTCGTCACCCCGTCTCTGGTGTCAACCCAGCCCCCCGGCGGTCTGTTCCACTGCGTTGCTCGCAGACTACCTCGACTTCCCTTCCTGAATGATTTCGCTGGGGTTAATTTTCCGAGAATTTTCTGATGCAATAGAATTGCCCTGCCCGTAGAGGCGGAGCTGGTCGCGTCTACACGGGAAATCAGGCGTTGCTTCTTTTATTTTCGCAACCCTCCCGGTTCAAGGTTAAGGACGAATTTGCTCAAAAGTCCGATCTCGCGTTCCGTGCTGCTAGCTGGCGTCTGTCTGCTGGCCATCACACCGTTTTTCTGGTGGGGCAATCCCTCCGGACATGATTTCGAGTTTCACATGTTTTCCTGGATGGAAGTCCTCGGCCAGTGGAAGCACGGCATCATATATCCGCGCTGGGCGGCGCTGGCGCACTGGGGATACGGCGAGGCTCGCTTCCTGTTTTATCCGCCCGCCTCCTGGGCTCTGGGTGCCGCGCTCGGCGCTGTTCTGCCCTGGAAGATGGTGCCTGGGGTGTATTGCTGGATCGCGCTCATGCTCGCCGGAGCGGCCATGTACCGTCTCGCCCGCGAGTGGCTCCCAGCCCAGGACGCGTTCTTCGCGGCCGTGTTCTATGCGCTCAATCCCTACCACCTGCTGATCGTTTACTGGCGAAGTGCCTACGCCGAACTGCTGGCTTCGGCGCTGCTGCCGCTTCTACTGCTTTGTCTTCTGCGCCTCTTTTTGCCGAAATCCGATACTGGATTTCGCCCTGCGCTTGGGTTAGGTCTCGTCCTGGCTGCGGCGTGGCTGACGAATGCTCCGGCAGCGGTAATGATCCATTACTCGACGGTCGGGCTGGCGCTGGTCCTGGCTGCAATCGCAGCCGTGCAAGGGACCTTGCGGGAACGATCGTCGGATCCGCAAGTCCGGGGCCGGCAAATCTCGAGTCCGCAGATCTGGAGGTCCGTGGTTCGCACGGCGGTAGCGATCCTTCTCGCAGCCGGACTTGCCTCGTTCTATCTGCTTCCCGCAATCTACGAGCAGGGATGGGTCAACCTCAGCGAGGTACTATCCCCGGGAGTCCGGCCGCGGGACAACTTTCTTTTCACCACCCTCGCCGATCCCGATCACAACCGCTTCAATCTTCTGGTTTCGACCGTGGCGATTACCGAAATCGGCGTCCTAGCTTTCGCGATCTGGTTCTCCCGACGGAGGAACCGCGTAGAGACAGCCGCCCTCGGCTGTCCCGTCGCGCACAGCGCGACCAGCTTGGAATCTCCCTGGCTGCCGCTTTCTGCCTGGGGCGCGGGCAGCGCGTTCCTCATGCTTTCGGTGAGCAATTTGCTCTGGCAGCACCTGCCCAAGCTCCGCTTTGTGCAACTCCCGTTCCGCTGGCTGCTATGCATGAACGCCGCTTTGGCTGTGCTTCTGACCATGGCCGCCAAACGCTGGACGTCGCGCGTGCTGGCGTCCGCCATTCTGCTGGCCGCAGTTATCTTCGCCGGCTATCGTAACCAGCCCCCTTGGTGGGAGCTTGCCAGCGATATCCGCGAGATGAGCGACACCGTCGCCGACGGCACCGGCTACGAGGGTATCGACGAATACGTCCCCGCCGGAGCCGACCCCTACGAATTAAACAGGGATCTGCCTCGCCTCAGCGACGATACAGGAGCGCCGGTTCCGAGCAACATCATGGCGTGGGGGCCTACGGAAAAACACTTCATCATCCACGCAGCCGCGACGCAAAATATAACCGTGCGCCTTTTCAATTACCCAGCCTGGGACGTAGTCGTGAACGGCAAAACTATTCAAACGCAAACAACCGATGTCACTCGGCTGATCGTCATTCCTGTTGCCGCCGGAGACAGCGATGTACACATCCACTTCCGCCGGACGATCGATCGTGTCATCGGCAACACCGTCTCGCTGATCAGCCTGGTTTTGCTGGTTGCCATTTGGATGAAGACGCGGTCGAAGGCCCCGCTCGGGGGAGTGTGACCCCTGTGTTCCTCCGTGTCCCCTGTGGTTGAAAAAAAAAGGCCTATAACCAAAGGGGACACAGAGGGCCACAGAGAAAGGCATCGAGAGCGCGCAAGATGCAACCAAGAATCCTCCTCGCAACCTCGAACTCCGGTAAACTCCGCGATTTCGCCGGAGCCGCCGCGCCCCTCGGCATTACGATCGCAAACATCCCAAACTTTTCTTCACTACCCGAGGTCGTCGAAGACGGAACGACCTTCGAGGCGAATGCGCGCAAGAAAGCAGAGTCCTACAGTCTGGCCGTTCCCGGCGAACTGGTTCTAGCCGACGACTCCGGCTTGGAGATCGACGCGCTCGATGGAGCGCCCGGCGTCCATTCGGCGCGCTACGCCGCCGATCGTCTGCACAATGACGAACCGCACACGGCAGAGCGCAATTCGGATGACGAAGCCAACAACGCGCGTGTGCTGCGCGAACTAAAAGGAATTCCGGAACAAGAGCGCACGGCGCGATTTGTATGCGTCCTGGCCGTAGCCCGCGACGGCCACACGCTGCACACCTTTCACGGCACCGCCGAAGGCATCATCCTGGACGCGCCCCGGGGCAAGAACGGTTTCGGATACGACCCACTGTTCTTCTTTCCGGCAATTCACAAGACGTTCGCTGAATTAGGCGCAGAAGAAAAGTCCCGCTACAGCCATCATGGCGCCGCATTCCGCGCGTTCCTGTCGTGGTACCGAGTGGCCGACAATCAGAAGCTCTAACCGCAGAGTGCGCCCGCAGAGTATGCAAGGATCGCAAAGGAGATCCAAGGACGATACGTGTGCGATAACTTTGCAGGTTGCCGTTAACCGGCAAGTTTTCGGCGGTTAACGGTTCACCTCTCCTTGACTTCCCTTCCCACGAAAAACGATAATAACCGGTTTGAACAATCGACCGCTTTAAGGAGCATTCATCGTGGCAGCAACTGCCAGTCCCGTCGCTCCCCATATCAAATCAGGAGTCGCTCCCATCCGCGCTGGCGAGGGAACTTCGTTCCTGCTGCGCCGTCTGCATTCGATCAGCGGCGTCGTGCCCATCGGAGCGTTTCTTCTCGAACACTTCATTTCGAACGCCGAAGCCTTCAAAGGCCCTATCGCGTACGGAAAGCAAGTTGAGTTTTTGAACAGCCTGCCTTTCGTTTTTTTTCTGGAACTGTTCTTCATCTGGGTTCCAATCCTTTACCACGGCCTCTACGGCATCTACATCTGGTATCAAGGCGAGACCAACGTCGGCGCGTATCCCTGGACGGGCAACTGGCTCTACACTTCCCAGCGCTGGACCGGCATCATCGCGCTCGCCTACATGGTGCAGCATACTTATCACCTGCGCTTCACTGGCGTACACCTGCCGACGCACCCCATGCAGTCGTTCGCCAAGGTTCAGGGAGAATTTCAAAATCCGTGGATGGTCGCCTTCTACGCGGTCGGCATCATCGCCGCTTCCTGGCATTTCAGTTACGGACTGTGGCTGTTCGCCGCAAAGTGGGGCATCACCACCGGCGAAAGGGCAAGACGCCGCTTTGGCTACATCTGCCTCGCGCTCGCTCTCGGCCTGGTTTCCATCGGCGCAGCCAGCATGTACGGATTCCTGAAGACTCCGCTCCAGCCTTTGGATTCAAGTTCGGGTTCTGAAAATATCGTGATGCGCTAGAAAGTGCAGGCAGTCGTTGGTCGTTAGTCGTTAGTCGTTCGCGATGAATGTTTGGCGGTCAACGCCCGCAAAGACGTCTGCTGATTTCGTTTGCGAACGACCAACGACGAACGAGCAACGACGGATTCATCAGCAGGCCCGGGCCGCGCCCGGCAGATCGGACTCATACCGCATGGCAGCTCCGAAGATCATCGTAGTGGGCGGAGGCCTGGCAGGCCTGGCCGCCGTCATCAAGATCGCTGAAATGGGCGGTGAGGTTGACCTGTTCTCGATCGTCCCGGTCAAGCGCTCGCACTCGGTCTGCGCGCAAGGCGGCATCAACGCCGCCAAGAACCTGAAGGGCGAAGGCGATTCCACCTGGATCCACTTCGACGACACCATCTACGGTGGCGACTTCCTCGCCAACCAGCCGCCGGTCAAGGCCATGTGCGAGGCGGCTCCCGGAATCATCGATCTGCTCGACCGCATGGGCGTCCCCTTCAATCGCACGCCCGAAGGCCTCCTCGATTTCCGCCGCTTCGGAGGCACCCTCTACAACCGCACCGCCTTTGCCGGAGCCACTACCGGACAGCAGCTTCTCTATGCGCTCGATGAGCAGGTGCGCCGCTACGAGTCCGAAGGCAAGGTGAAGAAATACGAGCACTGGGAGTTTCTCTCCGCCGTGCTCGATGGACAGCGCGTCTGTCGTGGCATCTGTGCCATGGATTTGCGCAGCATGGAAATCCGCACCTTCCACGCCGACGCCATTATCATCGCCACCGGCGGCATTGGCGCCATCTTCGGCAAGTCCACCAATTCGGTGGTGTGCACGGGTTCAGCCCAGTCGGCGCTTTATCAGCAGGGCTGCTACTACGCGAACGGGGAGTTCATTCAGGTTCACCCTACGTCGATTCCTGGAGAAGACAAGCTGCGCTTAATGTCGGAATCGGCGCGCGGCGAAGGTGGACGCGTCTGGGTTCCTCGTACTGCCGGAGATAAACGCGACCCGAAGTCGATTCCGGAAAAAGAGCGCTGGTACTTCCTCGAAGAGTGGTATCCGAAATACGGCAACCTCGTCCCGCGCGACGTAGCCACGCGCGCGATTTTCAAAGTGGTGTACGAATACAACCTCGGCATCGACGGCAAGCCGATGGTCTACCTCGATCTAACGCACATCGACCGCAAGGTGCTCGACCGCAAGTTGGAAGGCATCCTGGAAATCTACCAGAAATTTGTCGGCGACGATCCGCGTGACACGCCCATGAAGATCTTCCCCGGCATGCACTACACCATGGGCGGCCTCTGGATCGACTACAAGCAAGCCACCAACATCCCCGGAATCTTCGCCGCTGGCGAAGCGGAATACCAATACCACGGCGCCAACCGCCTGGGCGCGAACTCGCTGGTGTCATGCATCTACGGAGGCTTCGTCTCCGGCCCGGCAGCCGTGCAGTATGCGAAAGGCCAGCAAGCCGCACCCAGCAATTCCAATGGTCATTTCGAAGCCGAGCGTAAACGCCAGCAGGATATCAATGCCGGCCTGATGAAAGCCGACGGCAACGAAAATCCATTCCTGCTCTGGCGCGAACTCGGCGCGCTCATGACCGAGAACTGCACCGTGATCCGCTACAACAAGAAGTGTGAAGCAGCGGACGCCAAGATAGTCGACCTGCTGAATCGCTTCCAGAAGATCAATCTGAGCGATCGGTCGCAATGGGCGAACACGACCATCGCCTTCACGCGCCAGTTGTATAACATGCTGCAGCTGGCGCGAGTAATCGCGCAGGGAGCGGCCATGCGCGACGAATCTCGCGGCTCGCACTACAAGCCCGATTTCCCCGACCGCGACGACAAGAACTGGATGAAGACCACAAAAGCAACCTTCGCGCCCGACTTAGATGAGCCGAAGTTCGAGTTTGAAGCGGTGGACGCGAGCCTGATTCCGCCGCGGCCGAGGAAATACTGATGCGATTTGTGTGTGATCTTTACGAACCGGGAAGGGCACGAGTTCCACTCGTGCCGATTGAAACCTTCCCCAGGACTGCGGCTTCAGCCGCTGGGGGCCACGAATCGAGCTTGAATCCCGGGAAAGCGGAGCAATAACGGTACTCGGAAGAATTGGCCACGAATCGGCCTACAACAGGATTTTGATGAATGTAGTCTCGATGATGAACAAAATCACGAGCGTCTCGAATCCGATGATCGGTGAACCCGCGCTGCCAGATTTCGGAGTTGCGCCCGATGAGGGCACCGAGTTCATGGGAATATGCGCCCTTGATTAACTGCACGGCGCGTTCGATAGTCACGTCTTTCGCGGGCGTAAGCAGAACGTGGACGTGATCGGGCATGAGGACGAAGGCCTGCAATGCGAAGCGGCCTTCGCGGCGATAGTGATAAAGGGTCTGGAGGAGTAATCGGGCATAATTTTCGACGACGAAGAGTCGACGGCGATGCCAGGTTGAGAACGTGAGGAAATAGGTTCCGGGAGGAGAAAAGAGTCGTGAAGGCCGCAAGAGTTACCTCAGCGGCTGGAAGCCGCAGTTCTCTTTCAGCCTAAATCGGCACGAGTGGAACTCGTGCCCTTCCCGGTCATTTTTCTTACGGTGGTGTTTCACTTCGGGAAATTGGGAGAGGCGACAGGGCATGATTACGCCGTACCAGCAACAAAAGCTCGACCAACTCCAAAATGAATTGAACGCTCAACGCCCCAGAATCGCGAAACCTCTGCAGGTCGCCTGGGAAGCCGACGGTTACGCAGCCGGAGGAGAGCCAACGGCCGAAAACGAGCCTGGACGCGGCTATCTGGGCAGACCGTCGCTTTGCAGCACAATCCCCCGGGGCGGTCCGGCAGAAGGGACATATAGGCCCGATCGTCAGTTTAAATTGGCGCTGCAACGACGATAACTGCCAATGTCAAAAGGAAGGCAGAGCTGAATTAGCCCGAAGGAATGGAGTTGCTCTTCAATGAGGTCAGATGCCTAATACAAAGTCCGTAATCATCAAAATCAAACGCCAACCCACCCCCGACGCCAAGCCGTCGTGGGAAGAGTTCGAGATTCCCTACAAGCCGAACATGAACATCACTTCGGCACTGATGGAGATCGCAGCCAACCCCGTCACCCGTGACGGCAAGAAGACAACGCCGATCACCTACGACTCGTGCTGTCTCGAAGAAATCTGCGGCTCCTGCGCCATGCTCATCAACGGACGCGCCCGCATGGCCTGCTCCGCCCTGCTCGACCACCTCGATCACCCCATCAAGCTCGAGCCCTTCTCGAAATTTCCCGTGGTGCGTGATCTGGCGGTTGACCGCAGCGTGATCTTCGAGAACCTGAAGAAGCTCAAAGCCTGGGTTCCCGTCGATGGAACCTACGACCTCGGCCCCGGCCCGCGCGTGAGCGCCGAAGACCAGGAAGTGGCCTATCCACTCTCGCGCTGTATTTCCTGTTGCTGCTGCATGGAGGCCTGTCCGCAGTTCAACGATGACACAGAATTCGTCGGCGCGGCCGCCATCTCGCAAGTGCGCCTGTTCAACACGCATCCTACCGGCCAGGCTCTGAAGCGCGAGCGCCTCTCCGCGCTCATGGGCGACGGCGGCATCCAGGAATGCGGCTACGCGCAAAATTGCGTCGAGGTTTGCCCCAAGGACATTCCACTGACCACCTCGATCGCCGATGTCGGTGGCCAAGTCATGAAGCAAGCCCTAGGCGACCTGCTGCGAAAGTGAGTCCGAATTCCCGTAGAGACGGGCCTCGCCCCGTCTCGGCGTGCGCTGTTTCCGGACCCGCCGTGAGTTCGTATACGCTGCCAGCAAGACACGCCAAGCCGCGTCTCTAGCGGAATTCAGAGGCACACTTCGACCTTTCCCCAACTGGCATTTTCTGAAAACTGGCACCTGAAATCAATGAATTGCCCGCCAGTAACCACCAGCAACTCCCTTAAGTAATGGGGTTTAGACCGATTTGCTTCACAAACTTGTTCACCTGTGGTTTACAATCGTCGTTCCTCTCGGTAAATAGGCATTTTTCTGCCGCCTCCGAGAGTTGTTCCGAGTACGGCTAATGACGCGAAGAATCAAACTGCCGGGCGCGCTGCTGACCTCGCCGATCATGGTCGCGATGGTCCTTTTCCTTTTCCTTGCCCTCTCGGCGCCGCAGAACGCCTTCGCCCTGCACCCCGTCAACCCTCATCACCACCGGATACTACATCGTCTTCGTGGCGTGCTCTGGAACCCGCTGTTCCGTCCGTCGCACGATTCCCTGCTCCGGCAAAACGAAGAAATCGACCGCCTCGATCTGCCGCGCATTCAAGATGACGCTCAACTGGAAGCGCTCAAAGCCTCGGGCGACCTGGTGCCCATCGAGGCAAGCGAGGCCCTGAAGATTGAACCCAGTCTTGATCCTTCGCGCCGCTTTTGTCGTCCGTGGACACGCGATTTCGTCACCGACCTTTCCGAAGTTTATTACCGTCAGTTCCACGCGCAAATCCAGGTAAACTCTGCCGTCCGCACCGTCAAGGTGCAAAGGAAGCTTCGCCGTCGCAATCGCAACGCCGCTCCCGTAGATGGCGACACCGCGTCGTCTCATCTCGCTGGCGTCACGGTTGATCTCCAGCGCCGGGGCATGACCAACGAGCAGATTCGATTCGTGGAGCATTACTTGTTCTATCTGAACGCCCTTCGTCTGGTCGAACCGGAAGAAGAGCGCCGTCACTGGTGCTTCCACGTGATGGTTTCCGACCACTACAGCGATTGGCGCCAAACGCAGACGATTTTCCCGGTCGCCCCGCTGGAGCAACCAGCCACCCCGCCCGCCGCCGTCACTGTCACTGCGCTGACCACCGCCAACTGAGCCTCCAGCTTACCTTCGAACTGAACTCTGCCTCCGCTACAATCTCCACAGCATGATCGTTCTGATGGCCGGTCTCCCGGGAACCGGCAAAACCACGCTCGCTCGCGAACTGGCTCGCCACACGCAAGGCGCGATACTTAGCAAAGACGAAATCCGCGCCGCCCTGTTCGCGCCGACTGGCCTCGCGCAAAATGATATCGAATACTCCGTAAAGCAAGACGACTTCGTCATGGAGGTCATGCTCGAAGCCGCCCGCTATATCCAGCAAGAAACTCCGGCTCGTAAAATCTTTCTCGACGGACGCACCTTTTCCAGCCGTTACCAGATCGAACGCGTTCTCCAGTTCGCCCGTGAACTCGCCCAGCCCTGGACGATCATCGAGTGCACCTGTTCCGATGAATCCGCTCGTCGGCGTCTCGACCTCGAACCCGAGTCCAAGCATCCCGCGCACAACCGAAGTTTCGCACTCTACCTGGAAGTGAAAGCCCGCTCTGAACCCATCACCTATCCCAAAACAACGATCTCCACCGACCAGCCGCTAGACGAGTGCAAGAAGCAGGCGCTCGCCGCCCTCAACGGACCCTGAATCGGAAAATGACTCGGACACCGACCAGGTGTCTGCTCGTGTGGTGACGGGGCTATGCCCCGTTAAAAGCGAGTCAGCCTCGCCGTCGGGCCGGGACGCCCGGCTCTCCACCGACAAGCTAGGATTGACTGTCGTACAATTAACGTTTGCCAAAATACCTACAGGAGCCCCAATGCGAACTCTGATCTTCCTGCTTGTCCTGACCATCTCCACCTCGTTGCTCGGCGCCGCACAGGCAGCCTCTGGCGCCGCGGACCCCACAGCCATCATCCACACCACCGCCGGCGACCTGCACTGCACCCTTTTTCCGAAGGTAGCCCCCATCGCAGTCGAGAACTTCATCGGCCTGGCCACCGGCACCAAAGACTGGACCAGCCCCGTCTCCCACGAGAAGAAGCACGGAGTTCCACTCTATGACGGCACCATCTTTCACCGCGTGATTCCAGAATTCATGATTCAGGGTGGAGACCCCAAAGGCGACGGCACGGGCGATCCCGGCTACACCTTCAAGAATGAGCCTTCATTCACGGTCAAGTTCGATCGTCCCGGACGTCTCGCCTACGCCAACGCCGGCCCCAACACCAACGGTTCGCAGTTCTTCATCACCGAAGTTCCCTACCCCAGTCTTAACGGCGGCTACACCATCTTCGGCCAGTGCGATGACGCTGCCATCGAGCTGGTTAAGAAAATCGCTCGCATGGCCAGCGATGCGAGCAATAACCGTCCGGTCCGTCCCGTCAAGATCATCCACATAGAAATCCATGCCGCTGGCACGCCCACCGCCACGGCGGAACCTAAACCATCGGCGGGCGTAAAGAAATCGATGTAGTAGAGACGAGGCTCTCCTCATCTCTACAGCAAGATTGAATTTAAGAATTCGAAGGGAGACTATGACCCGCACACCCGGAACCTACGCCGTGTTCGACACCAGCGAGGGTACCATCGTTTGCCGCTTATTTGAGGAGGACGCACCCAAGACTGTCGCCAACTTTGTCGAATTGAGCGAAGGCAAGCGCGAGTGGACGCATCCCACCACGCACAAAAAGACCAAAGACCCCCTTTACCAAGGGACCATTTTCCATCGTGTGATTCCCGGCTTCATGATCCAGGGCGGCGACCCGATGGGCACCGGTTTCGGTGGTCCCGGCTACCAGTTCGAGGATGAAACCAAAGGTTCGCAACACCGTTTCGACAAGGCAGGAAAGCTGGCCATGGCCAATTCCGGTCCCAACACCAACGGTTCGCAGTTTTTCATAACCGTCGGTAACACCGACTGGCTCACCGGCAAGCACACAATTTTCGGCGAGGTGGTCGAAGGCTATGAAATCGTGGAAGCAATCTCGAAAGCCGCCAGGAACCGCCAGGACCGTCCTAACAAAGACGTAGTAGTGAAGTCAGTAAAAATCGAACGCTAGCGACCAACAATGGAGAGACGGGCGCCCTCGCCCGTCCACCTCTGCTTGAGTGTGGGGACGGGCGCCCTCGCCCGTCCAGCCGCTCACCTCACTGTGAGGTTCGTCACATCTTCCTGTGATGGCCAACCTAGCGTCCCCTGGACAGATATTCCGTATAATAACCGGGTTCCTTCCCAGCCTTCTGGAGGCAAGTCTCATGGCATCGTTTAATGGAGTCCTCGTCCCATCCAACGGACAGAAGATCGAATACAGCAACGGAAAGTACCGCGTTCCCGATCGCCCCATCATTCCTTTCATTGAAGGCGACGGCACTGGTCGCGATATCTGGAAAGCCTCTGTCCGCGTCTTCGACGCCGCCGTCGAGAAGGCATACCAGGGTAAGCGCTCCGTAGCCTGGTACGAAGTGTTTGCCGGCGAGAAGGCAAAGGCTCGCTTTCAGAACTGGCTCCCCGACGACACGGTCAACGCCATCCGCGAATTTCGCGTCGCCATCAAAGGCCCGCTGACCACGCCCGTCGGAGGCGGCATCCGCTCCCTCAACGTCGCCCTGCGCCAGATCCTCGATCTCTACGGCTGCATACGTCCCGTAAAGTACTACGCCGGAGTGCCCTCGCCCGTGAAGCATCCCGAGCGCATGAACATTGTCATCTTCCGCGAAAACACCGAAGACGTTTACATCGGCATCGAGTGGGAAGAAGGCACGCCCGATTGCGCCCGCCTGATTGATTTCCTCAACAAAGACATGTTGAAGGGCGGCAAGAAACAAATCCGCCTCGACTCCGGCGTCGGCATCAAGCCCATTTCCGTGACCGGAACCAAACGCCTGGTGCGCATGGCCATCCAGCACGCTCTCGCCAACAAAAATAAAGCAGTCACTCTCGTCCACAAAGGCAATATTCAAAAGTTCACCGAAGGCGCGTTCCGCAAGTGGGGATACGAACTCGCGACCGAAGAGTTCCGCGACAAAGTTGTGACCGAGCGCGAAAGCTGGATCATCGGCAACAAAGATAAGAATCCCAACATCACCATCGAAGAGAATGCGAACCTCGTCGAACCCGGCCTCGAGTTCGCCCAAGAGGACTTCCGCCAGACGATCTACAAAGAAGTAAAAGACTGTCTCGATTCCATCTACTCGACCCACGGAAAAGGCGCCTGGAAGAAAAAGTTGATGATCAACGACCGCATCGCCGACTCCATCTTTCAGCAGGTGGTGACGCGGGCCGATGAATACAGCGTTCTGGCCACGCCCAACCTGAACGGCGACTACATCTCGGACGCTTGCGCCGCGCAGGTCGGCGGCCTCGGCATCGCTCCCGGAGCGAACGTCGGCGACGGCTACGCCATCTTCGAAGCCACGCATGGCACCGCCCCCAAGTATGCCGACAAAGACGTCATCAATCCCGGCTCCGTCATTCTTTCGGGCGTCATGATGTTCCGTCACCTAGGATGGAACGAAGCCGCCGACCTAATCGAGCAGAGCCTGGAGCGCACTATCGAGCAGAAAAAAGTGACTTACGATTTCGAGCGCCTGATGGAAGGCGCCACCAAAGTGAAGACCAGCGAGTTTGCCACGTGCATGATCGAAAACATGACGGTCGCCGTGGCCGCTGACTGACGAGTTCTTGGGAGATAGAGTTTGGGAAGGGCACGGCTTCGCAGGCTGCGGAAAAATGCCGTGTAGAGACGGGGCTTGCCCCGTCTTGGATCGCCCCAGAACTACGTTCGAGCACGAACGGGAAGGGCACGGCTTCAGCCGTGCCGCTTAGAACCGTATAGAATGTGGGCTTTTAGCCCCTGAGGGAATACTCCATGCGCAATAAAGTAACGATTGTTGGTTCCGGAAACGTAGGCGCCACCGCCGCTCACTGGATCGCATCCAAAGAGCTCGCCGATGTCGTACTCATTGACATCATCGAAGGTGTTCCCCAAGGCAAGGGTCTCGACCTGCTTGAGGCCATGCCAATCGAGAAGCGCGATTCCGCCATCCTCGGTACCAACAATTACGCCGACACCGCCGACTCCGACATTGTCGTCATCACCGCCGGAATCCCACGCAAGCCCGGCATGAGCCGCGATGATCTTCTGAATACCAATTACAAGATCATGAGCGACGTTGTCGGCAAAGTCGTACACCACTCGCCAAACTGCATCCTCATTGTCGTCAGCAACCCGCTCGACGCCATGGCCCAGGCCGCCTACAAGATCAGCGGCTTTCCGCGCGAGCGCGTTATCGGTATGGCCGGTGTGCTCGACTCTGCCCGCTTCCGCACTTTTATCGCCCAGGAACTCAAGGTCAGCGTCGAGAACGTAACCGCTATCGACCTTGGTGAGCACGCAGAAACCATGGTGCCGCTCCCCCGCTATTCCACCGTCGCCGGCATTCCCATCACCGAACTCATGGACAGAGCCACGCTCGATCGCATCGTCCAGCGCACCCGCGACGGCGGCGCCGAAATCGTCAAA
>Ga0181532_10002283_pt1 | contig 17924 bp, 21 predicted proteins | sample PEATcosm2014_Bin_33_FD_119768 | JGI IMG/M metagenome (GOLD analysis project Ga0181532, IMG submission 119768) | Peatland microbial communities from MTU Mesocosm Facility, Houghton, MI, USA - PEATcosm2014_Bin11_30_metaG | ecosystem: Environmental > Terrestrial > Soil > Wetlands > Peat | place...
GGATATGGATTCCGAGATCGGCCGCTTCCCGCGGCTGTTTCGCGCCGTCGAAAGCATTCCCGGCCTGACCTGGCCCTCGATCACGTTTCCCGACCAGATGTCGGTGTGGCTCGGCCGCCGCGAAGTGCGCATCATGCACATCGGCCGCGGCCACACCGCGGGCGACGTCGTCGCCTTCGTACCGGACGCCGGCGTCGTGTTTTCCGGCGACCTCGTCGAATACCGTTCCGCCTGCTATTGCGGCGATGCGCATTTCACCGACTGGCCGGCGACGCTCGACCGGCTGGCCGAGTTTTCCGCCAATGCGCTGGTGCCGGGCCGCGGCGCGGCGCTGAAAACGCCCAGCGAGGTCGCCGACGGCATCGCTTTGACCGAAGACTTTCTCGCCACGCTTTACGGCGTGGTGGCAGACAGCGTCGGCAAGGGGCGCTCGCTCAAGGAAACCTACGACGCTGCGCGCCGCGTCATGGATCCGAAGTTTGCGAGCTTCGCCATCTACGAGCACTGCATGCCGTTCAACGTCGCGCGCGCCTACGACGAGGCGAAGGGCATCGAACATCCGGTGATCTGGACCGCCGAGCGCGACCGCGCCATGTGGGCGGCGCTGCGCAGCTGAGGCGCGCTCGCACCTCTGTGAAGAGGGGCGTCAGGGGCGCCGTGTTATACGACGGTCACTGTCCGAAGGCGCCGGACAAAGGGCGCTGCAAAGAAAGGGCTGCCCCGTGCCGGAAATGGCCACGCCCAATATGCCTGCGCCGCGTTTGATCATTCCCGCTTTAGGCGGGTTCTACGGCGGTCTTTCCGCCTTTGCGGAGCCGTTGCTGCGCTTTGTGATCGGTGCGATTCTCGTTCCTCACGGACTGCAGAAGATATTTTACATCGGCATAGAGCACGTGACGCAGGGCTTTGCGCAAGTGGGCTACCAACCGAGCTTGTTCTGGGCCTGGCTGGTCGCTTTGACCGAAGCGCTCGGCGGCGCGCTATTGGCCGTCGGTCTCCTGACGCGACCCGCCGCGCTGGCCGTTGTCATCTTCATGATCAATGCGGTTTGGGTCACCGCGCGCAGAGGCGGGTTCTTTAACGGCGATCGCGGTTGCGAGTATGCGGTGCTGATCGGCTTTGTCGCGCTGTTCTTCCTGATCCGCGGCGGCGGCAGGCTCTCGCTCGACTGCGCGCTCGGCTGGGAATTCTGAGCGGATGAGCGCGCTGGCGCCGGCCGCCGGCCGCAAGTCGGTCTACCGTTACGACTATCGCCGCTCGCGCGACCAAGATGCGCGTGCGGTCGTGCGGCGTCCCGTCGTTGTGGTCGGGGCCGGGCCGGTCGGGCTTGCCGCCGCGATCGATCTGGCGTTGCGGCAAGTGCCAGTGGTGTTGCTGGACGATGCCGACCGCATCGGCGAAGGCTCGCGCGGCATCTGCTGGTCGAAGCGCACCCTGGAAATCTTGGACCGCCTCGGCGTCGGCGAACGCCTGGTCGCCCACGGCGTCACCTGGAAGCTCGGCAGGGTGTTTTGCGGCGACGAGCTCTTGTTCTGCTTCGACCTGTTGCCGGAGGAGGGCCACAAGATGCCCGCCTTCATCAACCTGCAGCAATTCTATCTGGAGAAGGCGCTGGTCGACTGCGCGCTGGAAATCGAAAACCTCGATCTGCGCTGGAAAAATCGTGTCGTCGGCCTCGACCGTCTCAACGACGGCGTGCGGCTGACGATCGAGACGCCGGACGGACGCTACCGGATTGATGCCGATTGGCTGATTGCCGCCGATGGCGCGCGCTCGACGATCCGCGGCCTCCTCGGTCTCGATTTCTCCGGCGTCAGTTTCGAAGACAAGTTCCTCATCGCCGATGTGCACATGGCGGCGGATTTCCCGACCGAATGCCGTTTCTGGTTCGCGCCGACGTTTCATTCCGGCCAATCGGCGCTGATACATCGCCAGCCCGACAATGTCTGGCGCATCGATCTGCAGCTCGGCCCCGAAGCGGATGCGATAGCCGAACAGTAGCCGCAACGCGTCCGGGCGCGGCTCGACAAAATCCTGGCGCTGCATGCCTTCGAGCTGGAATGGGTCTCGATCTACACCTTCAACTGCCGCCGCCTCGATCGCTTTGTGCGTGATCGGGTGATCTTCGTCGGCGATGCCGCGCATCAGGTCTCGCCGTTCGGGGCGCGCGGCGCCAATTCCGGAATTCAGGATGCGGAGAATCTTGCGTGGAAGCTCGCGGCGCGGCTCAAAGGCGAGGCCGGCGACGCGCTGATCGCCAGCTACGAGCTCGAGCGCATTCAAGCAGCGGATGAGAATATCAAGCATTCCACCCGCTCGACCGATTTCCTGGCGCCGCATTCCGGCGCCGAACGGCGGCTGCCCGATGCGGTGCTGGAGCTCGCGCCCAAGGCCGAGCTCGCGCGCCGCATGGTCAATTCGGGACGCCTGTCGCTGCCGGCAATCTACGATTCCCCGCTGTCGACGCCCGACGCGACGCCGTTTGCCGGCACGGCAAAGCTCGGCGCGCCCTTGCCCGATGCGCCGCTGACGCGGCCGGACGAGACGGCAACGCATCTCCTCGAGAGCGTGCGCGGCGGCTTCGCGCTCATTGGCGTCAAGAACGGCGAGGGCCATGGCGCCATCCGACCGCGCCTTCCCGAGGGGATCGCGCTCACCGTCATCGGCGAGGATTTATTCGACAAAAAGGGAATTTTCGCGCAACGCTTCGACGCGTCACCGGGCGCCGCCTATCTGGTGCGGTCCGACCAGCATTTATGCGCACGGTGGCGGCGGTTTGATCCCACCGCCGTAGCACGCGCACACCAGCGCGCCTTGCAGAGGTGAAAGCGATGCCGAAGCTCGTCACCGCCTCCCAATTCGCCGATCCCGATGCCGCCTATCTCGCGCTCGTGGAAGCGCGCCGGAATCTCTCCGGGGCTCAAGCGGCGGAGCTCGATGCCAGGCTCGTGCTCATCCTCGCCAACCACATCGGCGACCTCGACGTGCTGCGCGACGCCATCGCGCTGGCGAAGGAAAGCCGGTAGGAAAAATTAGCGCGAGCACTCGATGGCGACGAAGTCGTCGCAATGGGCGCCGTGGCAGGAGCCGGGGCCGCTCGTGGGGATGGCGCCGGTAATGTCGTCGCGATCGACCTTGCGATAGGACAGCGCGTGGCCGAACTCGTGGGTGCGGCAGTAGGAATTCGCCGCTGCCTCTCCGCATGCTGCGGCCGATGCGAGGCAGCGGTCGACGCCATAGCCATCGCCGTTGTTGGCGATGATAAAGACGCGCTTTTCCGCCTGAGCGGCGGCGGCGCCAAACAGCACAGCGGCAAAAACGGTTGCCGCGATCATGGAACGCATGGAACCCCCAGCCGGCGCGGGAAACGTCGCAATCCGCATTGCTATAAACACGAAGAATGCGACGGCTGAGTTAAGGCTGCGTTAACCCCGCGATCTGAGGAGCAATCGACCGCGGCGGCGCCGCCGATTCGCGTGGCCATTCCGGGTGGTCGAGGCTATATGGGCTGGTGGAGCCGTAGGGCGATGGTGGAAGAGGGTCCGAAGTTGATCGCGGAATCGATATTGACCTGTCCGAAGTGTGGACACCAGGCGACCGAAACAATGCCGACGAATGCTTGCCGGTACTTCTATGACTGCAAGGGGTGTGGAGAGCGGCTCAAACCTCTCCCAGGTGACTGTTGCGTGTTCTGCTCCTACGGCTCTGTGCCGTGCCCGCCTATTCAGGTCAACGCTAGTTGCTGCGCCAAACCCTTGACGCGATGTCCGTCCTCGCCCATTGTGCGCCCATGAACGGCGGCTTTAACTCTATCTGCGGCATTTGCCGGGAGATTATTCGCTAGCGACACACGCTGGCTGCGGCCGTCTTTTCTCCTCTTCGAGACCAATGGACGCCCGGCCAGCAGGCTAGAGGCGTATAATTCGATTCGATGCGATGGAATTGAAACTCTACGATACGCTCACGCGCGAGAAGCGGGTTTTTACCCCGCTCGATCCGGCGGATGTGCGCATGTATGTGTGCGGGCCGACGGTCTACGACTTCGCCCATATCGGCAATGCGCGGCCGGTGATCGTCTTCGACGTGCTGTTTCGCTTGCTTCAATACTTGGCGAAGCAAGGCACGTGGGACAATGGCAAAGGCGAGACGAAAGTTACGTACGTCCGCAACATCACTGACGTCGAAGACAAGATCAACGCGCGCGCGGCTGAGGAATATCCCGATCTGCCGCTCAACGAAGCGATCCGCAAGGTCACGGAAAAGACCGACAAGCAATTTCACGAGGACGTGGCCGCGCTCGGCTGCCTGCCGCCGACCGTCGAGCCGCGGGCGACCGAGAACATTGCCGAGATGCGCACGCTGATCGAGCGACTGGTCGCCTCGGGCCATGCCTATGTCGCCGAGGATAACGTGCTGTTCAGCGTGCCGTCGATGCCGGATTACGGCGCGCTGTCGAAGCGGCCGCTCGACGAGATGATCGCCGGCGCCCGCGTCGAAGTCGCGCCGTACAAAAAGGACCCGCGGGACTTTATCTTGTGGAAGCCGTCAAGGCCCGGCGAGCCGGCGTGGCCGTCGCCGTGCGGCATCGCCGCGCCCGGCCGTCCCGGCTGGCACATCGAATGCTCGGCGATGTCGTGGAAATATCTCGGCGAGATTTTCGACATCCATGGCGGCGGTATCGATCTCGTTTTTCCGCATCACGAGAACGAAATCGCGCAGTCGCGCTGCGCCTTCCATACGCCGGCGATGGCGAATTTCTGGATGCACAACGGCTTTCTTCAGGTCGAAGGCGAGAAGATGGCGAAGTCAGCCGGAAATTTCGTGACCATTCATGAATTGCTGAAGGATTGGAATGGAGTTGCCTGGCCCGGCATGGTGGTCCGATTTGCATTGCTTCAAACCCACTACCGACAGCCATTGGATTTCACTGAGCGCGCCCTCGACGAGGCGTCGATGGCATTGCGTGCGTTTTACTTCTTTGCTTTGACCGTTCCGGCCGAGCGTCCATCCGACGAGTTTTTAGAGGCTATGGCGGACGATTTGAACACGCCTCGCGCGATCACCGAACTTCATCGGCTTCAGAAGACTGCCAAAGCTCAATCACCAATTATGTCTGATGCCGCAAGCCAATTGATATCGGGTCTTTCCATGCTTGAATTTAATATCAAAGATTATGATCCAGAGTGGCTCCAAAAGCAGGTTGCCGCGAAGAAGATAGGCAATCGAACTCCGGAAATTGAACGTTTGATCGCAGCGCGGGCGGTGGCGCGGACGAAAAGGGATTGGAAGGAATCCGACCACATCCGCGACGAACTCGCTAAAATGGGCGTCGTGCTGAAAGACACCAAGAACGGCACCACTTGGGAGATCGCGCGATGATCGCTCGCGCCCAACCGAAGCTCGCCATGCGGCCGCTGTTGCCGACGGACGTGCCGCTGTTGGCGGAGATTTTTCGCGCCAGCATCGAGGAACTGACCGCCGACGATTACAGCGAGGCGCAACGGGCGGCCTGGGTGGAGACCGCCGACGACGAGCAAGAATTCGGCGCGCGAATTGGCGGCGCGCTGACGCTGGTCACGACCTTCGGCGGCGCGGCCGTCGGCTTCGCGTCGCTTGCCGACAACAGCCGCATCGACATGCTCTACGTGCATCCGGGGGCGGCCGGGCAGGGCGCCGGCGCCATGCTGTGCGACGCGCTGGAGAAACTCGCCGCCGCCCGCGGCAGCAAAGAACTCGAAGTCGAAGCGAGCGACAGCGCCCGCGGCTTTTTCGAGAAGCGCGGTTTTGTGGCAAAAACCCGCAACACGATATCGCTCGCCGGCGAATGGCTCGCCAACACCACGATGGTCAAACCGCTCGCCGCCGCCAAAGGGAGCGCGTCATGAAACGTACGGACGTGCCGTTCCAGCGCCATTGGCTGTATTATCTGGTGCTGAAATACGTGTTGATCGCGGCCGCCGTGGTGGTCACCTTCTACACGGCCTACCGGCTCTATTCGGGATAACACCATGCCACGCCAAGGCTCGTCGTTTTTCGGTATGCGCACCCATCACGTCGCCATTGCGCTGATCGCCATCCTGATCGCGGTGGCGTTGGTGTCGAACTATTATCTCTGGTGAGGGTGAGGCCGCATCATGCCGCGCGAGCGCCTTTATTTGTTCGATACCACGCTGCGCGACGGCGCGCAGACGAACGGCGTCGATTTCACGCTCGCCGACAAGCTCGCCATCGCGCACATGCTCGACGAGCTGGGCATCGACTATGTCGAGGCCGGCTATCCGGGCGCCAATCCGACCGATACCAATCTTTTTGCCGAGCGGCGGCCGATGCGCGCCTGCCTGACCGCGTTCGGCATGACCCGGCGGCCCGGCCGTTCGGCGTCCAACGATCCCGGGCTGGCCGCGCTGTTGGCGGCGCAGGCCGACGCCATCTGCTTTGTCGCCAAATCCTGGGACTATCACGTGCGGGTGGCGCTGGAGACCACCGAGGAGGAAAACCTCGCTTCGATCCGCGACAGCGTGCGCGCCGCCAAGGCCAAAGGCCGCGAGGTGTTGCTCGATTGCGAGCATTTCTTCGACGGCTACAAGGCCAATCCGGCCTATGCGCTCGCCTGCGCCAAGGCGGCGTATGACGAAGGCGCGCGCTGGGTGGTGCTTTGCGACACCAACGGCGGCACGCTGCCGCACGAGGTGGAGAAAATCGTCGGCGAGGTCTGCAAGCAAATCCCGGGCGACCATGTCGGCATTCACGCCCACAACGACACCGAGCAGGCCGTAGCCAACTCGTTTGCCGCATTGCGTGCCGGTGCGCGCCAAATCCAGGGCACGCTCAACGGGCTGGGCGAGCGCTGCGGCAACGCCAATCTCGTCTCCATCATTCCGACGCTGAAGCTCAAGCCAGACTATGCCCAAAAATTCGACATCGGCGTGTCGGATGGGGGGCTCGCCCAGCTCGCCCGCGTCTCGCACGCGCTGGACGATTTGCTCAATCGCGCCGCCGACCGCCATGCGCCCTATGTCGGCGAGAGCGCGTTCGCCACCAAGGCCGGCATTCACGCCTCCGCCATCATGAAGGATCCGGCGACCTACGAGCACGTGCCGCCGGAGCGCGTCGGCAACAAGCGCAAGCTTCTCGTCTCCGATCAATCCGGCCGCTCCAACCTGCTGGCCGAGCTCGACCGCGTCGGTTTCGCCGTCGACAAGGACGATCCGCGGCTGTCGCGGCTACTCGACGAGGTCAAGGAACGCGAGGCGATCGGCTACGCCTATGAAACCGCGGATGCCTCGTTCGAGCTGCTCGCGCGACGCCTCCTCGGCAAGGTGCCGGGCTATTTCGACGTGGAAAAATTCGATGTCAGCGTCGAGCAACGCATCAACGCCAAGGGCGAACGCATCACCGTGAGCATGGCGGTGGTCAAGGTGAGGGTCGGCGATGATCTTTTCATTTCCGCCGCCGAAGGCATCGGTCCGGTCAATGCGCTCGACCTCGCGCTGCGCAAGGACCTCGGCAAATATCAGAGCTACATTACCGGGCTCGAACTCACCGATTACCGCGTGCGTATCCTCAACGCCGGCACCGAGGCGGTCACGCGGGTCTTGATCGAGAGCGGCGACGAGACCGGCGATCACTGGACGACGATCGGCGTCTCGGCGAACATCATCGACGCGTCGTTTCAGGCGCTGATGGATTCGATCGTCTATAAGCTTCTGAAGTCGGGCGCGCCGGGCTGAAACTATTCCCTCTCCCCGCAGGCGGGGAGAGGGTGGCGAGGCGCGCAGCGCCGAGCCGGGTGAGGGGACGTCGTCGCCTGGCTCGACCTATGCGCCCCCTCACCCGACTTCCTTGCTCGCGCTCGGAAGTCGACCTCTCCCCGCAGGCGGGGAGAGGTTAAGGGAGAGGCTCCCATGATCGACCACGTCTCCGTCGCGGTGCGCGATCTCGCCAAGGCGCAGTCGTTCTACACCGCGGTGCTGGCCCCGCTCGGCTACGCAAAGCTACGCGAGTGGCCGGATGCGGCCATCGGCTTCGGCAAAAAACATCCGGAATTCTGGCTCAACAAGCGAAGCGCTATGAACCGGGTGGCGCAGGACAGCGGCGTCCATATTTGCCTGCGCGCGCCCGATCCGGCGGCAGTCGAGGCTTTCCACGCCGCGGCGCTCAAAGCCGGCGGCACTTCCGACGGCGCACCGGGGCTGCGCCCACACTATTACGCGGGCTATTACGCGGCCTTCATCCGCGATCCGGACGGCAACCGCATCGAGGCGGTGACCTTTGTGCCGGAGGGGGTAGAGTAGCCGTTACAGCCGGTCCGCCGGAACTGCCAGTTGCTTCTCCGCCTCGCTCACCGCGCGCGCGGCTTTGCGCAGCTTCGGCAGGATGTCTTCGATGCGGTCGGCGACGAGCAGATCGACGCCGTTCACCGGCTCGGGCACCAGGCCGAGCGCGCGCATGTGCGCAATCAGCGCGATCAGCGGGTCCCAGAAGCCGTTGATGTTGGCGATCAGGATCGGTTTCTTGTGGCGGCCGAGCTGAGCCCAGGTGAGTTGCTCGACCAGCTCCTCAAGCGTGCCGAGACCGCCCGGCAAGGCGACGAAGGCGTCGGCGCGCTCGAACATCGTGCGCTTGCGCTCGTGCATGTCGCTGGTGACAATCAGTTCCTGCCCGCGCCGCCGCGGCCGCTCCTGCTCGGTCAGGAACTCCGGAATGATGCCGGTCGCCGCGCCGCCGTGGTCGATCACCGAGCCGGCGACCGCTCCCATCAGGCCGATCGAGCCGCCGCCATAGACTAGCCGCACGCCGTTCTCGGCGAGGATTTTGCCGAAACCCTGCGCCGTCTTGACGAAGGCCGGGTCGGTGCCCGGGTTCGATCCGCAATAGACGCAGATCGCATTGATTTTGCTCATGGAGTCAACACTCATGGAGGGATAGATGTGGCGTCGGTTCGCGCCGCCTGCAAGCGTCTTGAGCCCGCCGGTCAAGCGACGGAGCTGAAATCCGCCGCCAAAGGCCCGCAACCCCGCCTGATCCGCGGGTGCAGGAGAGGGCGAAAGCCTCTATATGACGGCTAACGGGCGGCCAGCACGGGCCGTCGAGGTCACGGCTTGGAATGCACGACATAAAACAACCGACGCACCCGCCGCGCCGCGAAGTAACCGCCAGCGGGGGGGCGCTGTTCTCGACGCTGTTGCATTTGTGGCCCTACATCTGGCCGGCGGATCGTCGCGACCTCAAGGCCCGCGTCGTGCTGGCGACGGTGCTGATTTTCGCCGCCAAATTGGCGACCATCGCGGTGCCGTTCACCTTCAAATGGGCGACCGATGCGCTGGCCGGCCACGGCACCGCGCCGATCGGGGCCAACAATTGGCTGGCCTGGGCGATGGCGGCGCCGGTGGTGATGACGCTCGCTTACGGCGGCATCCGCATCATGATGGGGGTGCTCACGCAATGGCGCGACGGCATTTTCGCCAAGGTCGCGATGAACGCGGTGCGGCGGATCGCCCTGCTTACGTTCGAGCACATGCACCAATTGTCATTGCGATACCATCTCGAGCGTAAAACCGGCGGCCTGACGCGCATCCTCGAACGCGGCCGCAACGCCATCGAGACCATCGTGCGCATGCTGCTGCTGCAGCTGGCGCCGACCATCGTCGAACTGGCTTTGATCGTCTGGGTGCTGCTGTTCCACTTCGACTGGCGCTACGTGGTGGTGATCATGCTCACTGTCGCGCTCTATGTCGGCTTCACCTTCTATGCGACCGAGTGGCGCATCGGCATTCGCCGCAAGATGAACGACAGCGACAACGACGCCAACACCAAGGCGATCGATTCGCTGCTCAACTACGAGACGGTCAAATATTTCTCCGCCGAACAGCGCGAGGCCAAGCGTTACGATCGCTCGATGGCGCGCTACGAGGACGCCAGCGTCAAGGCCTATACCTCGCTGGCGGTGCTCAATGCCGGCCAGGCGGTCGTCTTCGCCATCGGGCTGGCGGCGGCGATGGTGCTGTGCGCCCGCGGCGTCGAGGCCGGCACCAATACGGTCGGCGATTTTGTGATGATCAACGCCATGATGATCCAGCTTTACCAGCCGCTGAATTTCATGGGCATGGTCTACCGCGAGATCAAGCAGGCGGTGATCGACATCGAGAATATGTTCGCGATCCTGGCGCGCAAGCCGGAGATCGAGGACCGGCCGAATGCCCGCCCGCTCAAGGTGCGCACCGGCACGATCCGCTTCGAGAACGTCTGGTTCGCCTATGAACCGGCGCGACCGATCCTCAAGGGATTGAGCTTCGAGGTGGCGGTCGGGGGCACCGTCGCCATCGTCGGGCCCTCGGGCGCCGGCAAGTCGACGATTTCGCGGCTGTTATTCCGTTTCTACGACGTAACCGGCGGCCGCATCCTCATCGACGGTGAAGACATCCGCGACGTGACGCAGACCTCGCTGCGCGCCGCGATCGGCATGGTGCCGCAGGATACGGTGCTGTTCAACGACACCATCCGCTACAACATCCGCTACGGCCAATGGGACGCGAGCGACGCCGAGGTCGAAGAGGCGGCGCGCTTGGCGCAGATCGACGGCTTCATCCGGATGTCCCCCAAGGGCTATGAGACCGAGGTCGGCGAGCGAGGCCTGAAACTCTCCGGCGGCGAAAAGCAGCGCGTCGCCATTGCGCGCACCATCCTCAAAGCGCCGCCGATCCTGCTGCTCGACGAGGCGACCTCCGCGCTCGACAGCCACACCGAGCGTGACATCCAGGACGCCCTCGACCGCGTGTCGAAGAATCGCACCACGCTGGTGATCGCGCACCGGCTTTCGACTATCGTCGGCGCCGACGAGATTCTAGTGCTCGATCAGGGCGTGATCGTCGAGCGGGGTACCCATGGGGAATTGCTGGCGCATCGCGGTCTCTATGCCAGCATGTGGAACCGCCAGCGCGAGGCGCAGATGGCGCGCGAAATTCTCGCCGAGGCCGAGGAGGATGCGATAGCGCCCAATCGCAATCCGCCGGACGCAGAGGAGGAACTGCTGCCTGCCGCCGCGGATGCTGCGGAATGACTCCGCAATTCGTTATGATCAGCTAATGTCCGTCATCAACTCCATCCGCTCGCAGCTCGCGCCGATCAATCGGGAGGGCTATCCCTTCATCGGCGGCTTTGCGCTGGCGAGCCTTGTGCTGTTCTGGCTGTGGCCGCCGCTCGGTTGGCTCGGCGTCGTCGCGACGCTGTGGTGCGTCTATTTTTTCCGCGACCCGGCGCGGGTCACGCCGGCGCGGGACGGCGTCGTGGTGGCGCCGGCCGATGGCCGCATCAGCCGCATCGCCGACGCCGTGCCGCCGCCGGAGCTCGCGCTCGGCGCGCTGCCGCTGCCGCGCATTTCCATCTTCATGAGCGTATTCGATTGCCACGTGAACAGGAGCCCGCTCGCCGGGCGTATCGAACGCATGGTCTACCGGGCCGGCGCGTTCATCAGCGCCGATCTCGATAAAGCGAGCGAAAGCAATGAGCGCAATGCCTTCGTCATCACCACCGACAGCGGCGTGCGCATCGCCGTGATCCAGATCGCCGGCCTGGTGGCGCGGCGCATTGTGCCGTTCGTGCGCGCCGGCGAGGTGGTCGGCGCCGGTCAGCGCATCGGTATGATCCGTTTCGGCTCGCGGGTGGACGTCTATCTGCCGGCGTGCACGCTGCCGTTGGTCGCCGAGGGCCAGACCGCCATCGCCGGCGAGACCGTACTCGCCGAGCTTAAGGTTTTGCCGGCGGCCGCTCGTTTGGCGTGACCTGAGAAGGCGTTAACGCCTGGGGCGGATCTTGAGTGTGGCGCGTGGCGGCCCCGAGGCGGAAAGGCTATATTGCTGCCATGGCCTATCCGCCTCCCTTGGAGAACCGGCGCCTGCGCCGGCGGCGATTCCGCCGCATTCCGGTGCGCACGCTGGCGCCGAACCTCGTTACGTTGCTCGCGCTGTGCGCCGGTTTGACCGCGATCCGCCTGGCGTTCGAGAACCGCTATGGGCTGGCGCTTGCGGCCATCGTGTTCGCCGCCATCCTCGACGGCATCGATGGCCGTCTGGCGCGGCTCTTGAAAGGGACCTCGCGGTTCGGCGCCGAGCTGGACAGCCTGTCCGACTTCGTCAATTTCGGCGTTGCGCCGGCGCTGATCCTCTATTTCTGGGGCCTGCACGATTTGAAATCGGGCGGCTGGATCGCCGCGATGGTGTTTGCCATTTGCGCGGGCCTGCGCCTCGCCCGCTTCAACGTGATGATCGACGATCCGGAGCGGCCCGCCTGGGCCGGCAATTTCTTTGTCGGCGTGCCGGCGCCAGCCGGCGCCATCATCGTGCTGTTGCCGATCTATGCGGCGTTTCTCGGCGTTCCGCGATCGCAGTTTTTGACCTGGTTGACGCTCGCTTACACCCTGGCCATCGCCTGGCTCATGGTGTCGCGGCTGCCGGTGTTTTCCGGCAAGCGCGTCGGCCAGCGCGTGCCGCCGGAAATGGTGGGGCCGCTCGTCGTGGTAATGGTGCTGGCCGTTGCGCTGCTTATTGCCTATCCGTGGATTCTGCTCACCGCCGGGACGCTCGCCTATCTGGTGAGCTTGCCGTTCGGCTGGTTGTCCTATCGGGCGTACGAGCAACGGTCGCGCGAGAGCAAGGTCGAGGCGGCGCCGGCCGACGCCGCGCGGCCCGCGCCAGCAGCTCCAGGTATTGCCCACACCGCCGGAGACGAAGAGCGTCCACCGCGCCTCAATTGAGCCGCATCGCTATTGCTCCTGATCGGCTGCGAGGGAACCATGCGACTTGCCCGCCGCACGCTTCTGGCCGCGATGATGGCGTCCGTAGCGGCTCCTGCCGTCCTGCGCATGGCGCGGGCCGACGCGCCGCAAGTGACGCTCAAGCTGCATCACTTCTTTTCGTCGGTATCGAGCGGGCACACCAAGTTTCTCGCGCCCTGGGCGCGCAAGGTCGAAGCCGATTCGGCCGGGCGCATCCGCATCGACATTTTTCCCTCGATGCAGCTCGGCGGCGCGCCGGCGCAACTGTTCGACCAGGCGCGCGACGGGATCGCCGATATCGTCTGGGCGATGCCCGCCAGCACGCCCGGGCGCTTTGCCAAGATCGAAGCCTTCGAGCTGCCGTTCGTGCCGTCGCACCGCGCGCTGGTCAATTCCAAGGCGATCGAGGATTACGCGGCGACGAATTTGCAGGATGAATTCCGCGACGTTCATCCGATCTGCTTCTCGTGCCGCGACCATGGCGTCGTGCACGCCAACCGCACCGTCCAATCCGTCGGCGATCTGAAAGGGCTCAAGCTGCACGTGCCGAACCGCCTCGCCGGCGAGACGGTGCGCGTACTCGGCGGCCAGGGCGTGACCGCGCCGATCCCGCAGGTGCCGATGGCGATCACCGCGCATGTGATCGACGGCTGTCTCGATCCGTGGGATGTCGTGCCGGGCCTAAAGCTTCACGATCTTCTCAAGACCCATACCGATTTCGCCGAGTCGTCATTGAGCACGACGGCGTTCGTGCTGGCGATGAACAAAGGGGTTTATGACCGGCTGCCGCGCGAGCTGAGGACAGTGATCGACAATAATTCGGGGCAAACCGCGGCCGGCATGGCGGGCGCGATGTGGGACCTCGAAGCCGCTGCCGTCGCCGATATGGTGCGTCAGCGCGGCGACGCGGTCACGATGCTGACTGCGGAACAGATCGCACCATGGCGCAAGGCCACCGAGCCGGTCCTGGTGGCGTGGCAGCGCCAAATGCGAGAGCGCAAAGTCGACGGCGGCAGGCTCACCGCCGGCGCACGCGCGCTGGTGGCCAAATACGCCAACGAACCGGAGCCGCAGCCGCCACAGCCGCCGCAGCCGTCCCAACCGCCTGAGCCGAAGGTCGCGACCCAGCCGCAGCAACCGCCGCAAGCCAAGGCCGAGATGCCGAAGGTGGATGCCGCCGCCGCAGCACCAGCTGCAAAACCCGCTCCGGCTGCGAAACCCGCCCCGCCGAAGGAGCTGGACATTCCGCTTTGATTAAGCCTGGACGGCTTCGGTTCACGACGGCAGCGGATAGCCCGGCATCAGATCGTGGGGATGCGCCCAGCCGGGCAGGGTCTTGATGCGATCAAGCCAGCCGCCGATGTTCTTGTGGTCAGCGGCCATGTCGAAGCCGAATTCTTCGGGCGGATAGTAGAGGTAACCGACTAGCGAAAGGTCGGCGATGGTCGGCTCCGGCCCGAGCACGTAGGCGCGACTGGCGAGGCGCTTGTCGAGAATGCCGAGCGCATTGTCGATCCGGGCCTTGAGGAATTCCAGCACGGCCGGATGGGCCGGCGGCTTCGCCACCCAGCGCAGGTAACGAAACGGAGCGAGCGAGCCGTTGAGCTTCTGGTTGTCGAAAATAATCTAGCGCAGCGCTTCGAGCCGCTCGTCGTCTCCGCGCGGCAGGAATTTTTGCGAACGCTCGGCGAGATAGGTCAGGATCAAGCCGGATTGGCTGAGCTTCTTTGCGCCGTGAACGAGCACCGGTACCTCGCCCATTTTGTTGACGTTGGCGCGGTACTCCGCCGTGCGCGGAACACCCTTGACGACGAAATCGACAAAGATCGGCTGCCAGTCGGCGCCGATGAGATTGAGCATCAGCGCCGCGCGATATGCGTTGCCCGATTGGGCGAAGCAGTAGAGCTGATATTCGGACAAAAACCGCTTTCTGACCGTTGTACTTATCCGCTACCGCGATAGCGATAGTGCGCCACCATTGGTCGTTTGCCCTTCGAAGTGGCTGCCGGAGAACGAAAGCTGCGCCAGCGGCTCGCCCTTGTGGTCGCGGATGATCAGCGCGCTGTGTTCGAAAGTCCACTTGCGGCTGGTGAAGAAATTGCCGGGGCAGCCGCCTTCGGGTGCGACGGTGCCTTGGACGGCGCCGGGGGAGTTGCCAAAATGCATAAAGCAGGCGCCGCCGGCTGCTGCGGCGAGCTTCCAGCGGCCGGCGAGATCGAGCGGTGGCGGTGGCGGCGGCGGCGGCGGTGGCGGCGGGGCCGCAGCGACCTGCGGTTCGGGCGGGGGATTGCTGGCACAGGCGGCGAGCGCCGCGAACGCAGCAAACGCCAGAAAAGCGGCGGCGACCTTTGCCGCACGAGCCCCCTTGAGCCGCCAATTGGTCAATTCGCTCATCGCGGATCAGGAAACCCGAAATGCGGCCGCAAAAGAAGCCCCCAAGCCGCTCGCGGAGCCCCAACACCCCATTTGCGGCAATATTCCTGGCCGAAATCAACCCTTTTATAGGATACGTGTCGGGGAAGGCACACCGGCGGTGCTTGCTCGCGCGCGCCAGGCGGCCCGTATCGCCTCCGAGGTGGCGCCCGAGCCGTCCGGCTTCCAGCCGGGCGGGCCGAACACGTAGCCGAGCCGCTCGCGCCAATTGCCGGCCGCACGCACGTCGTGAACGATGCCGGCCCATTCATGGAACGCGATGCGCAATGGATTGAACGTGCCGAGGTTCTTGACGATGCCGTAACGGCACGCCTCGGCATCGTCTTCCGGCACGAAGGTGCCGAACAGCTTGTCCCAGATGATCAGGATGCCGGCATAGTTGCGGTCGAGATAGCGGGGATTGGTCGCGTGATGCACGCGGTGGTGGGACGGCGTATTGAATACGGCCTCGAACCAGCGCGGCATCCGGCGCACCTGCTCGGTGTGGATCCAGAACTGATAGATGAGGCTGACGCCTTTTTCGAAGATGATCAGCACCGGCGGAAAGCCGATGAGCGCCAGCGGCAGCCAAACCACCCAGGTTAGCGCCAGATTTCCGGTCCAGGTTTGGCGCAGCGCGGTCGACAGATTGTAGTGCTGCGACGAATGGTGGTTGACGTGAGCCGCCCACCAGATGCGGTGCTCGTGGCTCAGCCGGTGGAACCAGTAATAGCACAGGTCCTCGGCCAGAAAGATCGCCAGAAACGCCCACCAGGTGTAGCCGATGTCGAACAACCGAAATTGCCACACCCAGGCGGTGACCAAATAGAGGAGGCCAGCGGTGGCGAGCCCCTGCGCGAAGTTGCCGAGACCCATCAGCAGCGAAGCGGTCGTGTCGCGCAGCTCGTAGCTCGCGCTGTTGCGCAAGCGGGCAATGACGACCTCGGCGATCACCAAGACGATGAACGCCGGGACCGCGAGCGCAACGGGGTCGGGCAGAGTCATGCTACCAGCACGGCCGCGCTGCGGCCTCCCTGTGGTTCGGTACCCTGGATCAACAGCCGGTCCAGCTGTGCCGCCCAGACCTGGGCCGCTACCACATCGCCGAGCCGCAAGACGATCCGGTGCGCGCCGAGGTCGGTGAGCGTGAGGACGAGGTCGCCGCCATGAGCCGCGGCGCCGGCGAGATCGCCCGGCACGACGATCCGAATCGTGACGCGGTCACCCAGCGCGAACAAAACGGCGATGCGGCGTTTGCCGCGATCGATGGCCAGCGCACTGCGCTTATCCGCCGCCAGCCGCAGATCGCCGGGCTCGAATTCCGGGTGGTCGAGCGCCAGGTGGCGGCGAACGGTCTCGGCGTCGTCGATACTGGCGCTTCGCAGCCCGCCGGCGAGCCAGACTACCAGGATGATGAGAGCTATTCCGGCGACCGGCAGGATCAAGTCCAACGGGCTCACGACAGCGGCACCTCATCGAACCGGCGAATGCCGAAATCGGGCAACCGTGGCGGACAATAGGCCCGGGCCGTGCCGGCGGCAACCGCGCGAACATGTACCGGAAGCGATCAATCCTCGGTATAAGCGGGCAAGGCCGATCTTCGGGGGAGGGGGCGATGCAGGCTTCCACATTCACGCTGGCGACGCCGGACGGCGTGTCGCTTTTTGTTTATCGCTGGCTTCCCGACGGGCTGCCGAAGGCGGTGGTGCAGATCGCCCATGGCCTCGCCGAGCATGCCGCGCGCTACGCCCGCGTGGCCGCCGCGCTCGCCCGCGCCGGCTACGCGGTCTATGCCGACGACCATCGCGGCCACGGCCGCACGGCGCGGACGCCGGCCGATCTCGGCCTATTCGCCGAACGCGACGGCTGGAAGAAATGCATCGACGATCTTTGGCTGCTCAACCGCCGCATCGCCGCCGACCATCCGGGCCTGCCGATCATGCTGTTTGGTCACTCGCTCGGCTCGTTCATGACGCAATATTTCATCAGCGAACACGGCGACGCGCTCGCCGGCGCGGTGCTCTCGGCCTCGAACGGCAAGCCGCCGCCGATCGCGCCGATCGGGCTCGTGCTGGCTCGGCTCGAGCGGCTCCGCCTCGGGCAACGCGGCCACAGCCCGTTGATACAAGCGCTGTTCTTCGGCGCGTTCAACAAGCCGTTTAAGCCGGCGCGCACGGCGTTCGACTGGCTGTCGCGCGACCCGGCCGAAGTCGACAAATATATCGCCGACCCGTTATGCGGCTTTCAATCGACGGTACAACTCTATATCGACCTACTGGAGGGGCTGCGCGAAACCGCCCGGCCGTCGCGGCAGGCGCGGATCCCGAAAGACCTGCCGATCTACATCTTCAACGGCAGCCGCGATCCGGTGAGCGACAACATCGGTCAGCTGATCGGCGCCTATCGGGCCGCCGGCATCAAGCAGGTGGTCCACAAAGTCTACCCGGACGGCCGCCACGAAAGCTTGAACGAAACCAATCGCGACGCGGTGACGCGCGATCTGATCGCCTGGCTCGACGGCGTGATCGGGCAGCGCCGCTCGGCTACTTCATCGTCGGGATGACGAAGTCGGCGCCTTCCTTGACGCCGGAGGGCCAGCGCGCGGTCACCGTCTTAGTCTTGGTATAGAAACGGATGGCATCGGGACCGTGCTGGTTGAGGTCGCCGAAGCCGGAGCGCTTCCAGCCGCCGAAGGTGTAATAGGCGAGCGGCACGGGGATCGCGAAATTCACGCCCACCA
>Ga0181532_10002287_pt1 | contig 17913 bp, 12 predicted proteins | sample PEATcosm2014_Bin_33_FD_119768 | JGI IMG/M metagenome (GOLD analysis project Ga0181532, IMG submission 119768) | Peatland microbial communities from MTU Mesocosm Facility, Houghton, MI, USA - PEATcosm2014_Bin11_30_metaG | ecosystem: Environmental > Terrestrial > Soil > Wetlands > Peat | place...
AAAGGATAGCTGCATTTGCTTGATGGTGGCGTGCTCCCTACAATAGAAGTTCAATTCAAAATCTTATGATCCATTTTCCCGTCCCCGAAGCCCTCACATTCGACGACGTGTTGCTGCTGCCGGCGCGTTCCGAAGTCGTGCCCGCCAACACCAACACGCAGACTCAGATCTCCCGCAATATTCGACTAAACATCCCCATCATCAGCGCCGCCATGGACACGGTGACCGAGTCGCACATGGCCATTGCCATGGCGCAGCAGGGAGGGTTGGGAATTGTTCATCGCAACCTGACCATCGACCAGCAGGCCAACGAAGTGGACAAGGTGAAACGGTCGGAGAGCGGCATGATCGTCGATCCGGTCACCATGTCGCCGGATGCGAAGGTTTCCGATGCGCTCGAAGTCATGAAGAAATACAAGATTTCAGGTGTGCCCATCACCTTGAAGGATGGAAAACTGGTCGGCATCCTCACCAATCGCGACCTGCGCTTCGAGACCCGCTTCGATATTCCAATCAGCAAGGTGATGACCCAGAAGAACCTGATCACGGTGCCGGTGGGAACGACGCTGGAGCAAGCCGAAGAGATCCTGCACGAACACCGCGTCGAAAAGCTTCTCGTCGTCGACGACAAGTACAACCTGAAGGGCTTGATCACGGTGAAAGACATCCAGAAGAAACTGAAATATCCCGGCGCTGCCAAGGACAATCAGGGGCGGCTGCGGGTGAGTGCGGCGATCGGAGCGACGGGCGATTTTCTGGAACGCGCCCAGGAACTGGCGGAGGCGAAAGTCGATGTGCTTGCCATTGACAGCGCGCATGGGCATTCCGCGCTGGTGCTCGAAGCGGTCAAGAAGGTGAAAGCGAAGTTGCCGGAAGTAGAACTGATTGCCGGTAACGTGGCGACCTTCGATGGCGCTTGTGACCTGGTCCGCGCCGGGGTGGACGGAGTTAAAGTCGGCATCGGCCCAGGCTCGATCTGCACCACGCGCATCGTAACCGGCGTCGGGGTTCCGCAGATTACGGCGATTGCGGAGGCGGCGCGGGCAACGCGCGACTCGGGCGTTCCGGTGATTGCCGACGGCGGCATCAAGTATTCCGGCGATATCGTCAAAGCCCTGGCGGCGGGCGCTTCCGCGGTGATGATCGGATCGATGTTCGCGGGAACGGATGAAAGCCCGGGTGAATTGATTCTGTATCAGGGCCGCACCTTCAAGTCATATCGCGGCATGGGATCGCTCGGAGCGATGGCGCAGGGTTCGAGCGAGCGCTATTTCCAGAACTCCGACGGAGATGCGTCGACCGCAATGCCGGTAATCGGCGAGGACTCGAACCGCCTGGGCAAGTTGGTGCCGGAGGGCATTGAAGGGCGCGTCCCATATCGCGGTTCGGTGGCGATGATCGTGCACCAGATGGTGGGTGGGCTGAAGTCGGGCATGGGGTATTGCGGATGCCAGACGGTGGCTGAACTGCAGCACAAGGCGCGATTCGTGCGCATCAGCGCCGCCGGCCTGCGCGAAAGCCACGTGCATGACGTCATGATCACGCGCGAGGCTCCGAACTACGCGGCGGAATGAGGGGCGAGGCCGAATTGACGACCAATTTGACTGCGTCTCGTCCCAACCTTGTGCGCGCCTGGTGGCCAGCCGCCCTGTGGATCGGTCTCATTGCGCTTGAGTCCACCGACTCCTTCTCATCGGAGAACACCGGCAGCGTCTTGTATTCGCTGTTGACCCATCTGTTCGGCCACATCGATTATTACCAGTTCCTGGTCTTTCATCACTATCTGCGCAAGACCGGACACGTCGTCGGATACGGCATGTTGGGCCTGCTGCTGCTCCGAGGCTGGCGGGCAACATTCGGCCACGCTCGATCATTGTTGTGGCGCACGTTGCTGCTGTCCTGGCTGGGGACGGCTTTCGTAGCCTCGATGGATGAATGGCACCAGAGCTACATTCCATCGCGGACAGGCACGTGGCGTGACGCCGCGCTCGATAGCGTGGCGGGTTTTGTGTTTCTGCTGGTCGCGTATTTCCCCTTGCGGCGTTCGGATGAAGAGACCCCTGATTCCCGGTAGAGACGCGGGTTGCTGCGTCTCAAGCACCACCCCAGAACTTGAGGTCGTCGGGTGCTGTTGAGACGGGGCGAGCCCCGTCTCTACAGATCGGTCCCTACAGATCAGTTTCGCGAGAGATCAGTCTCGCGCGGGCGAACGATGGGCGAGCAGGGCGAACGCTGAGACGGCAGCGATCGCAGCCGAAAAATAGAACGGGACGGCCGGGCCATACACCTTCCAAAGAGCTCCAGTGATGACGCTTGAGAGCAGCGTGGTTACGCTGGTGAGAAACGAATAAATTCCCAAAGCTCGGCCCCGAACATCGCCGGACACGTTTTCGACGACCAGTGCTTTCAGCACCGGATTGGTCAGCGCGTAGAAAAGTCCGTAGAAGGCCATGGTCAGCCAGATCGCGAACTGGGACGGAGCGAGTGCGAAGACAAAATAGACGATGGCGAAAACGAAGTATCCGGCGGCGGCGATGGCCGAGCGCGAGAAACGGTCGCTGAACTTGCCGGCCGGCCAGGACAGCAACGTGAACGTGATGTTGAAGACCAGTCCCAGCAGCGGCGCGCGAGAAGCTGGAATGCCGATGTTTCCGGCGCGCAGAACCAGGAACATGTCGCTGGAATTTCCCAGCGAAAACAATGTGACGACGGCCAGCACGTAGTAAAAACCGGCCGGCAATTTTGGCAGCCACGCAGATTTGCCAGTGGAGAGACGGGCGCCCTCGTCCGTCTGCGTAGCGACAGCCGCCCTCGGCTGTCCAGCCGAGCGATGCTCGGCAGCGGGTTTGCGGCGGCGATGAACCTCGCGAATCCCCACCCATGCCACGACTACGCACAAAGCCCCCGGGATCGCAGCCGACGCGAATACGCCGCGCATGCCGAAGTGTCCGATAATGGCCACCGCCAGCAGTGGGCCGGCGATCGCGCCGGCGGAATCCATGGCTTGAATCAGGCCGTACGCTGAGCCGAGCGTTGATTTATCCACCGACTCAGCGACCATCACATCGCGAGCCGTTCCGCGGACGCCTTTCGAAAAACGATCGCCAAAACGAATTCCCAGAATTTGCCACCACGAAGAAACCAGTGCCAGCAACGGCTTCACGGCGTTGGCCACGAGGTATCCGCCAACCACGATGGGCTTGCGATGCGAAACCTTGTCGGTCACATAGCCCGAGAAGAGTTTCGCGAAAGAAGCCACACTTTCGGCGATGCCTTCGATGATCCCAAGTTGCGCCGGTCCGGCACCGAGTGATGTGAGAAAGGCGGGCAAAACCCAGTACGCCATTTCACTGGCCGTGTCGTTGAGGAACGAAGTCAGGCCGAAGACGTATATATTTCTGGGGGTGGATTGGGATCGATGTGGGGACGATGTTTCCATATCCGTTCCTTGAAAATAGCATGGAGAAAATGTCCTTGGGCACGGAACTCAAAGAGCAGTCGTCGCTTCCGGGCGGGTGGTTTTCGAATGACATGGCCCCAGCGTGGCTGCTGGCCGCCGCAGCCGTGCTGTTGCAGATGGCGACCAACGGCCGCTACGGATATTTCCGCGACGAACTCTACTACCTGGCCCTCTCGCATCACCTCGACTGGGGATATGTAGACCTCGCGCCCATGGCGCCGCTGGTGGCGTATGTGGGGCGCGTACTGTTCGGCGAATCCCTGCACGCGATTCGGTTCTTGCCGGCTCTCGCGTTGGGCGCGGAAATTCTAATCACCGGTTTGATCGCGCGGGAACTCGGTGGCAAGCGATTTGCGATATTTCTGGCGTGCCTGGCCGTTCTGGTAGCTCCAGTCATCGTGAACAACGCGTCGCGCTTTTCGATGAATCCGTTCGAATCCTTGTTCTGGATGGGCGCCATTTACTCTGTGCTGCTCGCAATGAACCGCAATCAGCCGGATTTACTGGTGTGGTGCGGCGTGCTCGTCGGCCTGGGATTGGAAAATAAACACTCGACGGCGTTCTTTCTGATCAGTCTCATTGTCGGCATTGTGGCGACTCCTGAACGCCGCTGGTTGCGCAGCAAATGGTTCTGGACGGCTGCGCTCGTCATCGTACTGCTCTGCCTCCCCAACCTCATCTGGCAATACCGGCACGACTTCGCGACCTGGGTCGACTTGACCAACGTGAAAAAGATTCACAAGAACGTCGAACTGCCGACGGTTGCGTTCCTGAAGCAACAAGCCATCACGTTGCTGCTGCTGAACGCCCTGATCTGGATCGCCGGTCTCGGCTTCCTTTTATTTCATCGCCAAGGCAAGCGCTATCGCGTGCTGGGCATCACCTATCTCGCATTCCTCGCGATCATGAATTCGCTCCACGGCAAGGATTACTACCTCGCGCCGATTTATCCGATGTTATTCGCCGCCGGCGGAGTGTATTGGCAGAAGTTCTTGGAAGCGCACGCGCGCCTGCGCTTTATGAAAATCGCGTTTCCCGTCGTTCTCGCGATTATGGGCATAATCGCCTTCCCCCTCGTGCTGCCCATGCTTCCGCCCGAACGCATTGTTCCTTACATGCACGCGCTGGGCGTAGGCGTCTCGCGTACCGAGACCCACATGGACAGTGAACTTCCGCAGCATTTCGCGGACGAATTCGGGTGGCCGGAAATGGTCGCGCAGGTCGCCGACGTCTATCACAAGATGCCCGCCGATGAACGCGGCAAGACTGCCATACTCGCGGGAAATTACGGATCCGCCGGCGCCATCGATTTCTTTGGCGCGCAATATGGACTGCCCAAATCCATCAGCGCGCACCAGAATTATTACGATTGGGGATTCCGGCAATACACCGGTGAAAGTCTGATCATGCTGAACTGGCAACTCGATGACGCGCAGTACTGGTGCCAGAATGTCGAAGAGGGTCCGAAGGTCGAGTATCCGTACACCATGGGCTGGGAACACTACACCATCCTGATCTGTCACGGACTGAAGAACCCGCTGGCGGAGGCATGGCCGCACTTCAAAGTGTGGGATTGACGGTTGCCGATCCCAGGGAATTTTCAATAGTGGGCTGGTTCCTTCATGTCGGTTAAGTAGGCTGCGAGCCACGAGCTACGAGCTTAGACCGAACGGATTGCTGGTGGCTCGCAGCTCGAAGCTCGCGGCTGCTGCCTTTCCTGCCTGCCTCCAGTAGAATAGGAGATACATGTCCGATCGCACCTTTACCCTCGATGAAGCGCAGATGCTCCTGCCGATTTTGGAATCGCTGCTCAAGCAGGCAATTAACGGCAAGAAGCTGATTGAAGACGTGGACGCCGAGTTGCAGGAAACGGCGCACCGCGTTTTTCTCGCAGGTGGCATGATGCTGAATGTGGTCCATCTGGCGCGGCGCAAGGCGGAGCGCGAGAAGGCGATTCGCCGCATCAAAGATGCCCTCGCCGAAATTGACGCGACTGGCGTGCAAGTGAAAGATCTCGACATCGGATTGCTCGACTTCCCCTGCAAGGTGGAGGGAGAGATCCTCCTGTTGTGCTGGAAACTGGGCGAGCCGACGATCGCGCACTGGCACAGCACCAACGAAGGCTTCACAGGACGCAAGCCAATTGACCAGCGGATCTCGAACGCAGGAAAGAAGCGGCCGAAGTAAAGCAAGCTGTCAGCGGTCAACTCGCAGTCATTTCCCCTCGATGTTGTCATCCCGTGATATTTTTCGTCCCCCAAACGTTGTCATTCTGAGCGAAGCGAAGGACCTATGCACTCGCCCGCAGCTCCGAGAATCCGCAGCCTACCGGAAAACACCGCGCAAGGTCACGATCCCGCCCCGTTCCCTATATTCAAGAACGCTTCGAGCACGCGGCCGGCAGGGGTGAAGCCATGACTCCGGTCATGCACTAACGGGGGTCGAGCAGGGGCTTGGCGTTCTGCTAAAATTACGTTATCCGAGGCGATTACTTATGTTGACTGGGCGCAAACTGGCGTTGACGCTTGCTTTTACAGTTCTGGTTGCAGTGGCTTTAGGGGTCAGCTGCCGGGGATTCTTCCAGCCCAACAGTCTCACGGCAATTACGATCCAGCCTCCGAGCCCTCAGATCGAAGTTGGTCCAACGAGCACGCAGACTCTACAAGCCTGGGGAACTTATCTGGACAATACCAGGAGCCAGATCACCAGCGGTGTTGTATGGACGAGCAGCGATAACACCGTGATATCGATCGTCTCCAACACCGGAGTCGCCACGGGACTGAACGCTGGTGGCACAGCCACAATAACAGCCGCCGCACAGGGTCTTAGCGCCACAGCGACAGCAACTGCGTATCTTGGCACCATCACCAATTTTCAAGTGTGCCTGGGTACATTCGGCAGTACAGTTTGCTCCAACGGTTCCAACGCTCTCTCTTGGCCCGTGAACTCCGCGGCTACCGTGACCCAGAACTTCGTCGCGCAGGGTACGTCCAACGGCGCAACGTTAGACCTTACAACTGGCTCAACCTGGACAGTTTCGTCGACAGCCGCATCATCGATCACGTGCACAAATAGCAGTGTATCTCCAGAGACCTGCACCGTAACCCAAGGTATGACAGCGGGTTCCTATGTTGATGCGATTACCGTGACCTACGGTACGAGCCCCGCAGCCACAGTGACCGCAAATGTAACGAATTAAGTCGGGTGCCCCACTCTCTCGCTTTTTCGAGAAGTGGATTCCATTGCCGCATACAGCCAGGGATTTTTTCCGAGGTCGAAGACGTGCTGGCAGGACGGCCGCTGGGTATGAGTACTAGACTCTGAACTTTTCATCACAAAATCGCCGTCATCCCGCGCTATAGTAAAAGTTTCATCCGGTGAAGTTCCTCCCTCAATCTCCGCCTCGATCAGCGAAACCTCGATCGATGAAGTTTAGATCGGCGACGGTCGCGCTTTGCCTGGCGAGCACGTTGTTTCTTGCCGGCTGCAATCGCGGACGCGGGCGTGTGCTCGAGATTGCCTACGTTTCCGCGGTTCAGGCCAGCCTCCGCGAGCGGGTTGCGGCGATGGCTGAAAAAGCCGGTGAGGTGAAGAACGGCGAGCGCGTGGAGGTGCTCGACCATGACCGCCATTTCGTCAAGGTGCGCACGGCAAGTGGTGCGACGGGATGGATCGAGCAGCGCTTCCTCACCGGGCAGAAAGTCTACGACGAGATCCAGAAGCTGACCGCGGACAATCAGAACGATCCGGTGCAGGCGCGAGGCATCACGCGCAACGACACGAACTTGCACGTTGAACCGGGACGGAACACCGAACATCTCTACCAGATTTCTACTGGCGAGAAGCTGGCGCTGTTGAAGCGGGGCACGGCCGAGAAGCCGGGCGCGGGTGCGCCGGCGTCGCGCTCCGCCACGCAGGGCATCAATCGGCCGGACAAAAAGCAGCCCGTGCCGGCGACCCCTGCTCCGGTAATCGAGGATTGGTGGCTGGTTCGCGACTCCAACAACCGTGTTGGCTGGGTGCTGGCGCGCATGGTGGATCTCGATGTCCCGCTCGACATCGCGCAGTACGCGGAAGGCCAGCGCATTGTCGCATTCTTCGTGCTGAATCAGGTTCAGGATGGCGAAAAAAAAGTCGCGCAGTACTTGACCGTCCTTACCGAACCGAAGGATGGCCTGCCGTTTGATTTCAACCAGATTCGCGTCTTTAGCTGGAATGTGAGACACCATCGTTATGAGACGGCCTATCACGAGCGTGTGGAAGGCATCCTGCCCGTGACCATTTCGCAAGAAACTTTCGACAAGGAGGGCCAGTTGCCCGTGTTCGCGATTCGAGTGGAAGACGACAAGGGCGACGTCACCACGCGCAAGTACAAATTCAACACGCCGATTGTGCGTCGGGTGTACGCGCCGGGAGAAGAGCAGGCGCGGGCCTCAACGAAGCGACCGGCGCGACGGAAGGAATAATTCTGTTACCGCCGAGATGAAGCAGGTCCTTCGCTTCGCTCAGGATGACAATCTTGTTTAGGGTCTCCTCGGCGAACTCCGCGTCTCGGCGGTGAATCGCTGTTCACGAGTAGAACTCAGCAATGCTCTCTACCACCCACCGGATCTCGGACTCGGTCAACTCCGGAAACATGGGCAACGCGAGGACTTCCTGCGCCCCACGTTCCGCGACTGGCATGTCTCCTGCCTTCAGTCCTAAATAGGAAAAGACGGGCTGCAAGTGCAATGGCAGCGGATAGTAGATTTCCGACCCAATTTTTCGTTCAGCCAGGAATTTTCGCAGATCGTCTCGCCGCTGGGCGCGAATCACATACTGATGAAACACATGTTTGGCTTGCGGACTCCGCGCCAGCAAGCGCACCGGCGCTCCGCTTTGGTTCGAAATCTGACCGGCAGTCTGGATCGAAGCCTGGTTGGGAATTAGCCCGGACGCGGCAAACAACTCGTCGTAGGTCGCAGCGTGTTGCCGGCGGCTCTGGTTCCAGTCCGCGATGTGTGCCAGTTTCACGCGCAGCACGGCAGCCTGAATCGCGTCCATGCGTCCGTTCCACCCAAATTCGGAGTGATAGTAGCGCCGCGGGCTGCCATGGTTGCGGAGTTGCCGCATGTGCTCGGCCATCCGCGGACAAGTAGTCGTGACGATGCCCGCGTCTCCATAGGCGCTCAGGTTCTTGGTGGGATAGAAACTGAAAGCGGCGGTGGCGCCGAGCGCGCCCGCACCGCGACCGCTCCATTCGGCGCCAATCGCCTGAGCAGCATCCTCGACGATGGCAACTCCGAATTCCTGCGAATGTTCCTCTGCGTGTTCCTTAAGTATGCGGTCGAACCTGTCCATATCGGCGCACTGGCCGTAAAGATGCACGGGAAGAATCGCGCGAAGATTTTCGGGCCGCTTGGTGCGGAGTTGGCGACCGACAATCGCCGCATCGATATTCAGCGTGCCGGGATCGACGTCCACAAACACCGGCGTTGCCCCGGCCCGCACAATTGCGCTGGCCGAAGCAAAGAAGCTGAATGCCGAGGTCATGACCGAGTCGCCGGGTTTTACCCCCGCTGCGACAAGCGCCAGCCAAAGGGCTTCCGTGCCGGACGCGCAACCGACGGCGAAGGGCGCTCCTGTGAGCGCTGCAATCTCAAGTTCGAGCGCCTCGACCTCCGGACCAAGAATGAAGCTCTGCGAATCGCACACGCGCGTGATCGCGGCCAACACTTCGTCGCGAATGCCGTCGTACTGGCGGCGCAAGTCCAAGAGAGGAACGGCGAGCGGGATGGACTCCGGCAAAAGGTTTCCTGCCGGCTTGTCGGAAGATGAGAGAATGGACTTCACAACAACAAGATTCTAGCAGGCGTAGTCAGTACGCAATGCCGACCTAGCGGCGCCGCACAATTATTGGCAGCGCAGGAGCGGTTGGGCGACGGAGGTCCAAGCCGTCCAATTTCGTCTTATCTTTCTGCTTATCTTTCTTCACCGGCGCCTTCGTCCCCGCCTTCGCCCCCGCGTCCTCGGGGTCATCCAGAAACCGCTGCCAGGGCGCCAACTCTATGCGCAGCCGGTCGAGATCGAGGTCGGGAAACGAGGTGTCCGCGCCGTTCAGATTCCGCAGGGCACGCTCCAGAACCGAGCGCGCACCCACGTTGTTGTCTCTTGAAGCGTGATGAAAAGCGACCGCCAACTGAACCATACCCTGAAGATGCTGTCGGAGATGCCGACATGAGGGCCGGTCGCGAGGCAGAGAGCGCCAGACGTCTTCGAGAACTTCATGAGCGTCGAAAAAGTGGGCTCGGTTGAAAAGATCGACGCCTCGGTTGAAGTCCGCGCAGTTGGGCAACACAGTCATAGCGGACCAGCCTTCAGCGATTGCGGTGCTCTGCGGCGACAACCTGCATTTTCCGATAGATCATAGACCAATAGATCGATAGATCATGATCAATGTCAGTGTCAGTGAATCTCACCCGATCTCATGGTTTGATGGGCGTCGGTGTATACCAAAAATCATAGCCAACCCAATGAATCCATACGGATTTTGATAGTTCAGCACCTGGTCCACTTGTCACAAACCATTGAAAACAATTGCCGAAAGCAAACATTCGGCTATGGAGTGCCATTTGCACTGTTATTATGTTTTGTTCTTGCGGCCAAGCAAAATGGTTGTACAATGTCGAGTTCTCAGTGCCCAAGAAGATAAATCAGGTTTAAGAAAAAGGAAACTTGACCACGGAGGTCATTGCGCCATGAAGTCCTTCCAGATTCTCAGTATCCTTCTTCTCGTTGTCTTTGCGCTCGTCTGCACGATTCCCGCGAGCGCCGACAACCTCTACGCGAGCATTCGCGGCACGGTAACGGATCCGACCGGAGCGGTAATTTCCGGTGCGAAGCTGACCGCTACCCATTCGACCACCGGAATCACGTTCACCACCACATCGAGCAGCAGCGGAACTTTTACTTTTCTGCAGCTCCCGATCGGCGATTACTCGGTCAAAGTCGAACAAACCGGATTCAAGGCGTACCAGGCATCGGGCATTCACCTGGACCTCGACCAGATATACAACCTGCCGGTGAAGCTTGCCCTCGGTGCCGCGACCGAACAAATCGTCGTCGAAGCCAATCCGGTGCAGGTGGAGCAGACGGATATGCAGCTTGGCACCACTGTAACGGGGCAAACCATCGTCGACATGCCCTTGAACGGCCGCAACTGGACCCAACTGCAGCAACTGGAGCCCGGCATCGTGGGAACGTCTGACCGGTTCGGTGGGGCAAATGGGGCTTACTCCGGCAACGGCTCGGAGACACAGCAGAACTCCTTCTTGATTAACGGAGTCGATTCCAACGACGCCTCCCTGAACACCGCCCTCGTCATTCCAAGTCCGGATGCCATCGGCGAGTTCCGGCTGATCTCCAGCACGATCAATCCAGAATACGGACGCAACTCGGGAACCATCATTAACGCGAACATCAAGAACGGTACCAATCAGTTCCACGGCGACGCTTTCGAGTTTTATCGCGACACGTTCCTGGATGCCAAGAACTATTTTGAAACGCAACCCTCGCCTTTCCACCAGAACGAGTATGGCGCGACGATAGGCGGACCCATCTACAAGGACCACGCCTTCTTTTTCTTTTCCTATCAGGGCTATCATCAGAGGATTCCGCAAGTAGGGTACCCCACCAACACTCCTGTCTACACCCAAGCGGAACGAACGGGTGACTGGAGCGTGGACCAGGCAAAGCTTAGCACCAATTCCAATCCCAGCGCCATCCCGCTAATCGGGGACAGCGCATCGCCCTGCCCAGTGGTCGCATGTGTGGCGGGGACACCTTACAGCACCCTGTTTTCGACTGGAGTCGTTCCGACGGTAGACCTTAACCCTCTTGCCGTTAAGTTGATGAACCAGTTCGTTCCGGTTGGCGTGCCCACCCCAGGTAATGCTGCCACGGATACCGCTTTCTTCAACCCAATCACCACCGCGACGTATGACCAATACATTTACCGAATCGACGAAAAGCTGACCAGCAAGGATGCGATCTGGGGATACGGGTTATGGCAGACGAATCCCTCCACCGATACTCTACCGTTTACGGGTTCGACCCTCCCGGGGATGGCGGAGCAGGCCTTGCGGCACCAGCAGCAATATTCGGTGTCATGGACCCATACGTTTACCCCCACCACGCTAAATGAGTTTCGAATTGGTTATTTACGCTTCAACTTTGCCGCGGTGGAACCAGTGAGTCCCATTAACCCCACCACTTACGGGTTCACGGGCATCATCCCGCAGTCGCCCGCAAACGCCTCCTTACCCCTGATGACCGTCAACGGCTTGTTTGTCCTCGGGTTCAGCAACAACGGTCCTCAGCCCCGCATCCAAAACAACTATCAGGCGGTTGATAACTTCAGTAAGGTTTGGGGCCACCACACGATCAAAGCAGGCGTGGACTTTGACCGCGTGTCGATCGATAACCCCTTCTACAACAACCTTGGCGGCAACTTTACCTACGCCGGGAGTGGAACCTACTCTACTGGAATTCCGGGTCTGGATTTCCTTCTGGGCGTTCCGAGTGGCTACTCGCAAGGTAGCGGCTCAATCATTGACGCGAAAGCGCATGAACTGTACGCATATGCTCAGGACCAATGGCAGGTCAGACCGAACCTGACCATCACCTACGGAACGGGCTACGACGTTGAAACGCCCTGGAAAAACAATTACTTCCACGGTTTGATCATGGGAGCTTTCCGGGCCGGCCAGCAGTCGACGGTGTACCCGACGGCTCCTCCGGGATTTGTTTATCCGGGAGACGCCGGCATCAACCAGTACGGCGGAATGACCGTTAAGTACAATCACCTTGCTCCCCGCTTTGGTTTTGCCTATAGTCCCGGAAGCTCGCGCAATTGGAGCATCCATGGCGGCATCGGACTGTACTACAACCGTAGCGAAGAAGAATTGGCGCTGCAAACTCTGACGAATGCGCCCTTCGCAGTTACCAGCACCGGCGCGCTTAGCCAGTGCCATTCGGTCGGCTTTGCTAACCCGTACGTCACTGCTACCGGCGCTCCCTGCGTGCTCCCGTCAGGTTCAACCCTCGCCACTCCGTTCCCCTTCACTCCATATCCGGTGGGCGACAAAAACATCGATTTCTCCACGTTCGCTCCCATCGGATTCGGATTCAACACCGAGGACCCGAGATTTACTTCGCCGCGGTCGGCAAACTTCAACCTGATGGTCGAGCGGCAACTTGATAAGGCAACCATTCTGACCGTGGGCTACGTAGGCAATCGGGGACGCCACCTAGAGGGTGCCGTCGACTTGAATCTAGCGGGCCAGTATCCGGGCACAAATGCGGCGGCTGCGGTGCTCGGCTGCTCCAGCGGTCTGAGCTTGACTTCCCCTCCCTGCCCGCAAACCCCCACTACCCAGAACCCTACTACCTTAACTTGGACAAATGGAGCCCAGGTTGCTGGTGCGACGCCATATAACCTGGGCCTATACGGACATATAGGTCAACAGACGACTGAATTTAACTCCCATTACGATTCTCTGCAAGTGACGGTGAACCGGCGCTTTAGCAACGGATTCCAGATCCTGGCGGCCTATACCTGGTCACGCTATTTTGACCAGACCTCAAGCCTGGAAAATAGCGCCTTCAACTTCCCGGGCATTAACCCCTACAGTTCCGGGAGTATGTGGGCTCCTTCCGCAAACGATGCCCCGCAACGTTTTGTGGTGAGCTACACTTACACGCTGCCTTTCTACAAGCTCGCGCATCGCTGGAGGATGCTAACGGACGACTGGGACCTGTCTGGCATCTATACGCTGCAGCACGGAAATCCGATCCCCGTGTTTGACTTCGCGTCGACGTCGCTCACCTGTGATGATTTTCAGGCGTTCTACGCCTGCCCGGACCGCGCGGACCGCACGAGCGCTCCCTTGGGCATCACCAACCCCAGGAGTAATCCCACAGCCAGTTGGTTCAACCCAGCAGCCTTCGCGGTCCCCGCCCCTGGCGTTGGCATCGGTACCGCTAGCCGCAACCCGCTTTACGGCCCGGGAATCAACTATGGCGATATAGCTCTGGAGAAGAGAGTCCACATCGACGAGTCGCGGTATTTCGAACTGCGCCTCGAAACCTATAACACCTTCAATCACACGAACTTTAGCAATCCGGCGACGCCGGGCTTCAATGCGGAAGATGTGTCTGAGGGTGGGGCAAACCCGCAATATGGGTTTGGGATTCCCGTCGGACCTCCGTTCGGGCAGATCTTCTCCACAAAGACCATATCAACCGGTGGCGAAGGTAGAGCCGTACAACTCGGAGCAAAGTTCTACTTCTAGAGGTTGGAGTAGCAGGTCTTGCAAAGGGCGTCCCGAAAAACTGGGACGCCTTTTTTCGTGCGGCTAATCGCAATCCGGGAGGAGCCAGAATCAAAAAGTGGGAGGTCGGCCCCCAGTTCCTATTTCACCTTCTCCCGCTCTTTCTTCGCATCCTCGGCGCGTCCCAAATGCTCATACGCCTCGGCCAGCGCCGCGTGGTCCGGCGAGAATCCCGGCAGGCGTCCGGTGGCAATTTCGAGGTGGACGACAGCGGTCTTGAAGTCGCCCGTTCTTAGCAGGCTGGCTCCGATTTCGTAGTGCGCCCAGGCGGAGTCGGGCTGGAGTTCAATCGCCTTGTGCAGATGCTTGACTGCCTCGGTGTATTGCGCCTTCCTTGCCAGCGCCACACCGAGCGTGTACTGCGCCAGGTAGAGGTTGGGATCGGCGGAGACGATTGGCTCAAGCGTGGCAATGACTAGCGCGAGTTTCTGCTGGCTCACTGCCGAGCTACGCTCGGCTTGGACGGGCGAGGGCGCCCGTCCCCACACAAGCCCTAGCACCTTATTGGCGGTCGCTATTTGGTCCTTCGGATCGGTTCCGGCAACGGCGTCGGCAGGAACCGACGACCTTTGCAATCCAACGTATCCAAGCGACGCCAATTTCTGCAGCTCGGTAGAGCTCAACTCAGCGGAAGACTTGCCGGCCTCATCGCTGAAGTGGCGGTCGAAATTGGCGAGCTGCGCGGCCATCGTGTCGAGCGTGGCCTTCGAGGTCTGGGCCAGGTTGTGGACGGCGCCGGGGTCTGCGGCCAGGTCGTACAGCTCGGGCTTGGGCGCGCGAATGTAGAGATACTTACCCGCACGCCAGGACTCGAGCGGGCTCCAGCCGAATCCGCGTTGAGGCAGATCGCTGCGGGAATAGACGGGTTGGTCACTCCCAGCGCCGCCAGACTTTGACATTGCGATCCGCAACAGCGACTGTCCCAGCATTTGCGAGGGAACTGGGAGCGCGGCGATTTCAAGCAGGGTAGGAGCGATGTCGACAAGCCTGGCCTTAGCCCCAACTCGTGTGGCCGCGAGCTTTGCGGCCGGCTGGCCTGCGGGAAGTTTTATGAGTAGCGGTACGTGAATCGTCTCGTCGTAGAGAAAGATGCCGTGGGTGTCTTCGCCGTGGGCGCCGAGGCTCTCACCGTGGTCGGCGACGACGATCACGGCTGTGTTTCCGTAGATGTTCCGCTGCTGTAAGGCGCGGACTAATTTGCCGATGGCTGCATCGGCCTTGGTGATGGCGGAATTGTACGAAGCGCCTGCCGCGCGGGCATCGGCGATATGAACCCAGAGAAAAAACGGTTCCTGCGCTTGTCCCTGTTTTTTCACATTGTGATCCAGCCAAGCGACAGCACTGGCGACCACCTGGTTTCCGGGGCGTTCAGTTACGGGAGGACGGGCGTCACCGGGGATCGCAGGCCGAAAACCGGCGTCGTACTCCTGGAAACCACGGTCAAAGCCTTGTGCCAGGCCGTTCCACGGGTCGAGATCGATGGAGCCAACAAACGCCGCGGTCCGATAGGCCTGCGATTTCAGCAGTTCAGAGAGGTGAGGCAGGGAAGACGAAAGCATGCATCCAATTTCTGTCATGCCCGTGCTTTGAGGGTAGGTGCCGGAAAGAATCGTGGCGTGCGAAACGACGCTGGACGGGGCCTGTGCATAGGCGTGTTCGAAGACGATGCTTTCTTCGGCGAGACGATCGAGATTGGGTGTAAGCGCACCCTTGCCGCCGAGGAAGCCCATACGGTCGGCGCGAGCGGAGTCGAGGGTGATCAGCACCAGGTTGGGCTTCGATGCTGCTCCGGCGAAAGCGACGGTTAGAATGATCAGACACACGCCGGCAACGATTTTTTGGATCATGACAGTAAGTGTAAAGTACAATCTATGTACCTGCTCCTCGGGATCTCCAGTCTTGTGGTGATGTCGTGATCACGACTTATGGTTAGCGAGTGTCGTTAGCCAGTAAGGCTCGATGCAGCCTCCGCGAAGCTGGACCACATTTGCAGATCTTGCTTGCAGATCATACGTGCAGTGACCGCGCCATTCAGAAACCGTCTTTGGCTGGTGAGCCTGCTGGCTTTATGCGCGGCGGGTGTGAGCCTTCTTCTTTCCTGCGAGCACGCTCGGGGCGGCGTGGTTCGCTCCCGGAAGGTGATCATCCTCGGCATCGACGGACTCGACCCGGACCTGCTCACGAAGTTCATGGCCGAGGGCACTATGCCGAACTTCGCCCGACTGGCTGAGCAGGGATCGTTCCGGCGTTTGACGACCAGCATCCCGCCACAAAGCCCGGTGGCGTGGTCGAACCTGATCACGGGATTGAATGCTGGCGGACACGGAATCTTTGATTTCATCCACCGTGATCCGAAAACCTTTCAGCTTTATTTTTCGACGTCGAGGGTTGAAGGCCCAAAGCATAGCTTTCATCTTGGGAGTTGGGTGATTCCGCTCGGCAGCGGGTCGGCCGAAGAGTTGCGGCACGGCAAGGCCTTCTGGGAGTTTCTCGACGAACAGCGCGTGCCCAATTACGTTTACCGGATCCCGGCAAATTTCCCGCCGATTGCGGCGAAAGGGAAGACGCTTTCCGGCATGGGAACTCCCGATCTGCGCGGCACGTATGGCACGTTCACCTTCTACACCGACGATCCCACAGCAGCTGTGGGAGCGGTCGAGGGCGGAGAGGTGGTGCAGGTCGAGGTGAAAAACAATCGGGTTGCGAGCAATCTGATTGGGCCGGACAACACGTTTCGCAAGAATTCGCCTGCCGCTACCGAGCCTTTCACGGTTGACGTGGATCCTCTGGAGTCAGTGGTGCGCATAGGCCTGCAGGATCAACAGTTGGTTCTGAAAGAAGGCGAATGGAGCGGATGGGTTCCGGTGGATTTTCAGCTCATGCCTGTCCTTGGAACTTGGATAGGTAACGTGAGAGGGATCTGCCGCTTTTATCTCAAGCAGACGCATCCGCGTTTCCATCTTTACGTGTCGCCTATCAACATTGATCCCGAAAATCCCGCGCTGCCCATTTCCACGCCATCAAGTTATTCGCGCGATTTGGCGAAACAAATTGGGGAATTCCACACCCAGGGTATTGCCGAAGACACGAAGGCGCTCACCGCCGGCGTGCTCGACGATAAAGAGTATTTGGAACAGGCGCGCACCGTGCTGGCCGAACATCGGCGTGCGTTCGATGTTGAGTTTCCAAGATTTCACGACGGACTTTTCTTTTTCTATTTCTCCAGCCTTGATCTGAACGCGCACATGACGTGGCGGCTGACCGATCCTCAACATCCTGCGTACGATGCTGCACTTGCCGCTCAGTACGGGTCGTCGCTGGAGGAGTTTTATGAGCAGATTGATCAGGTGCTCGGTGAAGTGATGCCGAAGGTCGATGAAGATACGACGCTAATCGTGCTTTCAGACCACGGGTTTGCTCCCTACCGGCGCTCTTTCAATCTGAATACGTGGTTGTTGAACAATGGCTACATCACCCGGAAAGAAGGCGCGGGCGGGGACTCGAGCGAGCCTTTTGCTGACGTGGATTGGAGCCGTACGCGTGCCTACGGGTTAGGGTTGAACGGACTCTATCTGAACCTGCGCGGACGCGAGCGTGAGGGCGCCGTCGAGCCGGGCGCTCAGGCGGACGCGTTGCTGCGGGAAATCCGACAAAAGCTTTTGGAGGTTCGCGACCCGAAGGATGGTTCCCAGGTGATTACGCGAATCGATCTGGCCAGCGAAGCCTACCAGGGTCCATACGCACGTACCGGCCCGGACGCGCTCGTTGGCTACAACCGCGGGTATCGCTCAGGATGGAAAACGATTCTGGGCGCGTTTCCACCAGAAGTGCTCGAGGACAACACGAACGCGTGGAGCGGCGATCATTGCATGGACTTCACGAAGGTGCCGGGAGTGTTGTTGAGCAACCGCAAGATTGAGGCGCAGGCTCCGGCGCTGACCGACATCGCACCCACGATTCTGTCTGAATTCGGAATCGCGAAGACGAAGGATATGATGGGGCAGTCGGTGTTTCAGCCGCGCTAGGCGCCGCGATTGTGAACGGGAGAAATCATGTTTGGTTCACACAAAGTGAAGATCGAAG
>Ga0181532_10002288_pt1 | contig 17912 bp, 19 predicted proteins | sample PEATcosm2014_Bin_33_FD_119768 | JGI IMG/M metagenome (GOLD analysis project Ga0181532, IMG submission 119768) | Peatland microbial communities from MTU Mesocosm Facility, Houghton, MI, USA - PEATcosm2014_Bin11_30_metaG | ecosystem: Environmental > Terrestrial > Soil > Wetlands > Peat | place...
AATGATTTTCATCATGCCGCTGCGTGCGGTTGGAAACAACGCCGCGTGCCAGGAGAAGAGCCTCTCCTCGGTCAGGGGTTCGGCATAGTGCTGCGTTGCGTCGAGCATCATCTCAACGACACCGTCGACTTGACGGTCGGCGGCGGTCAACCCGCCGATATCCATTCCCAGGCGGCGCGCGATGGAGGAGCGCACCTGCTCCCGATCGAGCATCTCGCCTTCAATCTCGCTCGACTTCAGCACGTCCTCCGTCAGGGTCTGGAGAACGGCTTCAGCCCGGAATTGAAAACCCAACGACTCCATGCGCCCGATCAGGCGTCCCTGTCGATGACGCACTTCGGCCAGCCGCTCGGTCAGCAGCTCCTGTTTCCAGCGAAACTGGGGCCAGTCGTTCAGATCGTGGATATAGCTCTTTATTCTACGCATCATGTGCGTAGAATATATCGGTTATTCGTCGCAGAAACAAGGATATTCGACGCACGACGTGCGTCAAATAAAGGCTTTCTCCGGATTAAATCCGGGGGCCGGGCCCGACGCGAGCGGATTGGAATCACAGCTACCACGAACTGCACCGCCTTAGCAAAAAGTTGCGAATTACGATATAGTGCATCCCCACACAAGGAGACATCATGAACTTCACTCGCAGGGAACTGCTGGAACGCGGCGCCACGTTTGGCGCCATCACCCTGGCCACATCGCTGCCGCTTTCCGCCGTCGCCGCCGCATGGGACGAGGCGGAGAAGAAACGGCAGCCTACGCCATTTTGCGAGCTGGGCCCGTTCTACAAGCGCGAAGCGCCGCAGACAACGCAGTTGCGCGCGCCCGGCGATTCCGGCATGCCGTTGGCCCTCGCGGGCGTGGTATACGACGTCCGCGGCGATGTCGTGCCTGACGCCAAGGTCGAGCTCTGGCAGACCGACAACCTCGGCCAGTACGACATTGAGGGATACCGTTACCGCGCGCTGCTCGAGCCCGGAGCCAAGGGAGTTTACTCGGTCGAGAGCGTCATGCCGGGACACCATCCCAGCCGCGTTTGCCAACACGTTCACTATCTCGTCACTGCGCCGGGGCACAAGCCGCTGATTACGCAGTTGTACTTCGCGACTGATCCGGTTTTTGATGGAGATCCAGACAAGAACTACCACCGCGATCCGCTCATCACCAGCCCCGAGCTGGTGCGCCCGGTGATGATCAAAAGCGACGCGAAGCAGGTGGTGGCCGTGGTGAACTTCGATCTGGTGATGGAGACGCTGTGATGCGCAACGTTCTCGTGGTGGCATGTCTTGCGATATGCAGTTCGATAGCGGCAGCCGCCGGCGCAGCCGGTCGCCAAAGTGCAAATGCCGTGCGAGTCGCGGTATCAGGCGCCCTCGCCCAACGGAACACAGGCCGCCGTCCACTGCAAGGACCACAGCCTGTATTTGGTGTCCATTCCCGGCGGCGCGCAGCGCGAAGTGGTACCGGCCGAGCGGCGCCCCAGCGCCTATGTGTTCTCGCCCGACGGCCGCTGGCTAGCCGCCGGATTTCCCGACGGCACGGTGGAGCTGATGGCCACGCAGGACAACGCGCCGGCGAAACATTGGAAAGCGGACTCGCACCGCATCGACGGCCTGTACTTCTTCCCCAATAGCGAGATGCTGCTGGTTGCGCCGGTCGACAGCCGCGGGCAGGTATGGGAGCTGGCCGGCACGCCAACTCTGCGTGCGAGTTTGCCGGTGGATTTCGGCGGCCTGGTCGCCTACGCCGTTAGTCCCGATGGCAAGCTGTTGGTAGCTGCCGGCGACGACACGGTGGTCCGTTGGTACGACACCGCAACCTGGCAGAAGACGCAGGAATATAGCGGCTTCCTGCTGGAAACCTTCGCCCTGGCGTTCACGCCCGATGGAAAACAGGTGCTGGCGGGCGGCGCCGATTCGCGCATCACCGCGCTCGATGCCGCGACTGCGAAGCAGCTTCGCCAGCTACCCACTGAGCCAGGGGCGTATATCGCCGACATCCAGATGTTGGGCGACGGGCAGCGTGCGGCAACCCTCTATCTCGACGATGCGGGCGAAAAGCCACCGCACGCGGTCATCTGGAATTTGGCGACGGCGCACTCTGCCGCTCTCAAGTTCGATTCGCCTCCCAGCTGCGCCGGAGTGGTCGGCGGCAAATTCTGGAGCTGCACGACCGATGGCAAGACGCTGACCATCGTGGAGGAGTAGGCGCAGATCTACGTTGGCCGCGACAAAACAATAGGTGCTCGAAATCAATCAGACAACGCCGTGGTTATATGCACCACCTTGCGCGGTGGTCCCGTACAGGTTTCCTTGCGTATCCATGACCACAGTGACGTAGAGGCTTCCGGCGGCGTCAAGGCTCACGGGATCGTAAGGCACCGAAGCCATTATCGTCACAATCGTTGTGCCGCCAGAAGTTCGCGAAACCGGTTCAAGAGCTTCCATTCCGGTCGACGCCTCAACCACAACGGACATATCGGTTAAGACAATTCGAGCTCACTGCTGCAGTCACGTGGCAATCCATAAAGTTGCCGCTTTAACCTTCGAATGAAAAGAGATCATAGACATCTCTCTGGCCTAAGAGAGGGTAGGAGGTTGGCTGCAAGCCGCGACACGCCCCTCGGTGATAACGCTCACTGACAGGCGGTGTGGCCGGATATAGCCTGTAACTTCTGGTTGGAGCCCTCGAGCTCGCGCCGAGGTGGCTTCCGACAACTCACACTCGATTTCGAGGAGGTCTCCTCATGACACTGGAGCAGCGAGCGCAGCAGGCTTGGTCAGTACTGACATTTGCAGCAAGAGAACAGAAAGTTGTCAGCTATTCACTTTTGTCGCAGATAACGGAATTTCCTGAAACGGCCAGCAGCGTCTTGCACTACATCTACTGTTACTGCAAGCAACACCATCTACCGCCCCTGAACGTGATCGTGATTGACCCGGCAACCGGACGGCCAGGCGATGAGTGTCTCCGCGATGTCCGCGATTTGCCAGCGCAACAGTCGCGCGTCTTCCTCTACGACTGGCTCAACTACCCCGTACCATCTGACGAGATGTTCAAAGAGGCGATGGTCAGAGAGGAAGAACTGGAGAGAGCCGATGCTGAATACCTAGAGGCTCCCTGCCGGTGCTAAGACGCACAAGGATCGGCCGTACCCTGACCGCCGTGTAGCCGTCAGGAGTTTCAATATGCATAAGGAGGGTAGGTAAGCGTCATGAGTCTTAGTCAGCTCGCTCGGTCTATCCGGGAGTCGGCGACTCTCAAGCTGAACGAAACAGCCTCTCTGCTCCGCGAAAAAGGCGAGCCGATCATTCATTTGGGAGGCGGCGAACCAAAGAGCAAAGCCCCCCTGGATGCGGTGATTAACTGCACATCGCTGCTGAACACGGGAGAAATCCGGTACACGCCGCCTGACGGAATTCCCGCGCTGAAGAAAGCCATCATTCGCTACACGGAAGACCACTACCGCAAGAACGTGTCGGCGGCCAACGTGATCGCCTCGGGAGGCGCCAAGCAAGCGCTTATGGTACTGCTTCACGCCATCCTCGACCCCAAGGAAGAAGTGATTTTCCCGGCGCCGTACTGGGTGAGTTATCCAGAAATGGTGAAGCTGGCCGGTGGTGTTCCTGTTCCCGTCACCGCTGAGGATGGAAGCTTCACTCCAACCGTAGACGAGATCGTCAGCATGGTTAATTCCTACACCAAGGCAATCATTCTGAACAGTCCCAATAATCCTTGCGGAGTGATGTATTCGAAGGATTTCGTCCAGGAGATGGTCGAGTTTTGCGAGAGCAAAGGTCTCTATCTCATCATGGACGATATTTACAACCGGCTGGTGTTCGACGGTAAGAGTGCGCCGATTTGCTACGACTTCATGAAGGAGCCGATCGAGGAATCGAAGCTGGTGGTGATCAACGGCGTTTCGAAGATGTATGCCATGACGGGTTTCCGCATTGGCTGGGCAATCGGCAACAAACACTTGATCGAAGCTATGGCGACCATTCAGTCGCAACAGACTTCGGGGCCGTCCTCGCCCGGACAGTGGGCGGCGGTGGGCGCGCTCAACGGCGTGCAGTCGTCCATTGAGAGCCTGCGGGTGACGCTGGAGAACAATCGCAATGTAATGGTGGAACGCCTGCGGGCTTTCGAGGGCGTGAAACTGCACGTGCCTGACGGAACGTTCTATTGCTTCCCCGACTTCAGCGCATACATGAAGGACTCGCAGAAGCTGAGCCAGATGCTGCTCGACACGGTACGCGTGGTCACTGTTCCGGGCAGGGAATTTGGCTTCGACGGGCATCTGCGCCTTAGCTACTGTGGAACTATGAAGGACATAACCGAGGGCCTGGATCGCATCAAGTGGGCGCTGGATCCGAACTCGCCGAATGAACTGTATTTAGGCGACCACAAGCTCGTGAGGGAGTGGGTATGAACATCTATCTCGATGTCCAATCTCCCGCAGTCAACCAGGCCGGAAAGCTGGCCAGCAGCTATGGCTTGCAGAACCATGGGCTGGTGAACCTCCGGCGGGTCTACTGGAATCTGCCAACTCCGGCGCTGTATGAGGAAAGCATTTTCCGTTCCGAAGGAAGCCTGTCGCACCTTGGGCCTCTGGTGGTCGACACGGGTAAACACACCGCACGGGCGGCGGCTGACAAATTCGTCGTGCGCGAACAATTCACCGAAGACAAAATCTGGTGGGGCACCTACAACCGGCCGTTCACCAGCGAGAGTTTCAGTTCGCTGCTGGCACGCCTGCAAGGATACCTCCAGGGTCGCGATGTATTTGTTCAGGATTGCTACGCAGGTGCCGACGAGGAGTACCGGCTCCCGATCCGCATCATTACGCAAAAGGCATGGCATAGCCTGTTTGCGCGCACGATGTTTTCCAAAATCCATAGCCACGACGCATTGCAACGGCACGTGCCGGAGTTCACGGTTATCGCCGCGCCGTCGTTCCAGGCGTCACCGATGGTGGATAGCACACGGACGGAAACGTTCATCATCATCAATTTCCGCGAGCGACTCGCTATCATCGGGGGCACCAATTACGCCGGCGAGATCAAGAAAACCATTTTTACGGTGCTGAACTTCCTCTTGCCGCTGCAAGGCGTGCTCTCCATGCACTGCTCGGCCAATGTGGGCGATGATGGGGACGTTGCGATCTTCTTCGGGCTCTCGGGGACGGGCAAGACGACCCTTTCCGCCGATCCCAAGCGTCGCCTGATAGGGGATGACGAACACGGCTGGAGCGATAACGGAGTATTCAACTTCGAAGACGGCTGTTATGCGAAGGTCATTCACCTTTCCCCGGAGGCCGAGCCCCAAATCTATGCGTGCACGCGGATGTTCGGCACAGTGCTGGAGAACGTCACCTTCGACCCACTCTCGCGTCATCTGGACTTGAACGACTACAGCGTAACGGAGAACACGCGGGCCGCTTATCCGCTTTCTTATATCGCCAACTGCCTGCCTGAAAAACGGGCGGGACATCCCAAGAACGTCATATTCCTCACGTGTGACGCCTCGGGCGTGATGCCTCCGATTTCGAAGCTGAGTCCCGATCAGGCCATCTATCACTTCATTTCTGGCTACACCAGCAAGATCGCAGGCACTGAAATCGGCCTGGGCACGGAACCGGAGATTACTTTCAGCACCTGTTTTGGTGGGCCCTTCATGGTGCATCATCCGCTTGCCTATGCGGAGTTGCTAAAGGACAAGATCAAGAAGCATGGGGCAAACGTGTGGCTGGTAAACACCGGCTGGACTGGCGGGCCATTTGGAGTCGGCAAGCGCATCAGCATCCAGCACACGCGCGCTTTATTGAATGCCGCGCTGAGCGGTTCTTTACTGCATGTCGAGTACAGGAAAGACCCGGTTTTCGACTTCGAAGTGCCTGTGCAATGCGACGGCGTGCCGGCGCAGATTCTCGATCCGGCGAATACCTGGCCAAGCCGGGAAGAGTACTTCAACAAGTACGACGCCCTCGCAGCCCGCTTCATCGAGAACTTCAAGCTGATGGTTGCCGAGTGCCCCGAGCATATCCGGGAGAGCGGGCCGAAGCGCCTCGCAACAAGCTGCGTTCGATAAAGAGCCACGGCTGGCAGTTTGGGCAAGCCATAGGTGAATTCGGAGCATTGCGCAGCGCGATCGGCAAGGAAGCCTCTTCTGCCGACTACCAAAACACGACCGAGCCGCACGATCGTGGCGCCATCCTGGTAGCTGCGGTCTTCGACGCTTCCTTGGAATGTACAAGAGCCGCGGTGCCGACCTTATCCGGCTGGCTACCGGAGGCGCAGGGGCAAAAGGGCTGGCTGGACTGCACCCTTTTCCCCTGTACGCCAAGTCCTTGCCGAAAGCCTTGGTTTCAATTTGGGAATCCGCGACCAAAGAAGAACGGTCGTTCCCGTTATTGGCTTGACCTTTTGTAATCGCGCGCTAAAGTTCGTGATATAAACGCACAATTCTCGCCCTAACATGCGCCCTCCTGTGCGCTAGGTGAGTGGGCAAAGCTACGGCAGGAAAGATCGATCTGTCGCCGGCTCACCGTCCCCGGTTGTCGAGCCCCGTACGACTCCAACTTCCGCTCCTCTCGATCGTCTGCGAAGCAGATCGCACTGCGGAGGATTCCAATGACGCAACTACGGATTTATTGCCTCATCTTCGTATTTTGCGCCGCGGCGGCGACTACCGCGCCGGCACAGAATATCTCTTACAGCACAGTGGCAAGTTTCAACGGGACCAACGGTGCACGCCCCTATCTCATGGCTCTCGTTCAGGGCAGCGACGGGAACTTGTATGGCACTACCTGGGAAGGCGGGAGCTATAGCTATGGCACGGTATTCAGTGTTACTCCCGGTGGTACGCTGACTGCGCTGTACAGCTTTTGCTCTGACTCGCCTTCCTGCCCCGATGGCTATTATCCTTACGCTGGGCTAGTGCAAGGCAGCGACGGGAACTTCTACGGGACTGCCACCTGGGGCGGAGCCTACGGCAACAACAACTGTGCGTATTATGGCCAGAACCCCTGTGGCGCAGTCTTCAAAATCACCCCCACGGGCGCGTTCACCTTGTTGTACAGCTTTTGTGCTCTAGGGTTTCCCTGCCCGGACGGCGATGCACCTTATACGCCGCTGGTGCCAGGCGGCGATAGCAATTTCTACGGGACAACCGGCGGCGGCGGCGAGTACGGGGCCGGGACCGTATTCAAAATCACCACAAGTGGCACGCTGACCACGATGCAGAGCTTTAACGGTTCCGCCGGCAACAATCCCTCGGGACTAATGCTAGGCAGCGACTGGAACTTCTACGGGACAGCCCACAACGGAGGGGCGCAGTGGTTTGAACCGTGTCCTCCCGAGGGCTGTGGCACGGTGTTCAAGATGACACGCGATGGCACGCTCACCCCGCTGTATAGTTTTTGCCATCAGACTGGTTGCCCTGACGGCGCTGGGCCTTACGGCGGACTGGTGCAAACCAGCGATGGGAGCTTCTACGGGACAACCAGCTATGGGGGGAATACTGCGTGTGGCTACGACGGTCAGGGCTGTGGCACGGTGTTCAAAATCACCGCCAACGGTACCTTCGCGCTGCTGTACACTTTCTGCTCGCAACCGAACTGCACTGATGGAGCTAGTCCAACCGCCGGACTGGTGCAAGGCAGCGATGGGAACTTCTACGGAACGACAACTAGCGGCGGCGCGCTCGGCTGCGGTACCGTCTTCGGAATCACGCCCCAAGGCGCGTTGACCACGCTGCATAGCTTTTGCTCAGGAGGAACCTACGCGGACGGCGCCTATCCATCTGGCGGGCTCGTTCAGGCGAGCAACGGCTTCTTCTATGGGACAACGAATGGTGGTGGGATTTATCGCGACGGTACTGTCTTTCGCTTTAGCGTGACCGACAGGTGCGCAACCTGCCGTCCGTGAGGTGAGGACGAGATTTGTGATGGCTGAACGGAAAGCCGAGTGCACCAGGGAAGACTGTCGAAGAATAGGAGACTGCACATCTCCGCATGCGAAACGTGAAACTTGACCTCGGAAGGCAGGCAGCAACCCCGCGGTGCAGTGGCGCAAGCTGCCTCGCCCCGAAGAGCGAGGCAAACCTCGCCAGCGCGGATCAATTTTACGAGTGCAACGCCAGCGTGGACATCCTCGACCGTCTGGTTCACAAGCCCCACCGCATCGAGATGCGCGGAGAGTCCATGTGCAAGAAACGCAATTCACCATCGAAGAAACAAGGGATGAATCTCTTCGACATCGAGAAAGCAGGGGACAAAGGGGCTGTGGAGTGCACCCCAAATTCCCGCCGAAGCTCCTCCGCTTCGCTTCGGACCATCTCTCCCGGACCACCTCGCTCGACGAAGCCGAACACTTCTTGCACAATCATCACGCCAGCGTCGCTGCCCTCCGACTGCTGTTCACCTTCGCTCCGGAACACCTTATAGGCCTCGACGCCCTCGTGAAGCAGCAACTCGCATATTTGCCTTGGTCAAAGCAATCTTGAAATAATTCGTCAGCGCGCCGCCCTTTCATTACTATAAATAATACCACCTGTGGTGGTATATTTTCAGACGAGGCGATTATGGCTGAACTGTTCTCTGTAAACGAGGCCGCTGCAATCGCGGAGATTTCGCCTGAAACGATTCGAACTGCCCTGGAAAAGAAATCTGTGACGCCATCGCACAGGCATCGCGCAGGCAAAGCAGTGCGTTATCAGTTTTCCGCTGGCGATGTTCTGTATGTGAAGTTACTAACTGAATTTCCCTTTCCTTTGAGCAAGCAGGATAAGCAGTCCCTGGCGCAAGTCTTGGCGCGCGGAAACAGAACAGCATCACACTGGTCTCTGCGAGGTGCTGATCTTGTGTATCGCTCAGGGGGAATGCAGATGTTGGTTGAGTGCAAATCGCTTCGGCAAACGGTAGCTAGGAATTTGGCGGCCTACCGCTGGGGTAGGCGACGGGTCGTCTCCTCCCCCGAAGTCCTGGGAGGAGAGCCCGTTTTTCGAGGAACTCGCATTCCTCTCCAGCATGTTGCATCGCTGTTTCGGAAGGGCGTGCCCGAACCAGAGATCGCAGAAGACTTCCCCAGTCTCAGTGCTCGGGACTTTGCATACGCTCGGCTGTTCGCTCGCTTTGGCGAAAAACCAGGACGGCCGCGAAAGCGGCTGGTAATACAGCCGCGCCGGGACGCTACACGTATCGCATTGTGCCAGTGATAGATTTTCAGGACTCGGGGTATCGTGAATGCGTTCGAGCAGGTCGGACTTCACCCGGCCCAAGTTTCTATTTCCACTTCAAGACATTGGAGTGACTCAAGCAACATTCAACGGCGACCTCGTCGGTTTTTCTCAACTGAGGCATACACCCGCCCGGCGCTCTTCAACCTGGTGTATAGTTCTTCCGTCGCCGAAGATATGTGAACGTATTTCCGGGACAGCACACTAGGTGCCGGTAGTAAATCACTTCCTTCCAGATGTGCAACGGCTTTCCACTTCCGACCTGTTGGTTTCAAAAACGTGCTGAAAAATAAGCACTTGGGGTGGCCCGTATTGGAATCGAAAGTGCACTACAAAGGTCACTTCGTCTGCTGCCTACTTGGCCCTTGTATGGGCGGCTAGCTGAGTCAATACCCGACGACCTTAGGTGAGACGACTATGAGGAAGATCGCCGCTGTGCTTGTCGTGGTTCTAATGGCCGCTCTGGCGGGCTATACCCAGAATTGCACCCAGACAACTCTCAACAACTACCTTGGCTCCGGCTTCCAATGCACCATCAACGACCAGACATACTCGAGCTGGACTTACACTTCCGAGTCAAACCCTCCAGGTTTTCAAATTCCGGCGGGTAGTGTAACCATGACCCCGATCACCACCCCTCAGGATCCGGGATTTCAGGAGACCGCGCCTTGGGGCGTCTCGACGTCGACTGGGATATTGAGTCAGGCCTCCACATTTGAGTGGACTGTCAACAGTGTGTCGCCAATGACCGACCTGAGCCTTTCGATTGCCGGCGTAGGTTTTTCGGGAACCGGCTCGGTCAACGTTGACGAAGCCGCCTGCCTGGGAGGCCTTCTGCCCACGTGCAGTGGCGGCACCATTGTGGACTTGTCAGTTTTCTGCAACAGCACCGAGTGCAATCAAAGCAGCACATATGACCAAATGAATTTCGCGGGAGTGCATGAAATCTCCGTAGAAAAAGACGTCCTTTTGACAGCCGGAACGGATGGAAGCGCTGAAGTTTCGATCACTAGCGACCAGTTCTCAGAAAGCAGCTCCACGGTTCCAGAGCCCGGAACGTTGGGCATGATGGGAGCCGGAATGGTCGCTCTTGCGGGATTCGCTCGTCGCAAGTTCAACCTGTAGTCAAGTCTTCTCACCACGGATTCACCTTCAAGGACGTCCGGCTGATGTCTTATGCGGACGACTGCGAAGCAACACCTCTCGAACCCGGCATGCAACTCGCGAACATTGGTTATTGCCTCGCCGCAGGGAAAGTGGTATAAGTTCGTCCGCGTGGCTGGGGTTTCCTAAGCATTTACCCTAACTACCTTCCTTCAGAAGGCACACGAAAAATCTGTGGCCATCGGCGCGGGTGGCCGGCTCTACGGCGCGACGTACAGTGGTGGCCTTTCCGGCAAGGGAACGGTCTTCGTATTAGTGCCAAATATGAATGGCGGCTACACTCAGCAAGTGCTCCACAGCTTCAACGGAACCGACGGTCGCTATCCTTGGGGCCGGCCTACCGTCGATGCCGCCGGGAATGTCTACGGTACGACGACCAGAGGAGGCACGAGAGACGTAGGAGTGGTGTACCAAGTCACCCCTTAGTCATCCGGGCCCATCGCGGCAATTGCAATCGCTGTGGGAACCCTCGCTGGTCGACCAGCCCCAAACCTTCATCCGATTGTGGGGCTCTTCCGCAATCGACAACCGGCAGCTCGATTGACCATTACGCATTAGCGTATTGGCGCGAATCCGACGGGTATGTAACAAGGCAGGTCAATGAAAGCCCGGGGGTTGGCGTCTCGGGCTGATCGTTGGCGTAACATCGCCATTACACAAGTAAGCCCCGCTGTCAGATTGGTTGTGATCCGCCTGTTATCGCCAGTGATCCTATAAGGCTTTCATTCCCATGAGCGATGTCGAGATTAAAGCGTCCTCAATCGAAGGTTTAGGACAGTTTGCAGCCCGATTTTTCCGCGCCGGGGAACGAATTCGTGAGATCAATGTTGTGCGGGAGATCACGCCGAGTTCGCCGCTGCGGGAAGAACTTGGCGAACGCGCCGACCACTGCGATTATCCTAATGGCAAGGTCGTTCTGCTGGGTATTCCTGACCGGCACATCAATCACAGCTGCGACCCCAATGCTTACGTCCTGTACAAGGACCAACATTCCTTCTTCATGGCCCGGCGGGATATTCCGGCGGGTGAAGAGATTACCTGCGACTACAACCTAAACATCACCGGAGGTACCGCGTGGCCCTGCCACTGCGGCGCGGCGCGGTGCAGGGGCACGGTGACGGGAGACTTCTTTCAACTGCCCCTCGACATCCAACGCGAGTACCGAACTCTGTTAGCAGAGTGGTTTGTGCGCACGCATCGTGATCAGCTGAAAGCACTCGGAATTATCTGATCGTTGGCGTAACATCCCCATATCACAAGCAATCGTGACGGCGGCTGGGGCTTAGTGATTGTGAAATCGGCTATTCCGATTACTGGTGCGCGCCGGAAACGCTACAACGCCCTCCTTCAGAATCTTCAAACTGAGCCAGCCAACTTCCGAAATCCTGCTTAGTGGGCGGCATCGTGAATCGCACACCAGCTTGCGCTTTGGCATCATAGAACCGCTGAAGGTCCGAGACGCTGAAACCTAACTCAACGCTTCCAGCAGGATTTGCCGCGGAAGCCGGGTGCAGAGCCAATGTGGTCTCTCCGGTGTCGAACTCACTCCAGCCCGGCGATGAGAATTTCAGTGGAAGGCCCAGCGTATCCCGATAGAACACAACGGCTCGATCCATATCAGCGACGAACTTGATCGCATAGATGAACTTCATCGTAGCACCCCCTGCTTGGACGGGAACCGTCGCTGTCTTTCTTGGCTGTAATGTTGTTGAACGCATAAGCGTTGGCAGCGTTCTTTTCGAAGTATCCGTCGGCGTTGTAGAGGCTGACCGACCAGAAGCCGTCCACGGGCACATCGCACGATCTCGGGTGCCACAATATCGAGCACTTAGCGGGGCAGATTTGCGAGGGTGATTGGGCAAGCCGTGAAATGCCCGCTGAGCATTGCCTTTGCTTCCATTTAGCAGAACCCAGTAGCCGTCATTTCAACCTGGCATACTCCGCCTTGGCTTGGATAAGGATGGGAGCGTCGGGATCGGCATCATTCCATAGCGTGAGGAAATCCTGATATGCCGCGCGGGCTTTGACCATGTCCCCCTGCTCGGCATAAGCACGAGCTAGGCCGAGGCGAGCCAGCGCGCCCCAGGGAAAGTTCCCTACTAGACCGTAGTGGTCGATAAATTTCTGAAATTCAGTGGCCGCTGCGCCGCCGTCTTGCAGCATGAGGTACGCTTCTCCTCGCAGATAAGCCGGGCACAGGATTACAGTGAGGTTCGTGGGCAGGCCAAGCTCAACAGCGCTCGCTGCCTTAAGTAGTTCGATTGCTTGGTTCGGGTCTTTGCGATGCAAGGCGACCGCCGCCCGAATCGTGGGCAGCCAGTATCTCTGAACCAGCGTGTCCAGCGGGAACGCCTTGTCGAGTTCGGGAGCCAGCTTCTCCGCCGCCGCTGTATCGCCCGCCCGCGCGAGGGCCAGCGCCGCCATCGCCTGCACGTGGCGGTTCGGGGCCAGCATCATTGCTGCATGGGAATTGGCTAGCGCCTGCTCCCAGTTACCCGATCCCGCCTCGCGCAGCGCCGCCGCTGCCTGATAGGTTGCGGCAGTCTCTTTCGCATGGTTATGTTGTGCTGCATCCATCGCGCGTCGAGTCAGCTGGCGTGCATTTTTCAACCTTCCGTGCCAGGCTTCCGTGTCTGCTTGCGTGGCCAGCAGCAAGTCCTCCGTGCCCGGCTTTCCCATCGCGACCGCTGCCCAGCGCGCCATCTGGGCCGTGTCGCCCCTCAGAAAAGCCAACTGATAGCGGCTCCCGAGCAGGCTCTCACCCTCCAGATTGCGCTCTTCCGCCTGCTTGTACACCGCCTCCGCCTCATCCAGCCGGTTAAGGATCGCATAGGTGTCGCCGAGGTTGAGATAGGCGGCTTCGTTGTTCGGTTCTAGAAGCAGGGCTTCCCGGTTTTCTTCCAATGCCCTTTCCCAGTTTCCGAGCACGGCGGAAATGAATCCCAAGTTACCGTAAACCAGATAGTCCCTCGGGTAGCTCTGCTGCAACAGTTCGTAGGTCTGCGCCGCCCTTTCCAACTCTCCCGTCGCAACCACATAGTAGTTGGCCTCGATGGAGAACCTCTCCCGTTCGCTCACCTTATCCCGCAGTTCGTAAGCCTTGCGTGAATTCTCTGCTGCCCGTCCGACTTCATTCAGGTTGCTGTAGGCGACCGACATAGAAACGTAGGCCCTGGCGAAATTCGGGTCGAGTTCCGCTGCCCGCTGGTAGAAGGGCAGAGCGGATGTGTCCCCCTTCGCCGAATGCGTCTTACGTCCCAGGCTGTAAGCTTTCAGCGCCTCCAACGATGGCGTGGTCGCTTCCTCCAGGGGCGTGGCGTATTTCTGCACCGAGCTGAGAGATTCGCCCAGCTTGCCGCGCAAGCTTGTCGCCCCGGCATCCAGAGCTTTGAGTACGTTCTCCTTGCCTGATGCCTCGTTCTGCACTTCCACTAGCACATCTCCCGTATTGCAATCCAATGCCTTCAGGCCAATCACATACTGGCTGCCCAACTCGGCAATCGAGCCGATCAGCATGGCCTTACTGCCCGTACGCTGGCAAACCTCGCGCGAAACCTCCGGCGTTAAGCGGTCACCGGCGGGACGGCCCATCAGCTTCAAGGTTCGATTCACCTTGCCCTCGGAAATCAGGTCGAGGAATGGCGATTGCTCCAACTGAATGGCCAGTCCCTGCTTCAAGGTGTCATCGAATACCGGGTCGCCCGTCTTGTTGTCGAAGTCGGCCAGTACGATGGTGTCCTTCCCCGTGAGCACGGGTGCTTTGTGCGCCCGCCAGTAGAGCTCGCCACCGATCGATGCAACCAGCACAATGGCCACGCCTATCCAGACAAGACGAACTCGCCAGTGTCGAGAATGCGACTCGCGGATATCCGGGGCCTCGCTTCGTGGCTCTAATCGCGCTTCCGCATCCGGCATGGCCGCCGGATAGTTAGGGGCAAGTGCAGCGGCCCGTGCCGGCGCTGCCCCTCCTCTGCCAATCAGTACCGGCAGGCGGGGTAATTCGCCCGACTTCGATTCGACCACCCTCGGTCCCGGTGCGGCAATGGTCTTCGAGACTACAGGAGCCAGAAATCGGTATCCGTGGCGAGGCAGCGTTTCAATGTAGAGCGGAGTATCCGCATTGTCGTTCAGGGCCGTCCTGATCTGCTTAATGCACTTATTCACGCTCTGTTCAAAGTCGACGAAGGTATCGGCGCCCCACAATTGTTCTTGAATTTCCTGCCGGGTAACGATCTGGCCGGCGTGGCTGGCCAGCAAAGCCAGCAATCTGAACGGCAGGGGAGGCAGTTTGACGGGCGTTCCGCTTTTGCGCAGTTCTTCGGTGGCGAGATTTAACTCGAAGATGCCGAAGCGGAGAAGCTCTTGCGTGGCGCTCACGACGATCAACCTCACCTAAGGCGCATTCGGTGGGCGCGATTATAAACCCATTTGCCTCCCAGGGAACCCATGTAGTTGGTCATAACTCCATTTAACTCCTGTTCTGGCAATAGTTTAGCCGGTCATCCAAAACTGACCCCAAAGTCAGCCGTTAGCCATTGATCGCGCCGGCAATCCGGCGCATTGTGCCTCACGAAAGCGGGAAGTTGAGCCGAGCTTAATGACCTGCTTTTCAGGAGGACGCTTCCGGAGGGGGGAACATCCCGCCTCTGGGGGCGCAAAGGAGAAGACACCATGAAGCTAACACTGGCAACAATCGTCGGCGCGTTGACCTTCGCGCTCTGTGTGATCGTGAGTTAGACGCCACTTCAACTGATCGGGCAGAGCCTCGAATCGTTGGCTCGTTGAAGGAAGCGGCGCTGCTACGGATAGCGCCGCCGAGGATGGATGGCAGAAAGGAGTCGCCATGAAAACACTAACCGCTATGCGAACCAGCCAGATCGGGAAGTTCGCCCGCTTCCTTGAAGAGCATCCCGGGTTTTCGCCCGAGCTCATCGGCGAGAACGCATGTGTCTATGGCTTCCGTGTGGGCGAGAGCCTTCTTTCGGTCGACGAAATGGAAAGGCTGATCGATACCCCTGTCGACGCGGCAGCCGCAGTGCTGCTGCAAACGCTACTGGCAACTACGGGTAAGAGGAGGTTGTGATGAAGACGCAAGGGTTTGTCACTGGTTCGATGGTTTGCGGGCCGTTCCTGGCCTCGCAGCGGGGCGATGCGGACACGTCGTCTCACACGGCCTACCCAGTTCCGCCGCACAGGTCGAGATTCGCGGATGCGCTGAAGCTGAGGCGGTTCCTGATGCTGCTGTTGTGCCGACGCAAGCCACAACATCGGCGCCCAAGCCGCCAGGAATTGGCGCTGCCCCGAGGATGCGTCCTCGCGGTGCGCTACAGCTCGCGCTGAAAGCTTGTCTGCGAGCAGCGTTCTGGTTTGTAAGAACGCGCTCTGCTGAGGAGCAGCTAACGCGGTGAAGTTGCTCCTCACTAATTGAGATCAATCGCCGCCACAACCTATGACCAAAAGGAGGTCAATATGAAATCTCACTTTCGAATCGGTGCTTCGTGTTTCCTAGTATTCCGATCCCAGCCTTTAAGGTCTCTCATCGGCGCCCTAGCCCTATCGCTGATTACCACCGGTGCTGCTTTTGGAGGCTCGATCACAGCCTCATGGCAAAAGGATAGCAGGGTTGGCACTGACACCTATACCTACAAAGATCCCGGTGCAGGCCAAATCAATGTCTCAGGAGGGATGCCAGGGACACTCACCATCACCGAGTCGCCCGTTCTAGGCAATAACACTAGCTTCGAAATATGGAACGGAACTATCCTCCCGGCGCGAGGAGTGGCAAGAGCAAAATCGCTAATTGCTCTCTCTGGAGACAGTTGGCAACAAAAGCTTGTGCAGACTAAGCCTGTGGGTCCGCTGACGGCGGCAGTTAGCGCGCTGGGCTCCGGGAATTGGCAATCCGTTTTCCGGCCTGGCGGTTTCTTGACGCCCTCCTACATTGACGTCGGATACTTTGCCACGACTGACATAGGTCCCTTTACGCCCCCTCCTGCGCCGATAGCTTTGGTCCCCTACTATATCTACTCGGAGGTGAAAGACCCCATCACAATCCGTGTGAATCCCAATGATCCGCCAGGTTCGATAACAATGCAAGATACGATCCCAGCAGGCTATATTGACCTGTCCGGGATTGCAATGTCTCCCACGGCCAGCGACGGTTTTGTGGGAAGTTTCTACTCGAACCTGACGCTAAATGAAGACGACGTTTACCGCTTAATCATCACAGTCCGGCCAACAAATGACCCAGCTACTCAGGTGCAGGTGAAGTACTTTAATAGCGATGGCGTCGAAGATGTTGGAGAGGAAGCAGAGATCAGCAGTCACCTCCAGTTTGATGCAAAAAATATTGTGCTTACCGTCGCGTCAACTATTGTGCTTCCACAATATGCGATTACCGATCCTCCACCAGGAGACTATGCCGTAGGAGGAGAGATCACTGCCGGTCTCGGACTACCTCCGTCACAATGAGCCGGTTACCCCACCCAAGCTGGGTTCACTTGGGTGGGGATTTTCGGTGGCGGCGTTGTTGATGGAAACGGTCCTCAAGGCCGCGGTTCGGCAAGGTTTGAAGGTAAAGAAGGGAATTACGAAGAGAAGCTTGATTATGCGCACACGTAACCGACAGCGAGGATTCACCCTTATCGAACTACTAATCGTCGTCACCATCATCGTGATTATTGCCGCGATCACCATCCCGGCGCTCACCAAGTCGACCATCCCAGCACACGAGGCGTCGGCCATGGCCAGTATCAAGGCCATCAACGAGGCTGAGATGATCTACTCCAATGGCCATGCCGAACTTGGCTTCACTGCGGATTTGCCCACGCTTGGCGGAAGCGCGCAAGGTGGCGAGCAGCTCATCGATAACGCGCTGGCGAACGGCAGGAAGAGCAGCTACACCTTTACGTACACGCCCGGCGAAAAGGTGAACGGAGCGATCCGTTCGTACACGATCACTGCCGTACCGGACCAGGTGGGTACAACCGGACGACGCCGATTTTTCTCTGATGAATCGGGACAGATTCGGTATAGCGATGACGGAATGGCGGACGCCAGCAGCCCGGCGATCAGTAATTGATATTCGGAGAATCAGGCTCGCTGTGCCAGCTGGCCTATATAGGCGGCCACCGTCCAAGCCGAGTTTGGTTGGGGATCTCACCGGTCGGCGGCGTTTGTCGTCCGCTTTTACAACATCGTGGCAACCGATCGCTGAGCTCTACCCTTGCTCACATTCAGGGTTCGACACACCTGGGACCACGAAAGCCCGTCACGGCGCAGCTCAGCGATCTGAGTTTGGTCCAACTTACGGTTTGCCCGTCATCCGGGAGCAATCCGGACAGAGCACATATACGAGATGCCGACAACCCGTCCAAGTGGATCACCGGACCCTAGGGCGTTTGAACTAAGTCGCTGGCGCGACGGACGCTGCGGCGTGGGTCATCGCCTGGCATTGTTGGCTGTGTAAACCTCGGGGTCACAGGAGGTTTACTGTGACCCATCTTCGGCAGCCG
>Ga0181532_10002289_pt1 | contig 17909 bp, 15 predicted proteins | sample PEATcosm2014_Bin_33_FD_119768 | JGI IMG/M metagenome (GOLD analysis project Ga0181532, IMG submission 119768) | Peatland microbial communities from MTU Mesocosm Facility, Houghton, MI, USA - PEATcosm2014_Bin11_30_metaG | ecosystem: Environmental > Terrestrial > Soil > Wetlands > Peat | place...
TCCACCATATTCCCGGGATAATTGTTATAAATTACGTTGTTAAAAGCATAACTGGTGCAGGACGAATACGGACATGCAGCGTTGCCGTTAAGCCAGAGTTTAACTGCTCCAGCCGTGAGTGGGTTGGTGGTATTGCGGATGACATTGTTGTATATGAGGCTGTTTGGAACAGAGTATTGCGTCACATGGTACATGCCGTCTTGGTGGGACGTAACGGTGCTTTGCACCAAGTATTCCACAAGGTTGTCATGCCAGATATCGCCAGGACCATCTATTCCCGTCACCACATACCGTATTACGTTGCCATATGCGATGGGGATGACTGGATAAATACCGGTCATCATGTTTTGCGATGTGTCCGAACCATCGAGTACGTTATATCGGAAAGTTGTTCCTGTAATGTCGTTTCCGCAGCCACCGTGAAACACCGTTCCAACTGTGCCAATCGGCCCTACATTGGTGCTCCAGCCGTGGGCGTAGATATTTTCGTAGATTTGATTCGCCCCACAAGCGCCAAAGATGTAGGCACCCGTATTTGTTGACGATACAAAAAAACCAGGTACTTCGATGTTATCCACGGTGATATACGACTTACTGGATTGAAAGTAATACGCAGCGGTAGCGCCAGAACAGTCTGCACCGCCGCAAGTCCAGATTGGCCGAGACCAGGAACTTCCCGAGTGCCAAGCTGGGTCCACGCCAATGTAGATTGGACTTGTGGCCGTGCCGCCCCAATTCCAGTTGATGCCTAGGTTCGACCCATTCCAGGTGTCCCCGCCACGAAAGATGAAACCCATGCCAGCAGCAGGAGTGACGGCAGCACAGTTCCCTGTACAAGTGGACATTCCCGGCAAATGTGCCCAAGGATGGCCACTCGCCTCACTTAGTCCATCATTGGAATCCGAACCGTCGGCAGTAATGTAATAGCAATTCGTTACGCCGAGACTGGTCAGCGTGACCAGTTGCCCGATAGAGTTGAGATAGTTTGCGCCAGACGGGCATGTGCCTCCAGCTGCAAATGCTCTTCCTGCATAAAGGAAGATCAACATAAAAATCGCGGCGCGAAAGAATCTTGCCATGAGCTGTCCCCTTGTCCAAATCATTCCCACAGCTCAGGTTACAAGTACGGTCAGTATGCCCACTACTGAACCTGAGGACAGATTTGGTACAGGGTTGTCGATTCGCACCAAACAAAGGTAGGCCCTAACCCAATCCCCTAGGATTCAAGAAATTCCATCAGTAGCCTCTTCTTCGTTATACCCCATGCGATTCTCCGTCCGCCAAAGGCCACAGCCGGGACCGGGCGGCGAATAATTCTGGTGCCCACGGAAGCACAGAACCGGAGGTGCAAATCTAGGTCCTTCACCTCATAGCACAAGTGGTGAAGCCCACCTCCGCGTTGCAGGAATTGCGACACCGGTGATGCAGGCCCTTCCGGCTCGACTAATTCTATCAAGGGGTCCGCAGGGTTATGTCCCTGTAAAAAGGTCACATGAACCTTCTGTACTGGGTCAAAAACAATATTCCCATCCCAGCTTGCGCCTACAGACAGCGCAAAAGACTCAGCGTTTTCCTTGATCGAGAAAACTACGAACCCAATATGATGGAGCTTCTGGTGATTCGGTGGAGTTAGAGTCTCCAGAGGTTTATTGCTCATTCGGCCTCACCGTCGATGAAGCTTTTCCATTCCGTTCAGTACTTTTCACTGGTTACACAGAGGATTCATTCTCAACGCGGCACAGAAACGCGCAACGGTTTCTAGGCAAATTTGTGTGCACCTGCCGCCGGCAACCCTGTCATCTCAATTCAGCAGGCGACGCTGTAAAGTCCTGGCAAGCGTCAGCAAATGCTGATTCTTACTGACATAATCGTCTCTCACTTCGGAGAGTCTTCTCCGGAGAAACGCCTTTGCGTTCCACTGAAAACCGAGACTTGGAAAGCTGGCAAAATCGTTACGGAATATTACAGACAGTCTCCGGGAGTTACCGGGAGCCAGGTCCACAGAAAGCCGGATCCCGGAATCATCGACTTCAAAGGACTGGTAGGGCATCCCATCCTGTAGCACCTGATCAATAGGAGGGCACTGTCCCGAGCAACCCCATTCTACCGAGAATCTCTCGACGGTATCCCGATTATTGGTGATCTTTACAACGTGTGAGTAGGCCCGAATATTGAGAATACCTGCCTGCGTTCTACGCCTGAGAACCGAGTTCATGACCGCGCCTTCGAGATTCGACCAGTGTATTTCCGGCGCAATGGAGTTGATTGTCAAGGCCATCTCAGCCAGACTCTCCGCGCGCCTAAAAACGTCGTGGTGCTCGACGATAAGAACCGGCCTACCGAAGAAAAGATTGAATGCGACATCCTGACTTTTCGTTCCTTTGATGGACGTTCGAAGGAACAAAGGGAATCCCCCATATCGGAGCACCGCAGGCTGGGCGAGATCGGCGATTGTGAGGGGTACCGGCTGGCCCATGGGATGACGAACCGTATTCACGGCAGCATGGAAATTACGGGACTTGAGAACCTCCATGGCTTCGACGGAAAAAGCTCCTTGTGGAAAGACCATCACTCTATCGCAATGCAGCCCGGTCGTTTGCTCGTGCATCTTCATCCGCTTCTCGGCGATGGCTAGCATTGTGTTTATTTGTGCCGTGTCGGTTGATGCAAACTCCGATCTGGTATGGTCATTTCCGTGGAAGCAAATTGCGAAGCGGTTGGGGTTTTCCCGGAACATTCGAACGATTCGCGCCGAATTCCTCCTGTAATTGTGGGGAATGAAGGCGATCGTCGTATGAAAATTGTTTCTTTCCATCAGGTGGAGAAGAGTCTCGAAATTTAGATAACCGTAATCCCGCCGCAGAAGAGGATCATCAATGACGATTGAAGCGTGATGTTCGCAAGGCTGCCAGCATTCCTCTCCGAAGATGTGCCGCAACGCCATAGCTTGGGGAATTAATCGAGAGAAATAGTCGCTCAAGGGCGCTTGACCGACTTCGTTGTTGACATCGGCAGTGTCTTCACTGGCAAGAAACAGGATTTTCGTTTTATCCCGCTTTACAGCTGCCATAAGAGGTTGCCCGCCAATCCAGATCAGCCCTCTTACAGTTGGGTCGTCTGTGCTGCCGGTGAGCACGTGGTCGTTGGCAGCATTGATTGGACCGAATGAGAGCCCGGAAAATGGTCCGCAGAAATCCTTCGAATCCGGACTCATCTGATAGGGCTGCCCGGTATCTGCAATCGGCTGGACCGATCGCAGCCTACCACCCGACAAGGCGGCAACCAGGTGCGCGACGAAAGAGTCCAGCGTTAGGGCGTGAACGAGCACGTAGCGAAAGTGCGACACGATAAAGGAAAGCAGTTCGACTGGAGGGACATCCCCGCCCACCCATTCCCGCAGGACTTGCGGGTTGATGATCAAGCAAGAATTCTTGTCAGGGGCTTTTTTTTCGATGTGCTGCGCCCGCTGCTGAACCTGCATGTCCAGATGAATTGGCTCGCAACTTATTCCCAGAAATTGGGCCAGCCGGACCAGGCGAGCGTCCGCCGGTTGCAACTCACCCATATGCGGGACGATTAGCTTCATACAGAATTCTTCCGTTCGGAGCTTACGCAGTCCACTGATCTTACGACTATCATTTTGAGTTCGGCACAGGCGGGAGTAGCGGTTTGAGTCGCCTTGAGAATTGCTTCAGTGTAATTCCCAGTCCGAGCGGTATCCCGCATCGCGCTACCGGGACCGCGGGATTCCCCTGGACGACCGTCATTGGAGGCACGGATTTCGTCACCACGCTCCCAGCGGTTACCACGGCACCCTGCCCGATCACCACGTTGGGAAGAATAATGACCCCTGGTCCCACAAAGGCATCTCGTTCAATTCTCACCCCCTGGGATTCCCTAAAATGCGCGATCACGGTTACACGTATACCAAGTGAAGCTCCATCTTCAATCGTTATCAGATAGGGGCGCGAAGTATCGAGGATCACATCGTAGCCGATCCAGACTTTCTTGCCGATTCTGACTCCCCGAGCCCGGTGCAACCTCACACGAAGAGTTTCGGCACCCGGGAGTATCCTTGCCAGGTGCTGCAGCAAACGATTCTTGAGACCTCGTAGCTTATTTTCCTTCACCGATTTATATTTATGCCTCTGATCGGCCGGTGATGTCGTTTAGGCCAAGATAGCTTCGCAAAGCTTCGAACGAATTCAATTCCGGTAGGTCAAGTGGGTCAATGTTCACGGCGAACTCCTGCTGTATAACTCCGACAAGCGTGACCGCTCGCAGTGAATCCCAAGCCGCCACAGACTCTATGCTGGCGGCACGAATCTCTTCAGGCGTAAGGGCTGGAAACACCGATGCAAAGCACCGCGCTAATCGATCTTCCTGTTCAGACACTTGCAACCTCCAAGACCTGATGAAACAAGGCTGGAACCTTCACGTCAAAATCGGCTTTCCGAATGGACAGAGCAGGTACAGGGGGCTCTCCAAACGATGCCGTAAAGAAGTCTTGAAGAGGTCCATTGCGGGGAGTGGCTTCGTAGTCGAAGACAATCTCCTCAGCGTCCAGCTTTTCGAATAAGTACTTGAGACATTGATGTTCGATCCGGCGCGAGAATGCCCGGCAACTCATGACCCAGGAAGTCACATACAACTTGTGGCCAGTGATTTTCCCCATGACCACCGCTATCTTGCCAAGCGGGCCATATTTATCTTCGTATGAGGCGGCAAGGAGAAATGCAGTGGGGTCTCGAAAAAAGCTTACCCACTCCGACTCGCTAAATCGCTTGCCATTGAGATTGAACTGGTTTGTTTTATTGATCAGCTCGAAAGCCCTGTTGTCACGCGCATCAGTGCCCAAGCAAAAGGTGACGGTAGCTCCAGAATTGCGAAGAAAATCTTCCACGCCAAGCCCCCGCTCCTGAAGGGAGTTTTTCACCGGCGACACCGCACGGATGCTGTGTAGCCGGATCTCATCCTCTCGAGTGACGATGCCTTTCCCGAAGCAGTCTCGCAATTCCTTGATAAGGTCCCAGATTCCTTGATAATCGCTTTTTGGAAATTCAACGCATCCTATTTCCGGGAAAGCCGCGCGGACCTCTGCAACTTCCATGGGGCTGTCGTCGATGAAGATAACATCTCCCGCCGCTATGTTCCATGTCTCCAAGATGCGTCCTACAGATTCGGACTTTGGCCCCCAATGTGCCTCCAAGGGAAAGAGGCTGTCTCTTGAAAGCAAAATGTCAGTCCGGCCCAGTGCCTGTTCCACCAGCGCGGGATCGTTCTTGCTCGCGACAGCCAGAAGCACGCCGGCGCTCGCTAGAGAAGCGAGGAATTGCTGATATAGCCCGTGCATGTGAGCATGCCCCGCCATGTCCCACGAGATCCCCTGCACGCCTACCTCGCCAAGAATTCCGGCCCAGAGCGTGTCGTCAAGATCGGTGATGAGTCCCTTCTTCGGAGGCGAATCCCGGATTAGTACCGCCAGTAATTCGGCTACTTTTGATGCGTGTTCGAGACTGTACGGGGAGCCGCTGGTGATTTCTGCCTTCGCATCGAACCGCCGCCCAAGAGGGGAGAGTTCGTCGAGGCGCTGAAGATTTAAGAACTTCACCCGTCTGCAGGACGAGAGTGAGGCGGCAAGTGACGCAGCGATTTCCCGCAGCTGGCACTCGTGGTGATGCGCCTGATCGCCTCGCGTAGTAAAAATGGGAGGCAAAGGGAGCGTTGGTGTGCATACGCAAACCGACGCACTGTCTGCCAGCTGTCTGATGAGGTGAGTCAGGCGTTCGCTTTGCCGGCGGGCTGAATCCACGATGTCCGGGATGTCCATCGAACGCCATCCACCGAGACTTCGGATGCCCAGCCTGGGGTCGAGATCCGCCCACTCCAGAACGACACAAACCACCGAACGGTCAGATAGCTGCACTCGTTCGAGATCACCGGCCAAGTCGCCGTATAGGCCAGTTCTCATTTCGATGCGGTGTTTCGGCAAACACAAGCGCAGATGAGCTGCCAGAAATGTCTTGAGGTAAACAGGAGTAAACCCACACTCCAGGATAACTTCTCGAACCGAGACTGGTTCGGCGATCGGTCGATTCAGAAGTTCTAAAGCGTCTAATAGGTTCATCGGGTACCACTCGATTTGCGGGCAGGCAATGCACTTTTTTGCCTGCAGGCTCTGGGGTCTCTGCTTACTCCCCTCATATATGACCCATTTTCGTCGCGGTTAACACCGCACCCCAAAAACCTTTCGTCAGCTTCATGAATAAGCGGGTCTTGAAACATGCGCACTATTCCCTGAAACAGCTGCACGAGCACAAAACTGGATCTCGAAGATTGGCAGGATCACTCGACCTCTCCGTAGAGGCTCTAGAATTCTGCTATAGCATCCGCGCGAGGATAGGGGGAAATTCAATTCTCCGGTGTCTACTGCCCTCGCTGCGCGTCAATGGTGCTAGGTAATCGACAAGTACGGATTCCGACATGTCTGACTGCATCTGAGTTTTACTGGAAATCCACATGAATCGGGCTGAACGAGAATTCGTAATCAGATTTACATCTTGATGGTTTCGTACGGTTGTCGACCACTTAGAATCACTCCGAGCCTGCGGGTGACGGCTGCCAGAATCATTCCCCAGCCGTCAATGAAAAGCTTTATGGCATCCAAGTACAACCCGCTCTTGGCAGCTCTCTTAACCCAGAAAAACACTACCCCTCCGATCAATGCATGCCGCTCGCGACTGCGACCCTCACCTCCGGGGTATTTCCCAGTGCGTTCGTTGCAAATTATTTTGTGCACCGGGAATATAAAATGCGGGACGTGACCAACTGTTTGGGCCGCATGAGATCTATGGAAGGTCGTGGGAGGTGCCAGAATCTGAACGGTCCGGCCAGAAGTCCCCAACTTAAGTGCAATATCTTGGTCTTCGCATGGAAACAAGTCCATCGGCCAGCCATCGGTGTCCTCAAATGACTGTCGATCAATCACCAGCGCACTGGCGCTGGTCCCAAAGCTTCGATCTCTTCGCAGATAGTCTCTGTATTCGACGATCTGAATTTCGTCCGGGAAATCTTCCGACAGGGCGACCGGCAACATACCCTCGAACCACTTCATGGCGCCAAGTATTAGCTTAGGTTTCTTTTCCATAACAATTCGTCCGTAGACATCCAGGGCCCAGGGTAGGAAGGCATCATCCCCATCGAGAAAAACCAAAAGTTCGCCGGTAGCTACGGCAGCGCCTTGGTTGCGCGCCGCACAAGCCCCCTGATTGTTTTCGAGACAAACCAACCGGATCGTGTTGCCGTATTGCCTCAGAATCTCCTGGCTCCCGTCCACAGAACCGTCATCGACCACAATGATTTCTTTTTCTGCATACTCAATCTGCAGCGCCGAATCGACCGCGTCCTTGATAAATGTCCGCTGATTGTAGCAAGTGACGATAATGCTAAATCGAATGGCTGGCATCGTGTCGGATCCTTGAATTGTCACTCGGACCACCGAGTGGACTGACAGAGTGTTACGATACAGTCGTAGGCACTTTTTCGAAGGCTCCACTGCCAAACACAGCCTATATTTACTCAAACACCGATGCGGACCGGCTTATGACAAGAGAGTGAGTTGAACCCCGAGTGGTTTAGCAAACCAGTCAGATATGCAGTAAGTTTTGCAACCATATAACTGCCGTTCCCTTCAAAAGACATCCACATAAAAGGAGCTTACCGGCTCTGGCTCCAAACCCTCGCTCAATAGCCCGAAGTACGCATGCAGCATGCGTGGAGAATTCAAAAATCGAGATTTGATGAATGGTTCAGGATCGGCGTAACCAAGCAGCGGAACGACAGCCATCTTCACCCCTGCGGATGCCGAGCGGTCGACCAGCTTCTTCACCAGCACTTGCCTTTCTTCGCTCGCCAGGTCATCCCACAGCACGTCATCAATGAGAAGGCATTTCGTCCTGTTCCGGTCGGCAATATCCATGACATAGCCGGTCAAAAATCCCCGCTTCCCGTGCGAGGAGTGGCTCACGACAATCGGGTGGGAGCGATGCCAGCACAGCCATTCAGCCTCCTCCTGGCTCCAGACGCGCGCCAAGGGCACGTCAGCGCCCGTGCGAGTGGCCACTTGCAGGAAGCATTCTAGGGATTCTTGGTCGACGGTCTCTGACTCGGTCCCGGATTTCTTTGGCAGGATCAAGCGGGTCAAGTAATGAACCGAATAGATCTTGGCTGCGGGAACCTTCATACGCTGGTAGCAGCCCAGCATCATGTTGGTCATAGGCTCGCCGTCGACCGAGTAGCTGATGACACCGTGGTAACCAGCAGCGCGCGCCCTTTTAACCAGTTCCGTCCAAAGAACAATTCCGAAGCCACTTTTCTTATACTCACTCGCGACCGTCAGAAAGGCCGTAACGATGACTCGTAGCTCTTTATTGTTGTAATGCACCCGGCGCGGAAATCCGGCAACAAAACCTACAATTCGCGAGCCCTCATAGAGAGTTGGCGCAAGGCTGAAACTAGCACCGGGGTATGAGAAACAGGATGCCAGGAACTCTGTCGTATAGAGCAACGGTTGGGACTTGTTCTCCTCCCACGAGCGCTGCACAAAAAGGGCCAAGTCTTCGAAGTTGCCACGAAAATCCTCGATCGATCTACGAACTCGTGTGGTTGGAATATCAGGCAAGGCCATTTCCATGAATTACCCTCTTGCCATCTGAGAGGACACAAAATCACAAAGCGGGCCTACAACCGTCATCTGCTCTGGATCAAGAGCATCAAAATCGATTTCACAACCACAATGCTCCTGGAAAGCGGTCATCAGTTCCAGCAATCCCAACGAGTCAATCATGCCCGACAGCAGCAGATCACAATCATCGCCTAATTCCTTAGGGGCTTCCCTTCCCTGAGATGCCAGTTTCTCAGTCACGTGATTGCGAAGAAAAACTCTCAGCCTTTCGGGGTCAAATTGATTCATAGCCCGCCTTCCAACAAGTTCAATATCGCCTTTCGGTCAAATTTCCCGTTCACGTTCCTGGGCAACTGGCCCATGAAATGAAACCTGCGTGGAACCATGTAGTCGGGCAGGCGACACGCCACAGATCTGCGTACAGCCTCAGGGTCGGAGGCTGTACCTTCCACAAACACTTCCACGCCTCCGTAACCACTCGGCGTAGGCGGCCAGCCGACCGCCACCGTGCCGTCAAACCCAGTCGCGTCACGCACGATGGCTTCAATCTCGCCGAGTTCGACTCGATGACCCATTACCTTAACCTGAAAGTCGATGCGACCTAGATGCGTCAGCGGGCCGCGGTCCACCGGGCGGCGTACCCGATCACCGGTTCGATAGTAGATATCTGTCTTCCCGGGAGGAATTACAAATGCAGCGGCTGTCTTCTCCGGGTCCTTCCAATAGCCAAGGGACATTTGCGGCCCGGTCATTAACAACTCGCCCTCTCCCCCCGGCGGTACTTCGTTTAGATTCTGGTCTGCGACCAGCACACTCATGCCAGGATACGGATACCCGATCGGCACAATCCCCAATTCCGATTCGCGCGAAGAGCTTGCGGCATTCCAGCGATAAAGGGTACAGGCAATGGTCAGCTCCGTCGGGCCGTAAAGATTTTCCAAAACACTATTCGGCGCTGCCTCTAACCACGATTGGGCGGATGAGACCGGCAGCGGTTCTCCACAGAAAAGGCTGAGACGAAGGGATGGATAATTCCCACGCTTCAATGCGCCCAACTGCTTCATGAAAGCGATTGTGGACGGCACGGAAAACCATATCGTCAATTCCATATCGCGCATGAATTTACCCGGATTAATCAGTGCTTTTCGAGAAGGGCAACACAGTAGCGCTCCTCGCTCCCAGCAAACGAACATGTCGAAAGCCGAGAGATCGAACGTCATATCAAACGTCTGGGACAGACGATCGTTCTCATTGATCTGGTAGCGCTCGACCATATAATCAACAAAAGAGATTACATTTCGCTGGGCCACGACTACTCCCTTGGGAGTGCCCGTACTGCCCGATGTGAACAGTAAATAGGCAGTTGAGTTGTCGCTGGCGGCTGGTTCGCGCCAAGTCTCCGTCCCATCAAAATCTCTGAGGCCAATAAAATGATGGATAGGCCATTGTTCCTGCAGCGTTCTGCATTCGTCGACCTCTGGTATCAAAATTAGCAGTGAGGTTTGAATTCCTGCTAGGAGGGTCTGCAGTTGGGGAAGCGATTCCGCATCGACCACGATGGAGCGGCAGTCGGAACGATCCAACATGGCCCGTGTTCGTTCCAAGGGGAATGTGTTGTTCAACGGAACATAGCCATTCCCAGAAAGCAGCGAACCCAGAACACCGGCGAAGGCAACAGGGCTGCGGTAGGCGAATACGGCAGTCAACGGCGTGGACGAGTACTGCGGATGTGATTGAATCGTAGCTGCAATTCTGCACGCAAGGTCACGCAATTCTCGATAAGTGAGTATTTTGCCTTGAGCACTGAGGGCCGGCCGCTCGGGGAATGTATCCGAACTCCGTATGAAACCAGTCCATAGAGACCGCCGCATGATAAAAGGTTGACGATCTATAGTGGAACTCTCCAGAGGTTCACTGTTCATGCGACCTCGCCATGGCAGGAACTTTGTCCCTTCGCTCCGCGCGCTTTTGTGTTTGTTCTGCAGGTTCATCTTCGACCCACGACACAAAAGTGTGACCAGCGATGGTGAAGGACCGGACCAAGCCCAGGCGACGAAATGGTGTCATTTTAAAGGACGCCAATTGAGCTTGGTTCCACTCTCCTGTGTCCGCAAACGCCCGCGCGGCACCTTCAGCCGACAGGGTCTGCAAGATGCGCGCGGTCAAGAGCCAGTGCAATGCTCGGCCGCGAAGTTTTGGAAAAACGTAGAAATCGAAGAGCTGAACATCCTTTGGCCCCATCGGAAAGTAATACTCGGCAATCGTGCGGCCCTGCAGGGTCCAGCCGTATCCAGCCACTCTGTCTTCGGACTTGATCAGCCACAACGACGCCCCTTTTGCGAAACGCTCCTCTATATTCCGGCGAGCTAGCTCGGGATTCCAGAAGCTGGTAATCTCCTGTAAGTCCGCACGGCTAAGTTCCGCCTGATTCCGCAGGCGCTCGATTCTCATTGAACTTGGAATGTTGACGGGGCGCACCGCTAGCCCGGGCAAATCACAGTAAAAAACCACCATGCGGCTAGCGAAAAGACCTCGCCTCAGGGCCACGCCCGCACGGTTAATCGTCGCCCGAAATCCGTGGCGCTTGGAATAAGCGGTGAGGCGCGCAATTGAATTCGAAATTGACATATAGAGACGACTTGGCCGCGTGCCGCTAAGCGTTGTTCGGTGCGCTACCTAACAGAAGCTCCCGCAAACATGCCCCGCTCACTTGCTTCCGGACGTCGCTTTGCGCAATTTTCCCTGAATGCGACAGGCCTGAGAGAACGGCGACTAGATAGCGCAGCAGGTGACGGAGAAGCATGATAGTCCGGATTCCCAGCACGTCCAAAAAACTGTGATGTTTCTTCCAATAGTGCAAGACGGAACGCTGTTGCGCTACGGCAAAGCGAACTGGATAGGGTGCCGTAGTCTTTCCTCGGTCGTGGATCGCCTGCCCTCCAGGGTAAAACATCACTTGCCATCCCGCATTCCACGCGCGCCGGCACCAATCCACGTCATCGCCATACATCCAGAGATCTTCATCGAGCAGCCCCACTTCCTCAAAAGTCTCCCGGCGGATCATTGAGAAACAACCCACGATGACATCCACGGCCAACGTCCGATCGTGCTGAAAATAGAACATGTGTTCGCCCGCGAAGAATCGCGAGTTCTTGAACCGGGTGGACAGGCCAGTCGCCGAACAAATATTGTTCCACAGCGTTGGAAACCGCCGGCACGTGCTCTGCATCGTCATGTCTGGATTCAGGACGCGCGGACCCACGTCTCCCACTTTGGGGTTCTGATCCAAGAAATCCGCTAGCGCGTCCAGGCAACCCGGGAATACGATCACGTCCGGATTCACCAGCGCGATGTAGCGTCCATTGCATTGCCGAATGGCTACGTTGTTGCCTTTCGAAAAGCCTAAGTTCTCGCCACTCTTGATCAGCTTCACCCACGGAAATTTCGCTTCGATCATCTCTGCAGAGCCGTCCGCGGACGCATTGTCGACAACGAACACTTCCATGCTGCGACTTGGTGGGGCTTTCGCCAGACTGTCCAGACACAACTCCAGGTAATGTTTGGCGTTCCAGCCGACGATGACAACAGAGATATCTACAGGAGTGGATGTAAGCGACATGCGCCGAACCTAATTTTTTGTTGGCAACGGTTTGAGCGAGCGGGCAACGCTTCGAAGGCTCAGAGAACCACGAAGGGTGCGCCGCATCACCAAACCTGCCTTGACGATTGCAGAAGAGACAGCACTGTCGGATGCCACCAACGGATTTATCTGGCAAACGTCCAATCCGGACAATCCTCTCTTAAAGGAAAAGACTCCAGGGTTCCCTTCGGGATCAATGCCTCCCAGGTCGTACCATCGAATGCCGTTCTCCTTCAGCCATCGAATCATGGTCCACTGCAAGAGATAGGCGCCCTTTGAATTCAAACCGGCGTCGCTGGTAGCTCCCAGTAGATAAATCGCAGTGTCGCCCATCGCAGAGGCAACAAGCCCTGCCACAGGAATCCCCTGATTCCTGCAAATCAAGATCTGCATGCGTTGTGATTCCGGCAAGTTATCTTGTATTCGCCGGAATTCCTCGACATCTACGGTCGTTTCGAAATTCTTCCGCTGCCGCATCTCGAGGTAGAGTTGGCAAAACGTCCCGTATTCCTCCCGGCCATTTCCAGCCACGACTATAAGGTTGTTCTTTTCCGCGCCCGAGAGTTTATTGCGCCATTTGGCGTCCAGCCTCTTTCGCAATTCATCGAGCGAAGGATCCAGATCGACAACAAATGTCCGATAGATGTTTTCCGCGGTGAGGGTTTCCGGCGTGAACCTGGAAAAGGCAGTTTTCACGGCATTGGCGCGCAGCGATTGAGCAAAAGCGTTGGGAAGAACACGCAACAACAGTCTCCTTTTGCCGACATATTCTTCCTCGAGAGCACGCGCCATGTTGGTGAAGACTTCGGGATCGAGCGGCTTACCACGCCGCTCACATAGTGGGCCCCAGCGCAGGTACGCCATGCCAAACTTGAGTGGCGTGGGACGAACAATCCGGAGCTGCGCCATTCCCAGGACTTCCCCTTTTTTCTTTAAAACCAGGTGGCTTAGGCTTTTTTCGCCCCAACGAACCCCACCGTAGGCGGAGGTCTGATAGATGTTCGCATCATCAAACTGATCGAGCATCTTCGACCATTCCGCAAGAGTCACGCGATCCACTTCGACTTGCCATACAGGATTCGGCATGAACTTTGGTTTTTTCTCCCGAACTGCAAACGGAGCTGCTGGCGCTTGGGTGATGATAGGTATCTCAGGCATTGGAAACGGTTGGCAACGTCTGCGTGGTCCTGCGAATGAAGCGAGTTCTCCGCGAATGCCTTTTTGGAACGTCATAGTGCCACAACTGATGGTCATCGGAGGACTCGCTCCGTCGAGTGAAACCGAGGCCGGCGTAATGTCCGGCGACCAACTTGTTTTTCTTCGAAGGAATGTACTCACCCGCAATCTTCCGGATGCCCCGGGCCTGGCACTGTTCCACCAAGGCATCGAACATGGCCAATTCCAGTTCCCGATTCAAAACGCGGCAGCTCATCAACCAGAGCTCCACTTCGAGGGTGTCGCTGGAGGCTCGCCCAATCAGCACTGAGACTAATCCATTGTCGCCAAAGCGGTCAGCCAGCCGGCCGTAGAGGGTGACAAAGCCCGGATCCCGCGAGATGTTCTCAACCTCCGCGCTGGTGTACCGTTTGGTGGTGAGATTGAACTGGTTAGTCTTATTGATCAGCTGGGTGATTCGGTCGAGGTAAACCGCAGAGAACGGGGCAATCTCAGCGGTCATTTCCAGCGAGGCAAGAAACTCGCCGTAATCGCTAAAGCCAGCCTGATAGGTGCTTCTTTGCGCGTTCGTGCTGTAGTAGGCTGAGCGTTTGAGATCGTCCTGGACCACTCGGTCCACTTCGAAGTACCGTTCGTGTTCGAGAATTTCGGCAAAACGGGACACGTCTGATCCCACATCCGGCACGGCTACATCCGGGAGCTGGTCCGCCACCAAAGCTCTCTCCGCCGGGTTATCGTCGACAAACACCAAGCTGTCCAGACCGATGTTGAGCTGGGCCGCAATCTCACGCAGATTGCCAGGCTTGGGATTCCAGTTGGCTTTGAAGGCACTGAAATCTTCGACCTTTAATATACCGTCTGGATGCGAGAAACCTTCCTTGGCGTTCTCGATATCGTTCTTCGAACAAATCGCGAGAATAACTCCGCGCTGTTGTAAGTCTTTCACATACCGCTGGAAGTCCAAGAAGGCTTCGCCGACCGGATGATCGCGGCCCAGAATTAGGTTTTGCACGCCATCGTCGCCCACGATCCCGCCCCAAAGAGTGTTGTCCAAATCCAGAACCAGGCACTTCTTGGATTTTCCGTAAACGGACTTGACCATCGCCGCAACGTTTTGCCCAAGGGCCACCGTGGCCGTTGGGCTCAGCGCCATGTGAAAGTTGTACCAATAGGTGCGGGCGTCCCAGACGTTGAGGCCCACTTGCGCGGAAAGATAGTGGATGTCGTTAATCATGAATTTCGAATGGTTCCGCGCGTATTTTGCGAACTCGGCATTCATCCTCAGTAGAAAGTGCACTCGACCGAATGACTCGGAAGCCTCGAGATTCCCAAGTGGTCGGAGGTGCGGCAGGTCAAAATTGTTCTGAATAATCAGCGCGTCCAGTTCCGTGTGGATTTTCTCCCAAAGAGACGCAAAGCGGGCCATTTCATGACGGACACGCTCTTCCACTTCGGCTTCCGGCTCCATCAATTGTGGAAATTGCGAAATGTTGTGCCAGGTCGTATGAATAAAAACAATATCGGGCTTAAAATTCCACAGATCTGGATTCTGGAACAGCACGTCCTCGGAGTAACGATTGTATCCCGACTCGTAGAAGGCCGGCTGGATTCCCTGCGCCAACAGGAAGAGTTCCAACATGCACTTTACTTCCGTGGTTGTGGAGCCACCAAGAATGGCAATCCTCGTGGGGATTAAATTCGCCTGTCCGAGGAGTTCTTTCTTCAGAGATTGGCGCTTGCGAAGGATCTCTGTGGCGGAAATCGGGAATTTCATTGCTTTCGGAATAGCCGCTTGAATTGTCTTGGTCTCTGATGCCATGGAAAATCTCAGTTCTGGTGCCGCCCGTTCGAGACACCAGAAATATGATCGAGCGGCTTGAGGTAGTTGGTGCTCACGACGAACTGCCATCCACCTGAGCCAGCCGGAGCAGGTCCGCAACCGTGGAGCAGCCTACCACCTGGTCGGGTGAAATCTGCGCACTGTTGTTGGATTCCGCCAGAACAATCAGGCTGATGAGCGCGGTGGAGTCCCAGCGTTCCAGTTCCTCGAGTTTTTCGTTGCCTCGAAGGGTTCCGGCGCGCAGGCCAAGAATTTCGTCCATCTCCAGAAGAAATTCTTCCCGGGTCATCTTAGGCATGCGGCTGCCTCCAATGGAATCTTTCGACGGCGTCGTTCCCCCCTATCGCTCTTTGGGGAGCCGCGGAAACTCGGAAAAGCCGGTTTCGCACGGCACGAAGGCGGGGAAGAACCTCGATCTCGAAAAAGAAAGTGTCGTCACTTTCGGCCCGGCTGCTGACTCTGTCGAGATGGAACGAGTCTGCGCCGCGGGGGTTGGCGACACTTTCGCTTAAAAAGACCGCCTCATGTCCGGAGCGGTAAAGATGCTCCCCTAATTCGGGAGTGACATCCCTCGAGGAACCGTACGGCTGGCTGAATGACCGCACTTTCGTTCCAGACGCCGCTTCCAGCTCCGCTTTATTCCGGTCCACCTGTTGAGCAAAGTCCTCCCGCGAAAGAGACCTGCCATGCACGTGAGTATAGGTATGATTCCCGATCTCGAAACCGAAAGAGGCCATTGTGCCAAGCTGTTTGCTGGTTAAGTACAGAGCTGCTTCCTGGGCCATGCGCGCTTCATCGATTCCGGCGAGTTGACGTAACGCGTCGAGAAAAACTTCCCTTTGCGCCAATGAAATGGCCGGAAAGAAACCGGTGAACACCGCGGAAAGTGACTGCAACGGGAATGTCTGTGGGCCCCGCACGGCCCGGGCTGCGGCGCGAATTGTCTCCATTCCTGAAACGTTGGCCACATAACAGACCAGATTGTCGGGCGCCAGTCGTTGATTATCAACGAATGCGGCGTTCACGAAAAAGACAGCGGGTACGCCAAACTGGCGGCACAGCGGCGCAGCAGACTCCGCAACGGAAGCGTAGGCATCGTCGAAGGTTACCAGGACCGCACGGGGCGGCAGTCCCCGGCCTTCCACGTCAGTCAGAACGTCCTGCAGACTCACAGGAGTGTAGTATCTGGTCAGAAATCTCAGTGCCGCCTCGAATTTCGCAGGGGTGATACTCACGCTCATGCCGGTGGTAAAAGGAGATACCGTGGCCGAAATATTGTGAAAGACCACACATCGTAATGCGTATGACCGGCCGAGAATGCGCGCGATCCCGAACGAGCCCGGGATGCGCCAAAAAGCTCGGGCGGCCAAGTTTATCGCGGCGTACCTGGTTTTACTGTAGGACAACTTGTTCGCGCTCCAGAAAAGTGCGCTGCCACAGCTCCAGGCTGAGGAGCGAAAAGATTTCTTTGGAATAGTTGCTGCCATTTGAGTTGGCTTGCAGCAACGCTTCGACCGCGTCCTTGCGGAAGTAGCCTCGCTCGATCGTCCGGCGGTCCATCAACACGTCCCAGACCACCTTCTTGAGATCGTGGCGAAGCCACGATTCATACGGAACCGGGAATCCGGTCTTCTTCCGGTCGCGAATTTCTTTAGGAATCTTCTGCGACAACACGGACTTCAGGATGTATTTTAAATTGAAGCCATTCAGCTTGAAACTGGATGGCAACGACGCCGCGAACTCCAGGACCTTGTGATCAAGCAGAGGTACGCGGAGTTCCACGGAGTTGGCCATGGTCATCTTATCCGCTTTAATCAGGAGATCGTCCGGCAGCCAACTCTTGGTATCGATATAAAGCATGGCGTCGAGCGTATTTTGGCCACGGACATGGGCCTGTAGCTCGCGCACGGGTGCGAGGGAATGCTCGCGGTCAATGCCTTGCGCAAAATCAGCCGCGTAGGCTTTACCCAACCGGTTTCCGCTAAAAGCGTGAGGGCTGGAGGTACGGCTGTAGTAGTAGTCGGGGAAACGGTCGCTCATCAGCGGCACATATTTAGCCATTCCCGGCATGTGCAAAAACGAGTCGGCGAAAGAGAGTCCGAGGGCTGCGGCGCCGTTCAGCGGAGAAAGTCCGCGTTTGAGCCGCTCGAGCCAAACGAGATTGCGATAATTGCTGTACCCCGCAAAAGCTTCGTCTCCACCCTCTCCCGACAGCAGCACCTTCACATGCTTACTCGCCAGCCTCGAAACGTAATACAAGGCAATCGCCGGCGGCTCGCACACCGGCTCTTCCATGTGCCACACGTACTGAGGAAGAAAGGTGGCAAAATCGTCGGACGAGATCGTCATCTCATAGTGCTGGGTGCCGAATTTTTCTGCCGCCAATCTAGCATATGGCCTCTCGTCTGCAACTTCCCCGCCGGAGAAACCCACAGTGAAACTGCTGATCTCTTTGTCGGTGCCATGCACCGCCAGGCTTAGAACGCCTGTGGAATCGACTCCACCACTGAGAAGCACGCCCACCGGCACATCCGCGATCATGTGAAGCTGAACTGCTTCGGCCAACAAGA
>Ga0181532_10002290_pt1 | contig 17909 bp, 17 predicted proteins | sample PEATcosm2014_Bin_33_FD_119768 | JGI IMG/M metagenome (GOLD analysis project Ga0181532, IMG submission 119768) | Peatland microbial communities from MTU Mesocosm Facility, Houghton, MI, USA - PEATcosm2014_Bin11_30_metaG | ecosystem: Environmental > Terrestrial > Soil > Wetlands > Peat | place...
CACACCTGGTCCGGTAATTGCCCCTAAAGTGCTAAGCAGCCAGTCCTCGGAATTTGCACAGACACCAGGGTTGTGCTCCTCGATCTTTGCTTTACCCCTTTCAACGCGACTTCCAGCAATACAATGTCCGGGGAGCCGTGGTGTTATCCTAGTAAAGACGCCTGATTTGCGGGCGGGAGGGCATTTCGATGGCAGAGCTGTTTCGCTCCAATAATCCTGTTCTGAAGGAGAAATTGTTCGCCGGGCCGATTGCCGACGGCGAAACGATGACTATCCAGGGCACGGTCAACAAGACAGGTTTGCTGCTCTTTTTGGTGGTGATTGCAGCGGCGTGGACCTGGGGCTTAAGCCATTCCACCACTCCGGAAGCGGCCATTCCCTGGATGATCGGCGGAGCCCTTGGCGGGTTCGTACTGGCGTTGGTGACGGTGTTCAAGAGCACTGGTCGCCGATCACCGCGCCGATCTATGCGCTACTCGAGGGGCTCTTTCTTGGCGGCATTTCGGCGTTTTTTGAAAAGTCTTATCCAGGCATCGCCGTTCAGGCGATTGGCCTGACGTTCGGCGTACTGTTTGTTTTGCTGCTTGCGTACAAGACCGGCCTCGTGCGCGCCACGCGGGGATTCAAGTTAGGCGTGATCGCCGCGACTGGCGCCATCGCGTTGGTTTACCTGGCGAACATAGTGATGGGCGCTTTCTTCCATTCGCAAATCTCGATTCTCTATAGCAGGACGCCGCTGGGTATCGGCATCAGCGTGGTTGTTGTGATCATCGCGGCCCTGAATCTGGTGCTCGATTTCGACATGATCGAGACTGGTTCTCGCATGGGCGCTCCAAAATATATGGAATGGTACGGCGCATTCGCCATGATGGTGACGCTGATCTGGTCGTACCTGGAGATTCTCCGCCTGCTGAGCAAGACGCGGCGCCGGTAACACTTAAACAAACGAATGCAGTTTGAATACTGCGCCGAAGTCTGTCCTCCTGGAGGCAAAGGGAGCGGAGCTGGAGAGCTCGCATTGGAGCAGAACGCGTTACACTTCTAATGGCCAGAATTTGCCTATGACTGCACCTCCTGCCAAGCAATGGAAACTGTTCACCCTGGGGCACTCCAACCTAGAGATCTCCGACGTGCTGGGCACGCTTCTTCGCCATGAAATCGGGGTGCTTTGCGATGTGCGCAGCCGGCCGGGGAGCTTCCGATTTCCGCAATTCAACCGCGAGCCGCTGGAGGCGCAACTCTCCAAGGCCAAAATTCGCTATGAATTCTTCGGCGAGCAGCTCGGCGGACGCCCTTTGGATCCACGCTTCTACCTGCCAAATGGCCTGGTGGATTACGCCGCGCGCCGCCGCGCGCCTGATTTTCTGGAAGCCGTGGATCGCGCCATGGCCCGCGAAGCTAACACCGCGATTCTGTGCGCGGAGGAAGACCCGCTGCACTGCCATAGATTTTTGCTCATTTGTCCCGCGCTGGTGCAAAAAGGGGCGCTTCCCCTGCACCTGAGGCGAGGCGGAGCCGTCGAAACGCACCGCGATGCCGAGGATCGCCTTCTGCAGTTGCATGGTTTCGCCGATGTCACCAGCGATTCACTCTTCGCGCAAGGCCGTGAAGCTGCGCTGGAAGACGCCATGCGTTTGCAGGCGGAACAATATGCTTTTCGGACCTCCCCGGAAGCCATCGAGTATTTCTGAAGGAAATTTGTGGCGTGCGAATACGCGATCTGCACTGGATATTACCTCGCGTCTGCCGGATGATAGAATTCTGACGGTTTGCCGATACTGACTCAGCCTTCGCTGTAATATTCCGCTTCTGCTGAGAAGTGTGAGAGGTCCCAGCTTTGCCATCATCGAAAGTCTTCATCGTCGGATCCAACAGCGCCTTTGGCTCGCGGCTGGTTCCTTCCGAACAAGTGGATCACGCCTTTGGCATGCCTGCGGGCAAACTGCGCCATCGCGCCGGGATCATTTCTCTTGCATATGCAACGAAAGACGAGAATGAGGGCACATTGGGCGCACAAGCAGCCGCGCCCCTTTTGCCAAGCGGCAAGGAGAAGGGGCAGGGCGTTGACTGGATCGTGGCGGCCAGTGAAACACACCACGCTTATCCCTCGCTCTCCGCGATTTTGCATGCGCGGCTCGGTATGCCAGAGGCGTGCAGCGTGCTTGATGTCGGGAGCGGTTGCCTGGCAATCGTGCAAGCTCTGGCCGTGGCCCAGGCGTTGCTGGTCTCTGGCCGGGGCACGCGCGTGCTGGTGGCAAGCGGAGATGTACACAGCCGAGCGTTACGTCCGGGCCGTGCCGCGGGAGAGTTTGGAGGACTATTCGGCGACGGAGCGAGCGCGTTCATGCTGACGAGCGCAAAGCCGGAGACGAATCGTTCCGCATACCGGTTGGGGGAGTTCTTTTTTGGGTGTGCCTCACAGTACGCTGAAGCGATTTCTGTGAGTGATACTGGCGGTACCCGCCTTAACGTGAAATTCGATGGAGAAGCGCTCTCTCGAGCGGCCGTGAACCGCATGGTGAAAGTCCTTCACGAAGTTGAACGGCGCAGCGGACTTTCCCGGAAGGAAGCTGGCGCGTTTGCCACGCACCAGCCCAATCCGCGGTTGGTCACGCTGCTGGCGAAACAGCTGAAAGTGCCAGCGAGCGCATTCCCACCGATCGCCGCCACCAGCGGGAATTTGGGAGCTTCCACCTGCGGCGCCGCGCTTCATGCAGCGCTGCAGCACTCTTCCAAGCAGCCCGCCGATCAGCGCAAGCCAATCTTCATGGCATCTTTGGGGCCGGGACTGGTGTTTGGGGGCGGCTGGATGGTACCGGCGTAGGGCCACGCGAAATTTCAAACAACTCAGAATATAGAATGCGGCTTGGAATTTTGGCAGCGAATTTTCCCGGCCGCTTATGGCGACGGGCGAACTGCCGTGGTGAAAGAGGTATCTGCGGGCGGTACCACGCATCCTTGCAGAGGTGGCCAGCCCGGATCAGTTGAGGAATTGCGGCAAAGCGAAACGAGGGCATCGCTCACGTCGGCTGGCGCGACCGCCCCATCGAGGGGCTCCACGTAGATCATGTAGCTCTGGCCAATCGCCAACTGGTCAATCTCGTAGTTACCGTCAAACTGCACCGGGCCGGGTGCCGTGCAGCTCCAACCTCCCATTGTCCCTGCGATTACCGCCCCACTGGTGGCATTCAGCGCCACAACGTGCGCGCCAAATACTCCAGTGACGCCGGGAGGCGCCGACGGCAACGAGATCGGATTCGCGGGGAGGATGTGGCCTTGAATTGAGCCCACATAAAGAGTGTCATTCGGATCGTGGTATAGAACGCGCAAACCGGTGCGATCGTCGTCCGCAAGGGGCGCGTCCGGCTGTTGCGTGGTGGGCCTTTGCCCGGAAAACGTGCCGGGCGCCGGTGCAAACGGAAACATCATGGCGCTCCAAACGGCTGAATGACTGAAGCCCAGGGCATGCCCGAGTTCGTGAGTGAGGATTGATTCCAGGTCGTAGGAGCCCGGATTTGCGCTCAACGCCAAGGGAGTGGCGAACGAAGTCAGCGAGTCACTGGGATTGAAGTAGATGTCCGCATCGAGAATTTGGCCAAGTTCCGTGGAGGCGGGACCATTGCCAAGCTGAATTCCGATAGTGTCGGCAGTGACGACGCGGGTAAAGGCCAGGACGCCGGGAGTGAAGGCCATGTCCGGCTGGTCAAAGCAGATGGAGTTGATGCCATCGGTACCGCAGGCATTCGCAACGGAGACCGTCGTCAGCGGGGTCAGGGAAGCGGGAGTCAGGGTCGTGCCGGTCACGTTCGTCCACACTGCGAGTGACTGTTGTATGACCTGCGCGATTTCGTTGAGGCTGCCGGTGGGGGTTTGGTCCTGCGTCAAGATGGTTGTGGGATTGCTTCCAAGCACCGTGCTCCAGCGAAAGGAGAGGCCACCCGCGCTGGTGAGTTGATGCGCGTGAACGGGGCAGGCCGAGCCTCCCGAGGTGTTGGCGGGTTGCCGGACATCGGGCACAACTTCGTTAAGAGCGTAGCTGTGCGCGGCGACTACGGACCAAAGCGCGAAGAGCGTGGCGATAGAGATGGCTTTGAGTTTTCGCGTGATCTCTCTCATGGTTCGCTTGTGCCTTTCCTTTGGCTTGTCCGTTTCATCAGTTTCTGTCACGCTACCCAACTCGCCGAGAGAGCTATTCGTTCACCGCGAATGCGTTCTAGGGCAGGGCGCGCAGTACTTCGCGGCGAAGACGCTCCTGGAAAACATCCAGTCGGAGGTTCTTTACACCCATCTTTGTGAACGCTTTCGCTTCAGGATCGAAGACGGGAATTTCGGCGGAATCCTGTGTGACGGTTTCCTTGCCGGAAAGCGCATCGCGGCGCAGGCGAAACGTGCCCTGCGACCAGCCCAGCACATAGAACTGCCGGCCAGGGTGCCCCCAGAGAAAAAGGTAGAGTTCTTCGCCGATTCGGAATTCCGGGGAGCCTTCCACGTGCGAATGCAGGTGTTGGTATGTCCCGCCCGGCTGGCGGACGACGATCTGCGCCGGAAGACGCCCTTTTTCGGTTTCGAGCACGTGAAATCGCGTGTCCGTGAAGATCTCACCGTTTTCGACCCGGATGTCGGCGCCGACGCAGCGTACCCGCGCGATGGCCGAAGCGTAATGAACAAGATCCGGAAAACGTAGCCGCACCAGCGTCGTGGCGCGAGCAGTCATGGAAATCAGGAAGAAACCCAACAAGATGAGGAGCCACGAAAAGCGGCGGCGCTGTCCCCGGATCATTGGACCTCCAAAGCGCCGGTAGCGGCGGTGAGATCCAGGTTGGCATTCTGAATAAATAGGCTTCGCGCGCCGGGCTCGGCGGTCGCCGGAATCTGCAATGTGAGGTGAATGATGCCGAGTCCGGCAGGCTGTTTGGCGATGACCGCCACGTCCCCCGGGCCAGAAACCGTGTAACTCATGCTGGTGTCGAAACCCGCTTCCGAGAAAAGGCATATATCGGCGGATGCGCTGCCAGAAGAAGGCCGCACCAGGGGGATCGGATTTCCCGCAAGCGTGCAGGTATTCGAGGAAGTGGTGAACGTGCCGATGGCAGCCACTTCGAGATCCAGGTTACTTTCCGAGCTGTCCAGCCCAGCCGAGGTTGGTTCGACGACAGTGATGTCCTTGCCAGTCGCGGCGGGGGAAGTGCTGGTCAGCGCTATAACGCCTTCACCACTACCGGGCGTCACGACCACGAGTTCCACGACGTTTGACGCGCTCGTGTCGGGATTCACAACTTGCACGCTGAGATTTCCGGCCAGCGCTACATCCGTGCTGGTCACCGGCGCGGAGCAGGAATTCGCGCTGTCACACATGGTGACTCGCGCGGTGCCGGCAATCTGCAGAACCGAGCCAGGGCCCGGCTGGGATGGGACAAAGCCACTGCCTTCCACGAGCACGGTGAAGCCATCCGTCCCGCCGGCATAGACGCTCGCTGGATGCAGCGACAGAATGTTCGGACCGCTGGAAATGGTGACGGTGGCAGTCGCCGATTGCGTGTCATTGTCCTCGCTGATAGCTACGACCGTTAGTGTGTTGGGTGTGGGCGCGACGGCGGGCGCTGTATAGGTGCCTGCCAGTGAAATTGCTCCGCACAAGCTGTTTGGAGTGCAGCCCGTGCCCTGAATTTGCCACACGACGCTCTGATCGTCCGTGCCGAGTACCGAGGCGGTGAATCCTTGTACGCCCAGGGGAGGCAGCGTCACATTGTTCGGCTGCACACTGACAAGCACGTGGTTGATCACGGTGATTTGCGCGGAGGCCGTAAGGCTGGGATTGCTGGCGCTGCTTACACTGACGGACACGGGATTCGGCGCGGGAATCGCGCCCGGTGCCAGGTAGTCAGCCTGCGTAGCGGTGCCGCTGGAAAGGCTTTGGCAGGGACTCGATCCGACGACACAAATCTGTCCCAGCGAGGTGTTTCCGCCGGACACACCGCTGACGCTCCAATTCAAGACATTGCTCGCGGTGCCGTTCAGAGAAGCGGTGAGAGTGATGCGATTATTGCCGGCAAGCGTGGCCGTCGCTGGCGAAATGGCGACGCTGGCGCCCTGCGCGATGGTGATATTGGCTTGCTGCTTTTTCGTGGGGTCGGCTTGTGGGGTTACGGTTACATTCACAGTATCGGGTTGCGGAACCGTGATGGGCGCGGTGTAGTTCGCCGTATTGGCGACCGCTGTTCCGCCAGCCGACTGCGTGGTGGTGACCGTCAGGATTCCGCAGGCGCTGCCGCTGCACCCGGTGCCCGAAAGCGACCACGATAAAGAGCTGCTGGGATTCGAGCCAGGCACCGGAGTCATGGTGGCGACCAGTGCGGCCGTCACTCCGGGTTGTAGAGACGCGGGCGCGCTGAGTTGCAATGTGAACTTGCTGGTGATCAAAAGTCCTGCTGAATTTTGCCTCGAGGGATCGGCGGCGCTTGTCGCCGTCAGCGTGACGCTCGCATTGCCCGGCAGAATTTGCGGCGCAGTGTAATTTCCGTTCACATCAACGGTGCCGCAGGCGTTTGGGCACGCGGTACCCGACAAGTTCCAGTGAATTGTGGGATCGGGTTTGCCATTGCTGGCAATGGCGGCGTGAAAAGTTTGCACGGCGCCCAGCTCGACGTTTGCCGTCCCCGGTGAAATCGAGACTGAGATATCACTGGAAATGGTGACGCTGGCGGTCGAGAACTTTGACGAATCGGCGTGGCTTATGGCCGTCACTTGCACCGTCCCTCCCTGGGGGAGATCTGCAGGCGCCATATAGAGTCCATCGGCGGAAATCGTGCCGGCTTGAGTTGAGCCTCCGGTGATCCCGTTGACGCTCCAGATCACGCTGGTGTCCGTGGTGTTGGTGACGGTTGCCGTGAAGGTGAGCGTTTCACCGAGCAACACAGTCCCCGAGCTCGGAGTTATGACGACCTGAATGGAGGGAGGTGGGGGCGGCGGGGGCGTTACGGAGCCTGCGCCTCCCCCACCGCAGCTCAGAGTCCACGCACCCATCGCGAGGAGAACACAGGACAGGACGAGCCGACGCACGGAAAACGCAGAGTTCATTTGAGCCGGGCTCTCCTCGGAATCTCTCGCTTCTTGGGCTTGCTGAGGGGGCCGCATGATTTATGCAAAAGCAGGCGAAGTGCCAGCGAAATTGGGCGGCGCTGCGTTTCTCGCGTCTTCCGCGAACTCGCTCCGTGACGCCTGCTAACACCATTGGAACGATGTACTTGTAAACCCCGACGGGATCGGTAGAGCTCTAACGAGCAATAGGAATGCAGCGTCAAGAAGCACGCGCCAGTGCCGAACTGAAATGCAAGAGAGAATCAAAATCCCGAACTGGGAATCGGCCCGCGCCTTCATTGACTTTCCCCCGAGCCCCTTTAATAATTCGCCCATGGCGCGGCCAGACGCAGTTCGGCGAGTAAAAAGCTATTCGGCTACGAACGGCTACGTCTACCAATATTGTTTCTACGAAGTGAACCGCATCACGCACGAGGGCCGTCCCGCAGGCGAATTTATTTACGCTGTCTCCGCCGATCGCAAAACGACGTTTTTGTTGCGCATTGTGGTCCTGCAAGCGGCATTGGAAACCTGGGCCCAGGCGAATGGCCGCGCGCTGACCAGCAGCGAGGAGTACGCAGTGGCCAAGATGCGGCTGTTCCAGGCCTTCGACGAGGGCGAAGTGCCGGCCACGGCCCCGGAAGCGCAAGAACTGTGCCTCCTCGTGGATGATTCCCGGCTGGAGGACCTCCTACGGATGTTGAATATCTGATCGCGCACCCGCATTTGCGGATGAACCGGAAGGCAGGGTGTGACGTCTAGTTCATATGAGGCAGAGCGGGGATGGCAATCCCGCCACAGGGGAAGCATGCAGGAGCTCGTTCTGGTCCAGCCGGGTCAATCCATCAACGGGGCGGGCGCACGCGAACTTGGCCGCACAGAGACCCACGCTGAGTTTGAGGACCGGCTCACCGAGTGCGGCCCGCTGGCTTATCGGATTGCACAGGGTGTCCTGCGGAATTCTGCCGACGCGGAAGATGTCGCGCAAGAGGCGCTACTGAAAGCTTTCCGCAGTTTTCACCGTCTGCGCGATCCGCAGAAGTTTCGCGCCTGGCTGGTGCGCATCACGTTTCGCATGGCGCTGGACCGCCGGCGTTCCACCAATCGGCGAGAGAAGCGCGAGACCCAGTGGGCCATACCGGAGCTGCGGCCCTCCCCGCCAACCGCCGAAGCTCTTGCCGCTTCCAGTGAATTCCAGATTCGCTTGGAACGCGCCATGGAGCAACTGCCAGAGAAATCACGGCTGGTCCTGCTTCTAGCGGCGATGCAGGGCTACACCCTTGAAGAGGTTTCCACGATGCTGGGCATTCCCGTGGGCACGGTGAAGTCACGGCTGTTCTTTGCCCGGAAACAGTTAGCGGAGAAGTTGCGATGAATTGCAAACAGTGCAAAGAAAGCGTCCTCGAGTTACTTGCAACTGGTTCAACTCAAATCCCGCTGGAAGTGTCCGACCACCAGCAGACATGCCGGGCCTGTGCGGATTTCCATGAGGCGCAAGCCAGGCTGTTTCGCTCCGCGGATGCTGGCTTGAGCGCCATGGTAAACCAGGCGGTACCTCCCTCATTGCTCCCTGGTGTTTGGGCCCGATTGAGACAAGAACCGGTCTCGGGCCGGGGGCGGATTTCTCATTGGAGCTTTGCCGTCGTTACGGCAGTTGCGTTCCTGGCCGTGAGTGTCGGTTATGTCCGGCACCGGCTGGAAAACCATCTCAAATCTCCAGAAGTTGGAATGGTGGTCTCCCTGAGCACCAGTAATTCATTGCCCTCTGCAAAAACATCCCGGATGCCAGTGATTGCATCGTCAAACCAGAAACACAGGCGTGCAAGTTCCGTGGCTTCCCCTTTGGTTGCTTCTGAGACCATCCCCGAAGTCATTGTTCTTCCGGAAGAACGCCAAGCCTTTGCCAGGTTTGTCGCGGAGATTCCCGAAGAACAGGAAGTAGCATTGGCGCTAACACAGCCCGCCCCCGCGCCTGAGGAAGTTCCAGTCCAGATCGCCTTGTTGCAGATCGACAGCCTGCAACTGAGACCTTTGGAGGGAACGCCAAGGGAATAGCGTGGGAGGCCAGCTGCGTGCATGGTTTGAGCAAGCGAGAGACATCGAATATTTTTGGAGGAAAGCATGAAAAAAGCACGCTTCGCATTGGTAGCACTCTTAGCACTTACAGTTGTTGCTCTCGGCGCCCCGGCTCAGGAAAAACCGAAGCCCGACAACCGGACGCCCGCGACTACTCTCAAAGTCCAGGTGACTTTTGCTGAACAGGAGGGTGAGAAGAAATTGGCGAATTTGCCTTATACCTTCTTCCTCAAAGCAGGCGACGGGGGCCCCATTTCACCTTGGACAAAGGTCCGTATAGGCAGCCGTGTTCCAGTCGCTACCGGGACTGACAAAGGTACGATCCAATTCCAGTACATCGATGTCGGAACCAACATCGATGCTCGAGGATTCGCCGCCGACGAGGGGCGGTTCGACATAGCCCTGAACCTCGAACGTTCCTGGGTAGAAGGCGGAGTGTCCGTTCCCACGGAAAAACAGGCCGAATCGGCAGTTAACACGTACACCGGACAGTTCAAAGAGCCCGTTATTGGGCAATTCAAAACCGAACTCACCTTGACACTGCGAGACGGACAAACAATTCAAACCACGCAAGCCGCCGACCCCCTTAGTGGAAGAGTTCTGACCATTACGGTGACCATGAACGTGGTGAAGTAAGTTCGTCCTTCAAGAAAACAGGCAAGCCAGAGCTGCGGCCAAGTCAGGATAGAGGAAGCAATAGCCTAACTTTTTCAGTTGCGCAGGTAGTGCTCGCTGACTGGAGAGGAGCAGTTCATCCGCCATCTCTCCGAGCAGCAGCCGCAACGCAAACGCAGGGGCAGGGAAGAGGGCCGGGCGGTGCAATGTTTTTGCCAGCAATTTGGTGAACTCAGCGTTGCGGATGGGTTGCGGCGAAACCACGTTTAGCGCCCCGCGCGCAGCACCGTTCTCCAGCAAAAATCGCACGACGCCGACGGCATCTTGCAGCGTTATCCAGCTCAGCCACTGTTCACCGGAACCAATTCTGCCGCCAACGCCCCACAAAAATGGGCGCGCCATTTGCGGCAAAGCCCCATCGTGCTTTGCCAGGATGACACCAAATCGCGCGCGAACGACGCGGATGCCGAGCGCCTCCGCCTTGGCCGCTTCCGTTTCCCATTCCTGCCCCATGCGGCTTAGATAATCGTTGCCGGGAGGGCACTCTTCCGTCAGGACTTGATCGCCGCAACTTCCGTAGAAGCCAATCCCGGAAGCGGAAACGAGCACGCGAGGCCGCGCCGCCATCTTGGATAGTGCCTGAACCAGCGCGCGCGTCGTATCCACGCGGCTTGCCAAAAGCAGTTTCTTGCGAGCCTCTGTCCAGCGTCCTCCCGCAATCGAGGCTCCCGCGAGATTCACGACGGCATCCGCTCCCACGGCCGCGCCACCCAGTTCACCCGTCGCGGGATTCCAGTTCACATCAAAGCCATCCGCCCGGTGCGATTTTTCCGCGGCGGTTCCTGCGCGCACCAATCGGCATACAGTATGTCCGGCGCGCTGCAAATCCTGACACAGCGCCGTGCCAACAAATCCCGTGGAACCTGTTATGAGGATTTTCATTTTTGCGTGACGCTAATCCGCTACCCTTTCTTGAGGGCCTTCCGCTGGAAGGCCGCACCCGCTCAGAGTACAATTTTCACATGCCCTCCGTCTCCTCCAGCATTCGCATAAAGGTGTTCTTCTTTGGGCGCGTCCGTGAGCTTACCGGCCTCACGGAAGAAGAGTGTGAGGTGCGAGAAGGGACTACGCTCGCCGACCTTCTGGAGCGTTACATACGACGCTACCCGCAACTCGCTGGCTTTCGCGCTTCACTGGTGGCATCCCGCAATCAGGAATTCGCCGAGTGGGACACGCGAATTGCAAACGGTGATGAGATCGCTTTTCTGCCGCCCGTGAGCGGAGGATAAGCCACGTCGCCAATGCCCTCGACATCTGATATCGACCTGTACGAACTTGTGCGGGCAGCCATCGATCCCGCGGCGCTGCTCCAGCACGTCCGCGCAGGGCAGGATGGCGCCATCGTCACGTTCGATGGTTTCGTGCGCAACGAATTCCACGGCCGCGCCACGCAACACCTCGAGTATGAAGCCTACGAACCCATGGCGCTGGCCAAGATGCGGGAGATTGGCACGCAAATCCACGAACAGTTTGCCATCCACCGTGTTGCCATGGTGCATCGTCTCGGGCGGCTGGAGATTGGCGAAACGAGCGTCTTTATTGCTGTTAGCGCGCCTCACCGCGCCGCCGCCTTCGACGCCTGCCGGTTCGCCATCGATACCCTGAAGCGTACCGTACCCATCTGGAAGAAAGAGTATTTCCAGGATGGCGCCGTCTGGGCAGAGGGCGAAATTCCTCCGGCGGCACCAAAGGCAAAACCTGCATCTTAACAAACAGATGAACTTCCAGGCCAAGAACAGGCGCCACTTGCTGGTTGCAGGAATTGTCCTGCTGACCACGGCATGTGCTTTGGCCTCTCAGGAAAAGCCCGACCGGCCACCTTGGGCGCAGCCTGGCAATACCGGGCAGGCGCAGCCGGCCGTCAATCCGGCCCCCAATAAGACCCCTGAGCCAGCGTCTCCGCGCGGCACAATCAAAGTGAACGTCAACCTGGTTAACGTGCTGGTCAGCGTGCTCGACGACCACAAGCGGCCAGCGCCGGATCTTCCGGTGGACGCTTTTCAAGTCTTCGAGGACGGCGTGCAGCAGAAGATTGATGTCTTTGAATCGGAGACCAAGCAACCTCTGGACCTGGCGCTGATGATTGACTCCAGCCTAAGCGAGCACCAGGAAATGCCGCTTGAACGCACCGCCGCCGCAAATTTCATCAAGCAGATTCTTCGTCCGGAAGATCGCATCAGCGTCTTCTACTTCGACGAAACGGTTACCCAGTCCGCCGGCTTCACCAACAATATTGCCGCGCTTCAAGAGGCCGTGCGCAAAATCCCCGATGGCGCAGGGACTTCCATTTACGATGCTATCCTGCTTGGCTCGCGCGCCATGGAAAAGCGCCCCAACGACCGCCGGCGCGTAATTGTACTGGTGACCGATGCGGGCGAAACCACCAGCCGCTACGATTTCGACGCCGCTCGCAAGGCCGCATTACGCGCAGAGGCCTTGCTCTATACCATCGTGATTCGCGCGGTGAAGAATGAAAATGGCCGCAACACCGCCGGCGAACACGCGCTGCAAACGATCAGCGAGACTACTGGCGGCGCCATGTTCTTTCCTGATTCCGCGCAGGAGCTTCCCGTGATCTTCGACCGCATTGAACAAGAGCTGCGCACGCAGTATCGCTTGGCGTATTACCCCAATCCCCGGGGAGCAGCCAATACCTATCGCACCATCGAGGTGAAAGTCCTCCCAGGCTACACAGCGCGGCACCGCACCACCTACCTGGCAGGACCACAGTAGAATCGCTTCCGAGGACTTTCCATTCACAAACGCAAGCTGATAACGTATTAACGTGTGAGTTGCCGTCTGAGTTCACCAATGCAAATTCAAAATTTGAAGAGCATTACTTAGAACTTGAAACTTACAACTTAAGACTCACCCGACCCCATGACCAAAGCGTTTCTCCAAACCGCCGTGGAAATTGCCAAAGGCGCCGGTGCTATTCTCCGGGAAGAACTTGAACACACACCCGATATTGCTTACAAAGGGGACTTTGACTTGGTCACCCAGGCCGACCGGCGCTCCGAAGCGTGGATTGTTGGCCGTTTGCAAGAGTTTTTCCCCGAGCATGCCATCGCCGCGGAAGAGGGCACCGCCAAAGACAAGGAATCGGAGTACCGCTGGCACGTCGATCCCCTCGACGGCACCACAAACTTTGCGCACGGCTACCCATGTTTTTGCGTCTCCATGGCCCTGGCCCGCAAGAATGAACTGGTTCTGGGCGTCATTTATAATCCCGTGTACGAAGAGCTGTTCACGGCGCAGCGTGGTGAAGGCGCTTATTTTAACGGGAAAAGAATCCACTGCTCCCGCATTGAGACGCTAAAGACCAGCCTGCTGTGCACCGGCTTCCCGAATCACAAGCGCCACGCGCACCCCAATATTTATTATTACTGGGATTTCACGTTGCGATCGCACGGCGTGCGCCGCGACGGCTCAGCGGCGCTGGACCTTGCCTATGTCGCCGCCGGGCGCTTCGACGGTTTCTGGGAATTCGGCCTGAAGCCGTGGGATACCGCAGCGGGCGTCCTGCTCGTCGAAGAAGCGGGAGGCACAATCAGCGACCTCGAAGGGCAACCGTACACTCTTGGCGGCAAGACCATCCTTGCGTCGAATGGGCTGATTCACGCGGAAATGAAGCAGCTTGCCGTCGAGATCGCCAACCGCCGCATGCCGCCGCTATAGAGAACACCGCAGAATCTTCCTCGCTACATTTGTGGACTGTTGCTGATTGGGGCTGAGGGAGGGCTTCTGTCTACCGTGGGGTAAACGCAAAATAACTCATCATGAATTATATACTAAAGTAATTTAATGTCAAGAGAAGATCCCCTCGGTAACGCCGCGCCAGTAGAGGGACTGAAGAGGTTGAAGTTAAGGTGCGCTTCCGGGCGGCGGTTATATGTCACAGCGAAAAGTGATAAAGATCACACAGTTCTGTGGGAAATCACTCAGTTCCGGGCCAGTTCCGGGCCAGGTTCGCGCAATGTCAAGGACTTCCACGCATGGTAAAGGATTCATTATGTGTATGTTGCAAGGAGGCGATTAAATCGGCCAAATTTGTCCACTTCGGCCTTTGACTTGCCTTTTCCCCACCTGTAGCGAGACCTAGGGCGGGAATAAGGACAGACCAAATGCCGAATACCATGGTTGCAGAAAGACCAGAAGTCTCCGGTTTGCGACAGACCACAGAGTTTCGAAGCAGAACACGGACGCCGTATGGCTTGCCAATTGAAGACGATTGCGGGGCCTGTAAAGTCCGCAGTACGCAGTTTTTTTGCGGATTCTCAGAGCGCTCGCGAGCGGCTTTGCGCCCGATCATGCATGTGAGCACCTATCCGGAGGGTGCGCTGATCGTGATGGAAGGCGAGGCGGCGCGGGGCGTCCATCTGCTTTGCCAGGGGCGCGCGAAACTACTGACCACCAACAGTGATGGAAAGACGTTTATCCTGAAAATTGCCAGTGCCGGTGAAGTGATCGGTCTGAACCCCATCCTTACCGGTATGCCGTATGACATCACGGTGGAAACGCTGCAGCCTTGCCAACTGGCGTTTATTCCGCGCGAAGAATTTTTGCGGTTTATGAAGGAGCATAACGACGCCTCCTTCCAAGTGGCGCAACACTTGGGGCGCGATTGCCAGATGGCCTATGAAGTCATCCGTTCGATCGGCTTGAGCAATTCGGCGGCGGAAAAACTGGCGCGTTTTCTGGTGGAGTGGGCCGGCGACGGACGTGCCAGCGGCGGGATGGTCCGCGTGAAACTTACCCTAACCCACGAGGAAATGGCGCAGTTGATCGGTTGTTCGCGCGAAACCGTGAGCCGCACGTTGGGAGAATTCAAGCGTCAGCGTCTGGTGGAAGTGAATGGATCGACACTCGTGCTGCGAGACATCGCGGCGCTGGAGAACCTGGCGGCGAATTAGAACTTCTCCCGGGCGGTTCACCCAGTTATCGCCCGGGAGCCAGCGGTCTTATCCCTATCTTCTCCCTAGCTTCTGTTCCCTTCATCCTATGCGGTTGTTTGCATGCTTGGCCTGTAGAGGCTTATGGTCCGCTCACCGCGACTTTACAGAAATCTTACGCCCGTGAGGCTATCGTTTCTTGGTAACGAGAGATGAACTGCCGGACTCACTTTGGCGGCCTGTAACTGCCATCCCAAGAAATTCGTTGCCGACGAATAGTCGGCGAGGCAAGTTTCAAAACAATATTCCTCAGGTAGAAGCCCAATTGGTGCGTTCGAGAAACGTGGGAGGCTCGTAGGTCTTGCCTTTGGCCAGGCGACGTTCTTCACGGCGCGAGGTCCACAGAAGCAGCGGGCCAACCGCACGCGCGCTGAGCCGGGCGAAGAACCCAGACTCGCTCTCTACTTCCTTGCGCAGGGCTTGAATCTTTTCGCTGACGCTGCGATTGACAGACCGAAATTGGTGCTCCATGGCCCAAAGTGCGGCGTTATAGCCGGTGCGCAGTTTCTGCATTTCGCGTTCAAAGCGCTCGCGAACGCGGGGATCGGGATAGTCACGGTAGCGGCGCCAACCCTGCAGCATGGTTTGGCACATACGATAGAGGCTGGGTCCGTTGGCCTCGAAGTCATGCCAGAAAGCCCAGTCGAGAAATCGCTTGGAATCTTCGCGGGAAATGGCGGCGTGCTGGAAATTGAATTTGAACTGGCCGTGGATGTCGGCGAAATCCACGGAGTCCAGCAAGCGGCCTTGTTCCTTCATCTCGCGATACAGCGGTGTGCCGGGCACCGGTGTGTACAACATGAACTGGTGGAAATCGGTTTCGTGGCTGCAGGCGTGTTCAATCTCGCCGGTGATGTTGGCGGGAGTGTGGTGCTCCAAACCGATAATGGTGGAACCCTGAACGCGGATGCCGTGGCTGCGCATTTCGTGGGTCAATTCGCGAGTATCCGTACCCTTCAGCTTGCTGTACACCGAATGCGGGGACTCCAGGCCCATCCACACCCAGGAAATGCCGAGTTCCACGAGCTCCTGCATGGAGTAGCTCTTGATGGCATTTGCGGAGGCGAACACCGCCATTCCCCAACTCTTTCCCCCAGCCTTCATGCGCTCCAGGAGTTGCAGGGCGCGCTTGCGGTGCAGCAGGAAATTTTCGTCCATGATGAAAAAGGTCTGCACGCCGAGTGAAGTTTCAAAACCTTCCATGATGTCGAAGAGTTCGTCACCGGTCTCGTAGAAATTGTGAAAATTGCCTTTGCCCCCGAAGAAGGAGGAAGTGGTGCAGAAGCTGCATCCCATGGGGCAGCCGACCGAGGGGATGATCGTAGCGGCGGTGGAACCCCGGCGCTCAGGCAGCTTCATGCCCATAGCGCGCGTCTGAATGCCGGAAACGATGGCGGGATGCTTGATGGGCGCGGAATCGTCTTCGCCCAGAAAGCGCCGCATCCAGGAGATGCCTTCGCCGCGAACGCAATGATCGGCGTCCACCATATGCTCAATGCCGGGAATCGCGGTGACGTGGCCGCCAACGACGATTGTGGAGTGCGGCGAGAGTTTGCGCACCATACGGCACATTTCACGCACCTTGCCGACGTTGACGATGATCGAGGAGATGCCCACGATCTCGTATTCGTGCGAGGTCAATTCGTGCGCAAAGGCTTCACGTGTGGGGAAATCCAGAAGGGTGCAGGGCGCAGAGATATTGGACTGGATCATCATGATGCCCCACGAGCGATGGAACATTCGCAAGGAAAAGGCGCCTTGCGCGCGGGTCACCTGATTGTGGTACAGCTCCATGGGATTGATAGCGCGGCTGCCGAATTCGTCGTCCTGGGCATACGGGCCAAAAACGGAGCTTAGAAGCACACGCGCACGCGTGCCTCTGGGATGGGTGATGCTACTGCTCGGATTCTGCGGATTCATAGATTGGAACACCAGAATACCATGGGACACCGGAAGCCCATTGTGACGGATGACCTAGACCGTGTGACCGTGTGTGTCCTGTTTTGAACAACTCAGCTGTTCAATCAATTTCAAGTTGATCGGATTGGATCGGACGATGCCGATCGCCATCCTAGCTTGAACATAAACAGAGGACAGCGCGGGAGGTTTGCTTGCGAAGGGCTAAAGGGCGTGCGAAAATAAAAAGCTGTGGCTGCGCCTTCCCAAATGGCGATTGGCCGCAATGGCGATATCGTCTAGGGGTCCAGGACGCCGCCCTCTCACGGCGGAAACCCGGGTTCGAATCCCGGTATCGCTACCAGAAATTGTCTAATGTCCGTTTGGTAGACAACGATTCAACCTCTCAGAACGCATCTAGACGCTCCTTTGTGGTAATTTAGCTTTAAGTACAGTTATTCAAATTGGTCCATCCCGAGAGGGACCCTTCCCATGTCCCGCACAACGCTGATCCTTGCCGTAGCAGGTCTCGCGATATTCTTCGGTGCTTCTCGCGCCCGCGCACAACAGGCCGGAGGTGTCGCGCCTGCCGGGCCACAGGTACACGTGGTTCGTTCCATGGTTGGAGCGAAGGGTGAGCAGCGCAACGGAAGCTTTGTCATGACTGAGCCAAGGTCTGTCTTCTACGTTCCAGACGATCGCGAAGTCATCGTCTATTTCGAATGGGAAGGTGCAAAAGGCATTCACCATTGCGAAGGGAACGTGCGAGGTCCCAGCGGTCAGTTTGCCACCATGTCCAGTTTTGATTACACGGCCACGCAGGCGCGTTTCGCTGGTTTCTGGCGCGTGCCTCTGTCAGAAAGCTCGCCGCAGGGCAACTGGGTTTTTGAAAGTAGAGTCGACGGCGAGCAGGCTGGCCAGTTGACATTTCAAATTGTCGCTTCCAGCAAGCCTGCCGACCTGGCCAAACAACGCGCACTTCCAACTGCCGGCGAAATTTACAAGCAGGCTGTTTCCGCGACTGTCCTTATCGAGAATCTCGATGAGAAGGGCCACGTGCTCCGCCGCGGCTCTGGGTTTTTCATTCAGGATGGCGCTGTTGTCACTTCCTTCCATACCATCGAAAGCGCCACTGTTCTTCGACTGATTCTCGCTGATGGTAGGGAGGTCTCTTCGCCTTCTATCGCTGCTTGGAATCGCCGTCAGGACTGGGCCATTCTAGCCACCTCGGCG
>Ga0181532_10002292_pt1 | contig 17907 bp, 18 predicted proteins | sample PEATcosm2014_Bin_33_FD_119768 | JGI IMG/M metagenome (GOLD analysis project Ga0181532, IMG submission 119768) | Peatland microbial communities from MTU Mesocosm Facility, Houghton, MI, USA - PEATcosm2014_Bin11_30_metaG | ecosystem: Environmental > Terrestrial > Soil > Wetlands > Peat | place...
CGCCGGCTTTTCGAGTCCAACTTCTGGCGGCGGTTCGATTCCCAGGTGAGGTCGCTCGACAAAAGGACCACAATGGTGGTACACATGACGCATCGAGCCACTCGCTAAGCCGCTGATTTCGTTGAGCAATCGTGCCGTGTGGGACAGTCCGCCCCTGGGCACCACCACTATTGTCATTATTTGATAAGGCGCGAGATTGCGACGGGATTCACGCGTGGCACAAATCCTGGTTTACCCAGTTACTGCTTGATGCACTTTTCGTGCGCCCGGTCCGTGAAGCGGAAATCATGCAAGCAGATGGATCTATCGGCTTTCAGCTACCCGAGCAGGGTGCAATCGTTCACGCGGGTTCCCAATCATCGGGCGAATAATCGGCGTAGAGGGGCGCGAAGACCCTAGCGCAAGCCCAGGGGCACCCTGCTAAGCTGGCAAAAAGAAGCGACAAGTGGGGGAAACGAGAATGGCCGAGGCGCCGAGCCTACAATGCGAGGGGGTCGACCGCTCGTTCGGCGGGCTCAAAGCGCTGAGGGACATTTCGCTCGCCATCGCGCCGGGCCAAATCTTCGGACTGGTAGGCCCCAACGGCAGCGGCAAGACCACGCTCGTCAATGCCGTCACCGGCTTCTACCCGCCGCAGCGTGGCCGTATTCTCTACGAGGGGCGCGACATCACCGGTGCCAAGCCGCATCTCGTGGCGCGCCTCGGTATCGCCCGCACCTTCCAGAACCTCGCTCTGTTCCGCGGCATGAGTGTGCTCGACAACATCCTGATGGGGCGGCACATCTACATGCGGCCGAGCGCGCTCGCCACCTTCCTTTACTGGTGGTGGGCCGAGCGCGATGAGATTGCCCAGCGCCGCCGCGTCGAGGAGATCATCGACTTCCTGCAGCTCGAGGATGTCCGCGAAGAGCCGATTGATGCAGTGCCGCTGGGCCTGCAGAAACGGGTCGAGCTCGCGCGTGCGCTTGCCGCCGAACCGCGCTTTCTCATTTTGGACGAACCCATGGCCGGCATGAACCAAGAAGAAAAGGAATATATGGCGCGCTTCATCCTCGACACCCGCGAGGCGCACGGCACCACCATCCTTCTGATCGAGCATCACATGGACGTGGTCGCCAGCATTTGCGACCGCATGGTGGTGCTGAGCTATGGCGAACTGATCGCCGAAGGCGAGCCCCGCAGCGTGCTCACCGATCCCCGCGTCGTCGCGGCATATCTCGGCAAGACGGCGCGCCATGCCGCCTGAGGCGCTCGCGCTAGAGGAGCCGCCGCAGCGCCAGGCCGCGCCGGCCGGGCAGACGCTACTCACGCTGCTGGCGACGAATGCCACCGAGCATGCCGGCGAGATTGCGCTGCGCGAGCGCGCTTTCGGCATCTGGCAGGAATACAGCTGGCGAAACTATCTCGATCAGGTGCTGGCGCTGGCCGCAGGCCTCGAGGCGTTGGGCTTCCTGCCCGGCGAGCCGCTGATCGTCATCGGCGACAACCGCGCGCGGCTATATGTGGCGATGCTGGCGGCGGCGATGCTGCGCGGCTATCCGGCGCCGGTCTATGCCGAGATGCCGCCGGACGAGCTGCAGCATTTCGGGCGGGGCGGCCAGGCGCGTTTCGCCGTGGCCGAGGATCAGGAGCAGGTGGACAAGCTCTTGGAGCTGCGCCAACGCACTGGCGCCCCGGCGCACATCCTCTACGACGACCCGCGCGGCGTCGCCGGCTATGACGCGCCAGGTCTGGTCAGCGTCGATGCCGTGGCCGCGCGCGGCCGGGCGCGGCTCGACGCGGATCCAGGCCTCGCGGCGGCGCTCGTCGCCCGCGCCGGCCCGGAGGACGGCGCCGTTCTTCTTCACTCCTCCGGCACCACCGGACGGCCGAAGGGCATCCTGCTCCGGCATCGCCAGTTGACCGCGGCGGTGGCCAATGCCGCGGCGGCGGATTATTTCCGCGTGGGCGAAGAGTATGTGGCCTATCTGCCGATTGCCTGGGTCGGCGACTTCGTCTTCTCGGTGGCCGCCGCCGTCGCTATGCGCTTCACCGTCAGCATTCCCGAGCGCCAGGAAACGGTGCTGCGCGATCTGCGCGAGGTCGCACCGACGCTGTATTTCGCCTCGGCGCGCAGCTGGGACAATTTGCTGACGCGCCTTCAGGTGCGCGTCGCGGAATCGACGCCGCTGAAGCGGCGCCTGTTCAATTATTTTATGACCCTCGCCGTCGCCATGGAGCGCCGTCGCCTCGCCGGCGAAGCGCCGCGCGTCGGGCGCCGCGTGCTGCACGCGCTGGGTGAAGCGCTGGTCTACGGCCCGACGCGGGATCAGCTCGGCCTGAGCCGCGCGCAGCGCGCCTTTACCGCGGGCGAGGCGATCGGCGAGGATACCTTTCTGTTCTTTCGCGCGCTCGGCCTCGACTTGAAGCAGTTTTACGGCCAGACCGAAAATTCCGCGCTCACCGTGGCGCAGTCCAGCGACAGCGTGCGCTTGCACACGGTCGGCCGCCCGCTCCCCGGCGTCGAGATCAAGATCGATGACAGCGGCGAGATCCTGGTGCGCGCAGCCAGCATCTTCGACGGCTATATGGGCGATGCCGAGGCGACGGCGCGCGCGCTGGTCGACGGCTGGCTACATACCGGCGATGCCGGCTATCTCGAGGCCGACGGACAGCTCGTCGTGCTCGGCCGCGTCAGCGAGGTGGTCTATACCAAAGCCGGCGAACGCTTTATTGCGAACTATGTGGAGAACCGCATCAAGTTCAGCTCCTATGTGCGCGATGTGGCCGTGCTCGGCGCCGGCCGCGATTTCCTCGCCGCCATCGTCTGCATCGATCCGGAGGCGGTCGGCCACTGGGCGCAGGTCAACGGTGTCGCCTACAGCTCCTATGCGGACCTGTCGCAGAAGCCGGAAGTGGCGGCGCTGGTGGCGGGCGTGCTGCGCCATGTCAACGAGCTGTTGCCGGCGCCGCTCCGTCTGCAGCGCTTCGTCAACTTGCACAAGGAGTTCGATCCCGACGACGGCGAGGTGACGCGCACGCGCAAGCTGCGCCGCAACGTCATCGAGCAACACTACGCCGCCGTCATCGCCGCGATCTATGACGGCGCCGCCGAGGTCGCCTTCGAGGCGCAGATCACCTACGAGAGCGGCGGCACCGGCGTGCTGCGCCGCCGGCTGGCGGTTTGCGAGGTCCAGCCGTGAGCTATCTCGCCGAGCTTGCTGCCAATGGCGCTCTGGTCGGCCTCATGTACGCGCTCACCGCGCTCGGCATCGTGCTCGTGTTCAAGACGTCGGGCGTGGCCAACTTGGCGCAAGGCGCGCTGGCGATGGTCGGCGGCTATGTGATGTGGTGGTTTGCGGCCGCGCTGGGCGCGCCGCTCTGGCTCGCCATCCCGTTGAGCCTGGTTGTCATGTTCGGAGTCGGGCGCGGCATCGAGCGCGTGGCGCTGCGGCGCATGGTCGGCCAGCCGGTGATCATGATCATCATGCTGACGCTCGGCGTCGAGATCCTGCTGCGCGGCGCGGCGCCGGCGCTGTGGGGTGCGGTCGTCAAGCGTCTCGACATCGGCATCGCGCAGCAGCCGATCGTGCTCGGCGACATCCTCATCAACCGCGCCTATTTCTGGGGCGGCCTGGTCGCGTTGGTGCTGATCGGCCTCTCGCTTTTGTTCTTTACCTCGCGCCAGGGCGTGGTGCTGCGCGCCGTCGCCGACGACCAGGCGGCCTCCTGGGCGGTCGGCATCCGCGTCGAGCGCGCCATCGGCCTCTCCTGGGGCCTCGCCGGTGTCGCCGCCGCCTGCGCCGGCATCCTGTGGGGCTCGGTGCAGGGGGTCGATTGGACACTGTCGCTGTTGCTCATCAAGGCGCTTGCCGTTGCCATCCTCGGCGGGCTCGACAGCATCGGCGGCGTGCTGGTGGCCGGGATCGCCGTCGGCGTCTTGGAGAACGTCATCCCCGGCTATGTCGATCCGCTGGTGGGGGGAGGCACGCGCGACCTCGTCGCCGCGACTGTGATCCTGCTGACCATCCTGGTGCGCCCGTTCGGCCTGTTCGGCCGCGAAGACATCGAGCGGGTCTGAAGCCATGTTTTACCGCCTCGCCGGCATCCGTCACACCAGCTACGCCGCCGACCGCGCGCTGTGGCCGGCGCCGGTCGACCGCGTGCAGATCGCCGTTCTGCTTCTGCTCGCTTTGGCCGCGCCCTTCCTGCTGCCTAACCTTTACCTCACCAGCTATCTCTTGCCCTGGATCATCTGGAGCACGGCGGCGCTCGGGCTCAATCTGCTGATGGGCTGGGCCGGACAGATCCATCTCGGCTATGCGGCGGTGATGGCGATCGGCGCCTACGGCGCTATCCATTTGGTGCGCGCCGGCGTGCCGTTCGAGATCGCCATCGTCCTGGGAGGATTACTCAGCGCCGCGATCGGCCTCGTGTTCGGCTTCGCCGCGCTCCGCGTCAAAGGCCTCTATCTCGCCATCAGCACGCTCGCCATGCAGTATCTGGTCGACTGGATCATCTCGCATGTGCCGGCGATCAGCGGCGGCAGCCAGGCCACATTGCAGGCGCCCGCCTTCCGTGTCTTCGGCATCCCCATCGCCGACGACCGCGCGCGCTATTACGTAGCGCTCGCCATCTGCCTCATGGTCACGGCGTTCCTGCTCAATGTCGGCCGCACCAGCTTTGGCCGGGCGCTGGCGGCGGTGCGGGAGAAGGATTTCGCCGCCGCCGTCATCGGCGTCAATCCCTACCGCTACAAGCTAATGGCCTTCTGGTGCAGCTCCTTGCTGGGCGGGGTCGCCGGAGCGGTGCTCGCTTTCTGCTATTACCGCGCGGTGACGCCCGAGCAGTTCGATCTCGACGTATCGATCCAGGTGGTGGCCATGGTCATTGTCGGCGGCATGGCCAGCGTCATCGGCAGCTACCTCGGCGCGGCGCTGGTGCTCTTGGCGCCCATCGTGCTCAACAATCTGGTGGACGCGCTGGCACACGCGCTGGGCCTGTCGCTCAGCGCCGACGTGCTGTCGCATATTCCGCTCATTCTTTACGGCGGGCTCATTATCGGATTCCTCTTGCTCGAGCCGCTTGGCCTTGCCAAGGTCTACGATAATCTGCGCAACTATTTCCTGGTGTGGCCGTTCCGCCATGCGCGGCGCTAAACCAAGCATTTCATAGGGAGGCGATCCATGAAAAAGACCACCATCACGTGTGCCGCCCTGGCCGCGCTCTGCGCCGCCGGCATCGGCCCGGCTGCAGCGCAAGACAAGGCGCCGATCAAGATCGGCACCGCGCTCGACTTCACCGCGGTCTACACATTTGTCACCGCCGAATATTCCCAAGGGCAGCGCGATTACGCCGCGCTCGTCAACGCCCGGGGCGGCGTGCTGGGCCATCCGATCGAGATCGATGTGGTCGACACCGGCAACCAGCCGCAGCGCGGCATTGCGGCGTATGAGCGCTTCAAGGACGAGGGCGCGGTGCTGTGCGACTTCCTCAGTACGCCGGTGTCGCGGGCGGTGGTGCCGCGGGCGCTCGCCGACGGCATGAACGTGATCACCATGTTCCACGGCCGCTCCGATGCCGCCGACGGCAAGGTGTTCCCCACGATCTTCCCGATGACCCCGGCCTACTGGTCGCAAGCGACGACCATCGTCAAATACATCGACGATCAGGAGAAGGGCGATCTCAAGGGCAAAAAGATCGCGCTGGTCATGATCGATTCGCCGTTTGGGCGCGAGCCGCTGCCGGTATTCCAGGAGCTGGCGAAGCGCCTGGGATACGAGTTCCAATCCTTTTCCTATCCCTCGCCGGGCAACGAGCAATCCGCCGCCTGGACGCAGGTGCGCCGCTTCAAACCGGACTGGACCATTCTGTGGGGCGCTGGCGGCGGCCAGCCGGTCTCGGTGCGCGACGCCATCGGCAACGGCATCGCCCCCGATCGTCTCGCGTCGGTGATCTGGATTTCGGAGACCGACACCAACATCATCGGCGCCGACCAGACCAAGGGGCTGCTGCGCTTCGAAGGCGTCGCCTATGGCAAGGATGTGCCGGCGATCAAGGCGATCGAGCAGCAGGTCATCGCCAAAGGCAAGGGCGCCGGCCCGGCCGACAAGGCGGGCGGAACCTATTACAACATCGGCGCTGCCAGCATAGCGCTCGTCGCCGAGGGCGCGCGCATCGCGCTCAGCAAAGAGGGCGAGCCGCTGACGCCGGCCAAGCTCAAGAACGGCATCGAGAGCATCAAGGACTTTACCGGCGAAGGCCTGCTGCCGCCGGTCACCATCACCGCCGACGACCATCAGGGCGGTGGCCGCGGCCGCGTCGATGCCTGGGACGGCAGCAAATGGGTGCCGAAGAGCCAGTGGGCGGCTGCTTATCAGGACATTGTCTGGGATCTCATCCATAAGAGCGCCGAGGAGTTCAAGGCGTCCGGCAAGTGATGCTCGCGCTCGGCAATGTCGAGGTCGTCTACGACCGCGTCTTCCTCGCCATCAAGGGCGTGTCGATAGAGGTGCCCGAGGGCGGCATGGTGGCCCTGCTCGGCGCCAACGGCGCCGGCAAGAGCACCACGCTGAAATCGATCAGCGGCCTCCTTGCACCCGAGCGCGGCGAGGTGACGCGCGGCGAGGTGCGCTTCAAGGGACAGGATGTGGTGCGGTTGGCGCCGCCCGAGCGGGTGCGGCTCGGCATCGCCCACGTGCTCGAAGGGCGCCGCGTGTTCGAGCACCTGACGCCGGACGAGAACCTGGTCGCGGCCACATCGATGCATCGCGACCGCCGCCGCATCGCCGCGCTCAAGGACATGGTCTATGGCTATTTCCCCCGGCTCAAGGAGCGGCTCGGCGCCCAGGCCGGGTATCTCTCGGGCGGCGAGCAGCAGATGCTGGCGATCGGCCGGGCGCTGATGACGGAGCCGAAGCTCCTAATGCTTGACGAGCCGAGCCTCGGGCTTGCGCCCTATCTGGTCGAGGAGATTTTCGCCATCATCGCGCAGCTCAACCGCGACGGCGTCGGCATCCTGCTGGTAGAGCAGAATGCCACGGCGGCACTCGACATCGTCGCCCATGCCTATCTCATCGAGAACGGCCAGATCGTCATGAGCGGCGCCGCGGCGGCGCTCAAGCAGAATCCGGATATCCAGGAATTCTATCTCGGCGGCGCCGAGCACAAGGACTATCGCGCGGTGAAGCACTATCGCCGGCGCAAGCGCTGGCTCGCATAGAGGCGGCGGGGCGATTTGGCGAGCGCCCAAAGTGGGCCCAAGTAGCTCAGTTGGTAGAGCACTGCACTGAAAATGTAGGTGTCGATGGTTCAATTCCGCCGCTGGCACCACCGCCAAACTTTCGTTTTGATTCTGCTCTGTTTTTCCTGAAAAAGTCTACCTGAACTCTATCTGCTTCCGCCCGGAAACTAACGTTTCACCGCACCATCCGATGTCCGCTTTCATGGCGGAATGTGTTGCAAAGGTCCGGTATTATGGCCCAAGGCGTTTGGGCCATAATACCGCAAAAGTCGCCAATCGAGCAGCCGATCATCAATATCGGGCAAGAATTGTACGATAAGTTATTGATTAAACGCTTTTGCTTGCGCCCGACCCTGGGCACCATCACCAAAATTTCGTTTTGATCTACCCGTGTCAACTGATCCCTTTTGACCGACGGCGGGTGAGTTTGCTACCGAATGCCGGGAAAATCAGTTTTGGTATCGATGGTTTTGGGGGAGAGTAAATGCATCTGACCGATGAGGAACGCCGGATCTTAGACGGGGCCTTCGGAGAGCCGCAACGGATCGCCCTCAGCGTCCTGGTTAAACTGGGAAACGCCTACGATGCCGACCGAATGGTGGAGATCGCCAGCGCCCATATCGTAGGGTCCTCATATCAGATCGCTGGAGAAGCCGGGATCGAGATCTATGGCCGGCTCGTTGAGCAAGGCGCAAGAGTGAAGGTGCGCACGACCTCCGATCCCGGCTCTATCGACTTCGCCCGCTGGCGAGAGTTCAAAACGCCGGCAGACTACGCCGACCGGCAGATCAAGATCGCAGAGTTGCTCGGCCGCATGGGCGTGATCCCGACTTGGACATGCACCCCTTATACGACCTTCAACGTGCCTAGGTTCGGCGAGGACCTCGGCTGGTCGGAATCGAGTGCCGTAGTGTTTGCCAACTCGGTCATCGGCGCGCGGACCAACAGGCTGGCCGCGTATGTCGATGTGTGCGCCGCTCTGGTCGGCCGGGTGCCGCGATTCGGTCTGCATCTGCCGGAGTGCCGGCGAGGCGAGGTGCTCTTCGAATTGGCCCCGGACCTCTCGGAGAGCTTCGAGGATCATTTTTTCCCCGTCCTCGGCTTTTTCGTCGGGCAGAGGACGGGCGACCGAATTCCCGTCATCACCGGCGTTCGACACGCGACCTTCGATCAGTTGAAAGCCTTCGGGGCGGCGGCCGCGGCCAGCGGGTCGGTCGCGCTCTACCATATGGTCGGTATCACGCCCGAGGCCCGTACGCTGGAGGAGGCATTCGGCGCTCGCCTACCGGCCGAGCGTATCGCTGTCGGTCGGCGGGAGATCGTGCTGACCATGGAGCAGATGAGCAGGGGAGAGAGGGGCGCGGTGGACGTGGTCGGCGTCGGTTGCCCGCACGCTTCCATCGATCAGATGCGACGATACGCTACGCTGCTTCGAGGAAAGCGAATCCACTCGGGGATCGAGCTCTGGATCTGCGCCAACACGGTGGTCGAGGATATGGCCCGCAAGATGGGATATGTTGAGGCGATCGAGCAGTCAGGGGCGAAACTGATGGTTGGCACCTGTCACAACGATTGTCCCCTGGGGGCCTGGGGCTTTCGCAGGTTGGTCACCGACTCGGGGAAGTTTGCCTACTACACGCCGACTACGGTCGGCACGGAATGCATCTTCGCGAGCACCGAAGCATGCATCGAGGCGGCGCTGACAGGACGGGTGGAACGGCTATGAATCTCCCGCACGAGATGCTTCAAGGCAAAGGATGCGCTCCCGGGGATTTCGAAGGGGAGGCGGTGGTCTCAAATCAGCCCTTTGGATTCTGGCAGGGCATCGATCCGCAAACCGGTACGGTAATCGACAAGCGACACGATCTGTGCGGAACCTCGCTGAAGGGCAAGGTCTTTTTCTTCCCCTATGGTCGGGGATCCACGGGAACTCCGGGCATCTTTCTCGAGGCCGTGAGGAACGGATGCGCCCCGGCGGCCATCGTGAACGTCAAGAGCGAACCTATGATCGTGATGTGCGCGCTGTTGGCTGAGGCGTTCTTTAAGGTGCAGATTCCGATCGTGGACGGTCTGGAAGGCAATCCTCGGGATATCCTCCGGACGGGAGATCGGGTACGGGTTAACGGAACGGCGGGTGCGATCGAAATAGTCTCTCGCGGCTGATGCGCCAAGGAGTCACGGAAAGGCACTGCCACGGGTTCGCCGCATGGCCCACGAAAAATTGCAAGCTCGCGTCGTCGTTGCAAAGAACGGCCCCAACATCGTCACCGGCAGCGTGCCCTTGTCGAAGCAAACGATCGGCACCGATGCGGACGGCGGCTCGGAGGCATGGCGGGAGAGCGGGAGCTTTCCGCCGGCGGAGAAATACGCGCTGTGCCGGTGCGGGCATTCGAAGAAGAAACCGTTCTGCGACGGCACCCATGCCAAGATCGGCTTCGACGGCAACGAGACGGCGAGCCGGGCGCCCTATATCGAGCAGGCAAAAGCCGTCCAAGGGCCGGCTATGGTGCTGACGGACGCGGACAGCCTCTGCGCCTTTGCCCGCTTCTGCGATCGGAACGGAAAAGTGTGGGCGCAAGTGTCGCGCACCGACGATCCAAAAATCCGTGCGATGTTTCTGGGGCAAGTCAACGATTGTCCGTCCGGGCGCCTTGTGGCTTGGGACAAGACGAGCCGAACGCCGCTTGAACGCGAGCAGCCGGTTTCGATCGGATTGATCGAGGATCCTGTAGAAGACTGCAGCGGACCGATTTGGCTGCGTGGCGGGATCACTCTGATCGCCGCCGACGGTTTTGCATACGAGAGGCGCAATCGGGTGACGCTGTGCCGTTGCGGTCAGTCGCAAAACAAGCCGTTTTGCGACGGCACTCACGCTGCGATCTAATTCCATGCCGATCGGTAACTAACCCCCCGCCACTTCGAGCTGGACATCGACGTTGCCGCGCGTGGCGTGCGAGTAGGGACAGATTTTTTCGTGCGCCTCTTTCGCGAGCTCTGCCAGCTCGGCCTGCGGCAGCGACTTGTCCTCGCGTCTGCCCGGTGACGCGCTCGGTGCTCCAGGCGATGTCATCGAACAGGCGGCGGTGCGCGGTTTGCAGACCGAGCAGATAATAGCCCCCGTCGCTCGAGGGACCGAGCACGGCGCGCTCGCCCGGCCGCGCGAGTGCGTTCGCGGTCTCGACCAGGAACGCCGTCGGCAGCGTCGGGCTGTCGGAATTGAGCACGACGGCCGAACCATGGCCGCGGGCGAAGATTTCTTGAATGGTGCGGAACAGACAATCGCCGAAATTCGGCAGCGAGGCGTCGATCAAGCCGATCGCCGGCGGCAAAATGCGGTGAAAAAATCCCTCGGAGCGCGGCGGCGCGTAGGCGGCGTAGCCGACGATCGCCGCATGACGTGCCGCCAGCAACAGATTGTCGGTGATATCGCGCAGGAATGCGGTGTTGAGCGCGGCGGCTTCCTCGAAGGTCAGCGGCGGCACCAGTCGCGTCTTGGTGCGTCCGGGCGCCGAAGCTTTGGCCATGACCGCGATGCCGCACGTGCCCGGCGCCGTGACAATTTCGTGACGTCGTCGCGCGCCGGCGGCGCGTTCGGTCGATACGGATTTGCCGTCGCAACGCCTTGCACCGTCCACCATGCGATGCGACCCCCGTCATGACCGGCCGAAATCGATTCAGCAACCGAGCGGCAGTGTTCGGCAAAACGCGGCAACGCGCCAATCAATTCCGGCTCACTGCCTAAAAGTCGGCAAACACCAAAAAGTTATAGACTTCACCAACTCGTGATCATCAACGCCGGGCGAGCGCGATCTTGATGGTCGCGTCGTTGGGCAGCGGCTGCGCGTCCGCGCTCCGCCAAGTCGGCGCCGCCGCGTATTCGCTCCGCAGCATATTGAGCGACGCCAGCTCGCGGCCCTGGATGCCCACGACCTCGATCGGAACGGCGACGGGGCGCGCGCCCCAGCCGAACAAGCCGCCGTAGGAGACGATCAGCGCGATCTTGTCATCGCCCGTGCGCACCACTTCGCGGACGTGGCCGAGCGTGCAGGAGCTGTCGTCGAGGATGGGCAGGCCGATGAGGTCGCCGACCCGCACCGGCTGCGGAAAGCGCGCTTGCATGCGCTCCGCCGGCGTCATCGGCTTTTTCTTTTCTTCCATGCCGGTCGGCGGCACCATGGCCTGGGCCAGCAGGATAGCCGCAGTCGAGCTTAGCGCTGCCGGTGCTGCATTTGTCGGCGTCAGCAAAAAGAGCGTCAAGCCGATCGCCGTCAGCTCGCTGCGCATGTCGGAGTTCTCCCGATCAAGAACGCCACGCGAATTTGTGATGCGGCTTCATTTGCGCGGCGCATTTTGCAACCATAGGGTCCGCGTCGCACGGATGATTCAGCGCGCGGGGAGCATCTTGATGGCGGCGCCGCCCGTCAAATCAATTGCGCGTCAGGCGGGCCGCCTTCACCCGCTGCCTGTCCGCGTCATGCATTGGACCAACGCCGTCGCCATTTTCATCATGATCGGCAGCGGCTGGAAGATCTACGACGACGACGTGATCTTCGGCTGGTTGCATTTTCCGGACTTCGTCGTGATCGGCAAATGGGCGCAGCACGGACTGCAGTGGCACTTTTTCGGCATGTGGATTTTCGTGATCAACGGACTCTTCTATCTCGGCTGCGGCATCGCCACCGGACGCTTTCGGCAAAGGCTGTTTCCGCTTTCGCTCCGTGAAATCCTGGCGACGGTCGGCGACGCGCTGCGATTTCGCCTCGCGCACGATGATCTGACGCATTACAACGCCGTGCAGAAGATTCTCTATCTCGGCATCATAGCGGTCGGGGTGCTCATCGTGATCTCCGGGGTCGCACTCTGGAAGCCGGTGCAGTTCTCCGAGCTTGCTGTGTTGTTTGGCAGTTTCCAGACCATCCGGCTCGTTCATTTCCTCTGCATGTCGGCGATCGTCCTCTTTCTGCTGGTCCATGTTGCGCTCGCGTTGCTGGTGCCGAAGAGTCTCGTTGCCATAGTGACCGGCGGCCCGGTCGTCGACGATAAGCCGGCGCTGGTGGCCGAGATCGAAGCAACTCCCTGACGCGGTGACACCATGTCGTTTCGCACCCGAACGCCATCGATCTTTCGACCGAAGAAGCCGATCGACCAGAGCGTGCTGACGCAAAACCGGGCGCTGATCGAGGCCATCGACCGGCGCGGCGTGCTGCGCGGCGCCATCAGTCTCGGCGCGCTGACGCTGTTAACCGGCTGCGACGTGACCGAGGACGAGTCGGTGCAGAAAGCCCTGCGCGCGGTGTCGGCGTGGAACGACCGCGTGCAGGCGGCGATCTTTCGGTCCGATCATCTGGCGCCGACATTTCCCGCCGCGCAGGTGGTCAAGCCGCCGCGGTTCAACGCCTATTACGACATCGAGGACGTCAAGCCGGTCGACGGCGCCAGCTGGAAATTGGAACTGGCCGGACGCATCGCCGACAAGCGGCCCTGGACCGCGCAACAGCTCTATGCGCTGCCCGAGCAGCAAATCATCATCCGGCATCTGCGTGGAAGGCTGGGATTACATCGGCCAATGGTCCGGCATGAACCTGAAGAGCTTCCTGCAGCGCGTCGGCGCCGATCTGACGGCTAAATACGTCTACTTCCACTGCGCCGACGACTACACCGAAAGCATCGACATGGCGGCGGCGCTGCACCCGCAGACCATTCTTGCCACCAGATACGCCAACGAGACCATCGCCGATCCGTTCGGCTATCCGTTGCGGCTGCGGACCTCGACCAAGCTCGGCTACAAGAATGCGAAATGGATTAGGGCGATCGAGGTGACCAACGATTTCACCGAGACGTTCTGGAGCAAGCAGGGTTTTAATTGGTTCGCTGGGATTTAGAGCTTTAACGGATTACTGCGGAGCGCGACCAGTTTTCACCCGCACGTAAATCCGCCAGCGCACGTCGCGATTTTCCGCCAGGCGAAAATCGTCACTTGCACCGAACGGGTCGTTGTTCCAGGCCTTGTCCTGCGGCACCAGAACGACAATGTCGCAGCCATATCGCTTCGCCATCTCGCTGACGTCGGCGGCGGTGCCCTCGCCGGCGAAGACGCGGATGAACTGAGCGTCGATCGCCTCGCGGCGCGGCGGCGGCAGCGGCGCCAAGGCGAGCGCCAATTCGCGCCCGGCAAAGCAGGAGCTGCGGTTGGCGAGCAAGGCCCAGGAAATATTGACCGGCCACGGGGTGACGTCGCGGAGGAAAAGCGGATTGTTGGCGATTCGCGCGCCGGCCTCGGCGTTCCGCCGCACCGCTTCCCAGAGTTCGAGCGTCTGCGCAAAGATCTTGCCGCCCGGCCTCGGTTGTCCGGCGATGGCGTCGCGAATCGTTACTGCGGTGTCCGGCATGCTCAACAGGAGCCCGGCCAGCGCGGTCGCAACGATCGCGGCGCGGCAGCGCGCGTGCATGAACCCCGCCGCCGCGGCGACGATCAAAACCATCTCGGCGGGGATGATCGCGCGCAGCCCGAGATCGTTGTTTTCGCCAAGCGTGCTGACCAGAAGCCACGAGACGACGAGACCCGTGGCGGCGAGACACGCGAGCGCCGCAACGGCGCGTTTTTCCGGACGCGGCAGGGCGCTGCGCAACGCCACAGTCAGCGCGATCGCGCCGACGACATAGGCGGCCGGTAATTCGATTGGCAACAGAATGAGCCAATAGGCCGGGATGTCGAGCACGCGGCGAAGCGTGTGCGGGAAGACCTCGCCGAGCACTGCGTAGGGGTCGATAACGATCGGGCTGCCGCCGCCCCGCGCGCGCAGCGCCGCCAGTTGATCGAGAACGAACGGCGCGGCGAGGCAGGTCGCCAGCACGGCGGCGGCGGCCAATCCAAGCGCGAAGCGCCGGCGCTGCGCCGGCTCGGTACCGATAAGCAGGATCGGCGCGGCGGCAAGTGCCGCAACGGCAAACGTCACGCCGCCGACAAAGGTCGAGCTTTCGAAACCGGCGACGACGATGAAGACCAGCACCAGCAGCAGCGCCGGGTTCTGCCGCAGGGCGAAGCGGCTGATCAGCAGCATCGACGTCACCGCGCACGACGCCGCCATCAGATGTTGCGGGACCCAGGTCGCCTGAAACAGCCAGCCGGCCATTCCGATCGGCGGCCATAGCAAGGGCGCCAGATCGCCGGCGATCCAGTCGAGCGTCAGCCATAGCGAGCCTGCGGCGGCGAGGACGGCGATCCAGATGGCGGCGGCGGCTCGCTTACCGAGCCAGACGGCAAGACCCATCATCAGGCTCAGCGACGCGAAAGCGGTAAACCACGTCAATCCGATATCGGCTTCCCAGCCGCTTAAGCCGAGCGCCAGCGCCAGCTCGGCCGCGCTGAAATGCCAGAGATAATAGTACGCGAGGTGGCCCGGCGCGCCGAATTCGCCGAACACCGGATTGACCGGCGGCAGGCCGAGCCGCGCCATCGCATCCACGATCACGATCTTGGAATGATCGAAGATCGGATCGGCAACCTGCACGGCGTCGCCGGAAAATTTCGGCAGGACGGCAACCGCCGGGGCGAGCGCCAGAATGGCTGCCGCCGCGAACGCCCAGGCCGGAATGTCGGCTACGTCTTCGGCTTTGCTTCGCGGCGCGCGCACCGACAGTGCAAGGGTACTCGCCAGGACGCAGAGCGCGCCAGCACCGAAGACCGCGATCGGGGAAAATCCGATCCAGGGGTAGATCGGCAGCATCGCGGCACTGTGCACTGCCCAGCCGACCACCGGCGCGGCGCCGCGGGCGACGACGCGCGGCAGCAGTGGGCGGGCTAGCGCATAGCCCAGCAATGTCCAAAACGCGGTCGCGAGCAGCGCGCAGAGGACAGCATTGACGGGCGATGCCATGGCCAGTCCGTAACCGGTTTTTTCGAGCCAGACGATTCCGTTGCGGACGAGCCCCGGTCCTGATGATGTGAATGAGCTAGTCGACTGCCCGCTTGGCAGCGGCTTTTCGCGGCAGAGGTTTGACCTCCCAGCCCTTGTGCAAAGGGCATTTCCGCTGTATACACATTTGGTCTACACGTCTACACGTATATGTATTGTCACGAAGGAAGCTCTGTTGGCATTGAATATTCGTGACGAGCGCGCGGCGACGCTCGCCCGCCGGTTGGCTGACCGGAAGGGCGTCTCGATGACCGAAGCCGTTATCGCGGCGCTCGAAAGCGCCCTGCTGCGGCAGGAGCGGCCGCTGCCGGAGCGGCTCGCCGACATCGCGGCCGACGCCAAGCGTCTGTCTGATCCGCGGCGGTTCCGTCCGGCCGGCAAGCGCGACATCGATGCGGCTTGGGGTCATTCATGATCTTCGTCGACACCTCGGCCGTCGTTGCCATCCTGGCCGCCGACCCCGAGGCGGCGAACTTGGCGGCGAAGCTTGAGGCCGAGCCCGAGCGGATTTCGGGCGGCCATGTGATCCTCGATGCGGCGGCTCGCCTTGCCACCCTGTTTGGCCTTGGTCCGATCGTCGCCGACGGGTTGGTGACCCGGCTCCTTCGCGAAGCCGACATCGCGATCGTGCCGATCACCGAGGACATCGCCCACGGCTCGATCGCCGCCTTCGAACGCTACGGCAAGGGACGCGGCGGGGCGGCAAATCTGAATTTTGGCGACTGCTTGTCCTATGCGTGCGCCAAGGCGCATAGCGCCCGGCTGCTCAGCAAAGGTCACGACTTCTCCCAGACCGACATCGCGCGGGCGTGACGCGTAGCTTCCAGCTGGCGCCTCGGCAGCCGCGACCTACGTCATTGTATTAGTCTGGATTGCGGCGGGACGCGTCATGACCGAGACCCGGAAACTCGCGGCGATACTTGCGGTCGACGTGGCCGGATACAGCCGGCTTGCCGGCGCCGATGAGGATCGCACATTGGCGCGGCTCCGCGCGCTGCGCAGCGACCTGGTCGATCCGACCCTCGCCGTGTATCACGGCCGCGTGGTAAAGCACACCGGCGACGGCATTCTCATCGAATTCCGCAGCCTCGTCGACGCCGTGCGTTGCGCCATCGAAGTGCAGAACGGCATGGCCGAGCGCAATGCCGGCCTGCCGCCGGAGCGCCGCATCGAGTTTCGCGTCGGCATTCATCTGGGCGGTGTGGTCGAGGAGAGCGACGGCGACCTGATGGGCGACGGCGTCAATATCACCGCGCGCGACGGATTATCTCGGACGCGATGCCAGCCTCATTGCCGACGCCCCTTCCACCACCCCTGCGGGGCGGTCTCCCTCCTCCGTGGGGGAGGATAAGAATCGGTGCATGTTCAAACGCTTCGCGCGTTCATACGTTAAGGAGGGGATTGCGGAGGCTTTTTTTTGCCATGCCGGTCAGCAACCCGATGAACAAGATGAGCAAGCAGACCCGGTTTCATATCGGTTACTGGGTCGCGGCGATGATTGGCCTCCTGGTCCTGCAATATTTCTACGTCGCCGCGCAGAAGGTCGCCCCCATCCCCTACAGCCAGTTCGAGGAGCTGTTGCACGACGGCAAGATCGCCAAGGTCGGCGTCTCCGACCGCTATCTGCAAGGCACGCTGAAAGAGCCGCTGGACGGTAAGACCGAGTTCGTGACCACCCGGGTCGATCCGCAATTCGCTACTGAGCTGCAAAAGTATCACGTGACCTATACCGGCGAGGTGGAGAGTACGTTAGTGACGGACCTGCTCTCCTGGGTCGTGCCGGCGGTGTTGTTCTTCGGCGTCTGGATGTTCCTGTCTCGGCGCGTCACCCAGGGGCTCGGCGGCGGCTTGATGTCGATCGGCAAGAACAAGGCCAAAGTCTACGTCGAATCCGATACCGGCGTTCGCTTCGACGACGTCGCCGGCGTCGACGAAGCCAAGGACGAGCTGCAGGAGATCGTCGAATTTCTCAAGAACCCCGACCAATACAGCCGGCTCGGTGGCCGTATGCCCAAGGGCATCCTGCTGGTCGGGCCCCCCGGCACCGGCAAGACGTTGTTGGCCAGAGCGGTCGCCGGCCAGGCCAAGGTGTCGTTTTTCTCCATCTCCGGCTCCGAGTTCGTCGAGATGTTCGTCGGCGTCGGCGCCGCACGCGTGCGCGATTTGTTCGAGCAGGCGCGGACCAAAGCGCCGGCCATCATTTTCATCGACGAACTGGACGCGCTCGGCCGTGCCCGCGGCTTCGGACCTTACGGCGGGCATGACGAGAAAGAACAGACGCTCAACCAGCTTCTGGTGGAAATGGACGGCTTCGACGCGCGTAGCGGCCTCGTGATCCTGGCCGCGACCAATCGTCCCGAAATTCTCGACCCGGCGCTGTTGCGCGCCGGCCGCTTCGATCGCCAGGTGCTGGTCGACCGGCCGGACAAGAAGGGCCGCATCGAAATCCTGCGCGTCCATCTGCGCAAAGCGAAGCTCGCAAGCGACGTCGATCCGGAAAAAGTCGCGGCGCTGACTCCCGGGTTCACCGGCGCCGACCTCGCCAATCTCGCCAACGAGGCGACGCTGTTGGCCACCCGCCGGGGCGGCGACGCCGTGACCATGGCCGATTTCACCAACGCGGTCGAGCGCATGGTCGCGGGTCTCGAAAAGCGCAATCGCCTGCTTAATCCCAAGGAGCGCGAGATCGTCGCCTATCACGAGATGGGGCACGCGCTGGTCGCGGTGTCGCTGCCCGGCACCGATACGGTGCACAAGGTTTCCATCATC
>Ga0181532_10002293_pt1 | contig 17906 bp, 14 predicted proteins | sample PEATcosm2014_Bin_33_FD_119768 | JGI IMG/M metagenome (GOLD analysis project Ga0181532, IMG submission 119768) | Peatland microbial communities from MTU Mesocosm Facility, Houghton, MI, USA - PEATcosm2014_Bin11_30_metaG | ecosystem: Environmental > Terrestrial > Soil > Wetlands > Peat | place...
AAAAGAACGGCCAAGGGTGCGATTCACGGTAAGCTTCAACGCACGAAGCGCGCGTTGGCGACCCCGCCGGGAAAATAGCAGCTCGCGCCATCGCCCGGGGTCGGTTCCCCAGCGCGCTACATTGCGCCAGCTATACACATCGGACGAATTGATATTCGTGATCGGGGCGGCGATGAACACGAGCCCGTCAATCCGGCGACCCTCGCGCTCCATCAGCGAGATCGCGGTTCGGGCGTCGAAGCAGGAGCCCCAAAGAATGAACCGCTCCATCCCCAGGCGACTGGACAAATGCGCAAGCACCGCGAGGCCATCGTCCGTGAATGGACGATCGAGGTCGACGACGGGCGACTCCCCATCACTGTCCCCCCAGCCGGTGTAATCAAAGCGGAAGCAGGCCAACCCGGCGGCCGCCAATCGCCGCGCAGCCTCGACCGTGAGCCGGTGGTATTCAAATCTGGGGCGGGAGAAGAATACTACGCATGTGCCCGAGGCCGTTGCCGGCTCCGCAGCGGGGGTGAAGATCCCCACGAGCGATCCGGACGGGCGCTCTACGACAGCGGCCTGCTCCGCCCGCGCACGCTCGAGTTCCGCGGGTGTCTCACGCCACGGCATCGAGCCACGCTGTCGTCCGGGCTATCAAATCTGTGGAAGTCCACGGCTGACGCCACATCGGGAACTGCCAACCCGGCTCCTCGCGAATCATCATGGTGCTGACCTTTGCCCCTCGCTGCTCCAGCTCTGATTGCAGCGCGTGGTTTCTCGGCGACAGCTTCATCCGGGTTTGAATTTGGGCGATCAACGTTGCTCCGCGCCATCCTGCCAGCAGATCCGCGAGCCGAAGCTTTTGCGCGTCCGTAAGAAATTTCTTGTGAATGTAGGAGCCGTGAATGTCGACGCGTCCCTCAATGGTTATTTGCTCGAGCAGTTGCTTGGCGGTCACCCCCGAACGCTTGCCGCGCGCAACTTCTGAGAACAGCAGACCTCTCACCAGGTCAAGAAAATAATCCTCGCCTGTATGTGCCGGTTCCCATAACGCGACGGCGGACGTGGAGCTGTATCGTGCGGCCGCGGCCGCCGCTACCAAGCTACCGAAGCGCAGACCGAGCCATATGATCTGCGTGGCTCCCGACCGGGCGGTAACCTGGTCCGCCGCGCAAAGTGCGTCTTGAACCATGCTCTCGAACGTCACGTCGGCGAAATCCCCGGCCGAGTCCCCGTGCCCACGCGAGTGATACGCGAGGGCCGAAAAGCCGATCGAGGCAGCTTGGCGCGCGACCATTGCCAAGACGTGGCTCCCTACTGCCTGTTCCGGTCCAAAGCTATGACAGATGACCACGCCTGTGGGCTTTTTAGGGCTTCGTGAGGCTTCGCAATACAAGCCATAAAGCGGCCGTCCGTACGATTCGAAGAAACGCGGCCCTATTGCACAATTTTCCGCGTGCAGACGCACTGCTCCTCCGGCTGAACGCGTAACCTACCGGCGCTCCTTCATATCATAGCGTAAGAATCAGAGACAAGCTTTGCAACGCTATGGCTGATGCGAGCCTATGGAAGGCAATTTTTCACGGGGAACCCTGCTCGAGGACGCAGATCCCGATCAGAAAGCAGCCGCTGCTGAAAGGCGTATAATCCGCTGATTCGCTTTGGGTCCATATTTGGAAATTCCGGATAATATGCACTTAGTGCTCGCAGCCGCTTACCGACTCAGCGCTCCAATACACGCATCCGCCGTCGGCGAAGGCATTCCTGGGATCGCGGTATTCCGGATGACGATTCGGGCTTTCGCCGGCGGCGCAAAGCGCAGCCTAATGCTTCACCCGACGCTTCCACTCCCGGAACGGTTGATGGCGCCAGTCTATTTTCGCATTATTTGGTTCAAATTCTCCCAGTTTCATTCCGGATGCGATTCAATGGAATACTCTATGTTATGCTGGGGCCGTTTGGATCGCGGAGCGTGCGGGGGAGATCACGGTGACCTGTAGAATTGGCGCAAATCGGCTGATCGTCGCGGTATCGCTGGCGACGGCTGTGGTGGCGCTTGCGTTTTTTTCAAGCAGTTTGCACGCGAGCCTGCCGTCTCGGCATAGCGAGCGGTCGCCGATTCGCCGTCCGATCACGTCGGCGAACCTTGCCAAGCTTCCGCTCTTCTTCGAGCCGAACTGCGGGCAGACTGATGCGCGCGCGAAATTCGTCGCGCACGCCGCCGGCGCGACGGTGTTCCTGACGGCGACCGGTGCGGTGGTTGAGGAGATTCATCACGATTTGTCCAAGGCTTTGCACGGGCCTGCCGCGCTCGATGGGCGCGCGCATGTCCGTCCAAAGCTCGGCGGATTCGCGGTCGCGATGAATTTCGCCGGGGCCGATCCTCGGGCTTCGGCCGAGGGCACTGACAAGCTTCCGGGAATTTCAAACTATTTCATCGGCAACCATCCAGCGAACTGGAAGACCGGTATCCCCAACTACGAACGGGTCCGGTACCGCTCGATCTATCCAGGAGTGGATCTCGTCTATTACGGAAATCAAGGACGGCTCGAATACGACCTCGTCGTCAGTCCCCAGGCGGACCCGCGCGCGATTTCGCTAGCATTCGACGGCGTAGACGCACTGCGCATCAACCGCGCCCGCGACGCGGTACTGCAGATTGGCGAGAACCAATTGACGCTGCGTCGCCCGATTGCGTACCAGCCGGACGGCTCGTCGCGAACCCCGGTCACAGTCAATTATCGGAAAGTCGGGAAGGACCGGGTCACACTGACTTTCGCGAGCTACGATCGCAGCCGCCCCCTGGTAATCGATCCGATACTTATCTACTCGACCTATCTCGGCGACACGTTCGCACAGGGGCAGGCGGTGGCGATCAGCCCTGCGGCGGGCGGGGGAGCGGTGGTCGCCGGATGGATCGCTGAGGCATCGACTTTTCCGACCACGAGCGGCGCCTTCGGCAATTCGATAACCGGATCGGTCAATGCGATTATCGCCCAGTTCAACCCGACCGGGAGCTCACTGGCTTACTCGACGATTTTTGGCGGTAGTCATACTGCGCTGGGCTCCGCGGGCAGCAGCACCGATGAGGCTCTGGGCGTTGCGGTCGACACCCGAGGGAACATCTACGCCACCGGCTTCACCAATGCGACGGACTTTCCCACTGCAAATACCTCCATACCCGGGGGAACGACGCTCAACCAGGGCAACAATCCGGAAGTTCACTCGGACGCCTTCGCCGTCGAGTTCAATGCCGGGCAAACGGGCTCGGCCCAACTCGTCTACGGTACGTATCTCGGTGGCAGCCTCTCCGACAGTGGCAACGCGATCGCGGTGGACGGGAGCGGAAACGCATACATAGCGGGCAGCACGTTTTCGACCGATTTCCCAACCTCGGGTACCAATGCATACCAGAACAGCGATCCCGGAACCGGCGCGGTTCAGGGTTTCGTCACCAAGCTGACGATGTCCGGCGGCAACGTGACCGAACCTTACTCCAGCTACTTCGGCGAGGCGGCGCCCAGTCCGGCGATCAGTCATGGCGCGGCACTCCAGGGAATCGCGGCTGACAACGCGGGCAACGTCTACGTCGCCGGCAGCGCGGGCGCCGGATTTGGCGTGACCTCGGGCACCTTCCACGGGGCCTGGGACGCGATCGCAGCGCGAATCGACACGACGGCAAGTAGCGACTCGCTCAAGTGGGCGCGTTATATCGGCGGCTCGGGCGCGGCCTGGGCGAATTCGATCGCGGTGCTCCCTGGATGCGCCTCGACTACAGGATGTCCCTCCTTCGTGGGCGGAGCGACGACGTCGGCCGATTTCCCGACCAATGCTGATACCGCTGAGGGCCAGACTCCTTACCAGAGCACGCTTAGCGGCTTCGTCAATGGGTTCGTGGCGGCACTCAACAGCACTGACGGCTCTTCCTTTTACTCAACGCTGCTCGGTGGCGAATCGTTCGATGAGATTCGCGGAATCGCCGCCGATCAATTGGGCAACGCTTACCTGACCGGCGTGACCGAATCGAGTTCGTATCCCGTGCTGAACGCATCGAGCGCGAGTCTCGGGTCCTCGATCAACGGCCCCAGCGGGGCGCTATACACCAGCACCGACGGCGGCGCCACGCTGACTGCGGTGGCAGGATGGTCTTCGACGACGCAGGGATCGATCAGATCGTCGAAGGCGCTCGCGTTCGACACCGGCACAGTGCCCGCGACTATCTATGCTGGCAGCACCACGGGACTGTGGGTCAGCGCCGACGGCGGCAGCACCTTTTCAACGCCTGCGGCGGCGGGTCTCTCCGGTGAAATCCATTCGGTCAACGTCTCGTCTTCCGCTGGGATTCTGCTGGGAACCTCGGCCGGGTTGTGGCAAAGCACCGACTCGGGCGCGCATTTCCATCAGCGGAGCACGGTAGTGATCGGCAGCAACCCGGTTTACGCCATCGACCAGGTAACGCAATTCTCGAACTTCCTGGTGGCCTCGGCCGCCAACGGCTTTTTCGTCAGCGACGACGCGACCGCCACGTTTACGGCGGCGTCCGGGCTTCCGTCCGGCGTGCAGGTCCTTGCCAGCGTGGTCGACGGGAACAGTTGCGTACCGTCAGGGTCGCCCACCTCGTGCGCAATTTATGTAGGTACAGACCACGGGGTTTACTCCGGGACGATTTCGAGCAGCAGCGAATCGCTGACGCTCTCGGCAACGTCGTTGAATTTCGCGGTGGTCACCGCGCTCGCGGCGGACGCGACTACCTTGCCTAGCACCCTGTATGCGGCGACGCTGGGCGGTGCCGGCGTGATCGCCAGCACCGACGGCTTCACGACCCTCGCAAGCACCTCGCAGTACTCGACGCCGCAGAATGTCTTCGCGCTGGCACTCGACACGGCCACTTCGAATCCGGCGACCGTCTATGTGGGAGCGGCGTCGCAGGAACTGACCTCGGTATTCGCGAGCACCGATGGCGGCGCTACCTATTCACAAGGTATCGGCCTGGCAGGAACCATCACCGGCCTGCAGGTGCTTTCTGGAAAGGTCTACGTCGCGGACTATCTCACCCAGGACGCGTTCCTGACGCAGCTCAATGGTTTCGGCTCGCGCGTGATTTTCTCCGCGTACATCGGCGGCACCAACGTGGATATCGGAAACGGTGTCGCGGTTGACACCGCGGACGACGTGTTCGTGGCGGGCTCGACTTTCTCGACCGATTTCCCGTCGGGCGGAAGTTCTCCCTATCAGACCACGCTCGGGTCCGGCAGCGGGTTCGTCAATGCGTTCCTTACCGATGTGAATCTTGCCGGGCTGGTTGCGAGCCCAGCCTCGTTGGTCTTCCCTCCCACCCTGTTCGGAAACACCGGACTCACCAGCGCTGCGCAGACCGTGACGCTTCTCAATACGCAGACGACGACGGTGAACTTTACCGCCGACCCGGCGATCAAGGATTCGACGGATTTCACTATAACTTCGAACACCTGCACCAGCGGTGGGAGTGGATCGCTCGCGCCTGAAGCGACTTGCACGGTCTCGGTAGCCTTCACGCCGACGGCCCTGGGCCCGAACGCCGGCCATCTGAGCTTCAGCGACGATGCGACGAACCAGCCGCAAATTTTTCTCAGCGGCATCGGACAGGCGCCGCCTATCCAATTCTCGACAATTGCCATTGCGTTCCCGACCACGGTCCAGGGAAACAGTAGCCTACCGAAGCTCCTCACGTTGACCAACGTCAGCGGGGTTGGAGAGAGGGTCACCGGACTCGCGAGCACCAATTCTGATTTTTCGGTCAGCGGCACCAGCGGCGGCGCCACCTGCGGTTCGACGCCGATAACGCTGAACAATGCTACCTCCTGCTCGATTTCGGTGACTTTCACGCCGAGCACCGCAACCAGCGAGAGCGGGGTACTCCGGATATCCGACAACGCCGCGGAGTCTCCGCAGATGGTGAGCCTGAACGGGAGCGGCACCACGGTCGAGCTGTCGATAAAACCCGCGAGCATCACTTACGCCGCACGCGAAGTGGGAACCACCAGCCCGCTCACCAGTGTAAAACTGACGAACGGGAGCGGGGGTCCAATTACACTCACCGACATCGAAACCACGAACCCCGACTTCCACGCGAGCACCACGTGCCCCAGAACTATCGTGAACCGCTCGCACTGCTTGGTGGACGTCACCTTCACCCCAAGTATAATCGGCACGCAAACTGCCAGCCTGGTTATCAGCCCAGCCGCCCCGGCCGGTACGCAAACAGTTCCGCTGAGCGGTACCGGAATCGTGTCGATCAAGCTGAGCACAAAGTCGCTGATCTTCGGGAAGGTGGCGGTCGGGCAAACCAGCGCTCCCAAGTCGATTACAATCAAGAACCCCAACTTGGTGCCGGTGTCGGTCTCGAGCATCATTTCCACCAACAGCGAATTCGCGCAAAGCAACACCTGCGGCAATTCGATTCCTGCCGAGCTGGGATCGACCCCCGGATCTTGCAAGATAACGGTGACCTTTACACCGACCACGACAGGGCCGGCCTCGGGAGTCATCCAAATCACCGACGACGCCCAGAAGAGCCCGCAGCAACCGAAGGTGTCCGGAAAGGGAACGTAGATCAGACAGTGGCCGAGGGTGGAGAAAGCGGCGTCGGACGCCGCCGCGTCTCGACGTGCCCGATGACTTCGCCGGGGCCCGCGAGATGCGTCAGCATGCGGCGATTTCCGTGGCTCTAGTAAATCCTCACCCAGCCGCTGATCAGCTTGGTCTCCGTCAAACAACTAGCTTCACAGCGACGCCGAGCAACAGGAACGCGATCGTCCGTCGCAGCGTCATTTCCGATACCAGGCCCGTCAGTTTGGTGCCGACGTAAATTCCAGGTAGCGTTCCTAACAGCAGTTGTCCAAGTAACGGAAAGTCGACTTTGGCGACGAACATGTGACCCAGGCCTGTGACCAGCGCCAGAACCACACCATGGGCGAGATCGGTGCCCACCAGATGCCGCGCATTGACCCATGGGAACAGTATCAGCAAGACGGTGACGCCGATTGCTCCGGCACCGACCGAAGAGAGGCTGACCAATACTCCTATCAGTGCGCCAGCGCCGATGGGCATAAAGTCCCGAAGCGCGCTGTTAACCGGGGCGTCGTCTCGCGTTATCAGGCCGCCGATCCTTTCCCGCAATAAAATCGCGGTAGCACTCGAAGCCAGAGCGATGCTCAATCCGATTTTCGTGAGTGAATCGAGATGACGCGCGTCGGCTCGCACCAGCCATAATACGGCCAGCGTTATGGCCGCCGCAGGCAAGCTGCCCGCCAGCATCTGTCCGGCCAACGACCACCGGACCTGACCCTGGCGAGCGTAAACCCAGAGCGCACCCGCCCTCGTGACGGCTGTATAGAGTAGGTCTGTACCGACTGCGACGGCGGGTGGCACGTGCAAACCTAGAATCAACACCGGAGCCATCAGCGAGCCGCCGCCCACTCCCGTCATAGCGACGAGCAAGGCCACAACAAAGCCTAATACCGTGAAGCTGAAGTTCATGATGACCAACAGGTCAAGCGCTTGTAAATGATAAGATGAGTTATTGTCAAGTGTTGCGGATCGGCCGGTCATGATCATGCGGCCTCCCCTGGTTCGGTCTCGCTTGGTTGAATAACTTCCGGTGATCGATCCTGACGGACTCCGTCAACGAAGTTGGTGCCACCGCGCACCAGCGGCAGCAGGTGAGCGCCATCGAGGCGCCGCGAGTGTTGCTCGGCCATGTCGAGCAGCTTGAAGGCCCTCAGTAGCCCCTTGGTCCTGGAGCCTGCGCTCCCGGTCGCACGCTCGCTCGCCGACTTCGCAAAGATGGTCGAAGTGTTCGACGCACAAGGGGTGTCCTTCGTGGCCGTCACCCAGCAGTTCAATACGACGACATCGATGGTCCAACGATCTGTTGGCGGGTCGGGTGCGGTCGATCGGCGAGATCGCCAGGCGAGAACATCTTGCGGGCCGTTACGTGCGATGCGTGATGCGGCTGGCGTTTCTCGCGCCCAGGATCGTCGAGGCAATCGCCGAAGGCCGCCAGCCTACAGACCTAACCACCCTCGCAATGACCCAGAGAATCGAACTGCCCCCGCTCTGGAGCGCGCAGGAGCAAGCGCTCGACATCCGATTGACTTAGGCGTCGGAGTTCCTTTCGTTAGGCGTTCTTCCCAAGTGCGTACTGGGTTCACGCAAGATATCGGCCGGGTCGCAGATGGAACCACCTAAATCGCGAACAGAGAATATTGCGCTATTTTTGCGCTCAACCGCGGCCGGTGGCATTCTCCGGGTCCACGGCCGCGCGTGAATCGCGCCCCACGCGCCGATTTTATCGCTTCTCCATAAAGTAGGGAGATATGCCAGACTGTGTGGCGGATGACGCAGTCCGATGCGTACTGCTCTCCGTGTCGAATTCCCTGATCATCAGGGAAAATACAGGGAATTTTCGCGATTTCGGGCATCGCGAGGCCGACTAGCGACTGAAAAAGCCTCGTCTTCTCTGGGGTTTTTGTCCGAATTCCCTACTCAACGGATCAGGGAATTTTGAAACATTATCAGGGAATTTTAATGGCGGATCAGGGAATTTTCTTGGGCTAACAGGGACACCGCATTGAGGTTCATCCGACGCGCCAAACAGGGTGATCACGGCAGGCATTGACGCAACGTAAACGATGGGCTCGCCAGCGCCTCGTCAATTTATACACATATGCACTCTGCCGCCCAACCTTCGGATCCAAGTTTTCGGTAGCGAGGGGGCTTCGCAGGCGGCCCTGACATCAATTGAAAGACGTTTCGCTGCGCCATAATGTTCTTCCATGCGCATGCTTACCGAGGACGAGACGCCAGAACGTGGTCCGCAAGGAATGCTCTCCGTCATTATTCCGGTACTCAACGAAGTGAGTTCGATCGAACGGGTGATTCGAAATGTGCAGGAAGTTACGTTGCTCAAGGAGATCATCGTGATTGACGACGGTTCCACCGATGGCACCCGTGGGTTGCTGAGCAAGCTGGCGCCAGCTTCCAACGTGAAGATATTGTGGCACGAGCGTAACCGCGGGAAAGGTGCGGCGATCAGGGCGGCGCTGGCGACCGCGTCCGGTGAGTTCGTGGTTATCCAGGACGCCGACCTCGAATACGATCCGAGCGATCTCCCTGCGCTGATCGCACCGCTGGCGGCAGGCGAGACGGACGTTGTGTATGGCGTGCGCCAGCATGACAGCGCGGCGCGGGGACTGGCGCTGTTCATGGGAGCCCGGATGCTGACCGTACTCACTAACCTGCTCTACGGATGCCGGATCCATGATGAGGCGACCTGCTACAAGGCGTTCCGCCGCAGCCTGTTGAATCGGATCGTGCTTGAACGTGATGGCTTCGACTTCTGTCCCGAGGTTACGGCGAAGATTTGCCGGCTGGGCAAAAAGATTCGGGAGGTTCCGATTGCATATCACCCGCGCTCGGCGAGTCAAGGAAAGAAGCTGCGCCTGAGCGACGGCTTCGCGGCGGTGCTGACGCTGTTGCGCTACCGATGCGAACCGCGCCGCCGGTTTGATCGTGCGTTCAGTGCAGAGCCATACGGCACGGCCAAGGCGATCGAAGAGGCGGAATCAGTTAGCCGGGATTGAATGGCTGGTGCGCCTGGAATAGGACCGCCTGCCAGGATACGGCGAGTGCTGCAAACGCCCCTTGCGAGCGCTTCGGTTGTGGTCACGCTAGCCGCGCTCGGCAGCTGGCTATGGTTTAGCAGGGTCAGGTACTTCGACCCCGACGAATTTGAACATCTCCATTTCGCTTGGTGCATATCCAAAGGGATGGTGCCCTATCGTGACTTCTTCGAGCATCACTCGCCGTGGTTCCATTATGCGCTGGCAGCCTTGATGCCCTTTTATCAGGTCGACCGGCGGTTCGACGACACGCTCGCCTTTATTTGTCTGGCGCGAAGGATTGACTTGATGCTGGCCGCAGCCGCGCTCGCCCTTACCTTCCTGCTGGCACGACTGTGGCGCGGGTCGCGCAGCGGATGGATAGCGATCGCATTGCTGGCTGCCACTCCGGTATTTGCGCGCAAGACTTTCGAAATCCGTCCTGATGTGCTGGCGCTGGTGCTGTGGCTGGGATGCCTGGTGGCGCTGGTGCGCGCGCTAAGCGCCGCGTCGCTAAGCGTGCGGCGGCGGGAAGTGCTGTTCGCGCTGAGCGGATTGCTGCTGGGCAGCGCGATCATGACCACGCAAAAGTTGCTGATGGTTATGCCGGCGTTCGCGCTCGCGATGCTCTGGTATGTAGCCGCCGGTCAACGCCAGTGGCGGACCCGGCTGCGCGAGGTCGGGCTACAGTTCGCTGGTTTTGGGGTGCCGGTTCTGGCGACTCTGGGTTACTTCTGGTCGCGGGGTGGGTTGGGCGCGTTTATCTACTTCAACTTGACCTTGAATATACATTGGAAGGCTCATCAGTCGCCATTCTTGCTGCTGCATGAGGGATTCGCGGAGAACCCGAGCTTGCTGGTGTTTGGCGGTCTTGGCCTGATTTTGGAAGGGTTCCGCGAATCTCGGCAGCGCGCGTTCTCGGTGGGCAAGTTGCTGATTCTGAGCTCGGCGGGGTTGATCGCGGGGCTGTGGGAAATGCCTGTCGCGCAGGAGCAATACTATTTGACCTTCCTGCCGCTGCTGGCGATTTTTTCTGCAAGGTTCATGGTCGCAGTCGCGGCGGCGGTCAGCGGGGAGTATACCGCATGGGACCGTAGCGGACTGCGATACGTGATCGCGATCGCGTTCTTGAGCGGCACGATCGCCATGCTGACGATATGGGCGCGCCACGGTACGCGCTGGCTGGAAGTGAGCGTAGTAGTGCTGCTGGCTGCCGGGACCGCACTGATGTTCCGCTCGCGGAGCGAGGCCGCGCTCGCGGTGCTGTTATGCGCGGTGTGCCTCTGCCCGTATTATCTGGCCCGCGAGCGGTTCCTCGACGATAATAGTTCTAGCTTGCAATCGTTGCGATTCGCGATCGAGGAGACCTCACCCACCGATACGATGATGGACGGCTTTACCGGCATCGGCGTGTTCCGGCCGCATGCGTATTTTTACTGGTTCCTGCACTCGGAAATTGTCGAGATGATGACCGACGAGCAGAGGCGTCAGCTTCTGGCCGACTTTCAAACGGGGAAGATTGCGCCTCGCTATATCATCCTGGACTACTTTTTGGCGCGCGTTTTGTTCCCAATCCGGTGGTTTGTCTGGGGCAACTACCGGGTGGTTCCGGGCGAGCCCATGATCTCCGAGCGCCAGACCTGGGCGCCTTAGTGTGCACTGAAGCACCTGCAGCCCGTTTACAGTAATCTCTTCCGCTGCGAGAAAAGCTCGGGCGTCTCTCCGGACGATCGAAAGCGCCATCATTCTGCGCATCACCGCAACCCTCTGTGTGTGGCGAATTGCTGATTCTGGGGAAATCAGTAATTCGCCACACATACGGTCAGATTCGGATTCCGGCGCTGCGAACGCTTCATGATGAGCAATTGGTGCTTGACCGCCAGCGACTCGGCCGCGACCGCACGAACCCCGCCGGGACTGGCCAGCCGCGCCAGGGTCACCAGCAGGTGAGCAATCAGCCTGAACCACAACGTCATGCGCCGCCGGAGTTTAACGCTCTCCCACCGATTCGCAAGCCTGCGCTTCGCGACCGTCCTGTGCCAGAATTAGCAATTCGCCACACACAGGATCCAAAACAGCCGATCCCAAAGGCGAAAGCACGGGCGACGAGTTCCACTGCGCCGCAGCACGGCGATTTGATGGCGCAGCGCGATCGATTCCAACAGCAGCGCAGTGCGGGTCCGGGGTTCTCCGCTTCGGGCTACCGGAAATGACTCACTTGTCGACATTCCCATGCACGGCAAGCTATCGCCAGACGGTCGAAACCACCAATGAATTCGTGCGGATTAAGTTTTGAGGAGGGACAGGTGTAGTAAGACACCGCTCGGCCATGTTCTGCTAAAACGCGACGCGATTCACTTGGCAACCACAAAAGGGGGCGCGTAAGAGGAGTGAAATCGATGAGCAAAATCAAGAGTGTGTTGGGCGTGGGCGCGGTTATCCTGATGCTGGCGAGCACGGCGTTCGCGCAGTACCAACCGTGGCCGTCGCCATTTCCTCCAGCGCCCGCATGGGGTGATTACGATGCCGGCCACGTTTGGCGCGACGGCGCATGGTGGTGGCAGAACCAACCCGACTGGGTGCCGCAGCATCATCCCGAATGGTGGGGCGATTTCGACGAAGCTCACCTCTGGCACCCCTGTGCTCCGCAAAATTATTCGGGAGGCGGTCAAGGACCACGCATAGTGAAGGGTTTTGCGTCCGGTGAGGTCCAAGCCCGAACAGCGGGCAATCGTGCCGTGGCCGTTCTACTCCTCGGTTCGGCGGTGCGAAGTTGCCTCATCGTTAACCCAGTCCTCCTCCGTGTAGGTCATTCCGCGGCGACCGGGAACCGTGCGCGCCGGTCCGGGCTGGTAGAGCGGGCAGGAAAGAGGACCGTAGCAGAAGGTCTCGGTTCGGTAGCGGCGCCGAGTCGGATTCCACTGATCAATGATCATCTCTACCGGCATCCCCAGATACAGATGGAACTGTGCCTGCGCAAGACTCCATCTCGTGTGAGATTCGGGCCACGGTGGGTACCGTGTGACGAAATGCACGAGCTGAGCCGGACGCCGACCATCCCTGATCGCGCTAATCAGTTTGGGCTTGTGTGTGGCGAATTACTGATTTCGCCAGAATCAGCAATTCGCCACACACACGGTGGATAAACCTTAGGGTGCCGGTGGATAAACAACCGACGCACAGTGTGTTTCTCCTTTCGGGTCTCCTACCCTATGCTAAACGACATGCGATGGATCTTGCGTCGCCACGAGTGCGCGCGCAGCCGACAAGAGCCCGTGGGCGCGACACGGCTCGGTCGCACTTCGAGCGGAGAGGGCGCTAGGCTGGTCTTTTGATCGAATGCGGAACAATGTCCCCACCGAGTGGGAGATTTGCCTTCTCATAGGGTAACACCGATCCAAGTCGCGGTGGAGCTTTCGCCGCGAAATAACCGGGAACCACCGAATAGGCGTGGGATTCTTGCAACGCTATGCGGACTTAGCGCGTCCCAAGACTCGATTGGCACGCCCCTTGCTGTTGACGCGACCGTCCGGCTCGATGTTTTGCCCCCGCGATCTCGGCGGCCGGAACATTGGTCGGAGCGCCCAGCGTTCCGGCATGCTTTGCAATTTCTTCGCCTGACATCTCGACCAAGGCATTTTCTACATTTGGCAGGCGTGTAAGGACGCGCACTAAGACAGAGCCCTTGCTTCGTACTGATGCTTGGGGGAACGAGTGAAGATTCATGGTTGCTCGGAAAATACAGAAAAACAAAGCCGTCGGGTTCGCCGATCGCCCGCTGCGTCTTGCTCATCCGGAACCGGGCGCAGAGAAGTTTGAGGACCTCCTGGCAGACTTGTCGGGGACGTTTATCCGAACAGCCGCAGAGAACATTGACGACCAAATTGAACTTTGGCTTCAGCGTATTGTGCTATCTCTCGGTCTGGACCGAGGGACGTTAACGCAGTTCGATCGCAATGACAGCGGTCTGCGGGTGACCCATCAGTGGGCGCGGAAGGGCATTTCGGCGCCGGACCGAGGACGCGAGGTCAGCCAATATCTGCCTTGGCTGGCTGAAAAAATTGCGTCAGGCGAGATGGTCGTGTTTTCTAATCTTCCGTACCGACTTCCGCGCAAAGCTGTCGGAGAACGCGAGTTCATAGCCGTTGACGGGGTTAAAGGTCATATTACGTTGCCGCTGAAAATCGGTGAGAACGTAATAGGCGGGCTTTCCTTTGCCACAGTTCTCAACGAACGACGATGGACAAAGCAAGAGATCCAGCGTCTCAAACTCGTTGCAGCAGTCTTCGGCAACGCGCTGGAACGCAAGCGCGCTTTCGCTGAGCGTCGCCGGCTCGAGCAGGACTTGCGGACGAAAGAGGGAGTTGCTCTGGTTAGAGAGCTTGGCGGCGTTTTGATTCACGAATTGAAGCAGCCACTGACAGCTATTTTGGCTAACGCAGAAATCGCTCAGAAACTCTTATCGCACAATAACCCTAGAGTCGCCGAAATCCGCGCTGCACTCGCAGACATCATCAGGGACAATGCACGTGCCGACGATCTCCTCGGCAAGGCTCGCGCCATATTTCAAACCAGGGGAGCGGAGAAATCACGCGTCGAAATCCAATCTCTCCTGCGGGATGTCGAACGCATCGCAGGCATGACGGCGAGACCGAAAGACATCAGGTTGTCGATAGAGATGCCCGATTTCCTGCCAACAGTGCTATGCAACAGGACGCAACTCACAGGGGCCATTTTGATCCTTGTCTTCAACGCGTTCGAATCAGCCTGCGAGGGTGAAGCACCTCGCGAGGTATCTTTAATCGCGGCTCAGGTTAAAACCGACTGGGTACGTGTGTCGGTGCGGGATTCCGGCACCGGCATCGATCCGAAGACTGTGCCGCCCCTGTTCGAGCCTTTCGTTACGACCAAAGCGAGTGGAATGGGAGTGGGGCTCCCCATCGTGCGTTCGATCATCGAAAACCACCGCGGCAGAATCTGGGCGTCATGGAACCCCGATCGCGGCGCCACGTTTGGGTTCGAGTTGCCTATTGGAACTGAAGTGCAATCAGCACGGACTGTCTTCGCCGCGTCAGAAGCTGACTCCCGGCCGGCCGGCGCCGAGAAGAGGCCGCTCGACGCCGCAAGTTTGATCATTGTTCAAGAGGTTTGCGACCAGTTCGGACTAACGCCCGCGGAGATCTTCAGCAAGAGCCGCATTGCCCGAATCGCTTTAGGGCGTATGAGCGCGATATATCTCTGCCGATTGATTACGAATTCATCGTTCGCGCGAATCGGCGATGTTTTCGATCGCGACCACTCAACAGTCCTGCACGCCATTCGACATATCGAAAGCATGATGATGCAGCGCCCGATGTTTCAAGAGACCATACTGTCGATCAGCGAGCGTATAAGGAAGCGATTAGGTATTTGATGCCTCACGAAATTGCAACTTGACGCCTGGAAATGGCCCGAGAGTACGCCGAAAAGCAGTTAAGCTTAAAATCAGAGACTTGGCGTTCACGAAGAAGCTTGTAGACTGTAGCCGTACGCAGCCAAGATACTCAGTAACTACTTCGTTATCATAACGATAATCGGTGCATTAGTGTCATCTGGCCCGCCCGGCAGATCGCGGGAGAAGGCCAAAGTGCAATCAAGGTTCCTGGCTGTCGAAATGATAGTCACTCGAGCAAACCGAGTGCCCATATAAAAGAAGCTATTGTGCTCGTTTGTACCTTTCAGTACCTCGTGACGGATGTCACCGGTGGATAAAAGGAACTGTCCGGTGGATAAAGGTCCGCGTATGCGTTGAAACTCTGTGCAGGCGTAATAGACTGGGCCATGGAGTAATAGATCCGGGGAGATGGGAAAAGCTGCTTCGCCTCCGTTCATGACGTTGGAGGAACTAGTTCAGTACGCTCGCATGAGCAAAAGAACGATCTACGGACTGCTTCGCCAAGGATTAATGTCAGTCCACCGAATAGGTCCCGATGTTCGATTCTGCAAGAGCGAAGTTGATCAGTTGATAGCTAAGCGAAAGAAGAATAAATAGTCCACCACCGCGGGGAGCATCACAATGCGCGGGTCTTTTGCACAGGTGCCATTCCCACGAAATCAATCCCGATTCGACCACGTATACTCTACGGGAAGGAGGCGCGGTGAACGTTCCGCTAAGAAAACGACGGGTTCGCCGGACTGCGCGACTATCGACAATTTGGCTGGAACGTGCACCGAAGTTGGCAACGCCTGTGGCTACCAAAAAGCGCGCGAGCGCGGCGGTTGCCGTCGCCAATGATTTTGAGACTCTCGAAGAGACTCATGATGGGCGCGGGGGTTGGGCGGATCACACGATCGAACCCAAAGAGAAGCACATTCAGGCATTAGGCGGTGGAAAGGACTTACGCTACCGGGAGGTATCATGGCTAGTGAAACCAAATATGGCATGTCGCGTGTGATGACAGTCAAGGATTTGTCCGACTATCTGCGTGTGCATCCATCGACAGTTTACAAACTGCTGCGCCGCGGAGAGCTGCCGGGCTTCAGGATTGGCTCCGATTGGCGTTTCAACGCGGAGGCGATCGACCGCTGGTGCTTGGAGCGGAATATGAAGGTTTCGGACGGCGACACCTCCAGTCGGAACTGAGGCGCGGGTTTGTCGAGTTGCATCCGGCTGCCTAGCGTTCAGATGCAGATCTTCCATCGCGCGTGACCCAAAACGACGCTCACGCGGAGCAGACGAAACGCGGCAGTGACGACCACAAACATATAGATAGCTGTCCTCGCCTCCTGTGTGTGGCGAATTGCTGATTTCCGCAGAATCAGCAATTCGCCACGGACAGCCGCCCGCGATCGTCAGCCGGGCCGCAACTTGACGCTGAGTTCGGTGAGGGGCTACGAATCAGGTGTTCTGAAAGTCAAAAAGGAAAGTCCGGCTGAATTCCCCAATCGCGGAGGTTGCGAGATCATGCCTGACGAGATCTACCGCCGAGTTGCCAAGGTGCTCGATGCACTTCCCAACGGGTTTCCGTCGACACCGGACGGCTTGGAAATCAAGCTCCTGAAGAAAGTCTTCACGCCCGACGAGGCCGAGCTTTTCTGTGATTTGAAACCGGGTCTCGAAACCGCAGAGCAGATTGCGGAGCGGACAGGGCGCCCGCTGGACGGACTCGAGGCGAAGCTGACGTCGATGGCCAAGCGCGGCGAGCTCCTGGGCATCGATTTCGGCGGCACCAAGCTCTTCTCCATACTGCCGTGGGTGGTGGGCATTTACGAGTACCAGATTACCCGCATGGACCGGGAGTTCTGCGAGCTGACTGACGAGTACATGAAGCATTTCGCTCCGCAGCTTTTCGCCACCCAGCCGCACGTCATGCAGACGCTGCCGATCCAGCGGACGCTGCCGATCCACACCGAGATTCTCGCCGTGCAGCAGGCCCTGCCGTACCAGCAGGTCTCCGCTATCATCGAGAATGGCAAGAGTTTTCGCTTGAACGAATGCATCTGCAAGAAGGAACGCGGCATCCTGGCCGCGCCCTGCAAGAAACCTCATGAGGTGTGCTTGGCGATCAGCCCGGTGAAGGGCGCGGAATTCATTTTCGACTGGGGACGCGAGATTTCGAAGGAGCAGGCGTACCAAGTACTGCGCGAGGCCGAAGAGGCAGGCTTAGTGCATCTCACCAGCAACGTGGAGAGCGCGCATACCTTCGTCTGCAACTGTTGTGGTTGCTGTTGCGGCGTGTTGCGCCCGATGAACGAGCTCAATGCAACCAGCGTCGTCAACTCGCACTACTACGCGGAGCTGGACGAGGACAAGTGTAACGGCTGCCGCATCTGCATCGACGAGCGGTGCCAGGTCCGCGCCATCGAGGTGTCGGACATTACCTACAGGTTCATCAAAGAGCGCTGCATCGGTTGCGGGCTGTGCGTGACCGCCTGCCCGACGGATGCGATCACGATGGTCCACAAACCGCACCAAGAGATCATGCTGCCGCCGATAGATATGAACGCGTGGAACGATGCGCGCGCCCGCCAGCGCTCCGCAGGCTAGAGCGCCTGCAAGTAAATCAGCGTGTTGAGGTGTTATCGTTCCGCTCTGTCAAGGCGGAACTGAGAATCGCTTAGGCAACCCTGGTGGTGAGTGCGACGTCTTGGGATCAGGTAGCGCTAGCGTCGCGAAAAGTCCCTGATGATCGGAGAAGGGAAAGTCCGCTTCGCTGTTCTTAATCAGTTCGATCCGTGCGTCAGATTGCCACGTGCCTTCATAAGCCGCGAGGATATAGTCGACCCATTGCGTAGGCGTGTCGA
>Ga0181532_10002295_pt1 | contig 17895 bp, 16 predicted proteins | sample PEATcosm2014_Bin_33_FD_119768 | JGI IMG/M metagenome (GOLD analysis project Ga0181532, IMG submission 119768) | Peatland microbial communities from MTU Mesocosm Facility, Houghton, MI, USA - PEATcosm2014_Bin11_30_metaG | ecosystem: Environmental > Terrestrial > Soil > Wetlands > Peat | place...
GCGGGATTTGCGCAAGGGCGAGTTTGACGTGCTGATTGGGATTAACTTATTGCGCGAGGGATTGGATTTGCCGGAAGTCTCGCTGGTGGCGATTCTGGACGCGGACAAGGAAGGCTATTTGCGGAGCACAACTTCGCTGATCCAGACCATGGGGCGATGCGCGCGACATATTTCCGGGAAAGCGATTCTGTATGCGGACCGGCGGACGAAATCCATGAACGAGGCGATTGGAGAAACGTACCGGCGGCGGGCGAAGCAGTTGGAGTACAACAAGGAAAACAACATCACGCCGCAATCCATCGTGAAGGGCGTGGACATGGAATTGGCGCACATCGTGGAAGCGGACTATGTAACGGTGCCGCTGGATGCCGAGGAATTGGATGCGGCAACGGCGAATATTCATTCAGAGGAACAGCTTGCGGAGATGCTGGTAAAACTGGAAACGCAGATGCGGGAAGCGGCGAAGAAGTTTGAGTTTGAGAAAGCGGCGCAGTTGCGGGACCGGATCAAGAGCTTGAAGCAGCAGGATTTGGCGGGAATGTTTGCGAAGGAGACGGGAGAGGGGGTTGAGGGGCAGTCGGCCTGAAGGTTGAAGTTGCGGAGGGATTCCTCACTGCGCAGACTTCGTTCGGAATGACGGATTTGGAATTTTAGGTTGAGAAGGATCACCTTCCACGGCGGCGGAGTTCTTCGAGGGAATAGAAGGTACCGCGCCAGGTGATGCCGCCTTGACGCAACGTAATGAAAGTTGAGCGCAGGAGCATGTAGTTGAAGAGGAGCGCACCGAGCGGGAGCGAAAGGCAATAGAGCGGGGAAACGCGCATGGCGAAGTCCACGCCGATATGGAAGGAAAGCGCGATCAAGACAGCAAGGGTGGCGAAGGCGCGAATCCAGCCATGGCCAAAGAACATGCCAAGGAAGGGAAGTACATTGAGTGCGAAAATGCCGAGAGATTGCGCGGCAACCAATAGGCCGCTGAACTGAGCGCTGGCAAAGAAATTCTTCTCCACACCACGAATCAGGTTGCCGATTCCCGCATGCCAGCGCACCGAGACAGCGTCCTGCGCGACGGCGACGCCAGAACGGAAGCCGCCCAGTTTGACAATTTTTCCAAGCATGACATCGTCGATCACTTCCATGGCGAGGTGGCGGTGAGTGCCGCAAGCCTCATAGGCGGTGCGTTTAACCATCTGAAATGCGCCGACGCCGACGTAGGCGCGCGAACGCGGATTGGCGACCTGGTACGGGTCGATGGCCATCATAAAGGAGAGGCCGAAAAACGTGATGAAAACCTTTTCCCAAAAGCCGACCATAACGACATCGCCGAAGAGGGTGAGATGGTCAAGTTGGCGATCGCGGGCGAGAGCCACAGCGCGGCGGAGAGTGTCCGGCTTGAAACGCACATCGGCATCGGTAAAGAGCAGCCAATCGCCAGAGGAAACTTCATAAGCTTTCTGGAGGGCGTGAGGCTTGCCTAGCCAGCCCTTGGGAAGTTCGTTGATGTGGACGACGTGAAGGCGGTCGTGAGTGGCTGCGAAGTCATCGAGAATTTGTGATGTGGCATCGTGGGAGCGGTCGTCCACGGCAATGATTTCCAGCCGTGGATAATCGATCTCGATGAGCGTGGCGAGAGCGGCGGGGAGCTTTTCCTGTTCATCGCGAGCGGCGAAAATAAGCGAAATCCTAGGGCAATCGGGGTCTTTTGCGGGCGCATAGCTCTTGAGCCAGGGCAGACGCACGGCGCCATAGGCTACGCGCAAACCGAAGGTGAGCCATAGGATAGCGATAAGACCGAATAGGATGAGCCAGAAGAGGTGCATGCGGATTGGAGTCGAGAGCCAGCCTCAGGTTATGCTAGCACGGATGCCAAAAAGCATTTCCATTGTGGGAGCGGGACGGGTTGGCCGGGCGCTGGGGCGGCGATTGCGGGAATTGGGTTGGAGGATTGGGGTGGTTGCGTCCAGTACGGAAGCGGGCGCGCGGAAGGCGGTACGATTTATTGGAGAAGGACAGCCACAGGCGGGAGTCACGCGGCAGATTTTTGGAAGCAGCACGATTGTGGTGACCGTGCCGGACGACGCGATCGCCAGCGTGGCGGATGAACTCGCCCGAATGGGCGGGGAAGAACTTCGCGGGAAGGTAGTGCTTCACACTAGCGGGGCGCTGAATGCCAGCGTGTTGCAATCCGTGAGGGCTTGCGGCGCAGCGGCCGCTTCCATGCATCCCATGCAGACGTTCAGCGGAGTTGGCGTGCCACCATTGGAAGGTAAAGTTTTTGGAATTGAGGGCGACGAGATCGCGGTGCGCGTGGCGCGCAAGATCGCGCGTGAACTCGGAGGCACCCCGATCAGCATTGCGGCGGAAATGAAGCCGCTGTATCACGCGGCAGGTGCGTTTGCGGCTGGACATGTGCTGGCGCTGGAAGAGGCCGGGGTGCAACTGCTGATGAAGGCGGGAATGAAGAGGCATGAAGCGACCCGAGCGCTGTTGGCGCTGTCGCGGCAGGTGATCGACCACTACGAAAAACTTGGGCCGGGAAAGGCGTGGACGGGGCCGCTCTCCCGGGGGGATTACGGCGTGATTGCCGGGCACGAAGAGGCTTTGCAAAAAGTTGCTCCGGAATTTCTGGAAGCATATCGCGCGGTGAACCGGCTGGCGGCGCGGGTGCTGTCGCACGATACGGCGAACATGCTGAACGAACTGAAAGCGGTTTGTGTGACAACAGAGCAGTCGCCGAAAATCAAAGGGGGCCAAGCTTGAAGCAACTTCAAATTCCCATTCACAGCACCACGCTGAAGAACGGATTGCGCGTGGTGATCGCGCCGGACACGACCGCGCCGGTGGTAACCATCGGGGTGTACTACAAGATCGGATTCCGGCTGGAGCCGCATGGGCGCAGCGGTTTCGCACATTTGTTCGAGCACATGATGTTTCAAGGCTCGGAAAATGCGGCGAAGATGCAGCACATCAAGCTGATCAATTCGAGCGGCGGTACGCTGAATGGTTCGACGATGTACGACGTGACGAACTATTACGAAGCAGTGCCCTCGAATGCGCTGGAACGGGTGCTTTGGCTGGAAGCGGACCGTATGCGCGCGCTGAAAGTGGACGAGGAGAATCTGCGCAACCAGCGCGACGTGGTGAAGGAAGAAGTGCGCGTCAATGTGCTCAACGAGCCTTACGGAGGTTTTTCGTGGCTGGACATGCCGCCGGTGGCATTCCGCAACTGGGCGAATGCGCACAATTATTACGGGGATTTTGCGGATCTTGACGCGGCGAGCCTGGCGGATGTGAAGAAATTCTACCGGACATACTACGTGCCGAACAATGCGGTGCTGTTGCTTCTGGGCGACGTGAAGCCGGAAGAGGGATTTGCACTTGCGGAAAAGTATTTCGCGCCGATTCCGGCAGGGGCGGCGCCGCCGTTCGCCGATCCAACGGAGCCGCCGCAAAAAGAGGAGAGGCGGGGGCACGTCGAAGAGAAATTCGGGACGTTGCCGGCGATGGCCATCGGATACGTGCTTCCGGAGCGCCGAATGCCGGAGTGGTTTGCCATGGCGCTGCTGGATCAGGCGCTGCATGGCGGGCGCGCGGGGCGCATCTATCGCGAACTGGTGCTGGAAAAACAGATCGCGGTGGAGACGGAGGGAGGAGTCGACGACCTGTTCGGATACAACGGGCCGACGCAATTGACCACGCGGATTTTTCACAAACCGGAATACTCGGCGGAGGCTACACTGGCCGCGTTTGACGCGGTGATTCGCAAGATACAGGAAAAAGGCATCAGTGAGGACGAGCTGCAGCAGCTTACAGTGAAATGGCGGTCGGACTACTACTCGACGCTCGAGGGCGCAAAAGGCGGGACCATGCCGCGTCACGGGATGATGCACCTGCTGGCGTGCTTCACTCTGTTCGACAATGAGCCGCAACTGGTGAACACAATTCTCGACGGTTTCCTGAAAGTGACACGCGAAGAGGTGCAGCGGGCCGCTCAGAAATATCTGCAGCCGGAAAACCGCGCGATCGTGTTCCGCACGCCGGTGAAGAGCGATGCAAAGGAGGCCGCGTAATGGCCACCATCGCGAAAGAGGTTCCCACATTGCCTCCGGCGCTGACGCCGGAGCGTCCCGTTACGTGGCCAAAGCGAACGAGAGCACGGTTGGCGAATGGGCTTCAAGTGGTGCTGGCGGAAGCGCATTCGATCCCAAAATTCCAGGGTGAGCTCTATTTCCGTGCGGGGAACGCTCTCGTGGCGGACCGTGCGCCCAGTCTGGCGGAAATGACGGCGACCGTGGTGCGCACGGGAACGACAAAACGGGCGAGCCGGCAGATTGAAGAGGACCTGCGCCGACTCGGAGCGGATTTGGGAACGAGCGCGGGGCAGGATACCAGCGCGATTTCGTTTGCCGGGCTCAGCGAATTTGCGGAGCCGCTGCTGCAACTGGTGAACGAGTTGGCGCGCGAGGCTTCATTCCCGGAGGCGGAGTTCGAGCGGGAGCGCCGCCAGAAGCTGGAGGAAGTGAAGCTGGAGAGAACTTCTCCGGGCTTTCTGGCCGGGGAGCGATTGCGCAAGGTTTTGTTTGGAGCGCACCCGTACGCGCAGATCTCGCCCAGCGAAGAGCAAGTGGCGGCGTATAAGCGCGAGGATTTGCAGAGTGTGTATCGCGAAATCTACACGCCCGGAAACGCGCTGCTGATGCTGGTGGGCGACTTTGATCCGCAGGCGATTTTAAAGACGATCGAGAAGGTGTTTGGCGCATGGACCGGGGAAAAACCGGTGGCGAAGGAGACCGCACCGCCGCCGAAGCCGCTGGGGCGGCGGGTATACCTGGTGCACAACCCGGGATCCGTGCAGACGCAAATTCTGACGGGGTGTCACGCGATCACGCGGAAGCACCCGGACTGGTTGCGGTTGGGGCTTACGAACAGCTTGTATGGCGGAGCGTTCAATTCGCGGTTGGTGATGAACATCCGCGAAGACAAGGGGTACACGTACAGTCCGCGCAGCGGTGTGTTGCCGCTTCGCCAGCACGGCTATTTTTCCATTTCGGCGGCGGTGCGCAACGATGTGGTGGCGGCTTCGCTGACGGAGATTTTCTACGAACTCGACAAGCTCCGCTCCGTGCCTGTTCCCTCGGCGGAACTTGCTGATGCGCAGAATTACCTGACGGGAGTGTTTTCCATGGGGCTGGCGACGCAGGATGGATTGCTCTCGCAATTCTCGACGGTGGAACTGAATGAACTGCCTGCCGATTATCTGGAGACCTACCGCGGGAAGATCAGGGCGCTGACGGCCGAGGATTTGTTGGCGACAGCGCGAAAGTATTTCGATTCAGCGAACATGCAAATCGTGGTGGTGGGCGACCGCGCGCAAATCGAAGACCAGGCGAGCCTATTCGGCGATCTCGAAATTTACGACACGCAAGGCAAGAGGATTACGTAACTTCGCGGCCGGATGGCGGCGTGGTGCGAAAAACAAGCGGCTATTCCGTGCGCAGGGGAAGAGGAATCTCGAGCGAACCGATGCGAGCGTCCACGGCATCGCGCACGCCGATGCGCAACCAGGACGTATTCGCTGGAATCTCGACGGTTTGCATTGCGCGGAACATTCCTGTGCGGGCTTGCTCCAAATCTTGCGGGGAGATGGTGGGATCCCCGTTCCAGGTGCCGCTGATCAGTAAATTGCTGTCTCTGTCGTAAGCGGAGTAAAGGAATTCCAAAGCAGCGTGGCGCAAGCCGTCTGGCGTAATCAAATAGGTGACTTGCTTTCGCAAGAGGGCATATTCGAGCTCATATTTCTGCATTTTCACGGAATCCCACTTGTTGAATTTCGCAAATGGAGTGAATTCTGAAAGATCCCTGATCTGTTCCGGGGTAACATCGGCAGGGAAGCCCACTGTTTTGGCGTGGACGGAAAACAGGAGTTCGTGGCTGGGGGGCGCGCCGCGCTCCATGGCGGCATCCCTCTTTTCCAGCGGCGCGTTTGCGGCACGCAGGGTGAGTGTGGAATCGTCATCGGCAAAATAGTTCCGCCGGTAGGACAGGTGCATGCCTTTGCGCGCGACATTGACGTGAATCTTTCTTAAGCGCCCGTCAAACTTTGTGTTCGACGGCGAATAACTCAGGCTGTAGTAATTGGAACCGTCTTCCGCGGCCATGCGCAGCGCCTGCTCGAATCCATTGGTCTCGTAAAATGCGTGCCCGCCGGTGAATTCGGCGAGCTGGTCCATGGTGTCGTGATCACCAACAAGCTGAAGCCAGAACTGCTTCCGGTCGCTTTCCAGCGAACTGGCCGTGTATGTGCGATTGTCCGACGCATCATAGATTGGATTGGCCATCAGCCCGCGAATATCAACCGGATAGACGGCCACCTGGTTCAAAGTGAGTAGGTCGGCGGCCTGCTTGAGTTCGGGGCTGTAGTCCACGGCGCGCGAAAACGGGTCAATGGGGTCTCCTCCAGGCAAGACGCCTACAGGAAACGAACCGGAGAGCCAGAGCAAGTTCTTGCGGCCGGGCATGCCACGGAGAAAGCGCGAGATTTCCTCAAAAGCGTCAACGGTCGTTCCCAGGCGACGCTGTAGATGATAGGTATCGCCGAGAGCTTCAAGATGCTTCATGCGAGCAAGCATCTCCTGGGCCCCGGCATAACTAGGCATGAGGCCGCTGTCTCCGAGTGCCGTGGCGGGTGACACGGTACGCGAGTTGGGAACGCCCTGCGCAGTGGTTTGGGGACTGGCGGCGCGGCTGTCCATGGCGGCGAGCAGTTCCGCCTCGCTGTCCGTCACGCCCTGCAGGAGGTGGAGCTTATCGCTCAAAATAAAGATAGCGAAGCGGCTGCCGGAGGGTTTATTCATCAGGAACTTCTTGATGTCGCGTCGCGCGAGATACGTGTCGGAGATGGGTGTGTTCAGCACATCGAAAAGAATGACGTTGAGGGGAAGGTCCTCGCGCGCGTGATTGATATTCAGAAAGGTATTTGCGGGTAGTTTAGAAAGATCAATCGGCGGAGCTGCATGGTCAGCGGATTCTCCCACGCTAGTATGAGCCTCGAACGATAGAATCTGCTGCAATGCGCCGTCTTCGGTGATCGAAAAATCCTCGCGTTTCAGGCCGGCGACGGGATTATTTTTCCCGTCGGTCACGACCACATCGAAAAGCACCTGGCGCACTTGAGTCTTGATGGTTGTCTGTGCCGGGGAGTTGGGCTTTGTTTGCGCGGATTGCGGCTTCGTTTGCCCGCCCGCGATGCGGCAGACGAGCCAAGGCGCAGCAAGCAAGGCTGCAATTGCAGCCGCCAAGCGTTTGGAGCGAATCAAGGAACGGCCTCCAGCCTAGAACCTACCCACGATAGCAAAATCCGCGAGCTAGTGCTACGGGGAGTACGTAACCGGGAATATATGGCCGCAGGGGTGGGCGCTCGCGAAAGATATTGCATTAGATATTTTACGAACTTATTATAGTGGCGTCATGGCTTCCTGGAAATACCGCACCATCCTTGCCGCATTGTTGCTGCCGATTGTTTTGATGCCGGGGTTGCTCTCGGCAAAGAAGAAGCCCCCAGCGCATCCGGTGAATTTGAATACGGCGAGCAGCGAGGAGTTGCAGTTGGTGCCGGGAATCGGGCCATCCACGGCGGATAAGATTCTGCAGATGAGGAAGTCGTACGGCGCGTTCAAGAGCGTGGATGATCTGCTGGCGATCAAGGGGATTGGCCCGAAGAGAATGGAAAAGATGCGGAAGTATTTGACGGTGGGGAAGGCGCCGCAAACAAAGAAGTCCTCCACGGATGCGCAAGCCGCGAAGGCGCTGGCGAAACTACCGGCGAAGAGCAAATCAGATAAAGATTCATCGGAGAAGGACGACGAAGAGCAGTAGATGAGCTTTATGAGTTTGGTGAGGCTTTGGTTTGTTGGGACAGTCTGAGGTAAGTAGATTCCTCTCCCGCTTCGCGGGATCTGAATGACAGTTTTGTTTGCGCCTTGCCGAAATGGGGTCCAGCGTGCTGGACCCCTGCATTGTTTGAAAGCTACGAACGCGGCTACAGGCGCTGGTGAGTGGGTCTGGGCTTGGACAGCTGAAGAGGGACCTGGTCGGCGATGCGGATGCCGTACCCTTCGAGGGCGACAACCTTCTTTGGGTGGTTCGTAACGACGCGGATATCCGTCAGGCCGAGGTCAATCAGGATTTGCGCGCCAATGCCGCTTTCGTGTTGGACGAGGCGCTGGCGGGCCGGTTCTCGATCAAGCTGGCCGCGGGAGTGAAAGTGAATTTGCGGGAGCGTCCCCGGAGTATCCGGCGTGTCAATGCTGTAGCCGCGGCCGGTGTGGTGCAAGTACAGAAACACGCCGCGGTCTTCCTCCGCAATTTTTTCCAGGGAACGCGCCACAAGGTCGGGGCAATCACACGCCGTTGAACCAAAAACATCGCCGGTAAGGCAGTGCGAGTGAACGCGGACGAGCGGAGGCGTGGGGCCGGCAAGCTCGCCGCGAACCAACGCGATGTGCTGATCGTGGTCCACGTCGCTGGCGTAGGCGATCATGCGGAAATCGCCGTAACGAGTTGGCAGTATGGTTTCGGCAATCCGACGAACGTAGCGCTCGTGCTGCATGCGGTAGCGGATGAGGTCGGCCACAGTGAGCATCTTCAAGTTATGTTCGCGGCAGAATTCGATGAGCTGCGGCACGCGGGCCATTGTGCCGTCTTCATTCATGATTTCGCAGATGACGCCGGAAGGATTCAGGCCGGCGATGCGCGCCAGGTCCACGGAAGCTTCCGTTTGTCCGGCGCGAACGAGTACGCCACCGTTGCGCGCGCGCAGAGGGAACATGTGGCCGGGGCGGGCCAAGTCCTGCGGGCGCGTTTTGGGATCAATGGCGGTGAAAATCGTGATAGCACGATCCGAGGCGCTAATGCCGGTTGTGACGCCAAGCTTCGCGTCGATGGCCTCGCAAAAAGCAGTGCCGTGGACGGAGGTATTGATGGGGGACATCAGCGGGAGGTTGAGTTCCTCGCAACGCTGCTCGGTAAGGGCCAGGCAGATGAGGCCGCGGCCGAACTTGGCCATGTAGTTGATGGCCTCGGGAGTGATTTTTTCGGCGGCCAGAGTGAGGTCGCCCTCGTTTTCGCGATCCTCATCGTCCACCAGGACGATCATGCGTCCCTGGCGAATTTCCTCGACCGCTTCTTCAACCGTGCAGAAAGCAGAAGGCAGTTGGGTCATGGAGATGGCCTCTCCTCAGTATAAACAGAACAGGGGATTGCCCGGCAAGTGCGCCTGGTGTTGCTGGAAAGGCGGAATGCGGGTGGGAGACGAATGAGCAGCGTCGGCGTTTAGGCGAGTTCCGAGGTGCTAAGCCACTGCTCGATAATGGGCTCCTGGTGCGCGTCAAGTTGCTCGAAGCTGATTCCCATGCCCACGTTGGGTTTGGAGTGCACAACGCGGACGGCGGCATCCAGGGCCTGTCCACCGTGTGTGATGCGGACGCGAAGAGGAGTGCCGTCAGGGAAGGGATTCATCATGTCCAGATAGCAACCGTGGCGGCAGAGCTCGCTGGTGCGGGCGTTCATGATTGATGCGGAAGCGGCATCGATTATTTCGGCGGAAGCAAAGAAAACATACCTCGGCGAGCGGCGTATTTCGGATTGCATCAGAAGAACCTCTTGGAGCGCGAACAATTGCGGGGACAAGTGAGATTGTACAGCTTGCGGGCGCGTGTGCAAGGAATTTGAAGAAAATCCGGCAGGAGGAAAAGTCAGCGCAGGAGCGGGGAAAGGAAGTGGTAGATGGTGGCGCCCAGAAAGGCGGCACCAGGAATGGTGAGGACCCAGGCCCAGACGATATGTCTGGTTACGCCCCAGCGTACGGCGGTGAGACGGCGAGATGCACCCACGCCGACGATGGCGCCAGTGATGGTGTGAGTGGTGCTGACGGGAATGCCAAAGCGCGCGGTGGTGAACAAAGTAATTGCACCCGCTGTCTCCGCCGCGAACCCACCGAATGGGGTGAGTTTCGTGATGCGCTGGCCCATGGTCTTGATGATGCGCCAACCGCCTGCCATCGTGCCGCCGCCCATTGCCAGATGGCAGCAGATGATCACCCAGTAGGGAACGGCGTAGTTCTTCATCAAACCGCCGGCGACCATGGCTGCGGTGATGATGCCCATGCCTTTTTGCGCGTCATTTGTGCCGTGGCCCAGGCTATACCCAGCCGCGGAGACCAATTGCAGGCGCCGGAACCACCGATCGACGCGGCGAGGACGCTGGTTGCGGACAATCCAGGTAGTGAGGACGCTGACTAGCCAGCCGATAAACATGCCGATGACGGGCGAAAGAAAGATGAAAAGAACCGGCATGGTCCAGCCGTGGAGGATAAGCGCTTTAAATCCGGCGTGAACAACAGCAGCGCCGCCGTAGCCGCCCATGAGCGCATGCGAGGAACTTGTCGGCAGTCCGAGAGTCAATGTGATGAGGTTCCAGGTGATGGCGCCCAGAAGGCCAGCGAGGAGCACCTTTTCATCCACCATTTCAATGTGGACCATGCCTTTGCCAATGGTGCTGGCGACGGCGGTGCCGAAGACGAACGCCGCAATGAAATTCCAGAAGGCGGCCCAGAGGACAGCCCGAAAGGGAGTCAAGACGCGCGTGGATACCACGGTGGCGATGGAATTGGCGGCATCGTGCCAGCCATTCGAGAACTCGAAGGCGAGGGTGATGCCGATTGTAAGGACAACGAGAGTGAAACTGTTCACGGGAATCAGGCGTTCTTCAAAATGACGCTCTCGATGACATTAGAGACGTCTTCGCACTTATCAACTGCGGTTTCGATGACTTCGAAAATCTCCTTCCACTTGATGATCTGGACGGAGTCTTTTTCTTCTTCAAAAAGCTGCGCGATCAGGGTGCGGCAAATGCGGTCGCTTTCGTTTTCCAGGCGGTTGATTTCGATGATGCGATGGAGCGCCTTATCCGGTGTTTCCATGGCGTGGATGGCCGCGGAAAGCTCCAGGGTGGCGGCGGCGAGGACTTTGGTGAGTTCGATGGTGCCGGGGCGAATGGTGTCCACGCGATAGAGGACAAAGCGGCTTGCGGCGGCGTCAATAAGGTCAATCACGTCGTCCATGGTGCCGCAGAGTTCGTGCATGTCCTCGCGGTCAAACGGGGTGATAAACGTCTGGTTGAGCTTGCGGAAGATCTGGTGGGTAATTTCGTCGCCCTGGTGCTCGATAGCCTTGATGATTTGCACCTGCTCGGGAACACCCGTGTAATGCTCCAACATCCTGGTGAAAGCCTGAGCGCCGGAAACGATGTTTTCTGCTTGCTTTTGAAAGAGGACGAAAAAATCCCCGTCGCGCGGCATGAACCGCTGCAAAAATCCTGACATGTGACTCGCTCCCCCCTGAGGAGCGGGAGTGTGGCAAACACAGCGTATCTCAGCCCGCGAGCAGTGGCAAGGTTGGCCATCACGGGCGGCGTGGCTTGACGCGACAGGGACAATCGGAGGCCGGCTTGCAACAATGAGTTCATTCTATTACTCCGTCCGGGCCCTAGTAACTTGTGCTATTTCAGTAAGATGCAGAGTCACCAGAGAGGGAAGGGAAATGGATTCATGCCGTTCACAACGGTGGATACCTAGAAGTATTGGAGGAAGTTGCCCGCCTCCCCGGCTAGAGTTTTTGGAGTACCTGCTGGATTACCTCCACGAATTCATCGAGCTTTTGCAATTCCGAGGGGCTGAGTGCGCGAAGCCCACTGGCGAGGACTTCCACGCGGCGCCTGCGGCCTTCGAGCAGAATGCGCGTGCCTTCGTTTGTTGCCGCAATTTGCGCGCTGCGCTTGTCCTGCCCGGTGCGCCGCCGCACTAAATTCGCACGTTCGAGCCCCGCAACGATACGGCTCATGGTGGGAGGGCGAACCTGTTCGGCGGCGGCCAGCTCGCCGATGGAACGCGGGCCTCCGAATACCAGCACAGAGAGAGCGGAGAGTTGTGCGGGGCCAATGCCGCTGGCGCGGTCCACAACGCGGAGGCGGCGCAGCAGGTGGATGGCGGTGGAATGGAGGCGGTCGGCTACCGCCGCGGGGTCAGGGGAAGGACTAAGATTGCGCTTGCGTTTTGCCATCGAATATAGTTAGCTATGCTACCTAATTTCCCGGTGGAGGTACAGACCAATGGTTGCACCAAATCCCGCTGTAACACCTGGCCCCGTCATCTCCAACATCGGGCAGATCGCAATTCGCGTGCACGATCTGGCGCGTGCCATCGCATTCTACAGGGACACGCTCGGACTGCCATTTCTTTTCGCGACACCGGACCTGGGATTTTTCAATTGTGGCGGGGTGAGGCTGATGTTATCGCGCCCGGAAAAACCAGAGTTCGATCATCCCGGCTCGGTGCTCTATTTTCGAGTGCCGAATATTACGGAGGCGCACCGCAATTTGCGCGACAAGGGCACGCAAATGGTGGATGAACCGCACCTCATCGCGCGTATGCCCGATCACGAATTGTGGATGTGCTTCTTCCACGATTCGGAGGAGAATCTGCTCGGGCTGATGAGCGAGGTGCGAATTGAGAAATAAGATGCTTGTTTGTTTGCTGCTCGTGGCGTGGGGAGCAGCGTGCGCGACCGCCGCGGAAACACGAAGCGGGACGTTTACGACCAGTGATGGGGTGAAACTGCACTATTTGGAAGCGGGGAAAGGGCCAGCGATTGTTTTTGTACCCGGATGGACCATGCCGGGATGGATCTGGGAGGGGCAAATCCAGCACTTTGCCGAGCACTACCATGTGATCGCGCTCGACCCACGTTCGCAGGGCGAATCGGAGAAGGCGGCGGAAGGGAACTACATCGAGCGGCGCGCTAAGGACATCCAGGAATTGATTGAGAGCCGGAAGCTCGCGCCGGTGGTACTCGTGGGGTGGTCGCTGGGGGTGCCTGAAGTGTTGAGCTACGCGGAACAATTTGGCGGCGGTAACGTGCGGGGCTACGTTTTGGTGGATGGAATCACATGGGAAAAACGGGACATGGAATTCGTCGGAGCTATGCTGGGGATGTACCAACAGCTTCATGCGAACCGGCAGCCGTACACAGAGCGTTTTGTGCGCAGCATGTACAAGAAGCCGCAGAGCGAAGAGTACATCGCGCGGGTGATCGCGGCATCGCTGTTGATGCCGACCGATAGCGCCGTTGCAGCCAGCCTGAGTTCGATTAGCCGGGCAGATTGGAGGCCGGCTATGGCCAAACTGGACCGGCCCGTCCTGGTAATGTGCGAAACTGCGATTCAGGCCATGACCGCGGATCCCATCAAGAAAAATGTGCCTACGGCTCAGGTGGAACCGTTTGTCGATGCGGGGCACGCGCTTTTTGTGGATGACGCGGAGAAGTTCAACAACGTGTTGGAAGAATTTGTGAAGAAGTTGCCGACGAATTGATTCCAGTTTGAACCATCTAGGATTCTTCGAGATTCGAGAGCTTGCGAGCGGGCTTTTCTTTTCCCTAAGGGAATGGCGTGTCCTGAGCAGTGGGGGCACGATCCTCAGTCGTGTAATGAAAGTTGCCTGACTGGTCTGTGAAGAAGCTCCTGGTTTCTCCACGTTCAAAACGCTGTGGGCGTGCCGCGACGGTATACTTCGTTACGCGGCCATCCTGGCCGGGGGGAGTCGCGATTAGCGTGATGATGTAGCCACTTTTCGTCCCGGATGCAAGGACAGCATCTATCAAGGCTGCACCTGGGGGCGGTCCTAGCATCTTGAGAGACGCCGCGAAGCCCTCCGTGGGGTGGTCCTGCGCATAGATGGTTTGAGCCGTGTTGATAGTCCGAAGAGAGGCGATAGAACTTGCTTCATTCGCGGCACGGGCTGGGCGAAAAAGGTGGGGAAGGAATATGACGCAGAGTGATATGCCAATGGCTGGTAGCCAGAGCCGCATCGCCAGGATGTGCCAGTCATCCGAATTCCGCTGCATTGAGTAGTAAGCCTTTATGGCAGTGATGACCAACGTTATCTGCAGCATGCTGATTGCGCAGAATAATGCTGCAATTGCCCAATCCGGGTCCTGCCAAGCTGAGCGATCCGAGATTGGATAGGTAGCCAGGGCAAAGATGAAGAAACCCCAGCTTATGCCCAGGGCCAAGCCTTTCTTGACCGTCTCTGGATCCGAACGCGCGGCAAGACGCAAATTCCAGAGAACTAGAAGATATGGTAGCCACAGAATCGCCGAGAGAATCAGCGGGATCAGATCTCGATAATCATGGCGTTCGTAGAGATTTGTGAGGGCTATCCACACCAAGGGCGTGAGAATTAGCACCAAGGAAAAGAGGGCCTCGGTTCGCGTGATTCGTAGCCATAGCCAGCTCATGAGAGCCACCTTAACTGATTAGATTAGACGGATGGCAAAATAAGACGCGTGGATGTGCGACAAACGAAAATGAAAGTGCCAGGAGGATTCTGCGCGCGGCGAAAATCAGTTGGTCTGCGCGAGATGGGGTCCAGCGTGCTGGACCCCTACAGGTAAAAGAAAAAGGGCGACCGGAGAACCGGCCGCCCTTTTTGGTTGTGTTTATTTGAATGGGCTGAAGCCTAGTACATGCCGCCCATGCCGCCCGGTCCACCGGGACCGCCGGCAGCCGCAGCCTTCTTGTCGTCTTCCTTGAGTTCGGCCACCAGAGCTTCCGTGGTGAGCATAAGGCCAGCGATAGATGCGGCGTTCTGCAGCGCAAGGCGAGTCACCTTGGCTGGATCGATCACGCCCATCTTGACCATGTCGCCGTAGTCGCCGGTTTCCGCGTTGTAGCCGAAGTTGTCTTCCTTGGATTCGCGGATTTTGCCGATCACGACAGCGCCTTCAGCTCCGGCGTTGTGCGCGATTTGGCGGGCGGGCTCTTCGAGAGCGCGCTTCACGATACCAACGCCCACGAGTTCATCGCCCTCGGCCTTGAGTTTGTCGAGCACGTTCAGGCAACGCAGCAACGCCGAGCCGCCGCCGGGAACGATGCCTTCTTCAACGGCTGCGCGGGTGGCGTGCATCGCGTCTTCGACGCGTGCTTTCTTTTCCTTGAGTTCGGTTTCGGTCGCAGCGCCAACCTTGATCACAGCCACGCCGCCGACGAGCTTGGCGAGGCGCTCTTGGAGCTTCTCGCGGTCGTAGTCGGAGGTGGTGTTCTCTACCTGCTGGCGGATCTGCTTCACGCGGCCCTCGATTTCGCCGGCCTTGCCAGAACCCTCGACGATGGTGGTGTTGTCCTTGTCGATGGTCACTTTCTTGGCCTTGCCGAGGTCTTCGATCTTGACGTTTTCGAGCTTGATGCCGAGGTCTTCGGTAATGGCCTTGCCGCCGGTCAGGGTGGCAATGTCCTCGAGCATGGCCTTGCGGCGATCGCCAAAGCCAGGGGCTTTGACGGCGCTGCACTGCAGCGTGCCGCGCAGCTTGTTCACCACCAGGGTGGCCAGGGCTTCGCCCTCGACGTCCTCAGCGATGATCAGCAGGGGCTTGCCGAGCTTGGCAATCTGCTCGAGCAGGGGAAGGAGGTCCTTCATAGAGCTGATCTTCTTCTCGTGAATGAGAATCAGAGCATTCTCCAGGACGCATTCCATGCGGTCCGGATCGGTAATGAAGTAAGGGGAGAGGTAGCCGCGGTCAAACTGCATGCCCTCGACGACTTCCAGCGTGGTCTCCATGGTCTTGGACTCTTCCACGGTGATGACGCCGTCCTTGCCGACCTTCTTCATGGCTTCGGCGATGATGCCGCCGATCTGCTTGTCGTTGTTGGCGGAAATGGTGCCAACCTGAGCGATCATGTCGCCCTTGACGTCTTTGTGCAGCTTCTTGATTTCCTCGACGGCGGCTTCGACAGCCCGGTCGATACCGCGCTTGAGGGCGGTGGGGCTGGCGCCGGCGGCAACCGTCTTCACGCCTTCGCGGAAGATGGCCTGGGCCAGAACCGTGGCGGTGGTGGTGCCATCGCCCGCGACGTCGCTGGTCTTGCTGGCGACCTCGCGAACCATCTGCGCGCCCATGTTTTCGAGCGGATCACGCAGTTCGATTTCCTTGGCAACCGTAACGCCGTCCTTGGTGATGATGGGAGCGCCGAACTTCTTTTCAATCACCGCATTGCGGCCCTTGGGGCCGAGGGTGATTTTTACTGCGTCCGCGAGGGCGTTCACGCCACGTAGAATCGCCTGGCGCGAAGCTTCTCCGGTAACAATCTGTTTCGCCATTGCTTGAATCCTCCTAAGATTTGCTACTTGAATTCGAATCTTTACTCGGCCACGAGGCCGTGTTTATTTTCTTGGTTCCTGATAACCGATATCAGATAACTGATATCAGTCCTACCTCTTCGCTGCCTTTGCTGCCCCGCCCAGTTTCGCGAGAATCTCTTCCTCGCGCAGGATCAGGTACTCTTCGCCCTCGATTTTGATTTCGCTGCCACTGTACTTGCCGAAGAGCACGCGATCGCCAACATTGACGTCGAGCGGAACGCGCTCACCCTTCTCGCGCTTGCCCGCGCCGACGGCGATGATCTCGCCCTCTTGCGGCTTTTCCTTCGCGGAATCAGGGATGATGATGCCTCCCTTGACGGTTTCCTTTTCCTCAATACGCTTCACGATCACACGGTCGTGCAGCGGTGTAAGATTGACTGCCATCGTCGAAAAACCTCCATAAGGTGAACTAGCGGTAGAACCGAAGATTTACCGTGGTGCGGGGCACGAAAGGGGATTTAGCACTCCTCGCAACCGACTGCTAATATAGCAGGTACGGCCATCAAGTCAAGTAAATTCCTTGCGATATGAGTGTGCCGCACGCAGATTCCTTCTCCCCCATATATAGTTAAGTGCATTATTTTCATAACACTGCGCCCGCCAGAATTTTCTTGCACTTGGCAATTGCCTTGCTTTCCCGCCAGTTGTAGACTCGGCCTCAATCGCCCGTGCATGACCATCCCTATCTCCGACTCGTTTATTTGACGGCGGGAACGCTCCTGCCCTTCTTCTGGATGGTTGTGATTCTGGGCCATCGGCGTCAGCGAAATCTGGAGCGCATTTTCTTTTTTCTTTGCCTCTCCCTGGTGAGTTTTTTCGGGAGCAGTTTGCTGGCGCTTAACGCGCAGCTTTACTACGGGACGCCACCGGGAGCGCTCTTGTCCTTTGCATGGACGGTACTCTGTCTCGGATTGTGGTTCGTTCCACCCCTTTTGGTCCAGGTGCACGTGGAGTACGCCTCGCTGCGCGATTTGGCTGGGAGCCGAACCTCCAAGATCATTTGGCTACTGTGTGCCTGGGCGCCTGCTCTTCTTCTCGCTCCAAAACTGCTGGCGGCTTTGCGGCTCACGGAAGGGGTAAACTTCGAGACCCCTTCGCGTTATCTCAGCGTCGAATTTCAAATATGGTTGGCACTTTCCATTTCTGCCTCGGCCTTCTGGCAGCGGAAATTTTATAAAGTTTCCCGGGACGAACAGGAAAGGGCCCTATTCCGTGGTTTGCTCCGGATCTTCACTTTGCTCGCCATTTTTCTCCTGCTACTTCTCTATGCACAGCACAGGTATGGAAACGGCGGTGGGCGTGACTTGGAAATACCGCTGGCGATTTTGGTGCTTTTCGCCTTTTCCACCATGATTCGCGAGGTGCGACGCTCCAATTTCCTCGACATTGGGCGGCAACGGAATCTGATCTACGCCGTGTTCATGGTGTTTCTGGCGCTGTTGTACCTGAGCTTCGTGCGCAGAGCGAGTTTGTGGTGGGAGCATTACCTGCCCCCGGAAGCGACCGCGGCGCTGCTGTTGTTTTTGCCCGTGGTGTTTTTCGAGCCGCTGCAACGGACGATGGGGAGGCTGCTGCGAAAGACGGCGCAGACCGAAGTGGACCGCGCGCAGAAGCTGATGGGACCCATCAACGATGTGGCGCGA
>Ga0181532_10002300_pt1 | contig 17885 bp, 13 predicted proteins | sample PEATcosm2014_Bin_33_FD_119768 | JGI IMG/M metagenome (GOLD analysis project Ga0181532, IMG submission 119768) | Peatland microbial communities from MTU Mesocosm Facility, Houghton, MI, USA - PEATcosm2014_Bin11_30_metaG | ecosystem: Environmental > Terrestrial > Soil > Wetlands > Peat | place...
CTCATTCCTCTCGGCCAGTAGCTCGCGTTTAGACCCTTGCTGACCTTATTCCTACAACTCCCTTGCGGGTTCATTGTAAGCCGATCTTGCTCGGGCTCCGGGCTCACCGCCAACCGGACAAATCAGTCCAACGCCTCGGGACTCTATCCTGCCTTTAACAGAGGCCCCTGTTCTCCTCAACCAGCGCTTAGCTATAGACCCTTGCTTGCCCTCCCAAACTCACCTCGCGGTTGTCTGAGTGACTTCGCTTGAGCCCCGGACGCCGCACCAACCGGGAAAACTTCAGAACGTGTCAAAGAACGATTATGGTTTTAACATATCTGTTTTTTGCGTCAACGAAATTCATGCGTCTGTAACTGCTTATTGATCAATCGCATGCAGCTCATGCACAGCCGGGTGACACGGAAGTGGTGCAGTCGACGGTGCCGGACTCTGCACTCGCCAGCATCCATGCGGTTTTCCGCGGTTTCTTCTGCTCTTTCGGGGGAAGCTCACATCAGACTGTGATTGTGCAAATCGGCGTTTTATCCGCATGAATGCACGCTTTGTCGCACCCACCCCTCCAGTTCTCACGAGGATACTTACGTCCTACAATCGGTTTCTCTACAATTCCACGGTGAATGGGATCGGTGGTTGGAGGGCCCTCTGTGATGCGAAGGCTGGGTCTGGCGGCAATAGTTTGTTTTCTGACGATTCTTTATCCGACGCAAGTCTCGCTGGCGCAGGTCAAGCAACCGCAGGTCAACCCGGCGCAAAGCGCTGAAGCGAAGACTGCGAAGTATATGGAATCGGTGCGGCATCAGCCGGGGCTGCTGCAGGCGTTTTTGCAGCAGATGCCTAAGGGCGGCGACCTGCACGTCCACCTTAGCGGCGCGCTCTATGCGGAGAGCATGATCGACTGGGCGTCGGAGAGCGCGCTCTGCGTGGACCGAAGCACTTCGAAGCTGATTCGCGCAGCCTGCGACTCGTGCGAGCCCTACACGAACAAGCCGTCGGTGCGTTGCGCTTACCAGGACCACATTCTCTACGGGCAACTGGTGGACGCCTGGTCGATGCGCAACTGGCACCAAGCAGAGGAATCGGGGCACGACCACTTCTTCGCTACCTTCGAGAAGTTTAGTCCAGCGGTGGAGAAGCACGTTGGCGAAGCGTTGGCCGAGGTGGCGTCGCGGGCAGCGGAAGACTCTTTGCAATATGCCGAGGTGATGCATACGTCGGATGGTGCGCAGGCGGCCATACTGGGCACGAAGATTGGATGGGACGATGACTTCTTCAAGTTCCGCGACAAGCTGCTTAGCGGGGGGATGGCGGATGTGGTGGCGTCGGTTCGCAGCGCACTTGACGCGGATGAGGCTCGCGAAAAAGAAGTGTTGCACTGCGGAACGAAGCGGGAGGCTCCGGGATGCGGGGTTAGGTTGCGCTATCTCTACCAGGTACTGCGTGGGTTGCCGCGCGAGCAGGTTTTCGCGCAGATATTGTTTGGGTTTGAGTTGACCAAGGCCGATCCACGCTTCGTCGGCTTCAACCTCGTGATGCCGGAGGACTATTACGTGCCGATGCACGACTTTGATCTGCACATGCGGATCATCGAGGCTTTGCACAAGTTCTATCCGGCGACGCATGTGTCATTGCATGCCGGAGAACTGGCGATGGGGCTGGTTCCTCCCGAGGGATTGCGGTTTCACATTCGGGAATCGATTGAGCGCGGCGGCGCGGAGCGAATTGGGCATGGCGTGTCGGTCATGAGCGAAGACGATCCGATTGGATTGCTGCAGGAAATGGCCAAGAAAAATGTGCTGGTCGAGATTTGCCTGACTTCGAACGATGGGATTCTGGGCGTGAGTGGCGATCGCCATCCTCTCCCCGTTTATATGAAATACGGCGTGCCGGTGGCGCTGGCTACTGACGACGAAGGCGTTTCGCGAAGCGATATGACACATGAATATCTGCGGGCGGTCGAGACCTATGGCTTGTCGTATGCGGATTTGAAGCGGATGGCGCGGGAGAGCCTGGAACACAGCTTTATTCCCGGTGATAGTCTGTGGAGCGATGGACGCGAGTTCCGGCGTGCGGTGGCCTGCGCGGATGCAAGAGCGTCCGGTGATCGGGTCTCCGGAAAATGTCAGAACTTGGTTGATGCGAGTGAGCGCGCTCGCGTGCAGTGGCAGTTGGAGCGAGCTTTTGTTGAGTTCGAGAACAAGTTCTAGAGCGATGCCGGGCTTTGCCCGGCTGGACAGCTGGGGGCGGCTGTCCCTACACGTTGATTGATGAAGCCAGATCTGTTCACTCGCGCTGAATCGGCGGCAGCTTTTATGCTTTCGCAGACTTCCCTGCGCCCGCAGATCGCGCTTGTTCTTGGCTCTGGCCTTGGATCTTTTGCCGACGACCTCACCGACGCCGTTCGCATTCCTTATGCTGACATTCCGACGTTTCCGCGTTCGACGGCGGTAGGGCATGCTGGGCAACTCGTGATTGGCAAGTCCGGCGACGTTCCGGTTGCGGTGATGCAGGGGCGGGTGCATCTGTATGAGGGCTATTCAGCGGCTGAGGTCGCTTTTCCGGCGCGTGTACTGGGACGATGCGGTGTACGCGCTTTGATTCTTACCAACGCTGCTGGTGGCATTAACGTCGAATATGGGCAGGGGGCGCTGGTGGTCCTCCGCGATCACATCAATCTTCAGGGGCAGAATCCGCTGACGGGGGCGAATGACGAGCGCTTTGGCCCGCGTTTTCCCGACATGACTTATACCTACACCAAACGCTATCGGGAGATCGCGCTCGAGGAAGCGAAGAATCTCTTTATTCCGCCGCGCGAGGGCGTCTATGCGGCGCTTGCCGGCCCGAGTTATGAAACGCCGGCGGAGATTCGCTACCTGCGCGCAATCGGCGCCGATCTGGTCGGCATGTCGACCGTGCCGGAGGCAATCGCCGCGCGGCACATGGGGATGAACGTCCTGGCAATCTCGTGTGTGACGAATATGGCGGCCGGAGTGCTCGATCAGGCGTTGGTCCATGAAGAAGTGCTCGAAGTGGGACGACGAGTGATGGGGCAGTTCATCGCACTTTTGCGGGCGGTGCTGCCTCGGATTGCAGGGGAATTGAAGAAGACGGGGTAGGGATTGTCTGCGGCGCCGGGCTGTGCTCGGCTCGGGCAGCCGAGGGCGGCTGTCCCTACGCAAACCGGACGGGCCAAAGGCCCGTCACCACACGAACATCGCCGCCAGGCTCAGTGGCTTTTTCGGGGGATGAATATCGTTTGCGGCGGATCTATGCCATACACTGTCGCGAAGCTTCCCTGGTTTACCGCAAAGCTGGCGCGTTCGCGCGAATCGATGAAGAGCAACGGCTGTTTGAGGGGCACATCGCTGAACGTCCGAACGAACTGCATCTCAATTTCGCGTCCCGCGATGGTTGCTCTTACCCTATCCCCGTGCTGATAGCCGAGCTTCTGGAAATCTTCGTCGCTGATGTTTGTAACCAGATTGCCGAAAGGACCGTCCAACGCGATCACTTCTCCGGTCAGGCCCTTGTCGTCGACCTTGGCGGCCCTCAGATCGAGCCGGACTAACTGCTTGACTACGGGGCCGACCTGGGTCCAGTCGTCGCCGCGCGCGATATGTGCGCCGACGGGGGAAAAAATATCCCGGCCATGGAAGGTGGAGGAAATCTTCGCGCCGACCATCCAATCAGGGTTGGTGATCTCGCGAACGCTTTCGATGCCGTCGCGGTCCTCTACTAACGTCATCAGGCCGTTGTCGGGCAGCACGAAGAATTGTCCGCGCTTCGTTTTCACCACCACAGCTTTGCGCGAACTGCCGACGCCTGGATCGATGACCACCACGAACACCGTTCCCGTCGCAAAATAGGGCGACGCGCCGAACAGGTAAAGGGCGCCGTCTCGAATCAAAAAAGGTGTCACCTGATGCGTAAGGTCGACAATGCGGAGGTTGGGTGTGATGCCGTACATGACGCCCTTGCAGAGGGCTACCGAATCGTCGATTACGCCAAAATCGGTCATGAAGACGACGGTCGGCGGTTGTGCGGTCGTCGGCGCGATCGAGGGCTGCGCCAGAAGCGGGATCGCGAGCGAGAGCAAGAGGGCGAAGCACAAACCCAGCGCTCGCGTCGATTTTGCCACCGAGGTTGATGTCGTCCGCATAAAGTCTAACCCTCCGAGATAACTAGTTTGGTTGCCCGGGGCCGGCCGTCGTTAGCCGGGGAGATCAGTAGCACCGTGAAGCCAATGATTCTAACCGCTCAAGAGCCAGAACCCAAAGCTCGCTTCGGGCATCTATAATCGGGGCGGCAAAGATTAGTTATCCTCGGATCAACTACAGGAGAGCCAGCGATGTCCAAAGTGATTCCTGAGAAATACGTCGACCTTTTCCATAAGCGTGCTTTCGCCAGTCTTGGGACCCTTATGCCCGACGGACGGCCGCAGGTTACTCCGGTGTGGTGTGATTTCGACGGGCAACACGTCATCTTCAACTCGGCGCGCGGACGCCAGAAGGATCGCAACGTGCGCCGCGATCCACGGGTTGCGCTCGCCATTGTCGATCCTGACAATCCTTATCGGTATCTGGAGATTCGCGGCACTGTGGTTGAAATTACCGAAGATGGGGCCGACCAGCACATCGACAAGATGGCGAAGAAGTATCTGGGAGTCGACAAGTATCCGTACGCTAAGCCGGGAGAGGTGCGCGTGATGTACAAGATCCGACCGGAGCACACTACGGTGATGGGGTAGCAGCAGATAGCCAGCCCCTAAAAGGGCGTCTGATCCCGAATGATCTTCGGCGTCGCTAAAGCGATACCCTGACACGAATCTTGAGTCCTTGTTTCCAGGCCTCTCGGATGTTGCCGAGAGGGCCGCGGGCGAGGACGCCCGCGCTACACGACCTAACCGCTTTCACCGATAACCTTTCTTTACCGAACGAGTCCAACTCATGACGGAACTTTGGAGGCTCAATCCCCGTATGAGAAGGCAAGAGTCGAGTGATCCGCGGCATTGCCTGTTTGCGGGAGGAGTTGTTTATGGAAGTTGGAAAGAATAACGATGATGGCTTGCGCGCGATCGATCCGCAGGCCTATAACATTTCGGCGCACCAGGTGGTGCAGGCTGCGCACGAAGAACTCCTCCAGTTGCTGCGGCAGCGGGCCGAGATCATGAAGCGCATTGGCACGGTTAAGCAGACCATTGCCGGATTGGCGAATCTTTTCGGCGAGCAGGTGCTGGGCGACGACTTGCTGGAATTGATCGACCGCAAGCCCAATGGCCGCCAGCCCGGCTTCACCAAAGCCTGCCGGCGGGTACTGATGGAAGTCGGGCGACCGCTTGGAGCCCGCGAGGTTTGCCTGGAACTGGAACGATACGCTCCGGCAACCCTGGCGCGGCACAAGGACCCGCTGGCTTCGGTCACAACGGTTTTGAACCGTCTGGTAGATTATGGCGAGGCGCGCAGCCTGAGCAACGATCGCGGCCGGCGGGTATGGGAGTGGGTTAGCGACAGGGAACCCGCGGCCGCGATACCTTCGAAGAGAACGGCCTGATATCCTGCCCTCAGCGGCTAAAAGCCGCCATCCATTTTGCGACACTAACGGCGCGGCTCAAGCCGCGCCCCTTCAAAACGAACTCGAACAAAACAAGCTGGAACAAAACAAGAACAAAACGAAATCAAAGCCCGAGTTTTTTCAGCAGTCGGAGACGGGGATTGCCCCGTCTCTACGACAAGTTTCTACGCGGGCAACAGGCGTCCTTTTTCCAGATGGCGGGTTACGTGGGCATACCCGGCCGCGTGCGGATCGTGCGTCACCATCACAATGGTTTTATTGAAACTTTCGTTCAGACGCTTCAGGATTTCCAGGATCTCCGTTGCGGAATTACTGTCGAGGTCACCGGTAGGTTCATCGGCGAGAATCAATGTAGGATCGCTGACGATGGCGCGAGCGATGGCGACCCGCTGCTCCTGTCCACCTGACAGCTGCTTGGGCAGGTGATTGACGCGGTCCTCGAGTCCGACGAGTTTTAGCGCGGTCATCACGTGATCGCGGCGTTGCTGCGGCGTCATCCTCGTCAGCAGCAGCGGCAACTCGACGTTCTCGAATGCGGTCAGCACCGGGATCAGATTGAAAGTCTGGAAGACATATCCCACGTGAGTATTGCGCCACTTGGCAGACTGGGAGTCGTTCAGACGAAAAATGTTTTCGCCCATTACCAGAAGATCGCCGGACGTGGGGCGGTCGATAGCTGCGATCATGTTCAGCAGGGTCGTCTTTCCCGATCCTGAGGGCCCCATCAGCGCCAGAAACTCGCCACCGGCGATGTCTATGGAGACGTTGTCGAGCGCAGTGACCTGGAAAGCGTCGCGCTTGAAAATCTTACTGACGCCACGGGCCTGGACGACCTTGCTGCCTACTGCTGTTTGCGCCGGTGTTTGCGTGGTTGCGCTCATGAATTCCCCTTGATACGAATCTTTTGCCCGTCCTGCAAATCCGCGGGTGCTGCTGTGATTACGTTTTCGCCGCCGACGAGGGAGTCCACCAGATAACCCCCCGCACGCTGGCCCTGAACGTGAACATTGCGGCGGAGAGCCTTGCCGTTGAAAGCGAGGAGCACAAATTTCGCGCCATCTTTGTCGCGCAAAGCGGTGGTGGGCACGAAGACATAAGTTTGCTTCGCGGCTGCGTTCTTGTCGTCATTATTATTGTTGGCCTTCGCCTTGAACTGCACGGTGGCGTTCATTTCCGGGCGCAGGTAGGAATCGGGTTGCAGAATCTGCACTTTGACTTGGACGGTTGCTTTCTGGCGATTTGCTTCCGGCGACATTTCGGCGATCTCGCCTTTGTAGGAGCGATCCTTGAACGCGTCGAGGGTGACGATGCCTTCCTGCTTCGGAGACAGTTTGGCGAAGTCATCCTGCGCGATATCGAGTTCGACCTGAATGTCGTTCAGATCCGCCAGGGCAACCACCGATCCACGGGGGCCGCCTTCGGCTCCGCTGGCGAATTGCGCGGTGACCAGTTCACCCTTTTCCGCCGTGCGCTCGAGAATCGTGCCGGTGACGGGGGCGCGAATCACGGTGGCATCGAGTTGAGACTTGGCGTATGCCATCTGGCCTTCTGCCTGCAACAGGTCGCCGCGGGCACGGAGAATTTCTTCGGAGCGCGGACCCAGTTGCATCAGCTTGAACGCCCGTTCCAGCGAATTCATTCTTTGCTGGGAAGCGTCGCACTTGCCGATGGCGTCGTCCAAATTCTGTTTTGACATTACTCCCTGCGCAACGAGGTCGCGGGTGCGGTCGAGATTGATCTTGTCATTCAGAGCAGTCGCTCGCGCCTCCTGCAGATTGTGTTCCGCCTGCTGGATCTCTTCCGGGCGCGAGCCGTTCTCATTTTCGAGCAGGCGCGCTTTGGCGCTCTCGACCGCGCCGCGAGCTTGTTCGTACTGGGCGCGAAATTCTTCGTCCTCCAGGCGCACCAGAACTTGTCCTTCTTTTACCTTGTCGCCTTTTTCCACGCCAATCCACGCTACGCGGCCGGTGACTTTTGAATTCACGCTGATTTTGTGGTGCGCGACAATGTATCCGCTGGCGGAAAGCACGGTGCTGCCGGCTGCGTCACTGCCTTCCGCGGTCGCGCGCGCGACTTCCACTTCGGGCGTGTTGGAGGCGAGCGCGCGGTACGCCAGGGCAACGATTCCCAGGACGACGACCACGGCGATTCCTCCCAGAATGAAGCGGCGCGACCACGCAGGCGGTTCTCCGCCTCCGCCGCGCAGCGAATGATCGATGCGCAGACTTCGCAGATCTTCGTGCTTCGTATCGCTAGGGCCGAGGTCTGTTGGCATTGTTGAAGGATGCTCCAGATTCTGATGTTGACGCAAAATCTAAGTCGCTAACAATTGTACGAACTATGTATGAACAACGTGCGAATCAGGCCCGCAGCGAGGTTAGAATATCCTGCCGCGCCGCATGCCAGGCGGGTGCGAAGCCTCCCAGCAAACCCATGATCATCGCAAATAGCACCGCCGCCACTGCGACTGCCCACGTCAGATGCAGGCTGAACACCGTCTCACTGAAGGTTAGCTGGTTGCCGATTCCCGTGGTCATGCCGTTGAAGGGCAGTATCAAAACAATCCCGACAATCGCTCCCAGCAGCGAAAGCAGCAACGCCTCGATCACGAACGAGGTGAGAATGCTGGGCCGGGAAAATCCTATGATGCGAAGAGTGGCGATCTCGCGCGAGCGGTATGCGACCGCCGCATACATCGTATTCATAGCGGCGAAGCTGGAACCGATCGCCATGATGATGGCCACAAACGTGCCGATAAATTTGATCGGTCCGCCGGAACTGGTTTGCTTCTCGTAGTAATCGGTTTCGAGCGTGCCCTCGAGCTTCAGCCGCTGATCGTCGCTGACGCGGTGTTTCAGCGCGTCCGCTGCGATTGGGTCGGTGGCTCGTAGATAAACTGAGGCGAAACCTCCCTGGCGGTCGAAATCGGCGGCGATCTGGTTGACGTCGCCCCAGAGTTCCGAATCGTATGCGGTGCCACCGGAGTCGAACACGCCAACGACTTTCCACTGTCCCTTGGCAAAATCCATTGTGTCGCCCAGGTTGGCTCCGTTGAAACGGTCGTGGATCGACCTGCCGACGACGATCTCACGCTGTCCGGGCGTAAACCAGCGGCCTTCGACCAGCTTGGCGTTGGGACGCAGAGTGAGGCCCTCCGGCATCAGACCGCGAACGGAAACATTGACTTCGCCGGTGCCATCTTTGCGGGGAAGCACGACTACCACCACCCATTCGCCGGAGGCGATTGGATCCCCTTGGGCGTCTTTGGCAATGCCGGGCAGCGTTCTTAATGTCGGGAAGAGATCGGCGTCGAAGCCTCCCGAAAGTTCGGCGGTGGAGCCCTTGCGCATGACGAGCACGTTAATCGGATCGCCGCTGGCCATGAAGGCCTTCTTCAGACCCGCGAGCAGCGCCATCAGGAAAACGGCGGTGGTTACGGTGAGCGCAATGCCCAGGGCGGTCATGATGGTGAGGCCCTTGCGCAGCTTCAGATTGCGGATGTTATAGCTGATCGGAATCGCCATAGTGTCTTGTCGCTAGAGCGCTGTGCCTCCCAGGGGCAAACAGCCCCGAAAAACGCATTTTCCACGCCGCGGTCTCACCGCAGCGACTAAAGCCGATTCTGAAAGCAAGCCAGTTTTCGCAGCGGTGAACCGCTGCGCCACCCAAAATCAAGTTCAACTCTAGCCGATATGGCGCAAGCCCTCCACGATATCTAATTTTGCCGCACGGTAGGCAGGAAGGATCGCGCTTAGAAATCCCACCATGGCCGCGACGAAGATGGAGAGCAGAAAGGTGGGGATGGTTACCTTCATCCCGAGGAAGAAGAAACCCATTCCGGGGGCTTTTGCCATCGCCGACACCAGTCCGATGGCTAGCAGGCAGCCCAGGATGCCACCGACCAAAGCGACAGTGATGGACTCACTCACATAGAGACCGAGAATCGATTGCCGGGTAAAGCCCAGCGTCTTCAGCACGGCCACTTCGCGGGTGCGCTCGCGGATGGACATGGCCATGGTGTTGGCAGAGACGAGCAAAGTCGCGAACACGACGGCGAAACAAATACTCAGGATGAACGCTTTCACATTGCCGAGACTGTTGATGAAGCCGAGCTGGAAAGCCTTCTCGGTTTCCGTTTTGGTGGGCTCGGGAGAGTTGTGGAACATGGCATCGATAGCGGCGGCGATCTTGGGAACGTCCTCGGGAGAGTCTGCGAGAATGTTAAAAGTGCCAGCGTGGCCCTTGGCGAAGGGAACTGCCTCCTCGACATACTTATAGTTGAAGTAGACGGTGATGGTGGGCTGGGGCGCAATGAAGATTCCACGAATCGTGAGTTCCAGGTCCACCGGAAAGATGGTTCCCTTGATCACGACGCGATCGCCGATTTTCCAGCCATACTTCTTTGCCAGTTCACTGTCGACCACGCAGCCGGCTTGATCGCGCTGCCAGGCGGCTAGTTGATCGTCCGGAATCTTGAAGTCAGTTTGCACCTTAAAGATTTCCGCGGGATCGGTGCCAAACTGGGCGAAGAAATTCTCGGGTTTGTCGTCTTTGTACAAGCCGCCAAACCACTGCGTGGGAGCTACCGCTACGACTCCGGGGACGGCGCGCATTTTTTCCCGGTAATAAACCGGCATACTCTCGGTCAACGAAACGCGGTGTCGAGTAATCAGCCGCAGGGCCGACTGCGTGCTGCCCTTGTCAAGGTAGAAGCTGTGCCAGATGGTCATCATCAGAGTCAGCAGCAGCAGCGAGAACGTGATGCTCGACACGGTCAGCAGGCTGCGGCGCTTGTTGCGAAACGCGCTCTTGGTCACGAAGCGGGTTAAGGTCATGCGACTCCGGAAAGCCCACCTGTTTGATTAGAGAATTACCCGGAAAGTAGGGCCGGCCCCCAATTACGCTAAACCTGAGGATAAAGCAGCGGTTGCGATATCGACAACTGGGGGATCTTCTTTTCATGAATTCTCGGGAGCATGGTTTTCGTTTAGGCTGGATTTGCACGGTGCCGCATTTATTGCTGGCTGTTCCACAAGCGTTAGTACTCAGAGCGCGGATGTTCAGTGTGAAAACATGATGTAAACAAAGCCGCCGACCAGCGCCAGTGTGCAGGCGGTCTCGAATCCGACCCAAGCGGCGTATTGACCCTTGTTCGGTACGGCTTCAAGCTTTCGCCACGCTCGCAGGAAATGGAGGGGATGGTGGGGATCTCTTTCTTTTGCTGTGCTTTGGCAGGGGGGCATAAAGCGAACTAACTCTTCTGAAGCAGCCATTTTCTGTTACTTCCGTAACTCTGAATTGTGTTGTTGATGGCGGTATTCTAATAGCGATTCTCCCCCTATTCTTAAGTTATCCCATATTCAGGGCGTAGTGCGGCTTATCACCGCGAGGGCGATTTCAATGGCGACGATGTTTGGCCGTTTCGAAATTCAGAGTGAGCTTTCCAAGTCAGAGACCGCCATGATTTATAAGGCGATGGACTCGGAAACCAATCAGGTTGTGGCGCTCAAGACGCAGAGTCTGGAGCCGCTCGGCGAGCGTGCGGACGCGTTTGTGGACGCGCTGATCAAAGAAGGGGAGAGCACGCGCGATCTCGTCGGCCAGAATATTGTGCTGCTCTATGGCGCAGGCGAGATCGACGGCCAATTCTGCGCGGCCATGGAGTACATCCAGGGCAACAGTATCGCCACCATGCTGGCGCGCAAAGAAGGTTTTTCCATCTGGGATCTGCTCGACATTACGCGCCAGGTTTGTGCCGGTCTGGAGCAAGCTGCCTCGAAGGGCGTGGCCCACTGTTCGCTGGAGCCAGCAAAGATCATGGTGCAGTGGGACGGGATGGTCAAAATCCTCGGCTATGGCATCTCCAACATGAGCCTGATCGAAGCGGATTCCGAAAAAGGTTTGGGCCGGCTGCTGCCGTACTGTTCTCCCGAGCAAATTCGGGGAGAAGCCATTGACTTGCGTTCGAACCTGTTTACCTTGGGTGCGATCCTCTACGAGATGGTGGTTGGCCGGTTGGCTTTCGACGCTGCAGATCCGGTTACGCTGGTCAGCCGGATTGAAAATGATACGCCGGCGAACCCGTCGGCGGTGAATCCCAAGATCAACCCGGCGGTGAGCGCGCTGATTATGAAAGCGCTGGCTAAAGATCCGGCGGAACGTTATCAGAGCGCGCGGGAATTGCTGGATGATCTGGAGAAGTGCAAGGAGAACAGCAAGAAGGCCGCCCCAGATGCAAGGCGGACGACCCAGCCGCCAAAGGTGGCCGTGAATCCCGCGGCTCGTGCGGCGGCGGCCAGCAAGTTTGCGTCGGCACCGTCAAGCGCGGCTACGCCGGAGGCTTCCGCTCCACCGGTTTCGCCCAAACCTGCTGCTCCTGTTCCTGCTAGACCTGTTCCGCCCAGAATCGACGCACCATCGTTTTCGCCGGCCAAGCCGCCCGCGGCTCAAACGCGAGCCACTGCGGCCGCTGCGGGCGCGGTGAGCGGAGGCGGCACCAGCCGCTTCTCCAGTGCGAACTCCGATTCGGGATTAGGTTCGAAATCCAGCATCAACTCGGATTCGGACACGGCCTCGCTACTCATGAGCGATTTTCAAGTAAGCGCTCCCGAAGCCGAGGCTGCACCCAGCCCGGTTCTATCGGCAGCGGTGGCGGAACCAGAAACCGAGCAGCATTCGCCGCGCGTCGCCATAGATCCGATGATGTCTGCGCCACCGCCGAGTTCAGCTGGCACAAGCTTTTCTGACCTGGCAGAGATGCCTCCGCTCAAGGCACCGGTTTTCACGCCACCACTTCCCGAGCCGGTTGAGGCACCTCGCCCGGTGGTGCAGCTCAATCCGCGGAAACAAGAAGAGAAACCAAGAATCCAGCCGCGGGAAGTCGCGGGGAAGGCAATCAAGGAAATCGCCACTGTTCCGCCTCGGCTGATGCTCTATTCCATCCTGGGCGCGGTTGGACTGATCCTCGTGATTGCGATCGTGGTCTTTTTTCATGTCCGGTCGGAAGACGATGGTTCGACGGCTGCGCCTCAGCCTACGAAAGTCACAAAATCAACCGCAGCCGAGACAGATGAACAGGCTCCGGCGGCGCCGGCAGTCGAGAAGCCAGCTCCTCCGGTTGCGCCCATTGTGGAAGCCCAACCGAGCCTGACGGTACGCCAAGTCGAAAGGCGCAACCCGAACAATCGACGGAGGCCTGCTCCAGCCCCGATGCCGGTCGTGATCCCAGGCCAGGCGTTGATCGACTCCACTCCACAGGGTGCGCAGTTTCAAGTCGACGGGAAGAGCGATCCATCGTGGATTACACCATTTACGGTGGCGAACTTGAGTCCCGGAAAGCACGTCATATCGGTAAGCAAGTCCGGCTATTCGTCGGACATACGGTCGGTCGAAGTTGCCGGCGCCAGTAAATCATCCCTGGTGCTTCATTTGTCTCCGATCAATGCGCTGGTGGCGGTAAACAGCACGCCGCCTGGCGCCGAGGTAATCATGGACGGCAAGCCTACCGGACGAGTGACCCCGGTGCAATTCGCCGTGGAAAAAGGAAACCATACAATTCTGTTGCGCAAGCAGGGATACCTTGAAGAGACGGTCACTGCCGAACTCGGTCCCGGGCAGAATTTCCAGTACTCGCCCGCGCTTCGAGCGCTGGGGAATGCTGAAGAAATGCGGACGGTCGGCAAGTTCAACAAGATGTTTGGACGCGGCGGAGACAGCACGGCAGGCATGGGTACCATCAGCATTCACACCCAGCCGAAAGGTGCGCAGATCGCAATCAACCAACGGCTGCTTGAGAAGTTGTCGCCCGTCGACGTCATGCTGGGACCGGGGAATTACATCGTGGATATCACGCTGACCGGGTTCAAGCCGGTACACAAGGTCGTCACTGTCGACAGAGGCGGTAAGGTCGCAATCGACGAAATTCTTGGGCGGGAATGAGCAGGGATGTGGCTGACCTCTGACGGGGTGCGGGCATTCCGCTCGCGCTCTTTCCCCCCAAAAACCCGACTGCAAGCCACCACATAGTTGATCCGGCGGAGCCCTTAACAGGACAGATTCCGCCATACGGCCCCTAGTGGGTGTAATCTGGAGCCAGCGGCTGCTGTTGCCTGTCAGTTAGAGCCGTCGAAAAACTACACTTTGTGGTTCCGGATGTGTGTAGGACAGGCTGAGGCAAGAGGGAGCGGATTGTGTCTTCGCAGCCCATGCCGGGCAGGGTAAGTCCCGATCTGTTGCGAGCTCTTCGCAGGATCGAATCGGTTCAGTCGTTCCCCAAAGGCGCCACGCTGTTTCAACAGGGTTCCGCGGTCACTGGCGTTTACGTGGTGGAGAGCGGCGAGGTTCGCGTGCTGCTGCCAGCCAGTCAGAGACAAAAACAGCTTTTGGAGGTCGTCGGGCCGGGAACCTTGCTCGGGCTGAGCGAGAGCATGACTGGGGAAAAGTATCGGATTACCGCTGAAGCGTCCGAGCGAACGACGGCGGCATTCATTCCGCGCGAGGACTTCCTGGAGTTTCTGCGCGAGCATGGCGATTTCTGCATGCAGGTGGTGCGGCTCTTGAGCGAAGACTTGCACGGACTTTACCACAAATTCCGCAGCATCAGTGCGCATCCGGGGCGTCCGCGGCACCGGCCTTTGGATGAGCAACTGAACTAGCTGTCAGGTCTCAGCTTTCAGGTCTCAGTTACTAACTAAGCTCGGGCCAAGCGGGATTCATCCAGACAAACCACACATGACTGTCACTGCTGGCGTTTGATTTTGCTGAAGGCGGATAGCTGACAGCTGCTTTTTCTAGTTTGCTTTGAAGTTGACGGTGATTTGGGTTTCGATTTCGACCGGCTGGCCATCAAGATAGTACGGCTTGTACCTCCACTGGCGGACAGCTTCTACGGCGGCGTGCGCGAGGATGGCGTCTCCCTTGAGCACTTTCACGTTGGTGACGTTGCCCTCTTTATCGATGGTGGCTTCGATGTCTACTGCGCCCTGGGCATGAACGGCGAGTGCGGCCGGCGGATACTTCGGTTGCACCCTCTTGATGACGAGTCCCTGGGATACACCCTGGGAAACCTTGATTGTTGCCAGTGAGGGCTTGGGAAGACTTGGCGATTCCGAAATCAGGCCGCTCAGGTTGCTGTCGTTTGCGGATGCATCGGCGAGTGGGCTGGGGAGCTGAGGTGCGGACTCCTCGGATTGGGCCTGCGGTTTGGTTCCCGCAGCGTTCGACTTCACGACTATGGGCGCCGAACTGGGCTTTTTCGTTCCCGCCTCAGGATCAATCGCGATCCGAGTCATCGGAGCATTACCGGTGCCGGCCGACGGTTTGTCGAGCGGTATCGCCGCGTTCGCTTTAGGAGCAGGGGCCGGGTTTACAGAACTCGCCGGGTCGGGTTGGCTCGTCGAAGGCGCCGCCACGGGGGCAGCGATGGGCGCCACAGCAGGCGTCGGCAGTGCGGCGTTCTGTGGCGTGGCTACGGCTTGCGGAACTGGAGCTGTGCTGGACTTGCCAAACTTCCCATAACCAACATAGCCGAGTGCGGCCAGAGCCAGGATAACCGCAGCTGCGATCAGGAGTTTTTTCTTGATACCCGATCCGCCGGAATCTTCTTCGCCGAATGCGGCAAACGACGGGGCATTCCCAACATAGCCGGACATTGGAATTGAAGATGACGCGGTGCCGTGTGATGGCTTGGAGGACTCCGATGCAACGGTCTTGTTTTCTTTTGCTGGCGGAGCCGTTCCTTCCTTTGCCGGCGCCGGTGCTGCCGCTGAGCGCGGGGCAGAGGTGAAGGCGGAACGAGTAACTTGGGCTGGAACGGACACAGGAGCAACTTTTTCCGCTGCATCAATGTGGGCTGCCTCGGTCTTGATTTCACCCAGCTTGATTTCACCCAGGGCAGCGGGCTGCCACGATTCTTCCGGCTGTTCAACCGCGATCGTGGGCTCGGTCTGCGCTGCATGGGCGGGAACAAGGTCGGGTTCGATCACAGCTTGTACTGACGCTGCTATGGCTGGAATCGCTGGCGCCGACGGATCTTCAAGTTCAAACTCGGAAGAGATTGGCGGCGGAGCACTCGCTGCAGCGCTTCGACTTGCTGGTTGGGATGAACTGCCGGCGGATGCAGGAGCTGTTTTCGTGGATGTTGCTGGTGCTGCCGCGCTGGTGGCACCGGCGCCAGCAGCATCAGAGTTCTTCCGCAACAGCCCACGCGCGACTCGAAGAGTTCCCTTTGCTTGCTCGACGTTGATCGGTTTGGTGAGCACAAGGTTGGCGCCGATGCGATAGGACTTGGCCACGCCCGCCTGTCCTTCGACCAAGGCGATGGCCAGCGAGGTCTGATTGGAACTGGAATTTCGGGCGCTCTTGAAGAGCAGCGAAGCGTTCTGCTCGTTCTCGCAGTCCACGACGATGGCGTCGTAACGCTGGGTCATCAACTTCTTGACCGCAGCAAAAGGTTCATGAACCGGCTCGATGGTGAAGTCCAGTTCGCTGAACACCTGACTTACAACGCGAGCCAGTTTTTCATCGGGACAGAAGAGTAAAGCTTGGTAACCCATGATGTGGCCATCGTAGGTAATATGGTGGGTAACCAGCAAGTTACGGGGGTAACGGAATTATTGCCGATCTTGTCGAGATTTCGCAGGCTGTGATGGCGGGCTGTGTTGGCGGCCGTCGGCTAGGGGCGCTGCTGGAAGTCGACGATTACGACGGTCTGAAAAGGCTGAGCCTTTCCGTTGCGGAGGTAAGGCCGATAACGCCACTGCTTCACGGCCTGGATAGCGGCGGTTGCCAGGATGGCGTCTCCCTCGACTAGTCGCAGGCCCTCAACCTTCCCGTTCTCATCAACGACCGCCTTGAGGACGACCGTTCCATCCGCGCCCACGGAGCGCGCTTCGGCGGGATATTTCGGCGGAACGCTGTGAGCCAGCCGCTTTTCCGCACCCTTGGAAGAGAGAATGATCGCGCTGCTCTCCCCGGGGAGTTCGGCGTTGGACGAAGACGAAGCCGCCGTGGCGGCGTCTTTCTTGCTATCGCTGGGCTTACTAGCCTCAACTTTGATCGCCACGGGCGCAGCTGTGTTTGTGGCCTTGGAAGTTGACGGCGCAACGGCTGCGACCGGCAACGTTGGCGGCGCGACCGGAGCGGTCGCAGCGGCTGAACTTGCTGCGGCATCGGGGACCGCTGACGGTGTCTGATTCGGGTCGGCCGACGATTCCGGTGCAGCGGCAGAGGTTGTGGCCGGAGCCAGCGGAACCGGAGGCTTCGCGGGATTGATTGCTGGGACCTGCGTCTGTTGTGGATGCGTCTGCGCCATTCCTGCGAGGGCCAGCACGCGATCGATCTGCGGTTGGGCGATTTCCCGGAATCCAGGTTCATAGATCCACGCAGCATAGAAGCTGGCGGCGGCGAGCGCGAGTATGAGCAACCCCACCAGCGAACCGCGCGGTTTCTGCTTTTGTTGGTAGGCCGAAAAGGCCGGGAGGGCGGATTCGGGTGCCCGTCGAGTCGGCGCGGCCTTGCGCAGCTCCGAAGCTTTCGGGTCTGATTCTTTCTGGTCGGAAACTTTCAAGTTCGAAGCTTCCAGATTCGAGGCTCCCAGGTTCGAAGCTTCCATTTCCGACTCTTCCAGTTCCCTAAGCACGGGATCGTCGGACGGTGTTACGGGGGGCTTAGGTTTCGAAGGCGCCACTTTTGGAGCGACGGGTGCGTCGTCGATTTCATCTTCATCCAAAGCAGAATGCAACTTCGTTTTGACGGCTGGCGTCGAGACCGGTGCAGGAGCAGGGGTTGGAACGAAGCTGGGAGCGGGTTCTGCAAAATTCGTCAGTTGCGAAGAAACGGCGGCAGCAGCGGCGGTAGCGCGTGGTTCGGGCGTAGCAGCGGGCAGCGGCGCGGGAACGCTCTCGCTTACCGGGACGTCCTTTCGCACCCGGCTGACCGCAGTGCGGATGGTAGTGCGGGCCTGGTCTTTCGCGACCGGCTTGGTCAAGATCAATTCCGCGCCCAGGCGAAAAGCAGTGGGTAGACCAGCGCGGCCATCGACGATGGCGATCGGGACAGGGTTGTTACCGTTTTTCCCGCGACGGCAAACGTCAAAGATCAGTTTGGCCGCCGGCAGGTTCTCGCAGTCAACCAATACCAGGTCGAAGCTTTGCGAATTGAGTTTTTGGGCAGCGGATGCCCCGTCCAGGGGACGCTCGCAAGTCACTGACATTTCTTCTAAAACGCCAGTAATGGAGCTGACTGCCTGGTCATCGGGCGACAAGAGCAAAGCATGGGGCATGGCTCTCCCATGCTAGGAACCGCCGTCGAAAGCC
>Ga0181532_10002304_pt1 | contig 17873 bp, 14 predicted proteins | sample PEATcosm2014_Bin_33_FD_119768 | JGI IMG/M metagenome (GOLD analysis project Ga0181532, IMG submission 119768) | Peatland microbial communities from MTU Mesocosm Facility, Houghton, MI, USA - PEATcosm2014_Bin11_30_metaG | ecosystem: Environmental > Terrestrial > Soil > Wetlands > Peat | place...
ATTCGGTAGTGTGGGGCGCCACCAGCGTTGTCTGGGGGTCAACCTCCGTTACTGGCGACAGCGTAGTCTGGGGTGCAACTTCCAACGTAGCCACCACGACGTCAGCACTTAGCGATGGCGACCCAGGAGACAACTAGACAACCGACTGCAACCATATTCGGAGACTGCCATGACAAACACATTACCCATTAAAGCCAAAGTCATGATCGGAATGGTGGCCGTTGCGAGTCTGTGCGCCCTGTCGTTCGGCGTAGTCAGATGGCAAACGCAAGCCTGGCCACAGTTGCTGCTCCTCGTAGCCGCAGCCGCTCTGAGTTCGCGCTTCAAGGTGAAGCTGCCTGGAATAACGAGCTCGATGTCGGGAAATCTGCCCGTCATTCTTCTGGGAGTCACGCAACTGGGATTGTTCGCGAGTCTGCTCGTAGCGGTAACGGCGGCAATCGCGCAATCCTTTAGTTCCGGCGGGAATAAAACGAAACCAATCCAATTTGTATTCAATGCATGCACACTGCTGAACGCCTCTGGGCTCGCCTACCTGGCCTACCATAGCCAGATCCTTGGAACCCATGCGGCAGCGCATACGACGTCCTTGTTGCTGGCCGCAGCCACATATTTCCTGGCGAACACAGCGCCCGTAGCCAGCATCATCGGTCTCACCGAAGGCGGCAATCCTTTTGCCCTCTGGCACAAGGTCTTTCTGTGGTCGTTCCCGAACTACGTAATCGGTGCGGGATTGACTGCGATCGCTTCCACCTTCGGCACCATCAGCGGACTGGCAACGCTGGCAGCTCTACTGGCAGTGCTGTTCGCCATATACCGGTCCTACAAGATGTATGTGGGTCGAACCGAACAGAACCAGCCACAAGCGATGGCCACGGCTGCCGGTCGATAACCCTTCAAGCATTCCTTGAGCGCGCAGCCTGCCCGCTGCGCGCTCTTTTTTTTGCCGAAAATGTTTGACAAGGGCGAGCGTGATCTCCATTCGCGGATTTTACTTGACGTCTCCGCAGGCTGGGCCGAGATATTTCGAGATGAAGGTGAAGTCCATAGTCATGGCATGGCCGCTGCTGGAGTTGGTAACCATGTGCATCGTGCCCTTGGTGCTATCGGAACTGACGGCCTCCAGGACGAAACTTCCATCGCTCGACGCCTTGTTCTCTTCGCAGTGAAACTTCACTTCGAGCTTGCTGCCCGTGGAATTCACGACCGTGCGGGTGCAATCGCCGCGGTTGTTGCTGAATGCAGAGTGCTTTTCCAGTTTCTCTTTCGTGACGCATTCTTTGCGGACGTCGGGTCCTCCCTTCATCATGGCTTCCACGCGGGCGCGCTGCTCCGGAGGCATCTTGGCGAGAGCGTCGGGAGGGATGTTCGGCATGGCCGGCATTCCGCTCATGGAATGAGTCGTGGTAACTTCCCACAGACCTTCCTTGACGTTGAGGGCCGCAATGTCATCGGCGGCCCAGAGGGTCGGCAAGCAAAAAACGATCAGGGCAAGAACAAGTTTAGTTCGCATACGGGCTCTCCCAGTGTTGCGTGATCTGTCTACGCTGAACAGGATTACACACCACAAGTTGCGGAGCAAACCAATTTGTCGGGGAGATCCTTGCCGAGAATGGTGCCCCGCCGACCTTGCCGGGATGCGATTGGGCACGGGCCAGAACGCGCGGCAAGTGCCGTACAACAGGGTGATACTGAAATTCCACATCGTCCGAACTCTCGAGAATCCAGCCCCGGGGGGCGATCCAGCTTAGCCCAGCGTTCAGCACTGGGAGAGTGGGCGAAATGATTCAAGCCCTGGAGGGACGACCCAGTTCTCACGCACACTCTTTAGCCTTTGAGGGAGCCACCGTTTTACTTCTTCGGTCCATTATGAGATGACTTGTTACAGCCATCGACACGACGGAGAGTGGAATGCCATCTCGTGATTACATTTTTTGGGAAGTGGATGTGCAGGCTGATTTTATGCTGCCCGGTGGCAAGCTCTACGTTCCCGGAGCGGAGAAGCTTCTGCCCAACATTCGCAAGCTGACGGACGCGGCGCGGCGCGGCGAGGTTTTCCTGGTTTCGCATGGAGACTTTCATCCCGCGACCGATCCTGAGTTCAAGCACTTTCCGCCGCACTGCCTGAAAGGCACGGCTGGAGCGGAACTTGTTCCCGAAGCGCTAGCGAAAAACTTCGTTCGGGTGGAAAACGATGCCAACGCCAAGTTGCCGGAAGATCTTTTCAAGTACCAGCAAATCATCCTGGAAAAGCAGACGCTGGATATTTTTGAGACTCACCATGCGAACAGTTTGGTGGAGCGTCTGGGAAACACTGCCGAATTCGTGGTGTTTGGAGTGGTAACGGAATACTGCGTCAGTTGCGCGGTTAAGGGGTTGCTGAAGCGTAAGCGGCGGGTAACCGTGGTCCGCGATGCCATTGAAACCTTGGCCCCGGAAGTCGGGAACAAAACACTTGCTGATCTGCAGAGCCTGGGAGCAAGGCTGGTTACTACTGACGAAATCCTCGAAAAACTAACTCAAACGCGCGCCTGATTTCCGCCCCTCACAACAGCATGCCGGCAATCGAAGCCGACATCAGGTTGGCCATGGTTCCGGCCAGCATGGCGCGAATGCCCAGCCGAGCCAGTTCGCCGCGCTTGTTCGGAGCGAGCGCGCCGATGCCGCCCATTTGAATTCCGATGGAGCTGAAGTTGGCGAAGCCGCAGAGCGCGAAGGTCGCGATGGTGAACGAGCGCGGATCAAGCACGGCCTTTTGCGGGCCAAGCATGGAGAACGCCACCAGTTCATTCAGCACCATGCGTACGCCGAGAAGATTGCCAATCAGACGGCAATCATGCCAGGGAATTCCAATCACCCATGCGATGGGCGCGAACAACACGCCGAGTATGGCCTCGAGGCTTGAGGGAAACCATGCCATGTGGGCGTGAATCCCCCCCATGATTCCATCGAGCAAGGCGATCAATGCCAGGAACGAAATCAGCATGGCGGCGATGTTCAGCGCCATGTGTAAACCGTCGGTGGTGCCGCGCGCGATGGCGCCCAGCAGATTTTCATTTTTCTCCACCTCTACTTCTTCCTCACTCATCACAACGCGACCGGCGGTTCTCGGCACTTCGGTCTCGGGCACCAGCATCTTGGCCATCAGGAGCGTGCCGGGAGCGGTCATGATGACGGCGCTAAGCAGGTGTTTTGGCTCGATCCCGAAGGCGATGTAAGCCGCCATGATGCTCCCGGAAACGTGCGCCATGCCGCTCGTCATCACCGTCATCAACTCCGAATATGTGAGGTCGGGCAGGAAAGGCCGAATCGTCTGCGGCGCCTCGGTCTGGCCCATGAAAATGCTGGCGGCCACATTCAATGACTCCGCACCGCTCACTCCCATCAGCCGGATCATCAGCCAGGCAGCCGCTTTGATTACCAGTTGCATGACCCCGAGGTAATAGAGCACCGCGAATAGAGCGCAGATGAAAATCACCGTCGGCAAAACCTGGAATGCAAAATAAAAACCGAGGTGCGAACCCTGCTTGCCCAGATCTCCAAAAACAAATTGCGAGCCGGCGAAGGCGTAGCCGAGGAGCCGGGACACCGCGTCTCCGGCTTTCTGGAAAAGCACTCGGCCGATCTCAATCTTCAGCACAAAAATGGCGAACACAACCTGCAGTCCCAGGCCCCAGACAACCGTTTTCTTGTTGATGGCGCGGCGATTGGTGGAAAAAGCGTAGGCGAGGCCCAACATGGTTAAAAGCCCGAGAATGCCAGTAAAGCGTCCCATCTTTATCCCCTTTGTAGATCGGCCTTATAAGTCAATGTTCTATAAATCAATGTTCAACAAATTATTGTTCTATGAATTAATGTTCCCCTTTATAAATCGCGCGATGAATCAAGGATGTTTTGTGCCTGGGCGGTGCCGCTGCAATTTGATAGCTCTCTTCCAGCAACGTCTTTGCGCGAGCGGCCTGCGCGTCGGAGTGGCAGTGAATGGTCGAGAGCGCCTCGCCGGCAGAAACTTTGTCGCCAATCTTCTTATGAACAACAATGCCGACGGCGGGATCGACGGAATCTTCTTTGCGTTCGCGCCCTCCGCCGAGGATCACGCAAGCGGTGCCGACCCGTTCGCACGCGATCGCAGTCACATATCCAGCTTGCCGACTGGGCACATCGACGCAGTGACCGGTGCCCGGAAGCCGCGTCGGATCGTCGATCGCGCCGATGTCGCCTCCCTGTAACTCGACCATATGGCGGAAGCGCTCAAAAGCTTGGCCGGAGGCGATGATCTGCTCAGAGAGTTGCTTGCCTTGCGCAACTGTCTTTGACGCGCCGCCGAGAAAGAACATCCATGCCGCAAGATCGAGGCAGAGCTCGCGCAGATCCTCCGGTCCACCGCCGTGTAACACCTCAATGCACTCCTGCACTTCGAGCGCATTGCCCACCATGTGGCCGAGCGGCTGGTTCATGTCGGTGATAAGCGCGACCATCTGCTTGCCCATGCGTTCGCCAGTTTCGACCATCAGTTCGGCGAGGAAGACGGCGTCTTCCTCCTTTTTCATAAACGCCCCTGAGCCGGTCTTCACGTCGAGCACGAGCGCGTCGGTACCTTCGGCGAGCTTCTTGCTCATGATCGAGGCACAGATGAGATACGGACTCTCGACCGTGCCGGTCACGTCGCGCAACGCGTACAACTTGCGGTCCGCCGGAGCGATCTTCTCGGTCTGGCCAATCATGGAGCATCCGCAACCCTTGAGAACGCGATGGAATTCGAACACGGTCAGACCGACGCGAAATCCGGGGATGGATTCGAGCTTGTCGAGCGTGCCTCCAGTGTGACCCAATCCCCGACCGCTGATCATGGGCACGAACAGGCTGCCGGCAGCGACCAGCGGGGCGAGCACGAGCGAGGTCTTGTCGCCGACGCCGCCGGTGGAGTGCTTGTCCACTTTTTTCGCGGGGAGAAAACTGAGATCGAGAACTTCACCGGAATGCAGCATGGCGTGCGTCAGAGCGGCAGTCTCCTCGCGCGTCATTCCGCGCAGCACGACTGCCATGAGCCACGCCGCCATCTGATAGTCGGGAATGCTGCCGTCGGTGCAGCCAGCGACCAGGTATTCAATTTCAGCGGCGGATAATGCGCCGCCATCGCGCTTCTTGCGGATGAGATCGATGACGCGGAATTGCGCAACACTCGGCGGGTTCACTTGAGGCGGAAACCCTCCGGCAGAAGATCGGTGATGAGACTTTGCTTCGGTCCTTTTTCGCCTTGGTAGAAGATGATGGCGCGCGGCCCGAATTCGTAGATGACCTGGCGACAGGCGCCGCAGGGTGAGCATGGCACTCCGTGATCATTAGTGACTGCGACGGCGTCAATCTCAAGTTCCGGGCCAGCCTTGGCGATGGCAGAAAAGATGGCGGTGCGCTCGGCGCAGTTGGTCATCCCGTAAGAAGAGTTCTCGACGTTGCAGCCCACGAAGACTTGGCCTTTCGAGGTGAGAATGGCCGCGCCCACTCTAAAGTTGGAAAAAGGCGCGTAGGCGTTCTTCATGACTTTGCGCGCCAAACGGAGCAGGCGTTCGCGCATGGCAGCAGGCACCTTTATCTCTGGCATATCCAAACCGATTTCGCTGCAGATCAAGTGGGCAATTGTAACGCCTGACCGGCTTCGACAGTAAAGATTTTCAGAGACCGTAACGCGGGCACAAGCCGAATCTCTAAGGTGTTGACCCCTTGCCAGGCCGCGGCGTCGGTGCAGTCAACAGGTCCACAAACAACTTATAGAACTTATCCGTGTCCAAGTCGACCTGCACTTCCACCGGCTGGAGATCGCGCTTGGGTCTATCTAGATCTGTCCAGGTGAGGGTATCTCCGTAACCCGCGCCGCGATCCAGGTTCACGTCCATATAGCGGCTTTCTTTCTTCGTAATCAGGCCAGGGTCAAGCCATGCCGCCGACGCAAGTTCGTCCCACAGGTAGTTATAAGAGCCCTGCAGGCGCGCATACTTTCCAATGTATTGCGCCGCCGGCGAGTTACCCGCCTTGACCCTGTCGATTAGCTCATTGGTCATTTTTGTTTTCACGGAAATATCGACCGGGGTGCAAGTAATTTTCTTCCAAGGCGCCCGCAGCACAATGTGAGCCGCTTCCGGATCGAACCAGAGGTTGAATTCGCGACGGGGTGTATTGGTGAATTCGGGATTTTCGGTCTGCGGGCTCAGGCTTGCGCCCATGAACACCAGTTCCTTGGCCAGGCTCGGAATTTCAGGGTCGATGGAGATGGCGAGCGCCAGGTTTGTCATGGGGCCGCCCTCATAGATAGTAACTTGGTGCGGATACTTATGGACCATGCGCAGCAGAAAGTGGGCAGCGTCTTCGTCGGCGGCCTTGGTGGTGGGCTTCCCTTCCCGCATCGCTCCCAATTCCCGGGCTGCGTGATACACCCGCGGAGTCCACGCCCCCAGCCACGCTACCACCCCATAGCTTTGCTCCCACTGCTCCGTCTCTTCTTTTGTTCTGACCAGCGGATACTCGGCTCCGGGCACGACCGGAATGTCGGTTCGTCCGATCAGTTCCAGCATGCGCAGAGTGTGTGCGACTTCTTCGGTGAGCCACGCATCGCCCGTCACCACGGTGATTCCCAAGACTTCCGTCTGCGGAGACTGGATAAGCAGCAGTATCGCTTGCTGGTCAGTGCCGGCAGGTCCGGCCGCGTCCTGATCGATGATGATCCTGCGCTTGTCCTGGCTTTGGGACACGAGACACGTCACTAAAACTACAGCTGCGATCGCGATGGAACCCCGGAATCGCCCCAGCTTCATTCACTCACCTCAAAATGTTGGAACTGCTCGCAAAGAAACTTTGCACTACTTTGACGTAATCGCGCCGCGAAACAGGAATTGCGTTTCACAACGATGCGGAAAGTTAAGGGCAGACGGAGCGGCGGCTGGTGATTCCAGCTCGCTCAGTCTGCCCAAGATTGAAAAGCGCACGTTTAACCGCACAACCGAGAACGCCCTTAGAACTTGAGCTTGAGGGCGAACTGAACCAGGCGCGGATTGTTCACGGTGCTGCTGATCACCCCGAAACTGGAGGTCGTACCTATGTCCTGTTCTCCAGTGCCGCTGATACCGGGCATCCAGTACTGCGGATGGTTGAAGAGATTGAAAAACTCGGCCCGGAACTGCAGACCCATTCCTTCGCGAAAGGTCAACGGAATGTCCTTGATTACGGAGAAATCCGTGTTTACAAAGCGAGGACCGTAAACCGGCGCGCGCACGCCAGTGCCGAGTTGTCCGGCCGGGGCGCTCGCAAATGCACACGGATTAAACCAGTTTGAGAGTGTGTGTATCTGAGCAGGGCAATCCGTCCTGCCGCCCTCCGGCCCTGCCTTGTTGGGGTCACCAACTTGGTCGGGACGCGAAACGGTGAGTCCATTGTAGGAGAAGTTCACGCCCGATGGGTTGGTGCTATCGACCACGAACAGCGGGAACCCTGATGTGACCCTTTCGATCAGATTCACCGACCAATGTCCAAGAGCCGCGTCCACTGGACTGCTCCAGCCGCTACCCCAATACTTGCCTTTGCCGAAGGGAAGATCGTAGAGGATGCTGGCGGTAAAACTGTTGTTGAGGTTCAGTTGCGAAAGACCCCAATCCAGCTTGCTTGTTCCAGGCAGAGGCCAATACAACGCGCCGGGGTTTGTGCCCAAGCCATCGGGCAAGCCGGAGTCAAAATTGCGAGAATAGGTGTAGCCGAACAGGGCGTAGAGTCCATGCCGTGCGCTCTTGGTCTCCGCCTTGATCAGAACGGAGTCATAGCGGGCTTGGCCGATACTGTTGTTGCTGGAGATGGACTGGCCATACGGGGCGTAAGGGTAGGGGGCGAAAGGGTAGGCGGCACCAAGATTACAACCGAGCGTGTAACCTGGGACGGGATGGGCGCCGTCGGGGCAGGCGCTGGGGTCCTCGATGTTTTCGTCCACCTGGCTGACAAGAATATGGGCGCTACGCGTACCGGCGTAGCCCACCGTCAGCACGACATCGCCCGGAAGTTGACGCTCGACGTTGAGGTTGAACTGCTGGATTATACCCTGTTTGAAATTGCGGTTCATGGACTGGATGGTTCCGCTGTAGGCTTGTGGGTTCACGGGCGAGCTATAGATAGCACCGTTTCCTACCGGCGTGGTAGAAGCCGGACAGGTTGGCGTGCACTGAAGAAGGAAGCCAAACGACAGTCCGCAATTGGTGGCGCCGAAGGCGCAAACACCTGAAAAGGGGGTTACATTCGGATAAAAGGCGGGGTCAACTTCCGCATAGTACGGCGGGTTCTGCCACAGCCCCTGCCCGCCCTGATCCCAGGAAGAATCGTGGTAGATGGAATAGCCGGAGCGCACCACCGTCTTGTCGCCTCCGAAGGGTTTCCATGCCAGGCCGATGCGAGGCTCCAAGGCGGTCTTATCGAATTGGATACCGACTCGGCCGTTGGTGGTAACGCAGTTCGTGCAGCCGGTAATTCCGGGGCTGCCTGCGGGAACGTACCACGTAAGGTTCGTAACATCGAAGTTCGCCTGGCGGTTCTTGACTTCGGTTTCGGGGGTTACCAGCGCCCAGGCAAACCCGAGGTTTAACGTCAGATTGCTGGTCACGCGCCAATCATCCTGAACGAAGGCGCGAATTAGCTTAAAGCGGCGACCCACTGTCGCGCCCAGGAAGGTTTGATCGTGCGCCGCAAAAACGCCCATCGCGCCCAGCAGCAAGTCGCCAATGTTATCGCCAGTCCCCAGAGCAAAGTTCACGACATAGCCATCTTGAAATGCGTTGTTTCTTATATTCATCTCCTCAGCGCGATATGTCATGCCGACCCGAATGTCGTGTTTGCCGCGAATCAGGTCAATGGTGTCGCCGACCGAGTAGACGTTAGTTCCGCCCTGATAAGGTGCGTATCCGCGATCGCCAATCGAAAAATAGCTGCTCATCTGGAAAGAAGTCAGCCCGCAGCTTACGCAGTCGTTGGTGGCCTGGTTCAGACTCGCGGGGTAGCCAGTCAAGCCACTGCACTTGCTGCCTAAATCGGCGCCGGGAATATCCAGGATTGCGGCTTCACAGGTTCCGGTGCCGTAAGAGAGGATGTGGTTGAAAATCCGATTGAACCCAGCGTTGAATTGGTTGATGGTGGTGGGGGAGAAGACGTGGGTTTCGGAGAACGCGGCGTTGCGCCCGTGGTTGGCAATGTATTGGTTGCTGCCAAAAGCGTTTTGTTCCGACCAGGTCGGCGAGCCTCCGGGGACGTAGTTGGTTGCCTGGTCATAGCTGAAGCGCCCAAACGCTGAATCCTTACTGGAAAAATTGTGGTCGAGGCGGATGTCCCATGTTCCCTCGTTGAGCTTGCGAACGGGTTGGTTCGCGTAGTTATACAAGGAATTGCCTGAAACGTTAGGTGCCGGATAGAGCGCAGCCACGGCCGCACCTTGCGGGCTGATCATAACCGCGGGAATGACACTGCAGTCCGCCCCAAGTGGTTGTGTCCCGGTTGGGCTGACCGGTTCGGGAGTTGTAGTGCCGGGCACGCATTGGAAGTGAGTATCTGCACCCGTCTCGAAGGGATTTGTAAGCACAGTCCCAAAGGGATTGGAGCCTAGGTTGTAATCGCCCGCCGCGTCAGAGGGCGTCACCATGGCAGTGGTCGGAACGAAGCCCGTAAAAGGCACGCCCTTACGCTGCATTTTGGCTTGATAATCGGCAAAGAAGAAAGTCTTGTCTTTCTGGATGGGGCCGCCGAACGAGCCGCCAAACTGGTTGAGATTGAATTTCCCCACCGCGTTAACGAACGGAGTCGATGCGTCAAGAGCGGTATTCCGGAAGAACTCAAACAGCGTGCCGTGAAACTGATTCGAGCCCGACTTGGTCGTGACTAACACGGTCGGACCTGCGCGCTCTCCATATTCCGCGGAGTAGTTGTAGGTCAGCACCTTGAATTCCTGGATGTCGTCGATCGAAGAGAAAATTCCAATGCCGCCTTCGTCGAGTTGGTTGTTGTCGTTGCCGTCGAGGAGCCAATCCGTGCTCTGTTCGCGCGATCCACCGACCGAGAGCGAAAAGGCGCCGCGCGTGGCGGCCTCGCTGCTGGCAGCGCTGGTAAAGAAGCTGGCCGGGTTGGTGGATTGAGTTGTTCCGGGAGTCAGGGTCGCGAGTTGGACAAAATTGCGTCCGTTGAGCGGGAGGTCCGCTACTTCCTCCGATGTGATGACCTGGCCGAGGGTCGGATTCGTGGTCTCCACCGCTACTTCGGTGGCGCTGACCTCTACCGTCTGGCTGACAGACGCGGGGTTGAGCGTGAAATCGACCTCGCGCGCCTCGTCGACTTGCAAACGTATGTCTTTCTGCTCCGTAGTCTGGAAGCCTTGGGATTCCACTCGGATGGTGTAAAACGCTACCGGCAGCCGGGGTACCAGGTAATGTCCTGACGCATCGGTCTTCAGTTCGCGCGTGAGACCGGTGCCTTGCGAGGTGATTCTCACCGTCGCTCCAGTGATGACGGATCCGGTTTTATCGGTAACCGTTCCGGAGAAACTCCCGTTCGCCTGGCTGTAAAGAAGTGGACAGAGGAAAAAGACGGAACAAAAAACCGCTACGAGCAGCGCTTTTCTTTTCAGCATGAGTTTTCACCTTGCGGCCACTTCTCTTCAAGGAGTGGCGATTTGGGCTCACTCCCTCGCGGCTGGAACGTGGAGCGTCCCTTTTTTTACGAAGCGCCATCTAAATAGATTAGATATGCAAAGTCAAGCGTTTTGTGCCGACTCCGCGAATGCCCTGCGACGAAGTGCGGAATTCACTTTTTCATAACTTCGTTTCTCACAACTATGCTTTCACGGATTTTCTACGACGCAGTCGCCGCGCGATGAATCATACGTGGAGCGACAGGCGTCTCGCCTGCGCGGCGGGGCGCGGACGCCCGACAATCCAGCCACCACGTCGCGGTTTGGGGCGTGACTTCAGCCATTTCCCCTGGCTATCCGCAGGATTCCCAGGCAGTAGAAGATGAACATCAAGAGCAGGTACATCTTGGCTTTGCCGGGCTATTTGCCGCGAATTCTGGAAACAAACATCTGCAGGAAGCGGTCGGCATCGACCTCGACGCAAACCTTCGAATTCGGCTCGACTTTGTCGAGACCTTCAATGATGTAGCGGTCGCCGTGAAGCACGTTGCGCTCGACTGTGCCGTGGCGATTGGCGACGGTCTCGCCGCGCGTGAATTCGCCTCGGGTTTCAACGTCCACATGCATCGGTGGCGCTTTTACGAGCGATGCGTCGATGGCCACTCCGACTGCGAGCGGATCATACATCGGCGTGCCGTCGGAGCCGAATTGCGCCGACAGATCGATCAGATAGTGCGCCACCTGATAAATAAAATCATTGATGGGCCCGTGGGTCTGTCCGAGTTGTGCGAGGTACTTCGGCGTGAGCAACGTTTTATCGCCGACATCGAGGCCAACCATCGTCAGCGGCCAGCCGGCTTGGAAAACAATCTGCGCCGCTTCGGGGTCGTTGTTGATGTTCGCCTCGGCGGCCGCGTTCACGTTGCCTCCGGTGATCGAGCCGCCCATGAGAATAACTTCCTTCACCAGCGGCACTATCGACGGATCTTTCTCCACCGCGAGCGCGATGTTGGTAAGCGGACCGACCGGGACCAGCGTAATTTCGTGCGGAGCGGCGTGCACCATCTCGATAATCAGGTCCGGACCATACCGCGCATCGACTTTGCATTTGCTGGGCTGCAATTCGATATTCGCGAGCCCGTTCTTACCGTGCCAGAACTCCGCCGTGATCAACTTCTGAAAGAGCGGATGCTGGGCTCCAGCGGCGACAGGAATATCGCAGCGATTGGCCAGTTAGATCATGCGCAGCGCATTCTCCAGCCCCTGCTTGGCGGTTACGTTGCCGGGCACGACGGTGACGGCGCGGACATCCAACTCAGGCGAGTTCAGCGCCAGCATCAACGCCATGGCGTCGTCAGAACCGGGATCGGTGTCGAAGATGATTTTCTTGGTGGCGCTGGACGCGGGGATAGCCAGCGTAATTACGAAGCATGTGAAGACAATCGCGGTAATGAAGGCCTTTTGTTGAACTCGGAAACGAATGCCCGGGATGATCAGAACCGACCTCCAGATTGCAGATTGCAGGATTTAGGAATCGCGCCGAGCGTAGTCGTGCAAAGCCCCAGTGTCAAGGCGAAACCAGAAATGCGAAACCCAAGAATGCATCTTTCAGCGTGTCTGCCGTACAATCGAACCGCAAAGCGTGTTTCGCAAAGAGTACTTGATGCCGGTTGAACACAACGACTTTCCGAGCGTCGCCAACCGCGTTTCAAATGACGGCGGCGGCGCGATTGCGATTCTCTCCGGGCGGCCTCTGCTGCCAAATACCGGCATTCCTCTCAATCTTGATTGGGTGCGCGAAGTGCGAGTCAACACGAGCGCGGTCGAGCGCCGCGCCCAATCCCAAGTCGCGCGGCGAACGGTGAAAAAAGAATGGCAGGCGGCGTGGCTTCTGCGCGCTATCACCTGCATGGATCTGACCACTCTTTCCGGCGATGACACCGATGAGCGCGTACGCCGTTTGTGCGCGAAGGGCCGGCATCCCATCCAGCCGGAAATTGAAAAAAAGCTTGGGATCGAGCAGCTGGAAATAAAAGTCGCGGCCATCTGCGTGTATCACACGTTTGTCGAAACGGCTCTGCAAGTGCTCGATGGCAGCGGGGTGCATGTTGCGGCCGTGTCCACCGGCTTTCCCGCAGGCCTGTCGCCGATGACGGAGCGGGTGGCGGAGATTCGCCGATCGGTGGAGGCGGGCGCTGATGAGATCGACGTGGTCATCACCCGAGCGTATGTTTTTGGCGGACGTTGGCAGGCGCTCTACGACGAGGTGGCGGCGTTCAAGCAAGCTTGTGGATCCAAGCGCATGAAAGTGATCCTCGGAACTGGAGACCTGCTGACGCTGCGCAATGTGGGGCGCGCGAGCGTAGTGGCCATGATGGCTGGCGCTGATTTCATCAAGACTTCCACGGGTAAAGAGTCGACGAACGCGACCTTGCCGGTCGGCTTGGTGATGACTCGCGCCATCCGCGAATACGCGCAGCAGACCGGAATGGCAGTGGGCTTCAAGCCAGCCGGAGGCATCCGCACCGCGAAGCAGTCGATCGATTGGCTGGCGATGATCAAAGAGGAACTGGGCCCATCGTGGCTGCGCGCGGAAATGTTTCGCCTCGGCGCCAGCGGCCTGTTAGGCGACATCGAGCGGCAACTGGAGCATCATGCAACCGGACGTTATTCCGCCGAGTATCGCCATCCGATGGCGTGAGTCGCGAACAACGACTACGAGGCCGGAGATTTTGGTGAAAGACTATTTCAATTGTCATCCCGAGCGAAGCGAGGGATCTGCAGTTCGCCGCCAAATGCAGATCCCTCGCTTCGCTCGGAATGACAATTCATAAGGGAATTGAGCAAACGCCAAATGAGCATTGCCGAAAAGTTCGTGAGCATGGAATACGGTCCCGCTCCAGAAGATTCGAAGGAAGCGACGACGTGGCTGGAGCGTCATGCCTACCGCTTTCAACATTTCATCGGCGGCAAATGGCAGCCACCCGCGGCGGGAGAATACTTCGACACCGTCGATCCGTCGAACGGCGAAAAGCTCGCGTCGGTTGCGCAAGGCTCGGCGCCTGATGTTGATGCCGCGGTCAAAGCCGCGCGGGCTGCGTCTTCCGGATGGCAGGCGCTCTCTCGACACACTCGCGCGCGCTACCTCTATGCCATCGCGCGGCTGGTGCAGAAACATTCGCGGCTCCTCGCGGTTCTCGAGACGATGGACAACGGCAAGCCCATCCGCGAGAGTCGCGACATCGACATTCCCCTAGTCGCGCGACATTTCTATCACCACGCGGGCTGGGCGCAACTTCTGGAGCGGGAGTTTCCCGACTACGTTCCTTGCGGAGTCGTCGGTCAAATCATTCCCTGGAATTTCCCGCTGCTGATGCTGGCGTGGAAGATTGCGCCCGCTCTGGCGACAGGCAACACCGTGGTCTTGAAGCCGGCGGAGTTCACGCCGCTGTCCGCGCTCGCCTTCGCCGAAATTATCCAGGAAGCCGGCTTGCCCGCCGGTGTGGTCAACATCATTACCGGAGACGGCTCAACCGGCGAGGCGCTCGTCAAACATCCAGACGTGGACAAGATCGCATTCACCGGATCGACCGAGGTCGGCCGCGCCATTCGCGCCGCCACCGCGACGAGCCACAAGCGCCTTTCGCTTGAGCTCGGCGGAAAATCTCCATTCATAGTGTTCGAAGACGCCGATCTAGACAGCACCGTGGAAGGCTTGGTCGACGGAATCTGGTTCAATCAAGGCCAGGTATGCTGCGCGGGCTCGCGCCTCCTGATGCAGGAGAGCATTGCCGAAGCTCTGATTGCCAAAGTGCAAGATCGAATGAGCACCCTGCGCATCGGCGCGCCCCTCGACAAAGCGATCGACATCGGCGCCATCGTGGCTCGCGTGCAACTCGATCGCATTCAAAAGCTGGTGGATCAGGGTGTGGCGGACGGTGCGACTTGCTGGCAGCCGCAAATGACGTTGCCGGCCCGCGGCTTCTACTATCCTCCGACGCTCTTGAGCAATGTGCATCCGACGTCGATTGTGGCGCAGCAGGAAATCTTCGGACCGGTGCTGGCGGCAATGACGTTCCGCACGCCCGCGGAAGCCGTGGAGTTGGCGAACAATACGGTCTATGGTTTGGCAGCCTGCGTCTGGAGCGAGAGCATCAACGTTGCCTTGCATGTGGCCGCGCAACTTAAAGCGGGCGTGGTCTGGGTAAACTGCACCAACCTGTTCGACGCTTCCTGCGGCTTTGGCGGCTATCGCGAGAGCGGCTATGGACGCGAGGGCGGACGCGAAGGCCTGCTCGAATATTTGGAGCCAGCATGGTTCAAGGTCGCCCCGCCGCTTCCATCGGAGCCGAAAGACAAGGCACCCGCAGAACTGGAAGACGAACCCGACGCTTCAAGGATGGAGCGACGGGCGTCCTCGCCCGTCAATGAAGTCGCGGCCGGGCGGGGACGCCCGGCACTCCACCAACAGGCGGGTACTCCTGATGTCGACGTTCCTGCCGTTCCTGCCATTGACCGAACCGTCAAGCTCTACATCGGCGGCAAGCAGGCGCGGCCCGACTCCGGCTACAGCATGGAAGTGCGTGCGGCTGACGGGCGATTGCTGGGTGAAGCACCACTCGGCAATCGCAAAGACATCCGCAACGCGGTCGAGGCCGCGCGCAAGGCTGCATCGTGGGCCAAGGCTACCGCGCACAATCGCGCCCAGGTTCTTTTTTACTGCGCGGAGAATCTTTCCCAAAGGCGCAATGAAATTGCGCATAGCCTAGCCGCCGTGGTTGGCGAAAAGCAGGCTGCCGCAGAAGTCGATCTCAGCATCGAGCGCATCTTTTCCTACGCAGCGTGGGCCGATAAGTTTGACGGCGCGGTGCACAATCCTCCGTTCCGGAATATCGCCGTCGCGATGAACGAGGCCATTGGTACGGTTGGCGTCATCTGTCCGCGCGAGGCGCCCCTGCTCGGTTTTCTTTCGCTAGTGATGCCCGCGCTCGCGGTGGGAAACACGGTGATCGCCGTGCCGTCGGAAGCCTATCCGCTGATTACCGGCGATCTCTACCAGCTTTTCGACACCAGCGATCTGCCCGGAGGCGCGCTGAATATTGTGACCGGGTACACGTCCCAGCTATTGAAGACGCTGGCTGAACACGACGATGTCGACGCCATCTGGTGCTTTGGCGATGAAGCCAGCGCCGCCGCAGCCAAGGCGATGTCGGTGGGCAATCTGAAGCAGGTTTGGACAAACGAAGGCCGCGCCATCGACTGGTTCAACCCGAAGCTGGCCGAAGGCCGCTGGTTTCTTGAGCACGCCACCCAGGTAAAAAACATCTGGGTTCCTTACGGCGAGTAAGGGCATTGAGTCATTTAGTCATTGATTCATTGAATCACTAAAAACCGAGGCTTCCGGCGGGGTTTTCAATGACTCAATGAATCAATGACTAAATGAATCAATGAAAGCCACATCCACGCCACGAGTAAAAATCTGCTGCATCGGCAGTGTTGACGAAGCCGCTCTGGCAATCGAGTGCGGAGCGTCCGCCCTGGGCTTGGTTTCCAACATGCCGAGCGGACCGGGCGTCATCAGCGATGAGCGTATCGCGGAGGTTGCCGCGACCGTTCCACCTGCCATCGGAACATTCCTGCTGACCTCGCGGCAAAGCGTTGCCGAAATCGTCGAGCAACAACGCTTCTGCCGCACGAATACGATCCAGATCTGCGATCATCTCACCGTCGGCACGCATTGCGATCTGAAGGATGCTTTGCCTGGAATTTCGGTAGTTCAGGTCATCCACGTGACCGGTCCCGAGTCCGTCGACGAGGCTGCGCTCGTGGCGCCACATGTGGATGCCATCCTGCTCGATTCCGGCAACCAGAAACTCGCAGTCAAAGAATTAGGCGGTACAGGCAGAACTCACGATTGGACCCTCAGTCGTACGATCCGCGAACGCATCGGCGTCCCCCTGTTCCTAGCGGGCGGTCTCACGCCGGAGAACGTAGCCGAGGCGATTGAAGAGGTGAGCCCGTTCGGGCTCGATGTGTGCACTGGCGTGCGCACCGATGGCAAGATGGATGCGACCAAGCTAAAACGATTCTTCGCAGCGGTGCGCAGTGCTGCGAGTTTATAAAGACGAGACGTCGTCAGATTAGGAAAGCCGGTTCGATGCCAAGAGTGACGAGAACGATGATTCCCCGAATTAAGAAGTCTTTGCGGGAGCGTGGCCCGGTCACCAGCCTTTGCCGGAGCTTTCTTTTGCCCGTCCATCTTTTTAAAGAGTACCGCGCCGCCAAGTCACTGCGTCCCGATGGCCCCGTCAGCGAATTTGACCGGGAACACGGCGTCGACACAGACGGCAGATTCGAAGGATGGACCTATCTCAGCGACCTCGACATTCCGAGTTCGAACTGGATCGACGGGACTGACTATGCAGCTATCGAGCCCGACCGCTTCAAGCGCGTGCTTGCCAGCTTTGATATTGCGTTCGCAGACTTCACGTTCATCGATTTTGGCTCCGGGAAGGGACGCGCGTTGCTGCTGGCGTCCGAGTTCCCGTTTAAGCGGATACTCGGTCTGGAATTCTCACCGGAACTGCACCGGACAGCGGAAGAAAACATCCGGCGATACCGTTCTACGACTCAGAGGTGCCGGGATATCCACTCTCTCAACGTGGACTTCGTGGATTATGCGCTTCCTCCCGAAGCGTCGGTTCTGTTTTTCTTTCATCCCTGCCGCACGCGAGTGCTGTCAGAAGTCGTGGCCGGAATTCGCCGCTCGTTGCTCTCCCACACCCGTCCGCTGTACATCGCGTACGTCGCACCAACGCCAGAACAAGAGCAACTGTTTGCTTCTGCCGGCTTCTTGGAGAAGATATTCGCCAGCGCGGAGTTCAGGTTCTGCCTTTATCGAGCTCGCCTGGCATGAAAACGCGCGCTCGTTCGGCAGCGCGGTGAAACCACAACCAGGGGACATTTCTATTGTGGTATGACAACGCTTGGGCGGTCGCGTTGACTTTTGCGGGCCCTACAGGCAAACTCTCACTTCGCCCGTTCCGCGCATTCGGGCGGGCATCAAGGGCCCGGCGTCACCGCTGCAAGTGCGGCGAAGGCCAGCTTGGGAACCGTTTATTCTATGTCCGCAGACCGCGTCTCCTACACGCTCGATTCGACGCTGGAGACCGTGAATAATGCCGAAGAGACCGCCGGCCGCATCGCGGCGGAAGCCGGCTTTGACGAC
>Ga0181532_10002307_pt1 | contig 17868 bp, 11 predicted proteins | sample PEATcosm2014_Bin_33_FD_119768 | JGI IMG/M metagenome (GOLD analysis project Ga0181532, IMG submission 119768) | Peatland microbial communities from MTU Mesocosm Facility, Houghton, MI, USA - PEATcosm2014_Bin11_30_metaG | ecosystem: Environmental > Terrestrial > Soil > Wetlands > Peat | place...
AGCCGGCCCACATCGGGGTTGCGAAGCTGGTTCCACCATACTCGTTGGCCGTGCAAGTGGTCTGGTCGGCGCAGACGTAGAAGGTGAAGTTCGCATTGGCCGAAACATCCGGGCCGTTGCGGTACTTGGTTGAGCCCTTGTTGCTGGAGTTGATCACGCCCGAGAGCTGTTGCCACGAGGGAATCGCGATATCATCCGGCGAGATGCCGCCGCCGCTATCCGACCACGCGGTCTCCGACTTCCAGGGGCCGCCGGCGCTGCTGGTCGTCAGGTCGGTGCCTCCCACCGAGACGACGTGGGCGTCGTCCGCGGGCCAAGCCTCGTTTCTCCTCGACCAGGTAGAACTGTCGCCCGACGCGGCAAAGAAGTTCTGGCCCTGACCGGCCATCTTCTCGAAGTACGGATCAAGCGTGCTGGGATCGGCCGGCGTCCAGCCCCACGAGCAGCCGATGGTCGTCGGCAGCGGGTTGTGGGTGGTCATGGCGCTGATGATGGCCGTGTCGGTCGAGCCGACGTACATCACTAGGCTGGCCAGCCCCGGAGCCATGCCGATGGCCTGGGTCATGTCCAGCGTCTGCTCCGTGTCGTCGCAGCCGCCCTTATAGACGCAGCTGGTGCTGGTGCCATCGGTGGACAACAAGGTGATCGGCACATTGTTGGTCTGGTGCACGTTGGTGAAGTAGGTGGTCAGGTCAGCCAGGTCGGTGCCGTAATACTCCAGCAGCCCGAGGTTCTGGCCAGCGCCCGTCAGGGCCGAGCCACCATAATAGGCCGCGCGCATATCGCTGCCCAGGAAGGAGCTTGAAGGGCCGGAGCCGGTGGTGGCGTCATTGATGAGTTGATCCGGATCGATCCCATGTGCCTTGGCGTAGTCGCTCTTCTTCACAAACATCGGATGCGGGATGGAGTAATTATCCAACCCCGAAATGTGCCAGAGCGAGAAGGCCAGGCCCGTAGTAGGCTCGCGGTCGGGCGCGTAGAAGACGCGATTCTCATCGGGGTGCTGGTAGATCAGCATGCTCACGTGGAAGGCCGACTCGATGTCCGAGACCGTCCCCTTGATCTGGACATCCATGCCGTCGCGCGAACCGCCGACGACCGCGAAGCCGTGGTTCTGAACGTACTGCACCACCGCGTCATAATCCTGCTGGGTGGGTCCAAACCTCGCGGTGAACTCGGCCGGGGTCAGGAAGTGTCCGTAGTCGGGGCTGCTCGGATTTTGCAACTCTGCCAGGAAGGCGTCCAGGCCAGCCTGATCGCGCAACGGCAGAACGACATCCAACTGCAGGGTTTGAGTGGCGGGAAGGTGCCCGAGCACCTTTGCCTGCCCATTGAGCGTTACTTCACGCACTTGGCGCGTCATGAGCGTTTGCGCACGGCCTTCCATGACTCCGGCTGAGACAAACGCGGCGATCGAGAGCAGTAATACCCAAAGTCTCTGATTCAAGAATCCCCCTCAGTATTTTGGTTTGTTGGGCAAGAGATTCAACCGCTGTCTTAGCGAAGCATCTCTTCCCCCGGTAACTTAAACTCCGGCAAGTATAAGGAAGAAAGGAACGCTGTCAAGCACAAAAAGGGGGCGGCGGAACTTGGCAGCACCACCTTTGTAGGGGCGCCTAATTGGGGGCGCGCTCGGCCAAACGTGTTTCGCAAGGCCGTCATCCGCTCTGACTTATCGAATCGTGTGCCGTTCTGTGACATCCGATCATCTTGATTCATTACCCGTTGTTTCCATCGCGGACGTTCCTGTGTCGCGAGAGCAAGAAGATCGGGCGAAGCGCTGATTCAACCGCGCAGCGCTGGGAAATCATCAGATTGCAATCAAGGTTGGCTAGCCTGAAAGACATGTCAACGAAAGTCTTGAACGATCTGAGGAAGAAGTCATGAGCAAGCAAACGCGCGCCAGCCACACGCTATATGGCCTGCTCCCCACAGAAATCGAGGGGGTCGAGTCCCTGGCAGAGCTTGCCCTGGACCTGCGCTGGTCCTGGAACCATGCCACCGATGGACTATGGCGCACCCTCGATCCCACACTGTGGGGCATTACGCAAAATCCGTGGGTGGTCCTGCAGACGGCCGGGCGCGACCAGATCGAGCGTGCGCTCGCCGATCCTGCCTTCCGTAAGAACCTTGACGATCTGCTACTGGCAAAACGCCAGGTGGCGGAGGCGCCCGCATGGTTTCAGCAAAAACATCCCCAAACTGCGTTGACCTGTGTCGCGTATTTCAGCATGGAATTCATGTTGAGTGAAGCGCTCCCGATTTATTCGGGAGGACTGGGGAATGTGGCCGGTGATCAACTCAAAACTGCCAGCGATCTGGGCGTGCCGGTGGCCGCGGTGGGCCTGCTCTACCAGCAGGGATACTTTCGCCAGGTGATTGACAAAGACGGAATGCAACAGGCTCTTTACCCTTACAACGATCCCGGACAGTTGCCGATCACGCCGTTGCGTCACGCCAATGGTGAATGGTTGCGGTTGGAAATAGCGTTGCCCGGCTACTCGGTCTGGCTGCGCGCCTGGCAGGTTCAGGTCGGCAGGGTAAAGCTGTACATGCTGGACAGCAATGACGCGGCGAACTTTCCCGCTCATCGGGGGATTACCAGCGAGCTTTATGGCGGTGGCCCGGAGTTGCGCCTCAAGCAGGAACTGCTGCTCGGGATCGGCGGATGGCGGCTGCTCCGCGCGCTCGGGCTTCAACCAGAGGTCTGTCACTTGAACGAAGGTCACGCCGCCTTCGCCGTCCTGGAACGTGCCCGCAACTTCATGGAGGAAACCGGACAGCCCTTCGAAGTCGCGCTGGCGGTCACGCGAGCGGGAAACCTCTTCACCACTCACACCGCGGTGGCTGCCGGCTTTGATCGATTTGCTCCTGCCCTTATCGAGCAGTATCTCGGATGGTATGCCGATAAGAGGCTCGGCATATCACTTCACGATTTGCTCGCGCTTGGCCGCCAGAACCCGAACGACTCGTCGGAGACTTTCAACATGGCCTATCTGGCACTTCGAGGGAGTGGGGCGGTCAATGGCGTCAGCCGACTGCATGGTAAGGTTAGCCGGAATCTTTTCCTGCCGCTGTTTCCACGCTGGCCGGAGACGGAAGTCCCAGTCGGATACGTGACCAACGGAGTCCACATGCCGACCTGGGACTCCGGCCCATCCGATGATCTTTGGACGGAGGCCTGTGGAAAGGACCGCTGGCTGGGAATGGCGAAAACCCTGGAGCAGGACATTCGCCGTGTCTCCGACGCCAGGCTCTGGCAGTTTCGCACCGCCGCCAGCCGGTCTCTGGTTGAATACGCTCGCGAACGGCTGTCGCGACAACTGGCTGCCCGAGGCGCGTCGGTCGAGGCGATTGACAGGGCGAAACATCTGTTCGATCCCAACGCGCTGACGCTGGGCTTTGCCCGTCGCTTCGCCACCTACAAGCGACCGAACCTGCTGCTGCACGACCCGGAGCGGCTGCTTCGTCTGTTGACCAACGCGCAGCGTCCGGTACAACTCATCCTTGCCGGAAAGGCCCATCCAGCCGACTTGCCGGGGCAGGCCCTGATCCATGAGTGGATGGATTTCATCCGGCGGCCGGAGGCGCGCCCGCATGTGATCTTCCTCAGCGATTACGACATGCTGCTGACCGAGCACCTGGTGCAAGGCGTGGATGTCTGGATCAATACACCGCGTCGGCCGTGGGAGGCTTGCGGGACGAGCGGTATGAAGGTCCTCGTCAACGGTGGCGTCAATCTGTCGGAATTGGATGGCTGGTGGGCGGAAGCCTACACGCCTGAAGTGGGTTGGGCCATCGGAGACGGCCAGGAACATGGCGACGATCCCGCTTGGGATGCGGCCGAAGCCGGCGAGCTTTACGACCTGCTCGAGCGGCAAGTGATTCCGGAGTTTTATACGCGGGACCAGAGTGGCATTCCCACCGCATGGGTCCAGCGGATGCGGGAAAGCATGGCGCGGCTGACACCGCAGTTCTCGGCCGATCGCGCGGTACGCCAATATACGGAGCAACATTATCTTCCGGCTGCGATCGCTTACCGTGAGCGCGCCGCGAACAAAGGCGCAGTGGGCGGGCAAATAGTCGACTGGCAGCATGAATTGGATCGGAAGTGGGGATCGGTGCGCTTCGGAAGTTTGCGGGTCGAAACCACCGCGAACCAGCACGTGTTCGAGGTCGAAGTGTTTCTGAACGATCTCGATTCGAATGCGGCGCGAGTCGAGCTCTATGCGGACGGAATCGATCCAGTACGCGTGGAAATGAAGTGCGCGCAGCCGCTGCCTGACGTTTCCCGAGGCGGTTGCGTTTATCGCGCAACTGTACCCGCTGCACGTCCTGCAACGGACTACACGGTGCGAGCGATACCTCAGCACTCTGGAGTAGCGGTGCCATTGGAGTCCGTTCAAATCCTATGGCAACGATGAAAGCCTCCCACAAGCCGCAGATGCCGCAGATCCAGACTAGAGCGGCAGGTCCGCAAGGCGGTACACAGGTTCTCATCTGATCGCAGAGTTGAACCGCTGTCATCCATAGCTTATGAGACCGCCTTGCGACGAAGCCGTAATCAGATCCGGGAATGTCGGGGCTCCGTGCGCGGCAGAAACGAAAACGTGGATACTCGCGGCGACCATTATCGGATCCAGCATGGCGTTCATCGACAGTACTGTCGTCAATGTCGCTCTGCCGGCGTTGCAATCCAGCTTTTATGCAACGGTCGTGGGTGTGCAGTGGGTCATCGAATCGTACGGACTATTCCTGGGCGCGCTGATTCTGGTCGGAGGCTCGCTTGGCGACTTGTTCGGTCGCCGCTTGATTTTCCTGCTCGGTGTGGCGACCTTCGCCTTAGCTTCCGCGGGTTGCGGGTTGGCTTCGAACCTGGGTCAATTGATCCTGGCGAGGAGCATTCAAGGGGTGGGGGCTGCACTCCTGGTGCCCGGTAGCCTGGCGATCATCAGTACATCCTTCGATGAGAAAAGCCGGGGCAAAGCGATTGGCACTTGGTCAGGCTTCACGGCGATCACGAGCGCGGTTGGGCCCGTTCTCGGCGGCTGGCTGGTTCAGCATGCTTCCTGGCGCTGGGTGTTTTTCATCAATCTTCCGCTGGCCGCGGTGGTGATGGCCATTTCGTTCTGGTATGTTCCCGAAAGTCGCAGCACCACACGAGGCCATGTCGATTGGCTTGGAGCTCTGTTTGTCACGCTTGGTTTAGGGGGCTTGGTGACCGGTTTCATCGAATCGGCAAACCTCGGTTGGAAGAACCCACTGGTGCTGGCCAGTTTGATCGTGGGCTGCGGCTGTCTGATCTTGTTCCCGTTAGTCGAAGCCAGAGTGGATGCGCCCATGGTTCCGCTGGGGCTATTTGCGTCCTCGACGTTTAGTGGGACCAACCTGCTTACCCTGTTGCTCTACGCTGCCATTGGAATTTTCTTCTTCTTGTTTCCGTTGAATCTGATCCAAGTGCAGGGTTATTCGGCAACTACCACGGGCGCCGCATTGCTGCCGCTCATTCTTCTGATTTTCGTTCTTTCCCGCTGGTCTGGGGGGCTGGTGACGCATTACGGGCCGAGGCTTCCGTTGATTATCGGCCCGCTCATCGTCTCCTTAGGTTTTGTTCTGTTCGCGGTTCCCTCGGTGGGCGGCAACTATTGGAAGGCGTTTTTCCCCGCGGTGGTTGTTCTTGGTTTTGGCATGGCAATTACTGTGGCTCCGCTCACTACGGTGGTCATGAATTCAGTGGACCAGGATCGTGTCGGAGCAGCCTCTGGGATCAACAATGCGGTTGCGCGCGTCGCCGGGGTACTTGCGATCGCAGTCTTGGGAATTGTGATGGTGAACGCCTTTAGTTCTCACCTAAGTCGGAGCCTGGCTTGGGTCTCGCTGCCACCCGGCGTTCTCGGCGTGATTCAGTCGGACGAAATCAAGCTTGCCGGTTTGCCGATTCCCGACGGGCTCAGTTCAATTACGAAAGCCGCCGTAGAGGAAGCGATTAAGGAAGCATTTGTATTTGGATTCCGAATCGTGATGTTGATTTGTGGGGGCCTTTCTGTTGCAGGTTCTGCTATTGCATGGCTCATGATTTCGAAGGACCCGCTACATCCTTCATTGGTTCGCTTCGGACGATGACGGTCTAGGGTTGAATCGTGCTACGGCAGCCGTTAAGTCGGAGTTTCAGCCAGCGGGAGCCGCACCTGAAAACGGGTGTCACCGGGCTTGGAGCTAACCTGAATGTTCCCCTGGTGCTTCTTCACAATTCGCTGGACCGTATCCAAACCTAGCCCTGTGCCTTCTCCAACCCCTTTGGTAGTGAAAAAAGGTTCAAAGATGTGGGCTTCTACCTCCGCTGAAATTCCGGGGCCGTTATCGCCGATCTCGACCACGACACAATTAGTCTCGCGATAGGTGCGCACCCGAAGCTCGCCCTTGCCGCCCATTGCGTCAATCGCATTGTCAATGATGTTGGTCCAGACCTGATTGAGTTCGCTGCCAAACGAATTCACGAGGAGAGGAACGCGCCCGTAGTCGCGGTGCACGGTCACACCTTGCTTTAATTTGTGATTCAGGATCGTAAGCGTGGTTTCCAGGCTCCTTACGACGTCCACGTTCTGCACTGGCGCCTGGTCCATGTGAGTGTATTCCTTGATGGCCCCGACCAGGTCCGATATCCGCGAGGTGCTGCTCTCGATTTCGTGTAACAGACTCGCGATTTCCGCTGAAGCCGCGATCCTGACCAGAGCGGCTCGGGCGGTGTTCCCATCGAAGTTCGCAAACAGCGACTCCAGGACATCGGCACTGATGTTGCGTCGCGCAAGCTCGGCCGCCAGTTGCCACAAGTCGTTCTGTCCATGGCTGCGCAATAAGGAATCAATCTGGTCTTCCAGGTCGCTCATGTTCAGCGCATCCGGCGGGACTAGATCAGGTCGCGTAAATAGAGCTTCCAGCTTTTCGATTTCTGCTTTCTGGGCCGAAGTGAGATCACGCCTTCCCAGCTCGAGACTGGCATCTCTCACTTTCTTTAGAATGTCGCGCAATTGGCTGGTGGCGCGTTTCGCAGCCGAAGCCGGATTGTTAAGTTCATGCGCAAGTCCTGCCGAGAGCTTGCCCAGAGAAACCAATCGATCTCGCTGTTGTTCCAGCCGGGTGGTTTCGCGGATCCGGTCGGACATCAGGCCCACCAGGCGCTTGGTGAGCTCCGGCATTTTCTGTACCAGTTCTGGAAATAGCGAGGCAGGGAAGCGTAGAGCGCGGCTGTCTGTCTCGGCCCTCCCGTTCACAGTAAACTGCTTCATCCTCGAAAATGGCAGTACTCCAGTAACGTCGCCCGGCCCCAAAGTAAAAACAAAGGTCTCACCGCCAAGTTCGCCGCGCCCTTGGAGCTGCCCCTCAAGAATCACAAACATGGCATCGGCCGGGTCGCCTTGCCGCGAGTAGACGTCGCCCGCCTTGAGATTCATCTCTTGCGAATTGCTGAGGAACCAGGCGATCTGATCCTCGGGCAAATCGGCGAACGCCGGAACGCGAAGTAACTCTGATTTCTCGACCATTTACACCTTGCTCAAGTACTGATGGATGAACTGCACCGCCACCGACCCTTCGCCGACTCCGGAAGCCACTCGCTTGATAGAGCCGTGCCGCACATCGCCCACGGCGAAAATACCCGGAACGTTGGTTTCCAGCAAGAAAGGATCCCGGTCGTGGTTCCAGCCCTTCGGGCGTTGCCCGTCGCGAATAAGATCGGGCCCAGTCAACAGGAAACCCCGCTGGTCCCGTTCGACCAGGTCCGCCAACCAGTCCGTTCGCGGCGATGCCCCGATAAAGATAAACATTGCATTCGCCGGCACACGTTCGGTTTTGCCGGTATCGGAACAGAGCACCGAAATCTCTTCCAGGTGCGTTTCGCCGTGTGCCTCGGCCACGCTGGCCTGCGTCCACAGCTGAATGTTAGGCGTCTCCTGAACCTGGTCAATCAAGTACCGCGACATAGTGCTGGACAGTGACTCACCGCGCACAAGGATTACGACGCGCTCCGCGAATCTGGCGAAGTTCATTGCCGCCTGACCCGCCGAGTTCGCCCCGCCCACCACATAAACAATCTCGCCCTTGCAGGAGAGCGCTTCCGTGGCGCCGCCGCCATAGTAGATTCCCGCGCCCTGCAACCTGTCGATTCCCGGAGCTTCCAGTCGACGCCACTGCACTCCAGTCGCGATCATCAGGGCGTGGCACGAGATCTCGTCCCCATCCGCCAGCTTGATAATTCGGTAAGGCCCTTCCGTGCGGACCTCAACAGCCTCCTGCGGAGCCAGGATCTCCACTCCGAAACGCTGGGCTTGCACTACGGCGCGCCGGGCCAGATCGGCGCCGCTGAGCCCGGTCGGAAATCCAAGATAGTTTTCAATGCGGGAGCTCATACCAGCCTGACCGCCGGGCGCTTCCCGCTCAATCATCACCGTATGCAGACCTTCGGAGGCTCCATAAACGGCAGCCGCCAAACCGGCCGGGCCGCCGCCCACGATTGCCAGGTCATAGAAGCTGGTTTGGGCGCGCGTCCGCAGCCCCACCTTCTGCGCTACATCCGCAGGCACACCCTCAAGAAGCTTGGTTCCGTCGGGAAAGAGCACGACAGGGAGACTGTTCGACTCTGGACCCAGAGCTTCCAGAAGGTGTTTGATTTCCGGATCATTGGCGGAAAGCTCGACGTCCATCCACTGATAGGGCACGTGGTTGCGGGCCAGAAAATCCCGCAGTTCGTATGATCGGGGCGACCAGCGAGTGCCCAGTACCCGGATTCCTTGAAATGGCGGGTGGAAAGAAGCCTGCCAGTCGTCGAGCAGGTCATCGAGTTGGGGGTACAGATGCTCCGTGGGAGGATCCCACGGTTTCAAGAAAAAGTAGTTGATGCTGGCTTGATTGATGGCGCCAATCGCGGCGTTCGTGTCAGCGTAGGCAGTCAGCAACGCTCGCTTCGCGCCAGGAAAGATTTCCATGGCTTCCCGCAGGAATGCCACTCCATCCATACCCGGCATGCGCTGGTCGGCAAGCAGCAAAGCCACACTGTCGTTGCGCACTTTCAACTGCTTTAACAGGTCCAGTGCCCCAATGGGAGAATCGCTTCCTATGACCCGATAGGTAGCGCCGTACTGCGACCGCAGATCGCGCTCAATCGCCCGCAAAACATCGGAGTCGTCATCAACGCTTAGTAAGACTGGTTTGGGCATGCTCGGTCTTGGTTTTGGAGCAACAGGATAATTGCGAGCTTTTGAGTTAGATACAGGAAATCGGCATTCGGTCGCGCAAAGAGGGTGCGATTCCGCTCGCGCCTTGGTCTTTAATATTCGGCCGCACTACTTCTGCGTTTAGAATTGCTGAGTTCATCATCGCGGAGCACAACATGAGCCGGGTTCTAATCATCGGAAGTCACACCCAGGTAAGCCAGGAGATCGGCAGTGCACTCTCTGCCACCGGCTTCCCTATGGAATACTCGGCAGGGCACGCCGATACCCTGCAGCGGTTGCGCAAGCGATCGTTTGGGGTCGTGATCACCAGTCCCGAGAGTACGGTCGAAGAAGATCTGGCGCTGCTGGACGAGATGCGCGCCATCAGGCCGGGAGTGAAAAGTATCCTTCTGGCTCGTCACAGCACACCGGACGAAGTCATTGCCGCGTTGCGTGCCCGAGTCTTTGCCTGTTTCAGCCCTCCGTTTGACCCGGCCGAGATCGCGAACCTGGCCTGTAGCGCGGCCTCCGACAGCCAGGGACGAGACGATATACAAATTCTGTCAGCTAAGGCTGGCTGGGTCTCGGTCCGGGTAAATTGTCGCCTCCTCACAGCGGAGCGTCTCATGACCTTTGTGAACGAGTTGAGCGCTCAACTACCTCAAGACACGCGCCAGGAAATGATGCAAGCGTTTCGAGAGATTTTGCTGAACGCAATGGAACACGGAGCGGCGTTTAATCCCGAGCAGGTAGTCGAGGTCACCGCGGTTCGTACGGGGAGGGCCATGGTGTTTTACGTACGTGATCCCGGAGCCGGCTTCCGCCGCGAGTCGCTTACCCACGCGGCCATCGCTAATCCTGCCGACGATCCCGCGGCCCACATTGCGCAGCGTGAAGCCGAAGGAATGCGCCCCGGCGGATATGGTCTGCTCCTGGCGGGTGGTACTGTGGATGAGTTGATTTACAACGATATCGGTAACGAGGTCCTGCTCATCAAGTACGTCGATTCGGCATGAGAGGTTTGACTTAAAGCCGCGCGGAGAATACAGTTCGATGAACCTCAGGGGCTCGATGGCCAAATTCCTGTTTACGATGCTGGCGGTCAACGATCTTGGCTGACCCACCCGCCTTGTGCCCATTGCGCGGGTGCTGGCAGATCGCGGCCATGATGTTGCTGTCTTCAACCCTGCGCCTGCACCTGCGAAATTGATCGAAGATGCGGGGTTGATCAATCTTCCCGTGCCCCCGCTGCCGATGCCCCCGGTCGCGGGAGATCTGGCACAAGGATCGCCACGGCGCGCGTGAAGCCTGCGGACGCGCCCTTGATCTTGAACGGAAAACAAGAGACCAGGAAACCGGTCGCCGGCAACTGTTCGAGGTTCCCCAGCTTTTCGATTTGGCAATACCCGATGTCGAGACCCGCCTTGTGGCCTTCCCAAATGATCGACGGGTCCCGCGATTCCAGAAATCGGCGGCGCGTAAAGGAGAACGGAGCGTCCCAACTCCACCCGTCGGTTCCCACCACCCGCACACCACGTTCGAGCAACCAAAGCGTAGCCTCGCGACCGAATCCGCAGCCGGAATCGATGTACGCCGGAGTGCCGTACGCCTCCCCAGCACGCGTGTTCATCAGCACAATGTCGAGTGGCTTCAACTCGTGTCCCGTGGCTGCGACATGCTCGGCCACTTCCGCGGCCGTCACGACGTGTCCATCGGGAAAGTCGCGAAAATCGAGCTTGACTCCGGGACGATAGAACCAGTCGAGCGGTACCTCGTCGATGGTCCAGGCGCGTTCGCTGCCGTTCATCGTGGAACCATAATGCCAGGGCGCGTCGACATGAGTTCCGTTGTGCGTGCTGACCGTCAGAACCTCCACGGCCCATGCCTCGCCGCCAGGTAACTGGCTCGCTTCGAGTTCCGGAAACATCGCGAGCATTCCGGGCAGCGACTGCTGGTGACTGGAGTACTCGATGCGGGGACACATCCCAGGCGGGTCTGCAGGTACCGTGTTTTCCAGCGATCGGGAAAGATCAATGAGTCTCATGCCTTCACCATCTTCTCATGCGGACTCCGGTCCGCCGCTCTGAACAAAGGTTTGTGCGGTCATGGTGCGGCGGTTTAGGGCATTTCCAGAGAGGAGATGTGGCAAAATAACTTACCTTGCGGACTGAAAGGACATCCATGGACAGGCGAACTTCCGTAGCAATCGCGATTCTTGTGCTGGCCTTGGGCTCGATCAACAGCATCGCGGCCAGCGACGATTCGGACGCGGTCCCGCCCGCTCGCCTGGCGCTGTTTAATCAAATCGGCATCGGTGCGGCTTACGGACCGCATTATCCCTGCTACGGGAGCAGCGGAATCATCCAGTGTACCGGCACTTCGTCCGATGTGCAGGATGCGAAGAACAGCTATATGGAAGCCAGCGTTCCGCTAGATATGACACAGCTCCGGTCGGCAGGCTTCCTATCGGTTCGCGCTTACGGAGACCCAGCCAAGGTCTGGATTGCCATGATCAATCGCGTCAATCAGCTGAACCTGGCCAACCCCAGCGGGCCGCAGCAGACCGTGGTGTATCAGGTTGACCTGTGCCAGAGCGATCCGGGCCAGGGAGACGTCTGCATCAACGTGGCGGGCATGACCTTTCAACAGGTCCTGGCCTTCTCGGTGGTTCAACTGCGACAGGTGATCCAGCAGGTCACGCCCGCGGTTTTCCAGAAGGTTGTGAAGCTGGTGATTGTTGGCAACGAAGCCCTGGTGCTGGGGAATGACAACAACACGAGTGACCTGATCGGCGCGATTGGCACCACCAGCACCGAGCTCACGAACGACGGAGTCACCGTCAGCAACGGAACCAACGGCGGTGTTTATCTCAGCTCGGCGACAACAATCGGTCAGATGATCACGACCCAAGGACAGATGCTGGCACAGTCCTATCCAGCGGGCTCTCCGGTTATCGAAGATGTTTACCCTCCGCAGTTTTCTTGCGTCAGTCCTCCGCAGACGGGACAGCAGAAGCCGCCAATCTGTGCGGTGAATTCCTGCAACGTAACTCCTGCCAGTGACGCCGTCGGCTTTCTGAAAGCGGAGGTGAATTGCATGCAGGCCACGTACGCCTGTCCCGGATCGATGTGCCGTCCGGCAATGATCGGCGAGACCGGATGGTGGACTGCCGGCCAAGACGCGGGATATCAGGCTAGCTGGCGCGTGGGAAAACTCGCCGATGCCGTGGCCTATTACAAGGGCCTCTATGCTTATCTGAAGGCAAGTTCCGTTCCGACCCTGATCTTCGAGGCCTACGATCAGCCCATCAAGGGACCCACCAACGGGACACTTGATACACCGGAAGCGGAACAGAACTATGGAGTGCTGTACTACAACAACCAGGCGAAAAATACGGTCCTGCTTCCCAATCCGCAGAAGTACAAAAACCCTCCAGACACCAGCAACGCGGCGGTGTTTACCTTTGTAGTGACGCCTCCACCCAGCCAGCTGCCGGCAATGACCTTCGGGGTGCAGCAGCCGGGAGAAACGCAGCCGACGAAGGTTACGATCCAGCCATTCACGGAGATCACTAACATCAATGGGGGTACCCAGATTGTGTGGCCTACGTTCAATCTGTATGCGCCTCCTACAAACGGTGGCAATGGCTCAAAGATGGCTTTGTACCCTTCAGGGACCTCCTGCCCCAGTAACTGCTCCAATTCGGTGAAGTCGGTGTATACGCTCCCACAGATCCTTTCTTGCTTCACTGCGCTGCCATTCAGTGGCGGGATCTGGACCGCCCCAGGCGCGGGCTGTACCTGCACAAACTACGCATACGTGAACTGGGGAAATGGCAACTCCTGCGCCAACGGCACGCCGCAGTATGGGCAAAATGTGTTTCTGCCCAGTGTCTTCTACGGCAGCAGTACTCCCTGAGATGCGGTGCCTCTGTCGCAGTTTGATGGAAGGTCAGTCGCACAGTCGCCACAGTCACTTGTGGACCAGACAGTGGTGTAGTAAACTGTGCCTCCAAATACTCCGATCGCATTGCTTGGCGTCAACTTGTGTTTTCGGGTTCTGCTCCTGTGAGCTGGAGTGTTGTATGGTGCGCCCACACCTTCGTCCTTTCTGCTCAGTAGACCAACAGCGTTTGCTGCCGGATCTCGTCCTGCGGCTGGCCTCCCTGAGTATTGCAATGGAAGGGTGGAGCGCCTAACGACTGGACCCATTGGGTACAGATCTAACCGTGAAGCTATGCGGTGTCCCTGCGGCAGTGACATGCTGCAGCAGCTCTGCGTCAAACCGGACCCACATGAGGAGGAATGGCACAATGCAACTTCGTCGATTGACCCATGTAGCAGCAATGTTTTTGGCTTTCGCATTCCCATGGTCATTGAGCATGTCCGTTCAAACGGCACAAGCCCAGGACGTGGCAGATCCTGCGTTGGTGTGTGGTTCAGACGCATATCTGGCCAATGTGCCGGTTCCGCCACCACAGGGTTCCGGCATCAAACGACAGGTCCAATTGATTAACTGCTCCGATCAGGTACTACTGGGAGCGGCCAATGCAGCGCGCGCGAAGGATGAGCCAGCCTGGCCGGTTTTTCCCCAGGAAGGCACCTGGGAGATGCAGCGTTTCAACCCGAATAACCCCACGGACTATTCCAATGTGCTCACCATCGACATTCCTCCGCAATGGTACGGCCAGCATGTAGGAGGGAACACGGGAAACTTCTGGGCGCGGACCGGCTGCCGCTACGATGAAGTGGCCAACCGCGCTGTGTGCGAAACCGGCGGTTGTTCCAGTCAGTATGATTGCAGTTCCGCCAACGTATCGCCGCCGAACGCCACCTCGATCGTGGAATGGACTTTCTATCAGCATTTCGACAATACCCCCCCCGACTTATTCATCGATTCTCCCGATATCAGCGCGGTCAACGGCGCGAACCTTACCATCGACGTCTCGCCCCGCGGTGGTGACGCCCTGGATCCTCTGAATCCGGAAGATTTTCATTGGTTGAACTGGAATTATCCACTCACCGTGCACGGAGCGGACCTCCGCGAACCAGCAAATTGCCAGACCTCACCCACCAACAGCTTCAAGATTTTCCGAGCGGACATCGATAAAACCATCAATCTCTCCCTGCCAGGTTACCCCTTGTTGGGATATGTCATCGTTGACGGCAACGGCGCTCCCACCATGCCACCTGGGAACTTTAGCCTCGCCTGTCTGAGCAATTGCGGAAAATACAAGTTTCCGCTGGAAGTTGCAAAGCCGGGCTGCAACCCTAAAACCGATCCCAACTGCTATTTCTGGGACGTTTTTTGTGCGGGGGACGAAAGCATAAACTACGGTGCAAAGTGTCGCACCGGCAAAGGCGACAATGGCACCTCGTGTGATACAGACGCAGACTGTTTGAAATGTAACGGTGGTGTCGACTACCACGTTGCCTGTTTCAAGAAATCAGGTCCAAGCAAGCCAGGCACATGCGAGCTCCGAGGCTTCTTCAACGGGACCGTGAGCGCCTGCAATGGCATTATGGGTGATCAGCCCACTGGCCCGGCCTCCAAGATCGCCTGCACCAACACCTATGGCTCCATCAACCCGCTGGCTAAAAACCCAGCCGATAAGTACGATTGGGCCGACCAGCCGATCGTCGGCAAGTGCACTGACGTAGTATTCGTCGGAACCGGCAAGACGGGCGCCTGCATCGGCGAAGACACGCTGCACAAGATCCTGCATGGCGCCTACACCTGGCCGAACGATCCGCAGGTCTACCAAAGCGACGCACCGGTCTATCGCATTGTCTTTTCGCCGGAAGGAAGAGGCAAAGCTAACATCACGGCAGCCCAGGCTCTACCGGCCTGTGACAACCTTCCTCTGAATTACAAGCCTGCGGAGAATCGCAGCAGCTGCAGCATATCGATCAATGGCCAGAACGCCTTCTTTTCTATTGGCAAAGTTAGGAACCAGGGCGGTTCTGGAGAAAAATGGTATTCCACCGGCAAGGATTGGCCTTGTTTTCCCGGGTCCCAGAGGTCGGACACTGTAGAGGGGATCCTCTGCTACTGGAATCCTCCCCCAGCGAACTACAACTGCCTGGCGCCCAAAACCGATTCGACGTATGTTACCAAAAGCACATGCGGTCGCATCGACTCCGGTATGTCATTAGTATCCGGTTCCATAACGCCGAATAGCGGCGATCCGTTGTTTGCTGAGGTATCTATCCCGTGCACCATGTATACAAATGGTAAATGTGAGAACCCCGTTAGCCTTCCCACCTCCGTCAGTGGTTGTGTTCCGTCAGGCATGGGAGCCTGGACGCTGATCGCCTCCGCAACCCCCGTCAACTCCGAGCAGGGTGTCATCGCCTGGTACAAAGGAACTTCGAACACCAGCGTGGCCTGCACCGTGACCGTAACCATGGCAAGTTCGAATCCGGCCGAAGTCAAGGTCTATGACGTGCCGAAGTTCAACGGCACGGTGGAGACCATGAGCTCGGCGTCCGGCATTTACACCAACGGTCCCGCACCCACAGTGAGCGCTGGTGTCGCGACCACTCGATTCTCCAGCGATCTGCAGTTGGGGGCGCTGCTTCAGGTGAACCTGGCGCCCACGCCGGTCACGTATTGGCAAAATTGGCTGAGCAACGGGCAAAATCTGCTAGTCTGCCTGGGCAATAACACTAATTGTCCGCGGGATGACGGCCCCGATTTCCTTCCCGGCCACGGACCTTACTCGGGCAATTCCCAGGAAGGCCACAATCAGGTCACGCCCGGGATGCAGTATTTCCATCGCGACGCAGATGTCGTCGCACCTGACCCCAAGACTATGGCGCCGGGATCCAGCTTTTCCTGGGTTGGTTTGGCGATTTACCCCGAACTCAATCAATAGCGGCGCCATTGAAGTGAGCGATGTATCGGGATATTGCCGGCAGCGTCCCCCAACTACGCGGGCGCCACGGAGGCTGCCGGCTCCTTTTGCCGGAAGATCTTTGGCGCCAGCAGCATCAGCAGCGCAACGATAATGGCGTAGGAGGCAACCGTCGGCAGCGCGTCGCGATTGTGAATGTACTGTCCCGACAACAGCAGAGCCAAGCCCACATGGCGATTGGCATTGCTGACCGCCAGAGTGCGCACTCCGATCGGGTCAGTACTCATCAGGAGGCGCATCGACGCGACCGCCGCCAGCAACAGCAACACTGCCGCCAGCACCACCCACGGCGTCACTCTCCTTAGCTCCGGACCCATCTTCCAAAGCAAAACCACAAACACCAAAGTAAGTGTGCAATTGCCGAGAATGTTGATGGCGGGCTGCGCCTTTTTCGAGAATGACGGCGTGAAGTGCGCCAGCGCCATACCTACCAGCAGCGGCACAAATTCCTTTTCCACGACCTGAACGACCACCGCCAGGGGCGGAATCCAGATGTCGCGCCCGTACAGCTTGGCAGCGCCCGCCACCAGAAGTGGGATCATGATCGGCGTCATGACCGCGCCCCACACCTGATAGCTTGCCGCCAGATGCATATCGAATCCGCGCCGGGCAAGGTTGCGCGTTAGCAGCGGCGCACCTGGCGCAGCTGCCACCATGAACAGCCCGGCGGTCTCCGATAGATTGAGGGGCAGGATTCGTGCCAGCAGCAGCGCAACCGCCGGCGGCACGAGGAAGGTCGCCAGCAACAGCCGCAGCCAGGCGTTCCAGGTCAGCCGCTGCCAGTTGGCCACCAGCTCCCGCCACTGCAGACTCATGCCGACGGATACCATCAGCACGAAGACGGAGGCGGGCAAAAGCATTCTCATTGCGGTGTTGCCCAACCTTTGGATTTCATCCCGGCCGGTTGCTAAGTCTTGGATTTAGCCTTCACAAAGCCACCTGCTTTGCCGGCATCCAGAAGCTGTTGCGCATCGATGTGGCCAAAAAGCTCGATCAGCTTCGCGACGATGCCGGTCCATCCCGTCTGATGGCTGGCGCCCAGACCAGCGCCGTTATCGCCGTGGAAATATTCATAGAACAAGATGTAATCCTTCCACTGGGGATCGGTCTGGAACTTCTCGGTTCCTCCGTACACTGGCCGCCGGCCCGACTTGTCGCGCAGGAAGATCCGTTCCAGCCGATTGACTATCTCGTTGGCTACCTCGAACAGGTTCATCAATTTGCCCGAGCCGGTGGGACACTCGATTTTGAAGTTGTCACCGTGATAAAGATAGAACTGCAGCAGGGCGCGGATCAGCACTGCGTTCACCGGCATCCAAATAGGCCCGCGCCAGTTGGAGTTACCGCCGAACATACCGGTGTCGGACTCAGCCGGGAGGTAGTTCACACGAAATTCCTGACCCTCAACATTGACGACATAAGGGTGGTCGGCATGGTAGCGGGAGAGCGCGCGGATGCCGTAGGGACTGAGGAATTCGTTCTCGTCGAGCATGCGCGATAGAATCCGGCGTAACCGGTCCTCATTCACCAGCGCAACGATACCGCGTTCCGCGTACCCGCGATGGCCCTCCCCGGTTATATGGATGCTTTTGAGCAAATCGGGCATGCGTTGCAATCGTTGTTGTAGGATCTTCCCCGCTCGCGGCACGCGTTCGCGCTGCCAGGGTTCGACCACGGTTGTGGCCGCCAAGGGTAGCAACCCCACCATGGAGCGGACTTTGAGCCGCTTGGCGCTGCCGTCGG